>Ga0335078_10017685_pt1 | contig 10596 bp, 7 predicted proteins | sample Lox_Sample_32_FD_206711 | JGI IMG/M metagenome (GOLD analysis project Ga0335078, IMG submission 206711) | Soil microbial communities from Loxahatchee National Wildlife Refuge, Florida, United States - Lox_Sample_3.2 | ecosystem: Environmental > Terrestrial > Soil > Wetlands | place: USA: Florida...
GAGACACCAGGCGCCGCTGCCGGCGCGGCATCGGCCTGCGACCCGGCAGGCGGCGGCGCGCCCAGTTCGGCATAGAGCGTCTTGAGGGTACGCGCCGTCTCCTTGCCGCCCGGCACACACAGGTTCAGCCGCAATTCCTTCTTGCTGAACAGCGCGTCGGCGTAGTCCTTGCAGTTATAGCCGCACTGGCTGCAATCCTGCTGCGCCATCGCCGCCATCATGCGCCGCGGCAGCGGCTTGCCGTCGGCGAGTTTCATGCGGTCCGGCAGCGGCATGGCCGGATCGTGCCAGGGCGCGCCGTCGTCGGCTTCCGCCGGCGCGCCGGCGTCGAGCAGGCCCGGCATGAGCCTCGCCGCCTGCTCGTTCGACAGTGGCGTCACGCTTTCTTCCAGCGAGATCATGCCGGCGAACAGGCCGTTCAGCCACGTCCGCTGCTCCGGCGAAAACGGCGCCGATTCGGGGATCAACGAGGGGATCGACGACGGCACGTTTTGCGTCATTCCGTCCTCATGCCGCCCGGCGCTCGGCCAATGCGCGGCCGAACATCAAGTCATCGCGGATCGCTTCGATCGGAACTCCGGACCGGATCAAGTCGAGATACCAGAGCCCATCGCCGGTATCTCCGAACAGCACGGCGCCCACGAGCCTTGCGTCGGCGATTACCAATTTCTTGTAAGACCCGAGCCCTGGATCGGAGAGAACGATCTGCTCGGTGCCAAGCCCACCGAGGAAATCGCCGGCCGAGAATACGTTGACGCCCGAGACTTTGAGGTTGGTCGCCAGCACGCTGCCGGCGTAAGCCGGGTGCTCGCCGGCAAGATGCGACGCCAGCACGCGCGCCTGCTCGTAGGCTGGCTCGACCAGACCGTAACAAATACCACGGTGCTCCGCGCATTCGCCGATCGCATGGATACCGGCCTTGCTGCTTTGCAGACGATCATCGACCACGATGCCGCGACCGATGCCGAGACCGGCGGAATATGCGAGATCAACATTCGGCCGAACGCCGGCGGCAACAACTACCAGATCGGCCTCGATCTCCCGCCCGTCTTTGAGCATTACGGCCTCGACGCAGCGGCGGCCGCGCACGGCGACGGTTTCGGCGTTCAGGTCCACAGCGATGCCGCGCGCCTCGACCGCGCCTTGCAGCATGGCGGAGGCACGCGCGTCGAGCTGGCGCTCCATCAGCCGATCCATCAGGTGGACGACGGAAACTTGAGAACCGGCCTTGGCCATGCCATAGGCAGCTTCCAGCCCGAGCAAGCCGCCGCCGATCACGACCGTCTTGCCGCGCTTGGCCACCGCCGCTTCGATTTTCGCCACGTCGCCGAGATCGCGGAAGGTCAGCACGCCCGGCAACTCCATGCCGGGAATGTTGAGCCGGATCGGGCGCGAGCCGGTGGCCAGCACCAGCTTCGTGAAAGGCAGCGTCGCGCCGTTGGCGAGCCGCACGCGGCGAATATCGGCATCGATCTCAGTCGCGGTTTGCCCGTACAACAGCGTCACGCCGCGATCGCGCCACCAATCCGCGGATTTGAGTTCGATCTCCTCGCGCGAGATCTCTCGCGCCAGCACCGACGACAGCAAGACCCGGTTATAGGCAAGCCGCGGTTCTTCACCGACGACTGCGATGGCGTAGCGGCCGAGCGCACGCTTGGACAGTTCCTCGACCAGCCGCATCGCGGCCATTCCGTTGCCGACGATGACAAGCGGCTCGCTCATAACGGCGTCTCCCCTGTCACGCCGCCGCCGGGCGTGCCGAAGCGCGTCCGCCGGCGCCGTGCTCGAATTCCTCGAGGAACGACAGCAGCTCCTGGCGATATTCGTAGTAACGCTGGTGTTCGAGCAGCGCCCGGCGCGTGCGCGGGCGCGGCAGGTCAACCGGCATCACTTTGCCGATGTGCGCTTTCGGCCCGTTGGTCATCATCACCACGCGGTCGGCGAGCAGGATCGCCTCGTCTACGTCATGCGTGACGCAGATCGCGGTCACTTGCGTGCGCGACCACACCTCCATTAGCACCTCCTGCAATTCCCAGCGCGTGAGCGAATCGAGCATGCCGAACGGTTCGTCGAGCAACAGCAGCTTGGGCGAAAGCGCAAAAGCGCGCGCGATGCCGACGCGCTGTTTCATGCCGTTGGAAAGCTCGGACGCGAGCTTGTCCATCGCGTCACCCAAGCCCACGCGCGCAAGGTAGTAGCTTACGATGTCGGCACGCTCCGCCTTGCTCGCATGCGGATAGACGCGGTTGACACCGAGCGCCACGTTCTGGCGCGCGGTCATCCACGGCAGCAGCGATGGGCTCTGGAACACCACCGCTCGGTCGGGACCGGCGCTGGTTACTTCCTTGTTATCGAGCACAATGCCGCCGCCGGAAACATCGTTGAGGCCGGCGACCATGGACAAGACCGTCGACTTGCCGCAGCCGGAATGGCCGATCAGCGAGATGAACTCGCCCTTGCTCATCAGCATGTCGAAGCCGTCGACCACGGTGAGCGGTCCCTTGGGAGTCGGATAGACCTTGCTCACTTCGTAGAATTCGACGTAGCGGTGCTCGAACGGGGTCTCGGCGGCTGCCTTGTAGGCGCGAGGCGGCCCCTGGTCGAAACGGACGGGCACGATGTTAGGCAATTCGCGGCGGTCCTCGTCCTGCGCGCGTCGCATGCCGGCATCCATGAGGTACTGAGTGACGGCGGCGCGCAGCTTCTTGTAAGCGGCGCTGGTGTTCATCGCGGCGCGGTCGCGCGGGCGCTCGAATGGGACGAAGAATTCGGGACCGAAGCTTGCGTCCGGTCCGGGATTGAGCGGCACGATGCGATCAGCGAGCAGGATCGCTTCGTCGACGTCGTTGGTGATCAACACCACCGTTTTCTTTTCCTGCTCCCAGATATCCTCGATTTCATCCTGCAGCTTGGCGCGGGTGAGCGCGTCGAGCGCCGACAGCGGTTCGTCGAGCAGCAGCACCTCGGGGTCCATGGCGAGGGCGCGCGCAACCGCCACGCGCTGCCGCATGCCGCCGGACAGCTCGGCCGGCTTGCGCTCGGCGGCGTGCGCAAGGCCGACCATGCCGATATAGCGGTTGACGCGCGCGGCGCGTTCGGCCGCCGGCTTACCGACGAATGCGGCATCGACGGCAAGCGCGACATTGCCGCGCACCGACAGCCACGGCATCAGCGAATAGCTCTGGAACACGACGCCGCGCTCGGGCCCCGGCTCGGTGACTGGCTTGCCTTTGAACAGCACATCGCCGGCATCGGGCGAAACCAGGCCCGCCATCAAGTTGATCAGTGTCGTCTTGCCGGATCCGGAAAAGCCTACGATGGCGACGAACTCGCCCTCCTTCACCGCAAGCGACACATTCTTGAGGACGCGTGTGCGCGCCGGCTCCTCGCCGAAGGATTTCGATACCGATTTGAGCTGCAACACCGTCATGCCCCGCCCCTACCGAACCGCGCCGTGGGAGAAGGCAGCCTGCAGCGCCATCATGACGCGGTCGAGCAGGAAGCCGATGATGCCGATCGTCAACACCGCCACCATGATCCTGGACAGCGAGGCGGACGAACCGTTCTGGAATTCGTCCCAGACAAATTTTCCGAGGCCCGGATTCTGCGCCAGCATTTCCGCGGCGATCAGCACCATCCAGCCGACGCCAAGCGAGAGGCGCAACCCCGTGAAGATCAACGGCAGCGACGACGGCAGCACGATCTTCACAATCTTGGTGTACCAGGGCAGCCGCAGCACGCGCCCGACATTGATCAGGTCCTTGTCGATGGAGGCGACGCCGACCGCGGTATTGATCAAGGTCGGCCACAGCGAGCACAGCGTCACGGTAATTGCCGAGATTAGGAACGATTTGGGAAACAGCGGATCGGCGGAGACGTAAAGCGCGCTCACCACCATGGTGACGAGCGGCAACCAGGCGAGCGGCGACACCGGCTTGAAGATCTGCACCAGCGGGTTGATCGCGGTGTTCACTGTCTGCGACAGACCGCACAGCACGCCGAGCGGCACCGCAACCAGCGTCGCGAAGATGAAACCGGTGAACACCGTCTCTAGGCTGGTAACGATCTGTTCGAGATATGTCGGTGCGCCGGTATAGGGCCTGATCTTCACCTCGGCCTTCGGATTTTCCGCCAAGATTTGCGCATTGCGCTTTTCCTGACGCGCAAAGAAGGCCGCTTCCTTGGCCCGAGCAGCAAGATGCTCGGCCCAAAGGTTTTCGGTCTGCTGCCAGACCTGCACCGGGCCGGGCAGCACGCCGAGGCTGGTTTTGACCTTCGGCGCCAGGAAGCCCCAGGCGGCGAGGAAGATCACGATGGCCGCCAGCGGAATGCCCAGCGCGCGCCACAATTCCTTGAGCTGCGGCTGCGCCGGTTCGCCGGCGACAATTCGCATGATCGGGACGAACCAGCCGAAGCCCAGGATGTTGAGAAAGCCGGAGACTTTCGAAATCCGTGTCTGCCAGCGCTCGCGTCGCGCAGCACGCGTGGCGTTAGCATTGACGTCGGCGCCGGTGAGAAAATCGCTGGCCGTGGACATTCAGTTTTCCTGGATGGTTCGAGTCATTTTGTTGCAATGGCTTGCTGCGGTGGCAGGGCCGTCCGGGCAGCGGGGCAGCGCACGACCGGTACCGTCAGTTGGCAACTACTTTCGAACCCGTCACGCGCTGGTCGCCCTTCAGACCGATGGCGAGCTTGCTCAGGTATTCGTTGGGCTGGCGGCCGTCGTAGGCGACCCGATCGATAAAATCGGCCGTGGCGACGTGGTAGCCGTCGGTGTCCCAGGGGAAATCGGCCTTCTTGGCCTTGCCTTCCGCCACCAACAGCTTCGCCGCTTCGAGATAAATATCGGGCCGGTAAACATCCTTGGCGACCTGCGCGTACCAACCGTCCGGCTTGCCGTCGGCGATCTGACCCCAGCGGCGCATCTGCGTGAGGAACCAGACCGCGTCGGAATAATAGGGATAGGTCGCAAAATAACGGAAGAAGACGTTGAAGTCTGGGACGCTGCGCTTGTCGCCCTTCTCGTATTCGAACGTGCCGGTCATGGAATTAGCGATGACCTTGGCGTCGGCACCGACATATTCCGGCCGCGACAGGATCTCCACCGCCTTCAGACGGTTGGCGTTGTTGTTCTCGTCGAGCCACTGGCCTGCGCGGATCAGCGCCTTGGTCGCGGCGAGCACAGTATTCGGATTTTTCTTCTGGAAATCGGCGGTGAAGCCGAACACTTTCTCCGGATTATTCTTCCAGATTTCGTAGTCGGTGACGACCGGCACGCCAATGCCCTTGAACACCGCCTGTTGGTTCCATGGCTCGCCGACGCAATAGCCGAGGATGGTGCCGGCTTCGAGTGTCGCCGGCATTTGCGGCGGCGGCGTCACCGACAACAGCACGTCGGCCATGATCTGACCGGTGATGTCGGTCGGCGAGTAGAAACCGGGATTGATACCGCTGGCGGCGAGCCAGTAACGAAGATAGTAATTGTGGGTGGAAACCGGGAACACCATCCCCATGTTGAAGGGTTTGCCTTCGCTCTTGAATTTGTCGACCACTTTCTTAAGTGCATCGGCCTTGATCGGATGGACCGGCTTGCCGTCGGAGCCCATCGGAATGAACGGCTTCATCCGTGCCCAAATGGCGTTGGAGACGGTGATGCCGTTGCCGTTGAGGTCCATCGAGAACGGCGTGATCACATGCGCCTTGGTGCCGATGCCGATGGTCGCGCCGAGCGGCTGGCCGGCGAGCATGTGTGCGCCGTCGAGTTCGCCGTCGATCACACGGTCGAGTAGCACCTTCCAGTTCGCCTGCGCCTCGACCGACACATAGAGGCCCTCGTCCTCGAAATATCCGTTCTCCTTGGCGATGGCGATCGGCGCCATGTCGGTAAGCTTGATGAAGCCGAACTTGAGCTGTTCCTTCTCCGGCTTGAGCGCGGCGCGCGCGATGCCGGGCGCGAACACCGTGGCGGCCGGCACAATGCCGGCGAGCGCAGCGGCGCTCACGCCGCTCTTTAGGAAGGCGCGACGATCGATCCTACGCGCGGGGTGCTCGTTGTCGGTCTTGCTGTTCATTGCAGAAGTCCTTTCGCCGTTTCGAGTGAAGCTTGCTGCTCGCGCACTTCCCCGACAAAAAAGCCGCAGCCCTAACCTGCGCGTGCGCGCATTCCAGGACAGCGGCGTTGCTTATTGGCCCGTCATTGGACCGCCGGCGCCGGAAGAAGCACGGCGCCGTTCGACAATTTCAATTCAAGTGTCGTGCCAAGTCCGCCCAAGACGGCGAAACCGCATTGGATTCAAAATGTTAAGTCTGGATTCGGCGCCGCCGTCAGGATTGGCAGCGCGCCCCGTATGCTCACGCCCGCCGCACCATGCGAAAAGATTGTGCAATGCAAAATTCAGCGCACGACCGACAGGCGGGGCCTTCCTGGCCGCTTTATGCGCCAGGACGCAACATGGCCGGAGATGTCGGCGGGGTCGAATGCTGGGCCGATGAACCCCCCGACACCGTCGCGCGGCTCGCAAACGCCGACCGATGGAGCTACGCCGAGCGCCGCGTCGTAAAGATCGGGTCTGAAGGCCGCGCGCGCGGTGGCCGCCAGTTCCTCCGACAACGGCGCCTGCCCCCAGCGCGCCATCTGTGCGTAAAGCCAAGCCGCCTGCACCGGATCGGGCCGGCTCGCATCGTCACGGCCGATAAGGATGTAGCGGTCATCGATCCGCGTCGTGCCGTCGGGTGAGATCTTCAAATTGCCGGCAAGGCTGCGCGTCACCAGTTCGGCTTCGACGCCGAGCCGCCGCGCCACGGCCGTCGCCGCCGCCAAATGATTGTTCGGCGCGTCGATAAAGGCGCTCGCCCCTGTCAGCGCGCGGACTAGGCGGCCGAGCGTCTCGTTATTCTCGGCGGCCCAATGCTCGCGCACCGCCAACACTTTCTCTGAGGCGCGCACCATGATCTCGCAGCCGAAATGCAGGATGCGGCCAACACCGGAATCAACCGCCACCGAATTCCACGGCGCGCCGACGCAGAAGCCATCAACATGACCGCTGGCGAGGCTCTCCACCATGTATGGCGGCGGCAACACCACCAGCCGCACGTCCTCGTCGGGATCGACGCCGCCGGCGGCCATCCAGAAGCGCAGCTGGTAATTGTGGTTCGAAAACGGAAACGTCATTCCGAACGTGAGCGGCTCCACGCCGCGCGCCTTGCGGTCGGCTACCAGGCGGGCGAGCGCGCACGCCGACACGATCGGATCGGCGCTATCGCCGTCGGCAAGGCCGTCCAGGCTTGAAAACAGACGCGGCGACACCGTGATGGCGTTGCCGTTAAGCCCGAGATTAAAGGGTGCGATGATCGGCACCCGCACATGGCCCATGCCGAGGCTAGAGGCGATCGCGACCGGCGACAACAGGTGCGCAGCGTCGAACATGCCGATATTGAGCTTGTCGCGGACGTTCGACCACGACACCTCCCGCACCAGTTCGACGTCGAGATGCTCCGCGAAGGCAAAGCCCATATCCACTGCGACGATGAGCGCGGCAGCATCGACCAGCGGGATGTATCCGATGCGCAGTTTGGCATTGCTCATTTGAACAGCTCCGCGGCGGTGAGCAGTAATTGCGCGATATCGACGATCTTCTTGTTTTCGTTCATGGCGGTCTTGCGCATCAGCGCATAAGCCTCCTCTTCACTCAGCTTTTTTGCTTTCATCAGCACGCCCTTGGCGCGGTCGATCACCTTGCGCTCCTCCAGCGCATCCTTGGCGCGGTCGAGCTCACCTTGTAGACGCGCGAAGGCGTTGAAGCGCGAGATGCAAAGATCGAGGATGCTGATGATGCGCTCCTTCTTCAGCCCATCGACGATATAGGCTGAAACTCCCGCATCGACCGCGGCTCGGATCGAGGCGCTGTCGCTCTGGTCGACGAACATCGCCACTGGACGCTTCACCGCCCGGCTCATCTGGAACATCTGTTCGAGCATGTCGCGGCTCGGGCTTTCCAGGTCGATCAGAATCACGTCGGGGTCGAGCGCATAGACGCGCGCCAGCAGGTTGTGCGTCTCGGCGATACGCTCTACCTGCGTAAAACCAGCTTCGCGCAACCCATCTTCGAGTATGGCGGCGCGGATCGGGCTTTCGTCGACAATGGCAATCTTCAGCATCGAATCCCGATGCGCGCCCAGCGACGGCGCGTCGGTGTTGGGGGTGTCCGGTCCCTTTCGAGTTTCCGCCAAACGCCTGAGCCCTCCAGCGGCTCCACGGAGTTGCGCCATACATCTAATCGCAAAGCATGCCTGCATCTTGATCATGCAAGACCCATTCCATCGTCCCAGATTGCCCAGGTCGGTCTCCGGGGACCGGTTAACGAGCGGCATCCGACCTGAATGGCGGCCGAATCGTCCTAATCCTGCATTTTTCGACCACGCGGCCGCGGCAGCCACGCCGGCATAGCCACTGCCGACCCTGCCGATATAGCCGCCAGGAGTGCCGATGGCGGCCACCTACGCCGACGGCGGGTCGTCCGCGACACTGATATCTATGCCCGGGATTTATCGGGGCCGCTGCGGGCTGGGGAACGGCCGGAGCACGCTACTTAGGACTTGGCGCTCCTTCTGCCATGTTACCGCAGTCCAACGCCCCAGATGTCAGTGGCCATAACCCCCAATCTGGATGGCCCCGATTCGGAATCGATCCATGCTCCCGAAATGCTTTTGGGCTCTTCGAATTATGTGAACGCATCTACGCTCAATTCAGAGCTGGCAAGTTAGCGATCTCTCCGAAACTCAAGCAACGCTTTAATTTCGAATTGGAGTATGCCCCCGAACCCTACTTGGTCATTTCAGGTGGTCGGGATGCGCTGCTCGAGGATCCATGCAGATTTTTGCATGTGGTCACGACAAATCCCGGAGGCCCTCTCGCGAGTAACGTTCAGCGCGGCGATAGTGATCTTCTAAAAGAAAAAGGGAAATACTGGGAAGCGGCAGAAGCCCTTCTGATTCATTACAAAAAGAACCTCATCACTCCGAAACTTCAACCCGCGCTAAATCGCATCAAAGCAATGGAAGCACTTGGGAATAAAATGGGAAAAGCGAATTGCCGCGGCGTCATTCAGCTCGACATAATTCCGTGGCGCTCAATGTCGAATTGTTGTCAGGTGTAAAATAGTCGCCGTCGAACATGTCGCCGCCGCGCCTAGAAGCCGTATAGTTGGCTTGGATTATCCACGAGGATACGTCGGCGTGTCGTGGCGTCTGGCACCCAATCGAGTAGCAAATCAAAAAATTCGGTCGAATTCGGCATCGGCTTGCCAGGATTGATATGCGGCCAGTCCGTACCCCAGAGAATCCGCTCGGGGCGTGCCGCGACAAGTGCATGGGCGAGTGGGATTACATCGCGGTATGGTGGCTGCTGCTGTGAGGCATGGTAGCCAGCCGACAGTTTGGTCCAGCAGTGGCCCGTATCGAGAAGCCGCAGCAGGGCCTGAAAGGCTGGCTGCTGGATCCCCTGCGCTGCATGGATATCACCCATGTGGTCGATGACGAAATCGCAGCGAAGCTTTTGCAGGCGTGGCGTCAGTTCAACCAGGTGTGGGGGAGCCAGCATCAGCTGGATGTGCCAACCCAATGTCCCTAGGCGTTCCGAGTAGTGCTCTAATTGTGCGAGCGGAAGGCTTCCCGGTTGCGTCGGAATAAAGCGCACTGCGCGCGCACCGTTGCGATAAAGCTCATCGAGCTCACGATCGGTGAAAGAAGGTGGAACGACGACGACCACGCGCGTCGGAATATCCATCGCGCGCGCAGCATCGAATTGCCTGCGGTTGTCGGTGCCATAGCTGCTCGGCTGCACCAGCACCGCGCGTGACAAACCGAGCGTGCGGTGCAGATGGAGATAAGATTCGACAGAAGCATCCGGCGGTGTGAAGCGGCGATCCGCGACCAGTGGGTATTTTTCCTCTGGTCCAAAGATGTGGAAATGCGTGTCGGTCGCGCCAGGGGGCGCCTTAAAGCGGGGTAGGCGCGGATTAGGATCGGCCGGTTGGCACTGCGGGATTGTCATTGCTTCAGAAGCCGTAAAGCGCGGCCGGATTGTCGACCAGGATGCGATTGCGCGTCGTCTCGTCCGGCACCCAGTCGGCCAGCGCATCGAGTAGGTCGGTCGTGTTCGGCATCGGAGTCTTAATAAAGACGTGCGGCCAATCGCTCGCCCACAGTAGCCGGTCTGGGCGCGCTGCCACCAGTTTTGCCACGAATGGCTTGAGGTCTGGATAGGGCGGCGCTTGCGCAGACAAGCGATAAGCGCCGGACAGTTTCACCCAGTGCCCCTGCTGCACGAGGCGCAATACGGCGTGGAACGCCGGCTGATCGATACCATCCCCTGGCTTAAACATGCCAATATGGTCAATGACGGCTGGGCAGGCGAGCTTCGCCAGGCGCGGCGCGATCTCCAAGAGTTGTTGGCCCTTGGCCAGAAATTGGATGTGCCAACCGAGCTCCTTGGCGCGTGCCGCCCAGCGTTCGAGGTGCGCGAGCGGTAGCCCACCCGGATGTGCCAACACATAGCGCAGGCCGCGCGCGCCCTGCTCATGCAGTGCCATGAGATCC
>Ga0335078_10017687_pt1 | contig 10595 bp, 11 predicted proteins | sample Lox_Sample_32_FD_206711 | JGI IMG/M metagenome (GOLD analysis project Ga0335078, IMG submission 206711) | Soil microbial communities from Loxahatchee National Wildlife Refuge, Florida, United States - Lox_Sample_3.2 | ecosystem: Environmental > Terrestrial > Soil > Wetlands | place: USA...
GGTCACGTGCGTGGTGCAGATCCCGTCGCCACGGGCGATCGTGGCCAGGCGCTGCACCGGGGTGCCGAGGAGCCGCGCGAACGCCTCCGTCTCCGCCTCGCACAGCTGCGGGAACTCGGCGGCCACGTGGGCTACCGGGCAATGATGCTGGCACAGCTGCTCGCCGCTGGCCGCGGCGTGCGCACCGGGTACAGCAGCCCGGGCACCGGGTGGATTCCCGGCCGCCCGGGGGTTTTCGGTGCCCGGCGGGCTGGTGGCGGGCACCCGGCTAGCCGAGGCAGCATAGCCATCGGCGGACAGTGCCTCCGCAAGCGCACTGACCCGCTCCCCCGCTGGCGCTGCCTCAACCACCGGCCGGTAGCGGTTCTCCAGATCGGCCACCTGGCGGTGGGCGAACTCGGCCACCGCGGCCGGGCCGGCCACCTCGGCCAGGAAGCGCAGCGCCCCGCTGGCCAGGTCGTCGTAGGCATGCTCGAACGCGCTGCGCCCGACGTCGGTGATCACGAACAGCTTGGCCGGGCGGCCGCGGCCGCGGCTGGCCGGACGGCGGGCCGACCGGGTCTCGATCATCCCGTCAGCCAGCAGGTTGTCCAGATGCCGCCGGACCGCGGCCGGGGTCAGGTTCAGCCGGGTGCTCAGCCCGGCCGCGGTGACCGGGCCATTTTCCAGGATCAGCCGGGCGATCTGAGCCCGGGTGCCCCGCTCCGAGCCGGGCTGGGCCGGGGCAGCGCTAAGCCCGGCACCGCGCGCGGTGCCGGCCTGTGCCGCCGTCGATCCCACGTATTTCACAACATCATTGTGCCGTAAATGCTTCCGGGCCCGCAATCCGGCCCCCGGTGCCGGGCGGGACCGGGCCGCCGGTGGTTCCCCGGCCGGGACGGCCGTACTCACCGGGCCGGTCCGGGCAGCGGCCCGGGCCAGCACCCGGGACGGCTTCGCGGCGGCCTGGCCAGGTGTGCTGGGTGAGGTGGCGGGCCACCTTACCGTTTAGCGCATATGACTCTGGGTATCTCATTTATTGCTAAGAGTTACTTAATGAGCGTGCTCGGACCCGGGGGACCTGATGCGCCTTGTCCAGCGCGCGGCCCCGCTCGGTGGGCTGCTCGTGCCCGTGATTGCGCTGTCCGCGCCGGCCAGCTCGTCCCCGGTGGGCATCACCCCCGACCCGGCGGCGCCCGGTACGTCGACGACGTTCTCGGTGGACTGCGCGTCGCTGACCGCCGCGGGCACGGCCACCTCGGCCACCCTGATCGGGACCACGCTCGGGCTGAGGGCGCACATTTCGATGCAGGCCGGCCCGCAGAGCAACGAATTCGTCACCACTGTGGTGCTGCCAGCCGGCATCCAGCCCGGCCGGTACCGGCCGGACATCGACTGCGGCAACGGGGTGTCAGCCAGCGGGACGCTCACCGTGAACCCGGTGCCCGCCGTAGCCCCGGCCACCGGTGATGGCGCCACCGCGACCACGGCCAACGGCCCGCTGACCGCCATTGGCCTGGGCCTGCTGGGCGGCGGGCTGGTGGCGGCCGGGGCGGTGCTGGGCAGGCGCCTGCGGCGCGCCCGCGACTGACCGGCCGGGCGCCCCGGTGGGGGTCGTGCGCAAGGTCATCATCGCCCTGGCGGTGGCCTCGATGGCCACCGGCATCGGGCTGGCCGTCCTGGGCAACCGGACGCTGCGCTGGGCGCCGCCACCCCGCCCGCCAGGGTCAGCGGCACTGGGGGCCAGGCAGCCGGGCGCTGGGCCGCGGCCCAGCGCGCCGCCCGCCCGCCCCTACCGGCCGCAGCCGATGGCCCGGTCCCGGCCGCTGGCCCTGGCCATCCCGGCCATTGGCGTCCGGGCCCGGATCATCTCGCTGGGCCTGGCCGCGGACGGTTCGGCGCGCCTGCCACCGCTGGCCACCCCCTTCGTGACCAGCTGGTACGCCCCGGGGCCTGCTCCGGGGCAGCGCGGCACCGCGATCGTCTTCGGGCACGTCGACTCGGCGGCGGTCGGCCCAGCCGTGTTCTACAACCTGGGCCGGCTCCGCCGGGGCGACCTCATCGAGGTCACGCTGGCCGACCGGCGCACGGCACTGTTCCGGGTGTACGCGGCCGAGCTCTACCAGAAGGCCAGGCTCCCGGCGGCCATCTACAGCTACACCCAGTGGCCCACGCTCCGCCTGATCACCTGCGGCGGGACGTTCGACCACCGCACCCGGCACTACCTGGGCAATACCGTCGTGTTCGCCGAATACGTCGGCCAGGGCTAAGCACGAGACCGCCGAGGGTGGCTCCGACCAGGCCTTCCGGGCCAGCGCTGGGTCAGCCGGCCGGCAGCCGCAAGGAGGACGTGATCTGGTCAGCGAACGCTGTCACTTTCTGCTGCCAGCCTTCTTCCAGTGGCCCCTTGATGCCGGTCACCAGAACGGCGCCTGCCGCGATCTTCGTCAGTCCCTTGGCTTCGAGCAGCTCATTCATGATCGGGATGACCCGTTCCCGGCGGCCCAGCTCCTCCTGGGCCGGCATCCTGCCGGTCTTCGGGTCCGGCTTCGGGGCACCCTGGGTGGTCAGGATGGCATACCTGGTCCCTGGCTCCAGGCTGACCTTGCGCAGGAACCTGCGGGCGTTCCCCTTTGGCTTCCCGAAACGGCCTGGCGAGCTGAATACGTACAGGTCCGCCAGGGGCAGTTGGTTCGGGTTCGCGTCGCGGATGTGCTGGACGCTGACCGTCATCCCGCGGGCTACCATGATCTTCCTGAACTCCTCCGCGACCATGGCGCCGTTCCCGAATTTCGACGCATGGTAGTAGGCGATGTGCATGACGGGCCCCCTTCCTAATGGGCCTCTGCTTCAATTCTCCCATCGCCGGCCAGACCGGCGCAGTGACCAACGTCCCCGGCCGAGCCCGGAATTCGCACAGCTTGCGTGGCAAGCGGCGCGTCCCGGCCACGGCCGAGCCCCCGGCGCGATCGGCGCCCCCTCGCTACCACACTGACCACACGGTCCACCCGGACGGAGCCGCCGGCCACTCAGCCTTCAAATCAATCGAAATTGAGTATGATTTATTCTTTTCTAGTGCTACTATCGTGACTATAGCCATCCCTTCGTCGATAGGCGCGTGATGCAGCTCTGCTTACCGGACGACCAGCCGCTGCTCAGTGCTGAGCCCCCAGCCGACGAGGAGCTGTTCGGGCTGGCACCAGACCCGGCCAGCGATCCGCCCGATGGCCCGGACGCATGGCTGGGCGGGCTGGCTGAGCCGGAACGGGACGCGTACCTGGCCGCCACCCAGCTGCCGCGCCGGCCACGGGTGTTCGCGGCTGGTTTCCTGCCCCGGGACGTGGGCCTGGGAGCTGGATTCGCCGGTGGCGGGGTACTGGACCAGCTGCCCGCTGGCCCCGTCCTGGGCCAGTTCGCGGCCGACGCCTGGGGCCAGGGCCTGGCCGGGGCCACTGACGATGAGCTCATCGGTGTGCTGGCCGCCTGGCGGCGGCTGACCTCGTGGGCCAGCGCAGGTGAGGCGGCGGCGGTGACCGAGTTGACCGAGCGGCGCAGGTCCCAGGGGCCAGCGGGCGGTGACCCGGATCTGGTGGAGTACCTGCCTGACGAGCTGGCCGCTGCACTCACCCTGACCAAACGGGCGGCGGGCAGCGTGCTCGACTTCGCCTGCGGGCTGGCCCGGCTGCCCCGTACCGGGGCCGCGCTGGCCCGCGGGGACATTGACCGGCCCAGGGCGCTCGTGCTGGTAAACGAGACATGCGGGGTAAGCGACGAGCTGGCCGCCGCAGTCGAGGAGCAGGTCATCGTGGCCGCGCCGACCCAGACGACCGGCCAGCTGCTGGCCGCCACCCGCCGGGCCGTGCTGGCCGCTGACCCGGCCGCCGCCGGGCGGCGCCGGGAGAAGGCGCAGCGGGACGCGCGGGTCGAGGTGTGGACCGAGCAGTCCGGCACCGCCGCGCTGGCCGGCCGGGACCTGCCGCCGGCTGACGCGCTCGCCGCCGACCAGCGCATCGACGCGCTGGCCCGCGAGCTCAAGGCCGACGGGGCAATCGGCTCGCTGCCGCAGTTGCGCGCGCGTGTCTTTACTGCCCTGCTGCTTGGCGAATCCGTGCCGTCGCTGCGCCCCAGTACACCGTCGTCCTCGGCCGGGCCGCCGTGGCCAGGCCTGGCAGGCTCGGTGAATCTGACCATGCCGCTGTCCAGCCTGCTGGGCACGGCCGGGGCCCCCGGGGAGGTGCCCGGTTTCGGGCCGCTGGACGCCAGCGCGTGCCGCACGCTCGCTGCCGCACTGGCCTCGCGGCCGGGTAACCGCTGGTGCCTGACGATTACCGACTCCGGTGGCCGCGCCGTCGGGCACGGCTGCGCCCGGCAGGCACCCCAGGGCCCGGGCTGGGCGGTGCTGATCAAGATGACCGACCTGGCTCCCGCTCCCTGCTCGCCGGGCCATGGCCAGCACCGGGACGACCAGGCCGGCTACCGGCCGTCGCGGCAGCTGCGGCACCTGATCGAGACCCGGCACCGGACGTGCGCGTTCCGCAGCTGCCGCCGTGCCGCCGCTCGCTGCGACGTTGACCACACGATCCCGCACCACCTGGGCGGAGCCACCTGCCGATGTAACCTGGCGCCCCTCTGCCGGCGGCACCACCAGGCCAAGCAAACACCGGGCTGGCAGCTCAGCCAGCCCAGGCCAGGCAACCTGGTCTGGCGCCTGCCGCACGGCCGCAGCTACCAGGTCAGGCCTGATCCGTACCCGGTGAGCTAGCCGTCTGGTGTGGTCGGGCGTCCGGTGGGGCCCGCGCCCGCGCCGCGCTCAGGCCACCTGGACACCGCGATCGCCGCCAGGAGGATCACCAGCAAGGGCAGCGTGGCGATGGCGTTGCCGACGGCCGCGGGCAGCGGTGGATTGACCAGGCTGCAGGCGTAGATGACGGATTCCAGGGCGAACGGGACGGCCAGCAGGATCAGCACCCGGCGGTTGACCGGTGAGCTCACCAGCATGACCACGATGACCACCACGATGAGGGCGACCAGCGTGCCCTGCGCCAGCAGCCAGTCACCCAGGCCTCCCGGCCCGGTGCCCAGCAGCCGGTCCAGGAACCCGTGCGGAATCTGCCCCGGCCCGAGCAGCCGCAGGCGGCGGGCCCGCTGGACAGCGGTGGGTACCGGGAACAGCCGCCAGAAACCCCCGTTGACCGCCACGCCGAGCGCGGTGGTGCCCGCGGCGAGCAGGACGGCAGGCCGCCATCTCAGGGCCTGCCAGCCGCCCGCCGTGCCTGCGGAGGCCAGCAGGGCCAGCGACTCCAGCGCGCAGGCGTACAGGATCCCATCGGTTCTCGGACCGCCGGCCAGCGTGTAATCGTTCGTCAGCGCGATGGCCAGGAAGGCCAGCGGCACGCAGGCGGCCAGCGCGGCGGCGGCCCGCCGCAGCCCCAGGCCGACCAGCACGGCCAGCGCCAGCCAGGGCAGCGGGCCCGCGGTGAGCGCGTCGGTCACGTTGCCCGACAGGGCGACCTGGAACGGGTTGAGCTGGAAGCTCCGGGTATAGGCGCCGGGCTCCCCGTAAGCACCGATCAGGATGTCGGCGGGCGAGCCGAACCCGTACTGGGCTCCCCTGACGCACAGCTCGGTCACCCTCAGCACCACCATGAGCAGCGGCAGCACTAAGGCGAACTGGGTGACCGCGCCCGCCCAGGGCTGGCTGCCCGCGCCGCGCAGGACCGTCCTGGCCCTGATCTTCAGCGCCGACCACAGCAGGTCGGCAAACTCACGCGCACCGGGCCGGCGCTGGCCCGGGCGGGCGGCGGTCATCAGCACCCCGAGGATTTCCTCTTCGTGCTGGCGCCGGTACCAGGCCGGATAACAGCGCAGCAGCCGCCGGTAGCGGTCCTCCAGCCCGCTGGCCGTGCTCACGCCGGGCCCCCGGTCTGCTGAGCTCCCAGCCTGAGCCGCCGGGCGGCGACCGAGGCATTCTGCCGCAGCCGGTCAACCTCGGCGGCGAGCCGTCCGCTGCCCGGCGGGGTGAGCCGGTAATAACGGCGCAGCCGCCCGTTCACCACCTCTTCCCGGTCGGCTTCGACCAGGCCGTCCGCGACGACCCGGTCGAGGGCGGCGTACAAGGTGCCGGGCCGTAGCCTGACCCGGCCATCCGACATGCGCTCAACATCGGTCATGATCCCGTAACCGTGCTGCGGGCCCTGCGCCAGCGCCGTCAGGATCAGGAACGTCGGTTCCCGGAGCGGACGATCGTTCATGCTAGCGGTATATACCGCTAGAGTGACTATTGCAAGGCCTGCCGCGCCATCGCCGGCGCAGTCCGCACCGCCGCCGTTACAGGTGCTCGGCGAGGAAGGCGGCCACGGCCGTCACGGCCTGGGTCACGTAGGGCTCCGTGTCGTACAGGTCGATGTGCAGCCTGGCGTCCAGCCAGACGGCCCGTTTCGGCTCGGCCATCCGCTGGTAGGCCTCGCGCGCGCCCTCCGGCGGGCAGTAGGCGTCCGCAGTGCCGTGCACGATCAGGCCCGGGGTGGGCGACAGGAAATCAGCACCGATCATGTTGTCGACGGTGAGCAGCTCGCGGACTGATGCCCGGGTGACCGAGTTCTGCCAGGACGCCGAGGCCCCCCGGCTGGTGCCGTAGTAGGCGAACGGCTCCGGGCCGGCCATGGCCGCCTCACCCTCGGCCGCCACGGCCGGCAGGTACTCCACCTGGCCACCGCGGTCGTGCTCTTCCGCGGTGCTGGCCAGCGCGGTGAGGACCTGGCGGTAGCCGTCGCCACCCATCCCGGACCGCATCGCGTAGGGCGTGTTGTACGCCCCGGCGATACCGGCGAACGCCTTGACCCGGGGGTCGAAAGCCGCGAACTTCAGGGCGTAGCCCCCGCCCAGGCAGATGCCGACGGCGCCGATCCGCTCCGGGTCGGCCTCCGGGCGGCCGCGCAGGAAGGACACCGCCGCCCGCAGGTCGGCCAGCTTGCCCTGCGGATCCTCGTGGCGGCGTGGCTGGCCCCCGGACTCGCCGAAATTGCGGTGGTCGAACGCCAGCGTGGTAAACCCGGCCGCCGCGAGCCGGTCCGCGTACAACCCGGTCACCTGGTCACGGACTCCCGTGAACGGCCCGGTGAAGACCAGGCCAGGCGCGCGGCCACCGGCGGCCGGCGGCCGGAGGTCGCCCACCAGGGTCAGGCCGTCCACCTCGAACTCGACCCGCTCCATGGCCAGTCTCCAATCCGCCGGGCACCTGGTGACCGGCCGGGCGGCCGGCGGGCCCAGCCGGCCGCCGCCGACTCCATGATTACAACATTACGCTCCGAGACTCCAGGGGCCCGGCGGGCGGCAGCTGGCATGCTGGCCGGATGGCACGAACCTGGCCCGAGGACTGGGCGGCCCGGCGGGCCGGCCGCGACTGCCCCAAGTGCGCGGAGGGGCGCCCGGCTGAGGACCGGTGGGGTGTCCGCTTTTTCATGGGCCGCTGGGCCGACGCGTATCTGGACCGCCAGCCATCCGCGCCGGGCAAGGCCGTAGTGGTCTTCCGCGGCGGGCGGCACGTGGCCGACCCGTGCGACTTCACCGACGAGGAGCTGGCCGGGTACTGGGGCGACGTGCGCACCGCGGCGCAGGCCATCGACCGGGCCTACCACCCCTGCCAGCTCAACTACGCCACGTTCAACAACGCCGTGCCGCACGTGCACACGCACATCGTGCCGCGCTACGCCGATGACCCGGCCCCGGGCCGCCCGCTGCCGGACTGGGCGTTCGCCAGCGCGACCACGCTGGACCCGGCCGAGCTGGCCCGCCAGGTCCAGGAACTGCGCCGTCAGCTGCCCGGGGAACCAGCCCGCGGCTGACTGGCCCGCTCCGCCGGCCACGCCGGACTAACGGCCCGCAGCCGGTGACGTCCGCCTCTGCCCGGCAACTGCTCACACTGGCACCGTTTGAAGTGGAGAAGTGTGCGGAGAGGAGGGGTCACCATGCCCGATCTCATCCACGACAGGCCCCCGGACAGCAGCCCGGGCACTTCCGCCGGGCCCGGGGAATCCGCCCGGCAGCAAGCGATCAGGCGCATCGAGCACAAGCGCCGGTTCTGGGCCATTACCGCTGCCAGTTCGGTCGGCATGATCATTCTCGTCGTCATCTGGGCCATCTCGGAGTACCACAACGCGGGTGGCTGGCCGGCCCACGGATTCAGCCAGAGTTCCGGGATCCACGACGTGTGGAACTACTGGATCATCTACCCGTTGATCGCGTGGCTGGCAATCGTCGGCACCCACGCCTGGCTGGTGTTCGCGCGCAAGCCGGTCTCGGAGCGCGATATCCAGCGTGAGCTGGACCGCCAGGCCGGGAAGGGGGAGTCATGACCACGGTGATGCACGAGCCGGCCACCGGGCCGCCCAGCCACCCGGACCGGCGCGATCGCGGGAGCGGCCGGCTGCTCGGACCCGACTTCTGGCCCGGCGTGAGCATCGTCGCGATGTGGCTGGCGGTGCTCTTCGACGGCATCTTCGGCGGCATGATGACGTTTGCCAGCCCGGCCACGCCGAACCTGACCACGATCCCGTCCGCGGTCCTGGTGGCGCTGTTCGCCGCCCTCGGCACGGTATCCGTGGCCAAGCGCGGCTTCGCCCGCCGGGGCCGGGACCGGCCCGAATAGGCGGCGGCCGGCCCTACTCCAGGAAGCCCCGCAGCAGCGCGGCCGTCCCATCGAGGTGATCGGCGACCGCGCGCTGCGCGCGCCTGGTGTCCCCGGCCAGGATGGCGTCCACGATCGCGGTGTGCTGCGCGGCGGTATGCCGGATGTTGCGCTGCAGCACCGGGATCGCGTTGAGCAGATCGTTCAGCCGCATCCGGGCGTCGGCACAGGCGGCCGACAGCAGGCTCGACCCGGTGAGTTCCGCGATGGACAGGTGGAACAGGGTGTCCATCCGGCGGTAGTCGGCCGGGATGGCCTGGTTGAGGTCGGCCAGCCGGCCGGACAGCAGGTCACCGGTCCGCGGATCGGCCGTCCCGGCCAGCACGGCCTGGGCCAGCACCTGAGCCGCGCCGGTCTCCACCGCCATCCGGAAGGTCAGCGCGTCGCTGATCTTGTCCGCGTCCTCGACCGCGATCCGGCGCACTTCGGTCGGGCTCGGCGCGGGCGGCGTGTAGGTGACGAACGTGCCGCCGAACCGGCCGCGCCGCGATTCCACGTACCCGGCGTGCTGCAGCGCCCGGATCGCTTCGCGCAGCGTGATCCGGCTGACGCCGAGCAGCTGGGACAGCTGGCGTTCGGCGGGAAACCGGCTACCCGGCCCGACTACGCCCAGCTTGATGACCGTGAGCAGTTTCTCGACGGTTTCCTCGAACGCGTTCTGGGACCGGACCGGGCCAAGGACAGCGGTCAGCTCCAGCCCGGGTGCCTGCCCGGTGGTCTGCGGAAATCTGGCCGGGGGTCTTGACATCAACCGCTCTCTATCCACCAATGGTCTGTTATTAAACCATTCGATGCCCGGGGCCGCGGATCAGCGCCCGGCTCCCGGCTCCAGGTTCCGCCCCGCTCAGCTAACCCGGCTCTCCGCAGACAAGGCCATCTCCCAAGGAGCACTCATGGCGGTCAACGAACAAGCGGCGCCACTCGACCAGGATGAGGCGACCCTGCATCAGCTGGGGTACGCGCAGGAGCTGCGCCGCCGGATGTCCGGGTTCTCCAACTTCGCCGTGTCGTTCACGATCATCTCGATCCTGTCCGGCTGCCTGACCCTGTACGGGTTTGGCATGCTCACCGGCGGCCCGGTCGTCATCGTCTGGGGCTGGCCGTTCGTCGGGGTGATGACGCTGTTCGTCGGCCTGTCGATGGCCGAGGTGTGCTCCAGCTACCCGACCGCGGGCGGGCTGTACTACTGGTCGGCCAAGCTGGCCCGGCGCAACGGGGCGGCCTGGTCCTGGTTCACCGGCTGGTTCAACTTCCTGGGCCAGGTCGCGGTCACCGCGGGCATCGACTTCGGCGCCTCGCTATTTATCCACGCGTTCCTCACCCTGGCGTTCAACCTGAGCGCGGCGCACTGGATCACGGTGGTCATCTACGGGATCGTGCTGGCCGTGCACGGCATGCTGAACCAGTTCGGCATCCGGCTGGTCGCGCTGCTCAACGACGTCAGCGTGTGGTGGCACCTGCTGGGCGTGCTGATCATCGTCGCCGTGCTGGCCTTCGTCCCGTCGCACCACCAGTCGCCCAGCTTCGTGTTCGGGCACTTCAACAACGGGACCGGCCTGGGCGTGGGCGGGTTCTACATCGTGCTGATCGGCCTGCTGCTGGCGCAGTACACGTTCACCGGCTACGACGCCTCGGCGCACATGACCGAGGAAACCCACAAGGCCGCGACCGCGGGCCCGCGTGGCATCGTGATGTCGATCGTGGTCTCGCTGTTCGCCGGGTGGGTCCTGCTGATCGGCGTCACGTTCGCCATCCAGCACTACGCCTCCGAGTCGATCGCCTCGGTGCCAGCGGCCCAGGTCATCATCGACGCGATCGGGAAGACCGGCGCTGAGCTGCTGCTGCTCATCGTCATCGGGGCCCAGCTGTTCTGCGGGATGTCGTCGGTCACCGCCAACTCCCGGATGATTTACGCGTTCTCCCGGGACGG
>Ga0335078_10017688_pt1 | contig 10595 bp, 10 predicted proteins | sample Lox_Sample_32_FD_206711 | JGI IMG/M metagenome (GOLD analysis project Ga0335078, IMG submission 206711) | Soil microbial communities from Loxahatchee National Wildlife Refuge, Florida, United States - Lox_Sample_3.2 | ecosystem: Environmental > Terrestrial > Soil > Wetlands | place: USA...
GACGGCCAGGACGCCGAGGGGGATCGACAGCAGCGGGCCGAGGTCGAGCGGCCCGCCCGAGAACGGGGAGACGCCGGCGCCGGCCGGGTTGATCAAGAGGACGGGCCCGAGGAAGACGAGGAAGAAGGCGAAGAGGCCGATCTTCTTCGTCCCGCCCGCGAGGAAGGCGCTCACGTCGCTCGGGGCGCCGTCGTAGACGTCCACCGCCCAGGCGTGGAACGGGACGAGCGTGACCTTGAACGCCAGCCCCGCGATCAGGAACCCGTAGCCGAGCAGGACGAGGACGGGGTAGGCGGTCACTCCCCCGGCGGCGTTGATGAGGAAGAGGTTCGTGGTGCCGTAGGCGCCGAACAGGAGCGAGGCGCCGAAGAACGACAGGACGGTGGACAGCGCGCCGATGATGAAGAACTTCATCGCCGCCTCCATCGAGCGGACCTCCCGGCGGCGGTAGCCGACCAGCAGGTACGTCGTGATGCTCGTCACCTCGATCGCGAGGAGGAGGAAGATCAGGTCGGAGGCGACCGCGACCAGGAGCATCCCGAGGGTGGCGAGGAGGACCAGGCCGTAGAAGATCGGCGCGCCCCGCTCGTCCGAGGGGCGGCTCGCGGAGGCGAGCGTGACGACGAGCGCGGAGAGGAGGAAGATCGCCTGGAAGACGAGGCCGAGGGAGGTGAGGTGGTAGAGCGGTGCCGAGCCGGCCGCGGGCAGTACGTCGATCTGGCCCGCCGGGACCGTGGCGAGCACCGAGAGGGCGCCGACCCCGAGGTCGCCCAGGACCGAGAGGAGCGCCAGCACGGTCGCCGTGACCGCGACCGTGCTCAGCCACTCGTTCCGTCGCACGCCGAGGACGTCGAGCAGGAAGACGAGGAGGGCCGCGCCGAGGAGGATCACCTCGGGGACGAACGGCCCGGCAAACGCGGAGAGGTCCACGGGCCTAGACCCCCGGGAAGCCGTGGATCGGGGAGCTCGTGATCAGGTTCACCAACAGGAACGGCAGGACGCCGAACACGATGGTGGCGGCGACGAGGATCCCCATCCCGGCGGTCTCGTACCAGGGGAGCTCGTGCGCCTCGTGCGGGATCCCTTTGGGGGGTCCGAAGAGCACCCGCTGCATCATCCAGATGTAGAAGGCGGCCGTCACGACGAGGATCCCGAGCGGGATCAGGACCCAGTAGGCGAGGCCGTCCCACGTGGCGAGGAGGGCGGTGAACTCGGCGGGGAAGCTGATCAGCCACGGCAGACCGAGGGAGGCGAGCGAACCGACCATGATCATGGTCGACAGGGTCGGGGTCGTCGGCGTGATCCCGCCGAGCGAGGCGATGTCCCGGGTCCCGTAGGTGTGGTGGACGCTCCCCGCGGTCATGAAGAGGAGCGCGCTCACGACCCCGTGGGCGAACATCAGGAGCACCGCGGCGAGCAGGCCGAGGGAGGAGCCGAGGGCGATCGCCAGGAGGACGATCCCCATGTGGTTGATCGAGGAGAAGGCGACGAGCCGCTTGAGGTCCCGCTGGGCGAGCGAGACGATCGAGCCCCAGGCGATCGAGGCGAACGCGATCACGAAGAGGACCGGCTGGGCCTCCTTGAACCCGGCCGGGAGCACGAAGACCGCCCACCGGATGAGGCCGTACCCCCCGAGCTTGAGGAGGAGGCCCGCGAGCAGGACCGAGCCGCCGGTCGGCGCCTCGACGTGAGCATCCGGTAGCCACGTGTGGAACGGTACGACCGGGAACTTGACGCCGAAGCCGAAGAAGAGGGAGAGGAACAGGAAGGTCTGCGTCACGACGGACAGCGCGGGGGCCGCCGCGTAGACGGCCGAGTAGTCGAAGCTCTTCGCGCCGGAGTAGAAGACGAGGGCCAGCAGGCCCACGAGCATGACGATCGAGGCGACATGGGTGTAGACGAAGAACTTGATCGCCGCGTAGCGCCGCCGCGGCCCGCCCCAGTAGCCGATGATGAAGAACATCGGCACGAGGACCGCCTCCCAGAACAGGAAGAACAGGAGGACGTCCAGCGCGACGAACACTCCGACGCACCCGAGGCACGTCAGGAGGAGGAGCCCGAACCAGGCGCCCGGCCGCTTGCTCTCCTCCCAGGAGTAGACGACGGTCGCGAGCTGGAGGATCGCGGTCAGGAAGATCAGGACGAGGGAGATCCCGTCGACCCCGACCGTGTAGTTGACCTGGAGCCAGCCGAGGTGGATCCAGGCATACGACTCGGAGTCGGCGAACTGGGGGACCCCCGCGGCGAACCCGGGCCAGCCGGGGAAGTTGAGGAGGAGGAGGCCGACCTCGAGCAGGAACGCCGCCGAGGTCGCGAGCGCGGCCCAGCGCGCATACCGACCCGAGGCGAACGTGACGACCGTCCCGGCGAGGAGGGTCGCGAGAAGGAGGGAGAGCACCGGGAACATCTACGTCCCTCCGAACCAGGAGATCAGGTATGGCGCCACGATCAGGAGGAGGACGAAGACCCCGAGCAGGCCCGCGATGACGTAGGCGGCGTAGTCCGAGACGACCCCGGACTGCATGCGTCGCAGGCGGTCGGAGAGCGAGCCGAAGACGCGCTCAAAGCCGTGGACCGTCCCGTCGATCACGTACCGGTCGACGAAGTCGGCGCCCCGCGCGATCGTGTAGACCGCGCGTTGGCCGACCCAGTCGTAGCCGGCCTTCATGTAGTAGCGGTTCAGGAGGAGCCGGCGGACGGGCTGCAGCGCGCTCCCCTCGGGAAGGGCGTAGACCCGACCGTTCCCCCAGAGGAGGTAGGCGACCGCGATCCCGGCGACCCCGAGCGCGACGCTCCCGGTCGACAGGAGGATGTCCGTCGTCCCGTAGACCGGCGGGATCCCGGCCGCGCCGGCCCCGTAGAGCAGCAGGCTCTGGAAGTTCGGCAGGAAGATCAAGAGGCCGCCGACGACCGCCATCGCGGAGAGGGCCAGCATCGGGCCGAGCATCACCCAGGGAGCCTCGTGCGCGTGCGGAAGGCTCGGGTCGCGCGGGTGGTCTCCGGAAAAGGCGAGGAACCAGGCCCGGAAGATGTAGTAGGCGGTCAGGAAGACGGCGGCGAAGGCGAGGAGGAAGAACGGCCAGTAGAGCGGGTGGCTCCCGAGCTGGGAGTAGACCGCCGAGAGGACGTCATCCTTGGACCAGAAGCCGGCGAAGGGCGGGATCCCGGCGAGCGCCAGCCCGCCGATCCCGAAAGCGATGGCGGTCAGGCGCATCGGCTTGCGCAGCCCGCCCATCTTGAACAGGTCCTGGGTGCCGACCGCGTGGATGACCGCGCCGGCGGAGAGGAAGAGGAGGGCCTTGAAGAACGCGTGCGTGAAGAGGTGGAAGAGCCCGACCATGGCGAACCCCGCCCCGACGGCGAGCACCATGTAGCCGAGCTGGCTGATCGTCGAGTAGGCGATCACCCGCTTGATGTCGGGGTGGACGACCGCCATCGTCGCCGCGAAGAAGGTGGTGAAGCCGCCGACCGCCACGATCGCGAGCTGGTCGGTCCCGGTGAACCCGATGAAGACGCTCGCGACCGCGAGCAGGTAGACCCCCGCCGCCACCATCGTCGCGGCATGGATGAGGGCCGAGACGGTCGTTGGGCCCTCCATCGCGTCCGGGAGCCACACGTGGAGCGGGAACTGGGCGCTCTTGCCGGCAGCCCCCCCGAGGATCATGAGGCCGGCGACCGTGAGCAGGGTCGAGCTCCCCACCGAGGCCGCGGGGAGGAACGGCGAGGTCCCGTTCGCGAAGACGAACCCGTTCTCGGCCCAGCCGCCGGCCGGGCCGGTCGTCGCGTAATGGAAGAAGTAGATGAAGATCCCCAGGAGGAACAGGACGTCCCCGACCCGCGTGACGAGGAATGCCTCCTTCGCGGCGCTCGCCGCGCTCGGCTTCTCGTAGTAGAACCCGATCAGGAAGTACGAGCAGACCCCGACGAGCTCCCAGAACAGGAAGAACTCGAGCAGGTTGTTGGAGAGCACGAGGCCGGTCATCGCGGCGAGGAACAGCGACAGCTCCGAGTAGTACCGGGGGAGGCCCCGGTCCTGGTGCATGTAGCCGATCGAGTAGAGCATCACCAGGAACCCGACGACCGTGACGACGAGGAGCATCAGCGCCGAGAGCGGGTCGACCAGGGTCCCGACGACCAGCGACACCCCGTTCGGGAACGGCCCGGGCGAGCCGGCGAGATGCAGCCAGGTGAACTGGGCGTTGACGTAGGCGCCGGGGTCCAGCATCTCCCCGACCCCGATCGCGACCCCGAGGACCATCGCCGCGCCCGAGAGCGCGACCGCGACCCACCCGCCCCACTCGAGCCGGCGGAGCCGCGTGCCGGCGAGGCCGACGATCGCGAACCCCGCGACCGACAGCAGCGGGACGAGGAAGGCCCAGTCGTCCAGTGCCGTGAAGGTCCCCACCGAGCCGCCTCCCTATTCCTTCAGCTCGGTCGCCTGCGCGACGTTGATCGTCCCTTTCAGCCGGTTCAGGCCCAGCACGATCGCCAGCCCCACCGCCACCTCGGTGGCGGCGAAGCCGATCAGCACGACCGCGATCGCCTGCCCGGAGATCCCGGCGCCCCCGGCCGGCGCGAACGCGGCGAAGTAGACGAAGTTCAGGATCGTCGCGTTCATCGCGACCTCGACCGCGATCAGGATGAGGATGAAGTTGCGGCGGGTGAGCAGACCGAAGACGCCGACCGCGAGCAGCGCCCCGGAGAGGGCGAGGAACCCGGCGAGGGGGAGCGCGGTCACTCGCGGCCCTCCCGGACGAGGTAGATCGCGCCCGAGACGCCGCCGAGCATGATGAGTCCGAGGAGGAGCAGCCAGGGCCCGTAGGCTCCGAAGAGCGCCCCGGAGAGCGCCGAGGGGTCGTACGACTGGACCGGGGCCGCGCCCGAGGGGAACTGGCCGAGCGCGACGACGAGGAAGATGAACGTCACGACGGCGAGCGCGAGCGGCACCGGTCCGACGCCGGTCGCGGCCTCTCTGGAGAAGATCCGCTTCCGCGTGACCATGATGCCGAAGAGGAGGAGCACGGTCACCGCGCCCGCGTACACCCCGAGCTGGAGGACGCCGAGGAACGGAGCGGAGAGGAGGAAGTAGATCGCCGAGAGGTCGACGAAGAACACCGAGATCCACAGGATCGTGTGGACGAGCTCGCGCACGAGCAGGGCGGCGACCCCGGTCCCGACGGCCACCGCCGCCAGCAAGAGGAACGCAAGTTCCTCGAGGCTCACTTGCGATTCCCCCAGAAGAGGCACTCTTTCGGGCAGACGCTGATGCAGGTGCCGCACCGGACGCAGTCGGAGTCGTTGATGACCGGCTCCTTCCAGATCCGCTTCGGAAGCTTCTCGCCCGGTTTCGCTTCCGGTTTCGGGATGTCGAGCATCGTGATGCACTGCGTGGGGCAGTCGCGGGCGCAGGCGTTGCACCCGATGCACAGCGGGGGTTCGAGCAGGATCTGGTCCTCGTTCGCGGGGCGCTCGACCCGGATCGGGTTCATTGGGAGCTTCTGCTCGTAGACCTGGAAGAGCTTCTGGGGAGAGTAGACCATCTCCGAGCGCTTCGTCACCGAGAGCTCGTAGCGGGTCGTCATCGTGAGGCACCCTTCCGGGCAGGCGTCCGAGCAGAACCCGCAGTAGCTGCACTTGCCGTAGTCGATCTCCGGGCACTTCTTCGGGTGCTTCGGGTCGCCGCCCGGCACCGTGACCATCTCGATGCAGAGGTCGGGGCAAGAGAACGCACAGAGGTTGCAGCTGATGCACGTCGCGATGTTCAACGCGTGAACGCCGCGGTAGTTGTCCCAGATCGGCCCGACGCCGATCGGCTTGCCCGACTCGATCGCGACCTGGCCCCGGAACTTCGGGTCCTCCAGGCGCTCGAACGGGTAGATGACCGTCGACGGACGAATGAGGCTCTTCGCGAACTGGCGCGCGGCCGTGACCATCGGCTTGGCGACCCAGAGGATCGGGTTGTCGCTCGGTTTCTCGCTCGCGGTGACCTCGTCGCTCATCGGAACGCGCTCACACCCCCGGGGACGGGAGGCAGCCGAAGACGGGGAGGCACTTGACCGTCACGAGCGCCGCGGCGAGGAAGACCGCGCACAGGCTCAGCGGGATCATCCGGTTCCAGCCGACCCGGAGCAGCTGGTCGGTCCGGACCCGGGGGAGGGAGGCGCGGACCCAGACGAACAGCCCGAAGACGAGGTAGGTCTTGACCATGAACCAGAAGATCCCGGCGAGCGGGAAGGAGGTCGCCGCGGAGGGGACCCACGTCGGCATCGTCCAGCCGCCGAGGAAGAGGAGGACTACGAGGATGCTCCCGACGAGCGCGCGGAGGTAGTCGGCGAGCATGAAGAAGGCGAACAGCATCCCGCCGTACTCGGTGTTCCACCCCTCGACCAGCTCGGCCTCCGCCTCGGGAAGGTCGAACGGGATCCGCTCCATCTCCGCGAGCATCCCGGCCACGAAGACGACCAGCGCGAGGAAGAGCGGGCCCCAGAACCAGTAGTTCTGCTGCTCGTAGACGATCGTCGTCAGGTCGAAGCTCCCCGAGACGATGACGACCGCCACGACCGCGAGGAGGAGCGGGACCTCGTAGGCGATCATCTGGGCGGCCGACCGCATCCCGCCCATCAGGGAGTACTTGTTGTTGCTCGACCAGGCGCTGACGAAGATGAACAGCGGGGCGAAGGAGAAGATCGCGAGCGCGAGGAGGAGGCTCAGGGGCAGGAACCCGGAGTTCCACCCCGAGGAGATCGGGAGGATGCCGAAGATGACGAACGACGTCGTGAGGTAGGCCGTGGGCCCGCTGAAGAAGCCGAGCCAGTCGGCCTCCCTCGGCCGGAACGTGTTCTTGCGGAACAGCTTGAAGCCGTCCGCGAAGTTCTGGAGGAGGCCGGCGTAGCCGACGTGCATCGCCCCGCGCCGGTCCATGAACCGGCCGAGCAGCTTGCGCTCCCACCAGATCAGCACGATGGTGTTCAGCATGCTCGCGATCAGCAGGATTGCGCCGAACACGAGGACCGCGAGGCCGGTGACCAGGTCCCCGTTCGTGATCCACGCGTTGAGGGGGGAGGGGAGGACCGAGCCGATGTGGACCAGGACGTAGCTGACGAGGAAGAACGAGACGCTGTACAGGGTCGCGCTCGACATGGGAGCTTAGCGGTCGACCTCCCCGACGCAGACGTCGACGCTGCCCATGATGGGCGGGATGTCGGCGACCCGGTACCCGATGAGGTAGTGGCGCGCCGCGCTGATGTTGGCAAACACGGGAGAGCGGAACTTCACCCGGTAGGGGTGCTCTCCGCCCTCGTTGACGACATAGGCCTGCGCCTCTCCGTGCGGCTCCTCGATCGAGGAGAGCCCGACCCCCTTCGGGTAGTTCCTCTTGAGGACGTACTCCTCCTTGCCGACCGGCGCATACGGCGCGCCGAGCCATCGGGGCAGCCGGTCGGCGAGGACCGGCCCCGGGTGGCGGTCGAGCCAGTCGAGCACCTGCCGGAGGATCCGGATCGACTGGCGCATCTCCTCCATCCGGACGAGGTAGCGACCGGTGACGTCCGCCCCGTCGGCCACCGCGACGTCGAAGTCGAGCTGGGAGTAGACCGAGTAGGGCCGGTCCTTCCGCACGTCGCGCTTGAACCCCGCCGAGCGGAGCATCGGGCCGGTCACCCCGGTCGCGATGCAGTCGGCGGCCGAGAGGACCCCGAGGCCGTCGCACCGCTTTCGGAAGATGTCGGAGCCGAGGCACAGTCGATCGTACTCGACGAACCGCTCGGTGAGCCAGTCGAGGGCCCGGCGCGCGTGGTCGGTGAAGCCCGGCGGCAGATCGTTGCGGACCCCGCCGACGCGCATGTACTCGTACGTCATCCGGGCCCCGCTGTAGCTCTGGAAGAGGTCGAGGACGATGTCCCGGTCCCGCATGCCGTACAGGAACGGGGTCATGAGCCCGATGTCCTGGACGAACGCCGAATACCACATCAGGTGCGAGCCGATCCGCTGGAACTCCTCGCACATCGTGCGGATGTACTCCGCGCGTTCGGGCGGCACGATGTGCAGCGCGTCCTCCGACGCCAGGATGTAGAGGTGCTCCCAGGCGAAGCCGGCGACGTAGCAGGTCCGGTCCATCAGCGTGACGACCTCGTTGTAGTGGCGGTCCTCGCTGATCTTTTCGATCCCTCGGTGGAGGTACCCCATCTCGGGGTCGCAGTCGAGGATCAGCTCCCCGTCGATCTTCACCCGGAGGTTCCAGAGGCCGTGTGTCATGGGGTGCTGGGGCCCCATGTTGATCCACATCTCAGACACTGCGCTTCTTCACCTCCAGTTCCTCGGGCTCGTGGAGCTTGAACGAGCGGAGCAGCGGGTGGAAGACGTAGCCGTCCGGCAGGAGGAGGTGGCGCAGGTCGGGGTGGTGGTCGAATGTGATGTCGACCAGCTCCCACGTCTCGCGCTCGTGCCAGTTCGCCGCGGGCCACACCGGGGTCGCCGACTCGATGTGGGGCGCGTCGGCGGGGAGGTCGGTCGAGAGGAGGAGGTACTGGTGCAGCTGGTCCGACCAGGCGACGTAGAAGACCTCGCGGTGGCTGACCCAGTCGATCCCCCCGACCATCGACAGGTGGTGGAAGCCGAGGCTCTCCTTCACCGCACGGAAGACGTCGAGCGCCGCCTCCGCCCGGAACCTCAGGCGTCCGGCGGTCTTGGCGAACGGCTCCACACCGAGGACCCGGTCTCCGAGCACGGGGGTCAGGGCCTTCGCTAGGTCCTCGGACTGCATCGCGCTCCTCGGTCGGTCCGGTCGACGGACCCCCTACTCCTTCCGCTCTCGGATCAGGTCTTCGAGGCGCAGGATCCCGTCGATCATTGCCTCGGGCCGCGGGGGGCAGCCGGCGATGTACACGTCGACGGGGACGAGCTTGTCGACGCCGGGGACGACCGAGTAAGCGGTCCGGAACGGCCCGCCCCCCGTGGCGCAGTTCCCCATGGCGATGACCCACTTGGGCTCGGGCATCTGCTCGTAGAGGGTGATCAGCTTGTGGGCGACCTTCCAGGTCACCGTCCCGTTGACGATCATCAGGTCGCACTGTCGCGGGGAGGACCGGGGGACGATGCCGAACCGCTCGGAGTCCCAGCGTGCCGAGAAGGCGCTCGCGAACTCGATGGCGCAGCAGGCGAGCCCCCAATGGAGCGGGAAGAGGGAGTTCCGCCCGGCCCAGTTGAAGGCCGGCCGGACGAGTTTGCTCTGGCCCTGCTCGGCGATCATCGCGGACAGCGCCTCCTTGGCGGCCGGGATGAACTCCTGGGCCCGGACCGTCTCGATCTCGACGAACGGGACCGCGGGCTGGTCGACCATCGGCAGCTCCCCCTCGAGCTTGAAGCTCTCCGCGCTCGGGGTCCCCACTCTGGTCGGCAGGCTGGAAGGCGGGGCGCTCATACGACCCACCTCTTCTCCCCGCTCAAGGCGTAGTAGATGCCGGTCACGGCCAGGGCCGTGAACGCCGCGGCGATGAACACCGGGTACCACCCGGAGTTGACCCCCCGGAAGGTGAGGCCCCAGAGCGCGAGCAGGAACCCCAGGACATCGACCGCGACGAAGACGATCGCGAAGGTGTAGTGCTGGGTCGGGAAGTCAATCTGCGCCTCCCCCTCGGCCTCCTCGCCGCACTCGTAGGTGGTCCCTTGGAGGTAGGAGCGCCGTGGCTTGGCGCCGAGCGTGCGGTTCGCGATCAACGAGCCCACCCCGAAGGCGGCCGCGATCGCAACGAAGACCAGGAACGTCGTGACCCCCGCCTCCATCGTCTCCTCCCTCCGCTAGCCTTCTAGTACTCAATGCGACCCGTCCTCGTTATTTAACTCCTCCCGGAATCGCCGGGGGAATCTGACGGCCGGAGGGGTCCGGAACCCGCGGCCGGAACCGCCACGGCATTATCTCCGGCGGGTGTACTCGGGCCGTGGAGGAGTCGAGCTTCCGTACCCCCGTCCGGCTGGAGGGCCGGTTCGTCGAGCTCGTTCCGCTCTCGGTCGAGCACGTCCCCGAGCTTACCTGGGCCCTCCGCAACCCGGAGGTCACGCGGCTGTTCCGCGAGCCGCCCGGGTCCACGGTCGACCAGGTGGAGGGCGCGGTCCGCGGGCTCCTGGCCCAGCAGGCGGCGGGCTCCGACCTTTCGTTCGCCACCGTGTTGCGGGCGAGCGGCCGCGCGATCGGGATGACACGGTTCCTGCGCATCGACCGACGTTCCGACGCGGTCGAGATCGGGGGGACGTTCCTGGACTCCGAGTACTGGCGGACCCCCGTCAATACCGAGGCGAAGTTCCTGATGCTCCGGCACGCCTTCGAAACCGAGAGGGCGCACCGCGTCCAGATCCAGACGGACCTGCGGAACGTCCGCTCGCAGAAGGCGATCGAGCGGCTCGGGGCGGTGCCCGAGGCGCGACTCCGGGAGGAGGTCCAGCTTCCGGACGGCCACTTCCGCACGAGCGTCTACTACAGCATCCTCGAGACGGAGTGGCCCAATGTGAAGACTCGGCTCGAGCGGTTCCTCGCGCGGCCCTGGACCCCTCCTCCTTCGACCGCGGGCCCGCCCGTCCTTCCGCCACGCACCGGGGCTCCC
>Ga0335078_10017689_pt1 | contig 10595 bp, 8 predicted proteins | sample Lox_Sample_32_FD_206711 | JGI IMG/M metagenome (GOLD analysis project Ga0335078, IMG submission 206711) | Soil microbial communities from Loxahatchee National Wildlife Refuge, Florida, United States - Lox_Sample_3.2 | ecosystem: Environmental > Terrestrial > Soil > Wetlands | place: USA: Florida...
CCTGCTGAGCTTCATGCCTGGTTTTTTCAAGGCATCATCGCCGCATATCGCGCATGATGGTTTCTTCCATCGCATGGGATGGAGTGCTTCGGCAATCATCGGCGCCAGCATCGCGCAGGGTAATCGGCCAGCGCTGGCGCTGATTGGCGACGGCTCATTCATTATGGGCGGCACAGCTGTCGCAACTGCAGTCGAGCAGAATTTGCCGATAGTCTGGGTCGTGCTCAACAACCGTTCGCTGCAGATCGAGCGTGAATTGATGTTGCGAATCTACGGACGCGAGACCTTCTGCGACTACCGCAAGGTCGGAAGCCCGGGCTTGTGGAATCCGGATATCGGCAAATGGGCCGAGGCGATGGGCGCGCAAGGCCTGCATGTTGGGAAAGCTGCCGATTACGCGCCCGCTTTGCGGCGCGCGCTCGATGCCCGTGCACCAACCGTGATCGACGTTGACGTCTCCTTGGACGTCAAGGGCTACCGGGCCGTCTGGTACCCCTACCCGACAGACTTCTACAAATCCTGGAAACCAGGACCTCTGAGCGACCCGCAATAACAATAGCAAGTTGCCGTCAACGGCACACAACCCACACATGGAGGAACACAGTGAAAATACTCACTCCACTACGGATGAAACTAGCAATTGTTGCCTGTTCAGTTCTTTTGACCGGGTCATTTGGCAATGCCGCCGAAACCGTCAAGCTCGGCGTTGGTCTGAGCATGACGGGACCGCTTGCCTTCCTGAGCCAACAATATCTGCAAGGGATGAAGGCAGCCGTCGACGTTGTCAATAAGGCCGGCGGCGTCGGCGGCGGCCGCATGCTCGAACTCGTGGTACGCGACCACAAAGGCGTTCCGTCGGAGGCGGTCGCTGTCACCAAGCGATTGATCGAAGAGGATAAGGCTGCGATCGTCGATATTGACCTGCCAAGCACCGTCGCAATTGCCGCGGAAGCCGTCACCAAGGAGTCCAAGGTCCCGCAGATCGCTGGATTCACCTTTGCCCCCGCTGCGGTACAGCAGGGCAATACGTTCTTCTTCCGCGCCTGCACGACCTCTGACTTGATCGGCGATGCGCTCGCGCAGTCGATCGTCGCCGATAAAAACAACAAGACGATCGCAATGTTGGCGCCCAATGACGATTATGGCCGCAGCGCCATCAAGTCGCTGAGCGAAGCGATTGCTCGGGCCGGCGGACCCAAAGTGGTCTATGCCGACTACTACGAACGAACACAGAGTGACTTTAGCGCCGTCTTGCTAAAGATGAAATCGCTAAACCCGGATAGCCTGTTCATCGACGTGCGCTGGCCGGCCAGTCTGACGGTGCTCAAGCAGATGGTCGAAATCGGCCTGAAAAAGCCGCTGTTCAGCAGCGTTAATTTCTACAACGCTAAGCTTGCCGAACAGGCGGGACCTCTGCTGGAGGGAGCGCAGATGTCGGTTGCCTGGGCGCCGGTTTTTACGGACGCGGCTTCGGTCGAGTTCGTCAAGGCGTATGAGGCAATGTTTAAACAGACACCCGACGACTCCGCCTCGCTCGGTTGGACCACGACCATGGTTACGGCCCAGGCCTTGAAGGCTGCAGGTCCCGGCTTCGATTCCGAAGCGTTGCGCAAGGCGCTCAGCAACGTCAACTACAACAGTCCTCAGGGCCCGGTGAAGTTCGATGCCAAGGGCGATGCCAGCGTCGCTGCGCATGTCCTGCGGTTCAAGGATGGCGGCTACCACCTCGTCCGCTGAGCGAGGATGTCGTCGTGTTGGAGCTCGCTTTCCAACAGGTGGTCAACGGCCTCCTGGTGGGCGCCATCTATGCGCTGATGGCTCTGGGCCTAATGGTGATCCTCGGCATTCTGAGGATCATCAACATGGCCCAGGGCGAACTCTATATGCTCGGTGGGTACTTCTGTTATTTTGCCTCCGTCACGTTAGGCGTCGGATATGTTCCGGCAATCATCTTTGCGATGGCTGCTACCGCCGGCGTCGGCGTATTGATGGACCGGCTGGCGGTGCGGCCGCTGCTGCGACGACCGTTCTACATGGTCTTCCTGTCGACATTCGCAGTATCGATGATTCTTGAAAATGCGGCCGAACTGATCTGGGGGCCAGATCCGCAGAACATTCCTTCGCCGTTCTCGTCCTCGCCGATCATCATCGGTCCGATTTTCCTTACAAGCCAGAAGCTCTTCATATTTGCCGTCGCGCTGGTGACAATCATTTCGTTCGCGACGTTCCTGCGCTGGACGCGCGTCGGCATGGCAATTCGCGCTCTCGCTCGCGATCGCGACGCCGCGCTGTTGATGGGCATCAACGCCGATCGGATCCAGTCGATCACCTTCGGTATCGGCGCGGCGCTGTCGGGGGCGGCCGGCGCATTGCTCGGCGCGATGTTTAACGTTTATCCGACTATGGGACAGCTGCCTCTGCTCAAGGGGTTCGCCCTCGTGGTGATGGGCGGCATGGGCAGCGTGAGCGGGGTATTCGTGGCCGGGCTGATGCTGGGTGTGGCCGAAGGCCTAACCGCCGGATTCCTGTCGATCGGCTATGTTGATCTCGTCGCCTTCGCCACCATGCTCGTCGTGCTTTTGATTCGCCCACAGGGACTGTCCAAGTGGGGGAAGTCCGGTGTCTAGAACAGGCACATGGCTGGCGTGGCTATTGGCTCTCGCGGCACTGCCCGCGTTGATGCCCAATCCCTACGTTCAATACGTGGTCAATTCCGCGCTGATTCTTGCTTTCGCAACAATAGGGCTCAACGTCATCTTTGGCTATGCCGGGCAACATGCATTCGGCTTTCCGGTCTTCTTCGGCGTCGGGGCCTACGCGTCGGCGCTGCTATCGATCGATGCGGCTCTGCCCGTCGGTTTGGCAATCCCTGCGGGCGCACTGGTTGCCGGTGGAATATCGGCGTTGATTGGATTTCCTTCGTTCCGCCTGCGTGGAATCTATTTTGGCGTCGCCACGATCGCGTTTTCATACGTCATCTACATTATTGCGCAGAACTGGGTCGGTCTCACTCACGGCCCGATGGGCATTCCACTCGTACCGCCGCTAAATTTGCTGCCTGATCGTGCCGCGTTCGGCGTAAGCCGCGACGTGCAGACCCGGCTCATCCTCGTAAGCACAATTGCCATTGTGATCTTCATGCTCGACCGCATATTGCGATCGCCAATCGGGCGGGCCTGGCTCGCCATCCGTGAGAACGAGAACCTTGCATCCAGCTTAGGGATTGCACCGTTGCGCTACCAAATGGCCGCCTTCGTAACGGGAGCCGTAATATCCGGGCTCGGCGGCGGCTTCTACGCGCATTATGTCGGCTTCGTCAGTCCGACCGAGCTTGGCTTTCATTATATCGGTGTCGTCTTCATCATGCTGATCGCCGGTGGCACGAGCACATTGGCGGGCCCGCTCATCGGTTCCGTGGTTTTCGGCGTTCTGCCCGAATTACTGCGCGTTGCCGAGATGGCGCGCAATCTCTTGCTCGGCGTAATCCTCCTGCTGTGCATCGTCGCCATGCCGGAAGGGCTGGCCGGAATCTGGAAGCGGCTACAGGCCGGGCGTGCCGGGCACGGCCCGCGCTCCCTGGACGCTCCGATGCCCGCCGTGACACACATGGCAGAGGAGATCGCACAAATTGCACCGTCGCTCTCGACGAGCGGCAGCCTCGAAATCCGTGATCTCACAAAGCAGTTCGATGGGCTGACGGCGCTCCAAGCCGTGAGCTTCATCATACAGCCTGGCGAGGTGGTCGGCCTGATCGGGCCGAACGGAGCAGGAAAGACAACGTTATTTAACGTGATTACCGGCGTGCTACCGCCAACCTCTGGCAGCGTTTTTTATTGCGCCCGCGAAATCGGCGGAAGAACACCACACGCTATCGCCGCACTCGGCATCACACGAACCTACCAAATCACCAGCATCTTTCCGGAACTGACGGCGGCGGAAAATGTCATGGTCGCGACGCATTTATGGTCGTGTCATAATCCCTTCGACGCGCTGTTGCGCAGCAAGCGTTTCCGCACGGCGGAAGTGGCCGTCGGCCGAACCGCAGAAATGGCTTTGGCGCTGGTTGGGCTGCAGGCCAGCCGCCATATTCCGGCCGGCGCCCTGTCCTACGGCGATCAGCGTCGTCTCGAAGTCGCCGTGGCGCTCGCAACCGGCGCGCGTTTTATCTTGCTTGACGAGCCTGCCGCCGGACTCAACGCGGGGGAGACCGAGGAGCTCTGCGGGCTGATCAGGCGCCTGCGCTCCGCCGGATTCACCGTGGTCGTGATCGAGCACGACATGCGCATGGTGATGAGCTTGTGTGACCGTATCATCGTGATCAATTACGGTCGCAAGATATTCGACGGGTCTCCCAAAGAAGCAGCGGTTCATCCCGAAGTCGTCGATGCGTATCTCGGAGCGGGCACCTCCGATGCTTGAGCTCATCAACGTCCACGCGGGTTACGGCAGAATGGCCGTGCTGCACGGTATTTCCATGACCGTCGGCGCAGGCGAGATTGTCAGCCTGATTGGCAGTAATGGAGCTGGCAAGAGCACCACGCTCAGAACCATTTCCGGCATGCTTGCCGTCCGAGAAGGCAAAATTCAATACAAGAGCACGCAACTCTCAAACCGCCCCTGGGGTGTAGTGAGCGCCGGAATCTCGCAGATTCCGGAGGGACGCCGGCTCTTCGCCGACATGACCGTGCACGAGAATCTTATACTCGGTGCCTATACCTGCCCCACTGGCGATCTTGCCCCGCGTCTGGAACAAGTCTACGCGCTCTTCCCACGGCTGCGCGAGCGCAGCCGCCAATTCGCTGGCTCGTTGAGCGGCGGCGAGCAACAGATGGCGGCCATCGGACGCGGCTTGATGGCAAAGCCTGATTTGCTCATGCTCGATGAGCCGTCGATGGGGCTTGCGCCGAAGATGGTGGCGCAGGTTGTCGAGATCGTTAAAACGATCCGTCATCTGGGGATCAGCATCCTGCTTGTCGAGCAGAACGCCCGGATTGCGCTGGAAATCGCCGATCGCACCTATGTACTGCAGATGGGAAGGATCGTGACGGAAGGTCCGAGCGCTACACTGCGCGACGACCCATTCATTCGCCGCGCCTATCTCGGCCTCTGAAGATATCCGCACGTTCGTTCGCTGCGTCGTGTACGCGCGACGTTAAGCAAATCAGCCTACAGGCGCCTTTTTGATCGCATAGTGAGCTTTTTGAACGCACGAACTACGCCGACAATTGCGCTCTCAACCGGCAATCGCTCGATGCTGGACGCGCCTACGAAACCTTGCGCTGTGGTCCGCCCCAAAACATAGGCGGCGTCTTCCGGATCCTCCATGGGGCCACCATGGGCCAAGGCGATCACCTCAGAATTTACAGCGCGCGCTGCATCGATAATTTCCTGTGTCGCCGTTGCGGCGTCGTCCAGGGACATAGCAGTTCCGGCGCCAATCGTCCCGCCGCTGGTTAGGCCGACGTGCGGAACAATCAAGTCTACGCCCGCTTGCGCCATTTGGATTCCTTCCTCTGGAGTGCGAATATAGCAGGTCGTATAGAGGCCAACTTCTCTGGCCGTTGCTATCATTTCAACTTCACGGGCGAAGCCCAATCCAACTGACTCGAAGTCACGGCGGATATTGCCGTCGAACCTGCATACGGTGGGATAGTTGATTATCCCCGAAAACCCAGCCTCCCCGAGCTGGATAAGAAACTTGCGCATATTCCGCGTTGGATCGGTACCGCACACTCCTGCCAAAACGGGGGTCTTCTTTACGGCCGGAAGGACATGACCCTCACCGAGTTCCAGCACGATTTCGTTAGCATTCCCGTAGGGCATCAGGCCGCAGATGGACGGCAGGCCGTCCATGCGAAACTTGCCGCTGTTGTAAATGACGATCAGATCGATGCCGCCAAGTTCCGCACATTTTGCGGAAAGCCCGTTCCCGGCGCCCGCGACAATGATCGGACTGCCCGACGATATTACAGCCCGCAAGCGGGCCTCCACCTCGTCTCGCGTATATCGATGTCCCATGTGTCTCCCGCGCATAGCGTTCTTGTTTCAGGTCGATTGGGTCGTCGGCGACGGCGCGACATCACTTGACCGGAGCATTTCCAGCAGATGCGCGACGGCTGTTTCGGCGCAGATCGGATCGTTGATATTTGCGTCAAGCCGCACGACCTCACCACGATTGCCGAGGTGTTTCACGGCTTCATTCATGAATGCCTTGTCGGCCTCCGGCGCGTAAAATACGCCGCCGACGCGGTCATACTCGGAGAATCCACCAAGCGGCAGGATCAACACCGCTGGACGTTTCGCATTGGCAAGCTTCTCGCCGACCCAACGTCCGAGAGTGACGTTCTCGCCGGCCGTAGTTCGCATCAAAGTCGTATTCGGACTATGCGAATGTAATAACCGATCTGCGTATTTTGCTGGTACCGTGTCCGGCGTTGTGAAGTTGACCATATCCATCGCGCCCGGCAGCACGACCTGAGGAATGCCACGCGATCCCGCCGCTTGCAGACGAAGCGGACCAGCACTCAGGAATCCTCCGCACAGCTCGTCTGCAAGCTCTGTCGTCGTCAAATCGAGTACCGCATCGACTACGTCTTGCTCGACTAACTCCTCCATCGCCCGCCCGCCTGTACCGTTGGCATGGAATATCATGGTCTCGCAGTCGGCCTTTGTCAGCAAGTCATGGCAGCGCATAGCCGCCGGAGTGGTCGCGCCAAAAGCGGTGATGGCCACCGTAGGACGCCCAGCATTACCCGGCACCCGTCCAGTTCCTGCGCCCATCTCGACCATGCCGCAACTCGCCGCAGCGCCATTTATCAGCGCGCTGCGGAGGATCGGATTCATCCCGATGATGTCGGTAATCGTGTTGACCATGACGATGTCGCGGGTGCCGACGTAGCTGGCAACCTTAGCGGTCGCCGCCATCGTGGAGATCATCACCTTCGGAAAGCCGACCGGAAGAGCCCGCATGGCCGCGGTGGACACCGCCGTCCCCGAGCCGCCGCCGAGGCCAAGGATCCCGTCAATGGTTCCCTCACGATAAAGTCTCGTGACAGTCGCGACCGCCCCCGCGGACATCGCCGCGAGCGTCGCTCCCCGATCTTTCGCGGCGATCAGTTCGTCGAGGTCCCTACCACCGGCGTGCGCGAGTGTTCGACGGGTTATTGTCGGAGACAATCCTGGTTCGCCTAGAACTCCGATGTCGATAAGGACGGCCTTGTGTCCACGGTCCTCAAAAAAAGTCTTGATGAAGCCGGCATGCTCGCTTTTCGTATCGAGCGTGCACAGGATCGCAATCTGTTTTTGCTTTCCCATAGTTATCTATGCTTCCCGGAGCCGCCGCATTTTTTGCTCACTCCGCCACGTCTTGTTACGGCAATGTGTAACTTGTTTTTACCGTCGTATAGAACTCGACGGCATAGCGGCCCCTTTCGCGCGGGCCGTAACTTGACGCCTTCCGGCCGCCGAACGGCGCATAATAGTCGCCTCCAACTGTTGGCAAGTTGACCATTACCATGCCGGCTTCAGAATTCCGCTTGAAGTGGCTGGCGTATTTAAGACTAGTCGTGCAGATGCCTGCGGAGAGACCAAAGTCGGTGTCGTTTGAGGTCGCGAGCGCTTCCTCGTAGTCTTTGGCTCGAATCACTGTTGCGATCGGCCCAAAAATCTCATCGCGCGCGATGCGCATTTTGTTGTCAACCGCGGTAAAAACTGCCGGCTGCAAATAGAACCCCGGTTTCTCCCGAGTCAGCAACTCGCCGCCCCAATGGAGCTCGGCCCCCTCGTCTTGTCCAATTTTTATATACCTCAGGTCCTGATCAAGCTGGCTTTGATCGACCACCGGGCCGATATTCGTTCCCGGCTTGCAAGCATCGTCGACGACGAGCGTACTGAGCCGCTCGGTCAGCGCGTCTACGAACCTGTTGTGAATGCCGTCTGTAACGATTAAGCGCGACGACGCCGTGCAGCGCTGGCCCGTCGAAAAGTAGGCCCCTTCCACAGCGCATTGTACGGCTATCTTGAGATCGGCGTCATCCAGCACGACCAAAGGATTCTTGCCGCCCATCTCTAGCTGTATTTTTTTCATCGGCGTGGAACGCACCGCCGACTCCGCAACCTTTCGTCCGGTTGTGATCGAACCAGTGAAAGAAACGGCGCTCACTTCGGTATGCTCCAGCAGTGTGCGGCCGATTTCCGAGCCCTTACCCATTACGAGATTGAAAACCCCGGCCGGCAATCCGGACCTCGCAATGATTTCGGCTAGTGCGTGCGCCGAGCCCGGCACCAGATCCGCAGGCTTGAACACGACACAATTACCGTACGCCAAGGCTGGTGCTATCTTCCAGGCCGGAATGGCCATTGGGAAATTCCATGGCGTGATGACGGACACAACACCTACCGGTTCGCGCGTGATCTCAATTTCGACGCCTGGGCGTGCGCTCGCGTTGGTCTCGCCTGAAAGCCGTAGGGATTCTCCAGCCGAAAACGCAAAAAGTTGTCCGGCTCGGGTAACTTCACCGATTCCTTCGGCGAGACTCTTCCCCTCCTCGCGGGAAAGCAGCCTTCCGAGTTCATCCTTACGCGACAAGAGCTCGTCCGAAATCTTCTTCAGCGCCTCATAGCGGAACTGCGGCGACGACCGCGCATAGGCCGGGAATGCCGCCTTTGCGGCCTTAATCGCGCCATCCGCGTCGGCCGCAGTGGCTCGCGCATAGTCGCCAACGACATCCTCGATATCGGAGGGATTTATATTTGGTGCGCCGGTTTCCGCCTCGGCCCAGCGGCCGGCAACAAAATTCTGGTGGATCACTGTCATTCCCCTCATGGTCAACAATAATTTATCCTGATTGGTGTTGAGATAGCCGAAAGCATCCGGCAGAGGCGACGGAACTTTGCGCGTTGCGGCACTTCTCCAGCCTGAACTCGAATGGCCAACCGCCCGCCAAAAAGAGCCATCTGCTCGCACAACTTTTGTGCTTCCGAATTGGGCTACATCAATTGGGGCCGGAAAAAGCGCATTGCCCCCGGCGAGCTATTGGATGGTCACCTTCGCGCTTTTGATCACCTCGCGCCAAAGGGTTAACTCACGCTCGACATAACGCGTCATCTCTTCCGGCGTCGAGGAAACAGCGACGGCGGCCTGCTGGAGGAAGGCCTCCTGCAGCCGCGGCTGGGCACAGGCACGGACAATTTCGCGGTTTAGCCGTTCGACGAGAGGCTGCGGCGTGCCGGCGGGCGCGGCAATGCCCCACCAATAGGTCATGTTATAACGCGGCATGCCTGCCTCGATAAAGGTCGGTACCTGCGGTAACAATTTACTTCGCTGCGTCCCCGAAACGGCGAGGCCGAGTAATGTGCCGCCCTTCACCTGCCCGAGGCCAGCGGCCAGACTCGCTATCGTCATGTCGATATGGCCGGCAACGGTTTCCGTGATTGATGCAGCGACGCCGCGGAAAGGCACGTGCAAGGCCTTGATTCCCGCCACATTCAGAAACAGTTCCATCGCAAGGTGCGCCGACGATCCCACACCGCCAGAGCCGAAAGTCAACTTGCCGGGATTTTGTTTTGCGAACTCCACCAGTTCCGCGACCGAACGCGGCCCGAGTCCGGGACGGACCAGGAGGATCGAAGGCGAATCCGCGATGCGGCTGATCTGCACCAAGTCGCGGGTAACATTGTAGTTCAGCTTTGGATAAAGACTAGGAGCGATGGCGAGTGAGGTATCGGTCAACAGCAGCGTATAGCCATCCGGCGCGGAGCGTACGACTTCCGAAGTGCCGATCGTGCCGCCGGCACCGCCGCGGTTCTCGACGATCACCGGCTGACCGAGCTGCTCTGAAAGCTCGTGCGCGACCAGTCGCGCGGAGACGTCGGTAAATGCACCCGGAACGAAAGGCACAATGATTTGCACCGTTCGATTCGGCCAGTTGGATTGGCCGAAGGCCGGTCCGATAGCGGCGGCAAACGGGGCAAGAGCGGCGGCACGAAGCAGTGCGCGACGATTCATGGCGATAATCCTCCGGTGCTGTGGGTCGGGCGGCCAAGCATGGCTCGCCAGCGCGTCAGAAGGGCGGCGCGCGTCGCTGGGTCAATGAGACGGGCGAAGCTATCGTCGAGCGGAATGGTCGCAACTGCGCGCGCCAACGGTGCGGCGATCGGAACCAATCCCCCCTCACCCATCGCCGCCTGACCTTGCGGCGAGAGCATGTAGGCGAGGAAAACGGATGCTGCGTCGGGATTTGGCGCGCGGCGCGGAATGAAAGCGACGCGCGTAACGGCGAGCGGCAGCGCGGCTGAGGGCGCAATGTGCAACTTCGAATTGGTGGCGGAGGCCTGCAACGCATATGCGCCAAGCACATGCAACGCCAGCTCCGCTCCGTCGGCCACCGCACGCACCAAGGCGGGCGCGGAGCCTGCGGTATGCGGCGCGCAGCATTTGAGGGCATCGAGAAACGCGTCGAAGCTTGGCTCTTGCAAGCTCCAATATAGCATGGCCAGGAAGCCCAATCCGTTACTCTCGATGTCCGGGATCGCGATGCGCCCGCGCAGGCGTTCGGGATCCTTCATGACCAGGTCAGTGATTTCTCCTGGCGTGC
>Ga0335078_10017690_pt1 | contig 10595 bp, 6 predicted proteins | sample Lox_Sample_32_FD_206711 | JGI IMG/M metagenome (GOLD analysis project Ga0335078, IMG submission 206711) | Soil microbial communities from Loxahatchee National Wildlife Refuge, Florida, United States - Lox_Sample_3.2 | ecosystem: Environmental > Terrestrial > Soil > Wetlands | place: USA: Florida...
CTCGCTCTCCAGAAAATCGAAGCAGCCTTTACGCAATAAAAAAGGGCAGCCCGAAAAACAACCGGGCTGCCCGTCGGAAGTTGGAAACGCCGCGCTAGTCGTTGTTGCCGTAGCCGGCCAGCGAGGTCACCTTGGTCATGTCCGGATAGAGCACGCCGATCCCGCCCATTTTCGCGGTACGCGGCGCGTACCAAATGGCCCCATCGTTGGCCACGCGGAACATCGGTATGTCTGTCCGTTGCGGCACCGGGTAAATCGTGAACGATTTGGTCGCCGGATCGAACAGGATCATCGCGCCGCCCTGCCCGCCGTCGCTGAACCAGATCTTCCCTCTCTGCAGGGATTCCTTTTCGTCGTAGGGCTGAGAATTCTCGAAAGGAATCGGCCACGCCGTAATCTTGCCCGTCGCCGTGTCGATCTTCTCGATTTTCCCGCCGCTGAACAAGCCGAACCAGACGTTGTCTTTCGAATCCACAGTCAGGCGGCGAATTAAAGCCGGGCCATCCAGCGCCGGGTATTCAGTGTACTTCTGGGTTTCGCCGTCGAGCTTCGCGATCTTGCTGCCGTGAAACTCGGCGATCCAGATGTTGTCCTTGTGGTCTTTCACCACGCCGTACGGGAAACTATTCGGAGTGGGCAGCGAGGAGACGACCACCTTCTTGGTGACCCAATCGGTGCGGGACATTCCGTTTCCGACGATGAAGTTGGCGTACATGTTGTGCTTGGAATCGAACACCAGCGATTGGCCGTTCTTCATTCCCGGAATCACGTGATCGGGGTCGAGCGGCATGGGATCGAGCCACTTGAGCGTCTTGGTGTCGAAGACGTCCATGTTCAGGCCGTCTTCCTCGGGCAGATAAAGCACGCCCTCCTTGTCGATCATCAGGTCGTGAATGCCGATCTTGGGACGCGGCGTGACGAAGTCCAGGTAGTCGCCCGTCTTGGGATCGAGCCGCGCGATTCGGTTCGGGATGCCGCGGTCGGTCACCCAGACGTAGCCCTTGTTGTCGAACACGACGTCCTGGCTGACGCGCCGGTCGCCGAAAGGACTGTGCGCGCCCGCATACTGGGGATCGTGGCGGCCTTCGTTCGGGCCGTCGGGCCGCAGGTAGTACTCCATGATTTCGGCCTTGGCGATTTTGGTTTCATCCACGGGCATTTCGGTTTGGAATTTCACGGCGCGGGGCTTGCTGTCCGGCCCGAAATTCGCCACCAGCCACTTGACGTACAGGGCGCGATCGGAGTCGGTCAAGTCCGCGGGCTGAATTTGCGCGCCCTGCGGATTGCCGTTGCCCTTCATGAAATCGATCGCCGAATTCCATTGATCCGCGTCCCACTGCCTGGACGGCAGGAAATTCGGTCCGTGGCAGCGGATGCAAAGCCGCTCGGCAATTTTGCGCTCGGGGCCCGCGGGATAGATCTGGTCATACGCGAGGTATTGCACGCCGGCTGCCTGCTCCTCGGAGACCTTGTGCATGGCCGCCGTCAAGGTCAGCTTTTCCGTGCCCTTTACTTCCATGTTCTGGATATCGGACTCCTCGCCCTTGGCGTGAACGCTGAACTCGTATTTCCCGGGCAACAGGAACATGGCCTGGAATTTGCCGCCGTTTGTGTACACTTGGTAAAGAATTCGCTTGTCGGTATTTCGGAGAAATACCTTCGCGGCCGTGAAGGGTTGCTCCCCGGTTACGGTTCCCGAGGCGCTCGCCAAATTGGCCACTTCGGAGACTTTCTTCGGGCTGGCCTGCGCAAAATTCAACGCCACGAGCAGGCTAAACAGCGCAATTCCGGTCAACAGAAACGCATGGACATTGTACCGCCGGACTTTTTCGATCATCTGAATCTCCTCCCAAGGATTCCCGCGGAACTCGAGCCTTTCTTGAACCGCGCCACCGTCGCGCTGCCTCAAGAGCGGGCGAGAACAGGCACAAAGGCAGGCTCCTCGATTGCGAGCTCTCCTGGAGCGATTTTATCGTTCCCTAGTAGCTGAAAAATTACTTGACATCGCATGGCGTGTCAAGAATGCAGGGAGATATAATTGCTTTGTTTACAATTCTTTACACAAAAATACACATATGCCAGACACCCTCCAAATTGCTCCTTCATCGCGGCCTGATTTCCATAATGGAACCGAGGCAGCCGCCTCCGCTCTCTCTTCGGGTGAAGAAGCTAGGTCAGCCTGCTTCTGTCTTACTCTTCGCTGGCTTTACAAAACTTAAGAAACTCTCTATTTATCGCTCCCACCGAAGCGTGTAGCTTCTGTGCGATCACCCCTGGATTCATTGCTGACACGACAGGAAATGGGTGCGAAGAACTGCCTTCCGAAAACGGGCAGATTCGTACGCTGAGTTAGGGGAGCAACCAGATGCGCTATCGACTCCTTCTCCTGGCAGGAATGCTCGCCGTGGCGGGCAGCGCTTTCGGGCAAATCAATACCACGCCGGATGCCATTTACTATAATGGCAAAGTCGTTACGGTCGATCCTAAGTTTACGATCGAGCAGGCCTTCGCCGTCAAGGACGGCGAATTCATCGCCGTGGGAACAAGCGCCAAGGTCAAAGCGCTGGCGGGCAAGGGCACGCGCCAAGTCGATCTGAATGGCGCCACGGTGATCCCCGGAATGTCCGACAATCACGATCACCTATACAACGCCACCAAATATTTGCGCCAGGGCGTGGACGTGGTTGGCGTGACGTCGCTTGCCGAAATGCAGAACCGCCTCCGCGCCGGCGTGGCCAAAGCCAAGCCCGGCGAAGTGGTGTTCACAACCTCAGGATGGACCGTCCGCCCCCCGCCCACGCGCAAGGATCTCGACGCAGTGTCCGCAGACGTGCCAATCGTCGTGATCGGCATGCGCCGGGGGAACGGCGTGTTCAACAGCGCCGCGCTGAAACTTGCGGGCGTCTCCAAGGAAAACCCGACCTTCGACGGCGCGAAGCTTCAAACCGATCCGACCGGAGAACCTACCGGAGCGACGCCCGATTACCCGCAGGCCGTCGAAATGATCGACAAAGTGATTCCCGCGTGGACTCCGGCGGCCGAGGAGGAAATGATCGGGGAGGGGATGCGGCAGAGGAACGCCCTGGGCATCACCAGCATTCGCGAATTGTCTCTTTGGCCCAAAGGGGTGGCGGCCTACTACCGCCTGTGGCGGCAAAATAATCTCACGCTGCGAGTGGCCGTTGGGGTGGAGTTCCCGGACCAGGAAAATACCATAAGAAATCTTAAAATAATGGGCATTGCCGTTCCGTTCGGGGATCACTGGATGCGCATGGACTCGCTCAGCGAAGAGCCCTGGACGCCCGGCACCATGGCCCCGGCGCCCTGGAAGGATTTTGCGATGGCGCTGAACCGCATCGACTGGCGTCCCGCACCCCACGTGAGCGGCGATCCCTCGCGCAACGCCGGTCCCGACGATGCCACCAACAACACGCTGGATGCCTACGAAGCCGCCGACCGCGAAAGCTCCATCAAGGACAAGAGGTGGTACGTCGAGCACGTTCCCTTCGCCACGCCCGAGCAGATCGAACGGATGGTCAAGCTGGGCCTCATCGTCTCGATTCAGAGCACCGGCTACAATCCGGGCTTCCCCGTCGATCTCCCCAAGGAACGCTTCGAGCACGAGAATCCCGTGCGCGAGTTTCTCGAGCACAAACTGGTGGTGATTGGCGGGAGCGACTACGGCGGGCCGAATGCCATTGAGAAAGCGCCTAACAATCCCATGATCCCGTTTTATTTCTATGTTACGCGCAAATCCCGCGCGGGAGCGATCGTGGCGGGCGACGAAAAGATCAGCCGCGAGGATGCCCTTCGCATCTTCACCGTTAATCCTGCGTACGCGACGTTTGAGGAAAAAGTGAAAGGCTCCATTGCGCCCGGCATGCTGGCCGATTTCGTCATCTTGAACCAGGACATCATGACCGTGCCGGACGACAAGCTCCTTGCGACGCACCCGCTGGCGACATTCGTCGGTGGAAAAAGGGTTTACAGCGCGGAGAATACGAATTTCTGATCGATTCGGAAGGACGTAGCAAGCAGCTTATGCACCGATTTTGAACTGGGTTTGAAGCGTTCTTCAACCGTTTTTAGCGGGTTTTCAACTATCTTTGAACTGCTTTTAAACTGCATTTGAACTGCTTTTCCTCAGCTCGTTTAGTCCCCCGCGAAAGCGCGCTGCAGCACGGCGCGTGTTTCCGGCGCCTTCGGTTCCACATTGGCGTTTAAGGGAAGGCGAATCTCGACCACCAGGCCGCCTGCCGGAGAATTTTCCGCCTGCACTTGCCCGCCATGCAGCCGCACCGCCGTCTCGGTAATGGCTAGCCCAAGACCTGTTCCGCCCGAGGCGCGCTCCCGCGCATTGGCTACGCGGTAAAACGGTTTGAAGAGATTTTTCAGGGCCTCCTCGGGAACCCCTTCGCCGTGATCGCGCACGCGGACCAACGCGAAGTTCTCCGTTTCGCTGGAAACCCGTTCCAGGGTGATTTCGACCTCGCTGCCTTCGCGCGTGTATTTCACCGCGTTGCGCACCACGTTCTCAATCGCGCTGTGCAGCGGTTCGCGGATCCCTTCGACCATGCATGGCTCGGCCGCGGCCACACGCACCGATCGTTCCATGCTCCCGGCCTCGAAATCGGCGTCCGCGGCGATCTCGCGCACCAGCGTATCGAGTTCGATATTGCTTTTCTCTTCCGGACTGATCCCGCTCTCCCACCGCGCCAGCTTCAACAAATCTCCGACCAGTTCGTTTAACCGCCCGGCTTCCCGCTCGATGCGCTCGAGCGGCCCTTGCACTTGCGGATCGGCGTGCCGGTAAGCCAAGCCGAGCGCGACATTCAGGCGCGCCAAGGGCGAACGCAATTCATGCGACACGCTTTGAATCAGCTGCCGCTGGGAGGCCATCAGCGTCTCAATGCGCTCCGCCATCTTGTTGAAGTCGCGGCTGAGGTCGGCAATTTCATCCTTCCGCCGCAGCGCCGCTTTTCCGGCGCGAGAGCTGAGGTTTCCGCCGGCCAGTTCGCGCGCCACCGACTGCAACTCCCGCATGGGCAGCGTAATGTATCGAGCCAGCCAAAGACAAAACAGCCCGCCCACGAGCACGGCGACAATCAGCCGGAGGACCTGCAAGTACGGGCCGCCGGAGATGAATTGGAAGAACGGGGAAGCCACCTGCAAAAGCAAAATGTAATGCTTTCCGCTTGGCCCCACCGTGCGTTGTGCGATGTAGCGGCGGGTCGGACCCCACACGTTTTGCGTCTCATCGGAGTTGCGCGCCGCTCGCAAAATCGCGGCGGCCTCCGGGGGCACCGTCTGGCCAAACAGTTCGGTCCCGTCTTCTCCGAAAATGAACACGCGCGAGCCGATGCCCTTGGCGTGCTCGATATAGTCGTCCATGGCCTTGGTGTCGTGCTTTTCGAAGACGGTTGCCCAGCGCTCCGCGTAGGGTGGCGTCAGCGTGCTGTCATTGGCCCTTTCGGCTTCTTGGAACAGTTTGGATTGAGCTTCGTAGGTGGCGATCACCAGCGCCCCGCTGACGAGCAGCATGGCCAGCCAGAACCAGAGAAAAATTTTTATATACAAGCTGCGCATCGTGAAACTCCTAGCTGTATCGCGCTCGCTTTCCGGCGAGCATTGGGTTCGAGCCGCGCGCTCGCGTGAAGGAGAGCGCTGCACGCCCGAGGCGTCCAAAACGTTCCTCAATCCGGCATCACGTACAAATAGCCCACGCTGCGAACCGCCTTGATCCGCTCGCCATGATCCGGCGCGGGTCCCAGCTTTTTTCGCAAATTGCTGACGTGCACGTCGATGCTGCGATCCATCGGCCCGAGTTCTCTTCCCAGGACCACCCGCGTCAACTCCTCTCGCGGAATCACGCGCCCGGGTGCTTTGAAAAAAGTTTCCAGTAGATCGAATTCCACCGAGGTCAGTTCCACGGGCCGGTCGCCTCGCCGCACCGAGCGCGAGCCGGCGATCAGTTCCACGTCTCCAATGAGAATTCTCTCCGGCGGGGGAGCGGTCACGGAACTGCGCGCGGCCGAAGCCCGGCGTAAAACGGAATGGATGCGCGCGCTCAGCTCGCGCGGGTTAAACGGCTTCGGGACGTAATCGTCGGCGCCGATTTCCAGGCCCCGGATGCGGTCGATGTCCTCGCCCCGCGCGCTCAGCATGATGACGGGCAGAGCGGAACGCAAACGAATCCGCGACAGCACCTCGGTTCCCCCCATCCCCGGCAGCATCAAATCCAGAATCACCAGCGCGAATTCGCCGCTCAGCGCCCGTTCCAGTCCTTCCAGCCCATCGTGGACGGCCTCGATTTGGAAACCGTCATGCGCCAGGTAATTGGTCAGTAATTGGCAGAGTTCCACATCATCGTCGATGACCAGAATCCGCTGCGCGCGCGTTTGCGCGCCTCTTTCCGCATTGCTTTCTCGCGGGTGCAAAACACTTCCGCCTTGGCCTGGGTTCATTCCGGGTTCCGATCTGATTCGTGTCTTCCTGATTGAAATTCTAGCGCAAGTAAGGGAATACGTGCATAGAAATGTAAACCGGATCCCCTGGGCGGGATCGACCGAAGGCTGTCCTTTTCCGGCCGCTTCAGATCGTGACAGGAGGGAGGGAATCCGGTCAGCCCTACCGCGGAATCCCAAACGATTTCCGCTTTTCAGGGTTGACAATTCTTTACACCTTGCCAATCGCCTCGGAGGTAAAATTCGCCACAACGATCCTTCAGCAAAAGGCCACTCGTGCTAGCATTTGCTTTGCGAAACATTGGGGCCGGCCTTTGGCGTTCCCGCGATCGCTCGGGAATTGAAAAAGGAGATTCAAAGTGCGAAACCGCCGAATCGCTTTGCTTTTGGCTGGAGTTTCGGTATGGGCCTGCGGGGCCGCCGGCTTGGCACAGGGCGACAAGCCCGCCGCTTCCGCCGCTCCCTATTCCTCGCGCGATTTGACCGGAACCTGGATGGGCGGCCGTATTGGCGGAACAGTAAACCCAGGCGAAATGGTGATGACGCCTTGGGCGCAAGCCAAGTTCGACGCCTTCACCAAGCTGGGCGACGCCCGCGCGAAGAATGACCCGCGGCGCGATTGTTTTCCCCTGGGCATGCCGCGCAACATGTACGAGCCCGTGCCCATCGAAATTCTGCAGACTCCGGAACAAATCGTCATCCTGATGGAGAATGACCACTTTGTGCGCCACATTGCTCTCGACAAAGCCGAGCACACCAAGGACGTAAATCCCTCCTGGATGGGCGATTCGATCGGCCATTGGGAAGGCGACACGCTCGTCGTCGATACCGTTGCCCTGCGCGGCGAAACGTTTCTTGACTTCGTTGGCCATCCCCACTCTCCGAACATGCATTTGATCGAGCGCTTCAAGCGCACCGACCCCAATACCCTGGACGACGAAACCACCGTGGATGACCCCAAAGCGTACGTCAAGCCATTCGTCATCCAAAAAGTCTACAAGCTCAAGCCTGGCTGGCACGTCATGGAACATGTTTGCGAGGATGAATGGACGGAGAAGCTGAAGAAATATTATCCCGACGGCTATTTCGATGGCGTGCAGTGAAATGCTCCGCCCGCTGTTGCAGGCGCCCATTTTGTCATTCCGAGCGGAGCGAGGAATCTCTCTCTCTTTCTTTCTAGGACGCGAAACTGCGGAGAGATTCCTCGCTCCGCTCGGAATGACAAAATGAGTGGGTCGACAAAATGAGTGGGTCGACAAAATGAGTGGGTCGACAAAATGAGTGGGTCGACAAAATGAGCGGGTGACAAAATGGGCGAACGATAAAACGCACGAACGGCAAAATGGGCGAATGACAAAAACAGCGAATGGTAAAACGCGCGAACAATAAGCGCACGCATCATAAACCGTGCTCGATAGAATTCGATGCAACGATTCAATTTTGGAGGGACCAAGTGAGAAGCAGACTTCCAATTTTTTCGACGGCATTAGCCGCTCTCGCTCTAGCCGTTTCCTTTCCCGCGTTCGCTCATCACGGCGGATCCGATTACGACATGACGCAGGCCACGACCGTGAAGGGTGGAACCATTACCAGTTTTGAATTTGTGAACCCGCACGTCGAGATTTACTGGGATTTCAAAACCCCCAGCGGCACAGTGGAACACTGGCATGCCGAGGGCACCACGCCCAACATCCTCTTCCGCCTCGGCTGGACCAAGGACTCCCTGAAACCCGGCATGCAGCTGCAACTCGTCGAAGGCAACCGCTGCAAGAATGCCGACACCTGCATGCGCCTGCGCCGAATCGTCCTGGCCGACGGAACCGAATTGCCAGTGCCGCAGTAGTCTCGGCGGATTCCGCCGATGCGCTGTTCGGAGGCATGGAGCGCGCTGCTGGAGGACGCTGATAACTGACGGGTGACTGGTGAATAGTGACTAGTGACTGGTGACTCGCGAAACCGGTCGTACGTCCTGCGTTCTCTTCCCGCAGCGGTGGCGGCATTGCTGCCAAGCGTCTCTCCGTTTTTCCCAGTGTTCTCGGTGTTCTCTGTGTCGAAAGCCTTGCGCTCGTACCTGCAATAAAATTCCCGCGTCGTCCCGTCCTCTCCGCAACACGGTCAGCCATCGGCGAAGAAAAATCCTAAACGAAAAACGAAAGAGGGCCAGCCGAAGCTGGCCCTCTTTCGGAAAGTGGATCGGATGTAGAGTTCAACTCGCCTAGAAGTTCAACTTCAATGCGATTTGAACGTCGCGGCCGTCGCGCGCGCTGAAGAACGCTCCGGCGCCTGTGCAAGTCGAGCCGCCGTTCGTTCCGATCAGGTTGCAGCTGTTGTAGAAGCTGTTGCCTGTGGCGTTGTTGGGGATGAGGTTCGGGTGGTTGGCAACGTTGAAAATCTCCGCGCGGAACTGGAGGTTGCCGGCTTCGCCAAGCCATCCGATCTTGGTGTCCTTGTTGAGAGAGAAATCCCAATCGACCAGGCCAGGACCAATCAGGGAACCACGCGCCACCGTGGGCAGGTCTCCCGGAGGCATGACAGTGAACATGTTAGGGTTGAACCACTGGGTGGCCTGCTTGGTGTAAACCGTGTTGGGGTTGTAGACGACGGCGTTCGGGTTTAATGACAGCGCATACTGGAGATTCGCGGTGGTCACATAATCCGCGCGTTCATAGCCGCCGTTGTTGTGTGAGAGCGTGTTTTCCTCGTATTCTTGGGCGTCCGCCGGTGTAAAGTTAAATCCACTCTCGACGGAAATGATATTGCCCATCCACCAACCGCGGGTGAATTTCGCCAGTAAGCCATCGGACTTCAACCCGCTAATGTGATAAAGCATGTTGAAGCGCCAATTCTGGGCCGCATTCGTGACGCCGGGACCCTTATCGAAGTTCAGAGGAACGCCCGGGGTGCGAATTTCGCTGTCGATAAATATCTGCCCGCTCGTGGTATCGAGTTCCTTCGACCATGTGTAAGAACTCTGGAATTCCAAGCCGTGCCCTAACTTCTTATTCAGGGTGACTTGGAGGCCGTCATACCATGATCGCGAATTCGTGTTGATGTCTACCAGTTGCGCAAAGCTGCAGTTATATCGTCCGTCATTCGAGTTGCCAGCAGGGCCACTGCTAAACCCGTATGGGGAGACAATCACATTGGATGTCCCGGGAGCAAAGGAATATTGCGGGCATGGTTGACCTGAGGTGGTGGCAACAGGAGGGAAGCCCCCCGCGCTGTTGTTGTTGTACGTTTCATTGTTGTATCCTGCCGGGCACTCTGCGTTGGCCGCGTTTACCCAATTGATAGACGAGTTGGGAAGCACATCTCCCGCGATCGTCTGGCTCCCAGGTGCATTCGTGGGCTGGCAGGGATTCTCGTCGGCGTTGCCCCAGAGATGCACACCGCGGGTCCCGACGTAGGACACTGTCAGACCGATGCCTCCGGGTAGCTGGCGGTCAACCGACAGGTTCCACTGGTACAGAGTCGGCTGGCGTTCGTTATAAGCAATCTCACCAAAAGCGGCATAGGGCTCGTACCCCGTGAAAGAGTTCGTTGCGCCCGGTCCCGGAAACGCCGTGGGGCAGGGAGTGCTCAGAGCAGCGCCGGCGCACGGGACAAATGGCGTGAAAATGCCGGCATAGTTCGAGCTGGTGATCCAGCCGGGCGTCATGGTGAATCCTGCGGGGGCGGCATTGAAGCCGTTCGTTTGGCGGTAGGGAGGATCGCCTACCGTCTCCGGGAAAGTGGTGTCGCCAATCGTCGAAATGTCATAGTACATGCCGAAGGCGCCGCGAATGGAGGTTTTGCCGTCGCCGAAAGGATCGTAGGCAAATCCGATGCGCGGCCCGAAATTATGGAGAGACGAATTTTTCATTTCCGGGCCCGGCGTCAACGACGTAGCCGTGTTACTGAGCAGGGCGTCTTGGAGGCCATGGACCTCGTTAATCACGGTATCGAATTCATACCGCAGGCCCAGATTCAAAGTTAGTTTAGACGTTGTCCGCCAGTCGTCTTGTGCGTAAAAACCATAGGTTCCGTAACGGAAATGACGCCGTGCCAGAAGGTCAGGCGAGTTCGCGGTCCCATTGGAAGGCGGAACCTCCATGGTTAAAGTCGGGTCGTTTCCGAGGAAGCAATCCAGCG
>Ga0335078_10017691_pt1 | contig 10595 bp, 5 predicted proteins | sample Lox_Sample_32_FD_206711 | JGI IMG/M metagenome (GOLD analysis project Ga0335078, IMG submission 206711) | Soil microbial communities from Loxahatchee National Wildlife Refuge, Florida, United States - Lox_Sample_3.2 | ecosystem: Environmental > Terrestrial > Soil > Wetlands | place: USA: Florida...
GGTTTTGTAGCGTGGTCCAGTCGCCTCGCGCGGGCGGGGTATTGACGGTCGACGCGGTGAGCGTGCGCGCGTAGCCTACGGCGGGCGCGGTTCCGGTATCGAAGCACAACAAGTAGGCTTCCAGATCCGCCTTCGCGGAGGCGTTATGCTCGATAGGTTTGAACGGGACCCCGCCGAGAAATGCGAACATACCCGGCTGGGCCCCACTGTTGGTGAAGCCGAAACCGTTGACGCTCACCGCGCCCGCGGTGAACGTGACGTTGGTTTTCTGGTACATGTTGCGCAATTGGGAATGCTTCTCCGGCTGGCTACCGGCTCCTTTACCTGCTCGGTCGATGCGGCCGTCGGTGCCCGGCCCAGGGTTCGCGCTATGACAAAAGAGGCAGGTCTGATGAGCCGTGCCGGTGTCGCCGGTGTTGAAGAGAGCCAGGCCGTTTTGCGGGTTTCCCGGAGTGGAGTAATCGGGCAAGGCGATTGAGGACGGCAAGGTTCGATCCAGGTTCTCGTTGGGATTCGGCTGGTAAGCGATCGTATTGATGAAGTTCGTGAAGGCCGTCATGTCGGCTTCCGAGAGTTGCGGTCCGCCGAGCAGGCTCGCAAAGGCCGGATTGAAGGCCGCGAAATTGGGCTGATCGCCGCGCCAGTGGTATGGGGCGGTGTTCGCCAGACCGCGCAACGTCTGGGTGGTCATCGGCCCTTTCATTGGATGGAAAGTGAGTGTCAGGTGGCCCTGCTGGAGGTAAGACAGGTTGCCGGCGGGATTGCCGAGGTTCCACGCGAGCAGATCCATTTCCGCATCGATATGACATGACGCACAAGCCGCGGTGCCGTTGCCCGACAACTTGTGATCATACAGAAAACCGCGGCCGTTGCGGACGATAACCGGCGTGGGATCGAACGAGCCCGTGGGAATCTCGGCGGTAACCGTGTTGCTCGAAAGATTCACGATGGAGATGGTGTTTGAGATGCGATTCAACACGTATAGCAGATTGGCCGTGGGATTCAGCGCGAGACCGCGGGGACCCCGCTTGGTAAGCGGGTTCACGATGCTGCCGGTGGCCTGTGGATCGATCTCGATGACGCCCGTTACGGCGCCGGTGGTGCTGTCGAAGATACCCAGGCGATCGGTGCCGAAAGCGGCAATGTACAGATAGCGGCCGGTGGGCTCGAAGACGATAGCGGCCGGCATCGCCAATGCCGTGGCCAAGGCCGAAGGATTGGGAAGCTGCCCGTAGTCGATGGACGGGTTCAGATCCGAAATCTGGACCTGCCTTGAGGTGGGGTTTACGATAGTGATCCGGTGATTCACGATGTGGCCGGTGAGATTGGGCTCGAAATTCACCAGGTTGAGCGCGTCGGTGTTGGCGACGTACAGGTTACCGGACTGCGGATTGACCGCCAGCCCCAGGTTAACGGTGCCGAGGTGCGGATAATATTGGGTCACCGCCAGGGTCGAGGTGCTGATGGCGGCCACATCGTTGTCCGGCACGGTGTACTGGATGACTCGCTTCCACGCCCGATCGGTGGCGGTGACGATCAGGCCTACTTTCGGCGGCGGAGGCAAGGCCGGATTCATGGCGGGAACGCACTGCGGCTGGCCCGTAGTGCCGCATGGCTCGGGCGCTCTTTCATACGGAACGATGGTGGTCTGGTTGCCGGACAAGGCGAAAGCCGCATAGACGGTGTCGCCATGCGGACTCACGGCCAGCGCGCGCGGTTCTTCGCCGGTCAGGGGGATCGACTGGATCAGGGAGTGTGTGGAGGCGCTGTAGACGTTCACCAGGTTGCTGCGAGCAACGCTGACGAACGCCTGCCCGTTCGCGAAGACGACGTCGGCCGGCTCCGCTTTCGCATAAAGGGTGTCGGTGACAATTCCCTTCGAAACCGAGACGACGCTCACGCTGTTCGAGATCTGATTCACCACCCAGGCTTCGTCGTTCGCGGTCGAACTGTAAGGATTGAGGTTGACCGAAACAGGCTCGACGCCCACGGGTATTTCGGCGATCAGGGAAGGACTGGAGGGTTGCGTCAGGTCGAACACGGACAGCGTTCCGTTGGGGGTGTTCACAGCAAAAAGGCGAGTGCCATCGCTCGATATGCGAATGGGGTTGGTTTGAGCGCCCTCGAAGTTGACGAACGCGGACGGCGGCACCTGGGCCCGCAGGACCGGCAGTAACAGCAGAAAAGCCTTCAGAATTGCCTTGCGTAACGTGTTTTTCATGGCTGCCTCCGGAGCCCTGCCGCTACGTACCCGGCGGGAAGTATAGATTCTGCATCTGCCAGCCGCGGTAATGTATCGGGCCGGATAAGTTGAAGAGAATGTCGGCCGGCCCTATTTGGGGGGCAGCCGGAGTAGGACCGATCTCCTGGCCGAAACCGAGCACGGCGGCCGCGGCTGAAACAAAAACTTGTGGATTCTCAAAGAAGTAATTCCCGTTATCGAGCAACTGCGCGCTGCCCATTGCCGTAGAGTAGCCGCCGAGATCGAAACTGACAACCGGCGTTACAATCATTGACGTTTCGCTGAACGTAACAGCCATGCCGCGGCTGTCGCAATCGTGCGGCTTGCAGTTGGAGCCGAGGCCCCGCGGCGAGACACGCGTGTTTCCGTTGTCGAAAATCGTCATCGGACCAGCGCCGCCGTTTTCGATGCCCACGTCATGCTGGTGCGAGAACCACGGCCACGGATCGTTAAACGTGTTCACGATAGTGAAATCTGAAGGACTTCCGTCGACGGGCGGGCCCATCCGCCATAAGATCTTGCCCGAGCCCTTGCCGTCCTTGTAATCGATCTTGAAAACGGAATCCTGGTTTCTGACGGAGATGATGATATCGCCGGGTTGGGAAACGCTGCTGCCGTCATTCGGCCAATAATACAGGGAATTGGCGTGCATCCAATCGTGCGCCAGATTGGCGATATTCCCCGGACTCAGCAGGAAGACGGGCGGACACCCGGACGAGCCCCCGCCGCAGGTTTCTTTTAGCGGATTCGTACGGGTGACGGGCAGCTCGGGATAACCATCGCCACCGCCGGCGGGGTCGAATACATCCCAATACCAGACCACCTGTAAATTGTTGTCCAGGACAACGAACATATCGCCGATGATATCGACCGGCAGTCCGCTGGTGTCGCCCTGTGTTCCAGCCCGAAAAATCTTTTCTTCGTCCACGAGCGCCGCGATGTAACCGTTGGGAAGGGTCTGGATAGCGTCATGATGGAACGCGCCCACGCAAGCCGAGCCGACCGGAGCGGGATTGGGAAATACAGTACACGGACCGCCATCCACTGAACCCAATGCCAACAGTCCTTGCTGGACTGCTCCGATATTCGTTTCGCGGACGATGTTGCCGGCCAGGTCGATTTGACGGAGATATTGTCCATGCGTCGTAATTGTGTTCCAGGCATAACTGTCTTCGATTACCAAAAAGCCGCCGCCTGGCAGCGGCCGGGTAAGTATATTATTGTCGTGGGGCGGATAATACCAGATGGTGTTGCCTTGTAAATCAGTAGCCACGTCGGGAAAGAGCGGCTGTTGTCCGAAGGTGATGGGGTTATGCAGAATCAGCGGATATGTGGTGTCGGATGCGGCGTTCACTACTTTGAATGACGGGAATTTCACTTTGGGCAGAGCGCCGGTTGTGAAAGTGACCGTAGGGCTATCGGAAATGTCGCCGGCGGTATTCGTCTCGGCGAACAGGTTGTAGGCGGTGCGGGGGTACATGCCGGCGACTTCAAAAGTCATGGTATACGGTGGATGACAATTCACCCAATTCGTTAAGGTAGCCGGCACAGTTCCCGACTGTGGCTGGAACGAAACTCGCATGGTGCTCCCGGCAGGGCAGGAAGGCGCGCTAAACAAGGCCACCAGAGGATTAACGGTTCTTCTGACCACCGGATTGACGCCGGTCTCGGCCAGCAGCGGACTCACGTGGAAACTCACCGTTAGTGAGTTACTGTCTTTGGTTGCAAAGTCTTTGGCTACCACCTCGATTTTATAAGTGCCTTCTATTCCGGTAGGGACCCACATGAAAGGTAGAGACGTCCAAGTGCCGCTCGATTGCGTGCCAACGTTAAAATCCTTAATCACTTGGAGCTGACCGTTCGGCGGAGTGATATTGAACTGAAAAGTCAAGGGTCCGGCGGCGGAGTCAGTGGCGGTCGCCGTCCAAGTGATAGAAGTGCCGATCGGCTTAGGGGACGTCACGGATGGCGTCAGCGAAACAACTGTTACGGTGGCGAAGGCCGGCGCGCAAAACGCGGCAATCAAAGCTGGAAACAAGAATCGGATACTGCCGGGTAATTTCATCGATTCGGACACCTCCGGGAATAGGTGTCAGTTTATCATGGACGGCCACTCCAGGCACCTTTCGAGACGGGTTAAGGTACTAAATCTGCGGGTTATTGCAGGCGGATCTCGAGCAGGGTCAGGCTGTACGGCTCGAATTGGACTGCCAGGCGGGCGCCGGCCAACGGCAAATTGCGCTTTTCCACCGACACACTTTCGGGATCGCTTGCCGAATTCATGGCTTCGGTGTTCGGCAAGCCTTCCCGGTTCTTGAGAATAAATGCGGTAGCCCCTGCGGCGGACCGGGCCGCATCGGCTAGCGTAATGGCCGGGCTCAGCGGCGCGGCGGTGGAGTTCACGGCGTAAATACGGAGCATCCGGCCATCCGCGCTCAAGACGGCGCTGATGTCGGGCTGCTGCAACTGCCAGGGGAGAGAGTTCATGCGTTCGACCCGCAGCGGATAGGAGCCGGCGGCATGGCCGTATAACTCCTCCGCATAGTAGGTCGGCGCGCGGTAGATCCAGCCGGGTCCGGTCACGATCACACCCGATCCGAAGCTGTCGATCAGGTTAGAGCGGATGCCCATCTCGACCAGATCGGCATAGCGGTGCAACAGGTTGTGGTAGCGCGAGCAATCGAGCGCGTTCCCGAGCGATTGCAGGATGCCGCGCTTCAGCCCGAAGTCGCCGCCGGTCGTGTTCCATTCGGTCACCGCGACGCGCACGTCTTTGCCTTTCGCCTGCTGCTCGATCCTCTGGCGCAGAGAATCGAACTCCCGCACCACCTCGGTCAGGTCGCCCACTTCATAATGATGCGGGCAGAGGTAATCGAGTTGGCCCGCCGCGCTGGCCAGCACGCCTGCCCGGGGATACGAGCTCATGAGCTTGATGGAGGGGTCATGCGCGCGCATGGCGTGCGCGAAGCTGGCGATGGTACGCTCGTAATCCTCCCCGCCGACCTCGTTGCCGATCTGCCAGTATTTCACGCCGTACGGCTGCGCATGGCCGTTACGCGCGCGCAGACCGCCCCAATGCGTATCCGGACCGCCATTCATATACTCGATTTCGGCAGCCGCGTCGGCCGGCTGTTTGCCCGTCCAACGAACGCAGATCAGCGGCTCGGCGCCAACTAGGCGGCAGAGCCGGACAAACTCGTCCAGACCCACGAAGTTCGGCTCCAGGCCTCCCCAGTACGTCGCGAACGGCGCGCGCGTGTCCCAGTTGCCGACCGTATGTTCCCATTCGAGGCCTTCGATGGACGTGCCGCCGAAACGGATCACGCCGGGTTTCAGGGCCTTCAATGCCTCTACCACGTCGGGGCGCCAGATGCCGTCGACCGCATCTTCGCCGATCAGATACACGCGGTCGAGCCACAGCGTTCCGGGCCCTTCGAAATCGATCGACAGAGTGGCCGCGCCAGTATCGCGGGTGGCTGTCAATACGGCCTCGGCCGGCTGCCAGCGCGATGTGGGCTGCTCCAATTCCACGGCCTGCGCCACGCTGCCGTGCGCATCGCGGAGCACGGCGCGCACGCCCGAGGCGCCGGTTCCCTTCATGTGCCAATGCAGACGATAGCGCGCGCCACGTTTGGTGTAGAATCCGTCCTGGGCAATGCCGGCGCGGGCCCGCGCAATATGGATGGTGATCCGTTCGGAGCGCTTACCGTTGAACGGGTCCTCGGTATCGAGCGCATACTCGGCGGCCTGTACCGCGCCATCGGGATACCAGGGCCGGCTGGGGTGGTCCGTTTCCTTGATGTAAGAAAACCGGTAGGGCGGCTCTTCTTCAAAGCTGTCGTTATCGACCTGCTGCGCGATCATCGAAGGGATCAGGCGGCACAGCATCTCGATGAACTGCCCTTGCTGCTTGGTGTCGATCGGCCGTTTTCCGCGAGCTTGCAGGTTGATACGCAAACCGCCCGGCTCCGGCTCAGGCACGGGTTCGAAGCGGAGATCGGAAAACGAAGCGGGGCCGCCGGTGCTATCGAGATGAATCGTAATATCTCCTGGCGACGGCACGCGGAACAGAAACTCCTGCCCGGAGGACGAGCCGAATTGTCCGGAAGGCGTCTCGATCTCCAGGCGCCCGTTGCCCGTCGCGCGAGCGCTCAGCCGCCAGAGCGAGCCGGGTGTCAGGTATAAGGTTTGGGAGACGCCCGCGTTGCCGGGTCCGCGCGGCTCGATCCGAAGCTTGTGGTTCTCCACGCGCACCGCCGGATCGGCAGCGTGGCTATCGTGACGATGGATCGTCCAGCCGGCCAGGCTCTGATCGAAGTTGCCGTTGTGAAGCTGCGGCGCGATGGCCAGCAGCGCGATGGTTCCGAGCATTCGTCTTAGTCTACACTCCCGGCCCGGCGGCCGACGTGGGATTGCTGCCAGCCGGCCAATGCTCCTAATAAGACGAAGAACCAGGCGGCCAGGGCTGGGCGCTGCTGCATCGGATAATCGACCAGGCAATGTACCCATACCGATAAAAGGCCGATCCCCCAGACCGATCGCAGCGCGGCCGGCACTACCATTACGGCCAGGATGAATTGAATGGCGAGGAACGGCCAGCCTCCTTCCGCCGCCCACTGCAGCCAGTCGTTATGGGCCTGGTTCACATAATCGCCGTCATCGAAGAGCGCATATTGCGGATAGGCGCGTGCCCAGTTGCCGAGTCCGAACCCCATGACCGGGCGCTCGTGCAGCATGGCCAACGAGGATTCCACCATCTCGCGGCGGCCCGCGAACGGATCGGGATCGTCCCACAAACGCTTGCGCAGGGTCTGCCAGCCGGTCCCGGCAATGAGCAGCACAGCCATAACGGCGAAGCCGGCGAGCGTGCGCGCCAGCGTCCGGCCCGGCGCCATGCCGCGTGCCCAGGCGGCCAGCAGCACCGCCAGGATTTCGAGACACACCAGAACGGACCCGGCGCGCGAAGCAGCGGCCACCACGGACGCCACCATTGCCGCGGCCATTGCGTAGTGGACAAATGCGCGCTTTTCGTCACGCAAGGCCTGCCAGAGAGCCACCGGCAGGATCATTTCCATGAATGCCGCGTAATGGTTCCGGTTCACGAATGGGCCCATCACAAAATCGGTGTAGCCGCTCGGAAACCGCCAGAAGATCTTGCCGCCCGACGTGAACATCTGAACCGTGGAAACCACGCACAGCGCGAATCCGAAATAAATCGCGAAGCGCAGAAACCAGTGGCGCGCGGCGGAGCGCACGAATAATTGCAAGGCGAGGAAGAACAGCGCGTCCCAGGCCGCCCAAATCAGCACGGCGTCCCAGGTTGCAAACCGGTAAACCGTGCGCCCGGTCGAGAGTTGCACGAGGCCCCAAAGCACCGCCGCGGCCAGCGGAACCAACCACAAATGGAGACGCACCGGAGACGGGCTGCTCAACTGCCTGATGGCCCAGGCCGCCGCAAAAACAAAAATCGCGGCCTGCGCCAAGTCCCACGCCCAGCGCTGTTGGACCCAGATGGCGAGGATCGCGCAGCTCAGCAATAAAGTCAGGAAACGCACTCCGCCCGGCACGTCGCAGTTCACGGCAGGCGCTCCACCGAAGCGTGGCGCAATTCCACATCTCCTTCGATGCGGGTCGCGCCCGGTTGCCGCTGGCAACTGAGCCGCAAACATACCAGGCCGCTGGCTGGTGCGCGGAACTCGATTTCAGCCGGTTTCCAATCGGTGCTCGAAAGCCATGGCGATTTCGGAGCCAGGTCGGCGCCGGTTCGGCCATCCGATACTCTCCAGCGCAAACCGCTGGCGGCCGGAAGCTCCGAAGTGTGGTACTGGAACCCGAAACGATAGCTCGCGCCGGGAGTGACCGGGATGTATTGCAGCAACGGCTCGCATGTCTCCGGCTGATCGCCGCTGAAATTGATCCATAGGTAACGGGGCGATGGATTGCGTCCAATCGTCACAGCCAGGCCTGGCGCGATTCGCCAGGCGAAGCCGTCGCCGGAGACTGAATTGAAACTGCCGTCTGTGAGAGGTGCGCGCGCCGGGTCAAGGGGCGCGTAAGGAAGCAAGCGGCGGTTGCAGAGCGTATTCCATACGTCGACGGCGGCGGGAGTCGATCCGGCCTCAATTTGCCAGTCGCAATATGTGGATAGGATCCGTTGATCGTCCTTGGTCGCGAGCGGAGCCAGCTTTCGAGCCACCGGGCCGGAGGCGGCCAGCCGCCTCTCTTGAACGAGAAACCCGAGGTACGAAGACAGAACATCGCGGCGGTCGGGAATGACGCGCTCGAGGATGAACGCGGCATCCGGGCGCATGTTCCAGCAAAGCTGGAACACGGGGTTCACCTCGCCATAGCCCAACAGCAGGGACTCCCTCGCCCAGCGCCAGAATTGTTCTTGATCGCCGCGGCGGAAATAGTAATTGGCCAGCGTCCAGCGCGGCGCAAATTGGCGGCTGCGGCGCGCAGCCTCGAGCAGATCGTCTTCCGCGGCCGGGAGATTACCGCGCAACTCCGCCACCAGCCCGAGCCGTATCCGGACTTCCGCGTTCATGGGATCGAGCCGCGCGGCGGCCAGGAGCGCGGGCGCGGGATCTGCGCCGCCGGCCTGCTCGAGCGCGGCCAGCTTCAGGCGGAGGTCCGCATCGCCGGGTGACCAGGCGACAGCCCGCCCGATAGTCTCCGCATCGCTGGCGCGCGACAGGTGATCCGCCCATGCCAGCCGGAGAGACGAATACACCAGGAATGCGCAAGCGGGGATCGCCGCTGAAATCAGGATGCGGCGCGCGTAGGACGCATCGTCAGGCAATTTCAGGGAAATGGCTCGCATACGGTTATGGTAGGGATATGCCGTCAGTCGTCTCACTGCGGCGCGCCGTGTCCCGCGGGGCGCCTTATTTGACAACTGTTGCTCCGCCTATAGTAAGATAGTGGTTTACACGCTCATCCTATTGGTTGTTGCGCGTCCCTCAATGACAGTAGTGTTTGTCTTGTCAGGAATCAAACTATGATCAAAGTTCAGGGCTTAACCAAGCGATACGCCCGTACTGTCGCTGTCGACAATATTTCGTTCGAGGTGGAGAAGGGCCAAATCGTCGGGTTTCTGGGGCCAAACGGCGCGGGTAAGACCACCACGATGCGGGTGCTCACCTGCTTCCTCCCCCCCACGGCCGGCACCGCGACCATCGCGGGCTTCGACGTGCTCGAGAATCCCCACGAAGTGAAGAAGCGCATCGGATATCTGCCCGAAACGCCGCCGCTCTATCCCGAGATGGAGGTTTATGAATATTTAACCTTCGTCGGCAAGCTCAAAGGCATCTCCAGCGCGGATGTCGGGAAACGCGTGGACGAAGTGACCGAACGGTGCGCCGTGGGCGACGTGCGCACCAGGCTGATCGGCAAGCTGTCCAAAGGTTACCGGCAGCGCGTGGGCCTGGCGCAGGCGATTATCCACAATCCGGACGTGCTGGTCCTCGACGAGCCCACTGCCGGTCTAGACCCCAAGCAGATTATCGAAACGCGCGAGTTGATCAAGCACCTGGCGGGCGATCACACCATCATTCTGAGCACCCACATCCTGCCCGAAGTGGAACACTCGTGTCAGCGCGTGGTCATCATCAACAAGGGAAAGCTGGTGGCGACTGACTCGGTCGAGAACCTGACCAACCGTCTGCGCGGGTCCGAAGCGGTGGCGGTGGAGATCGGGACATCCAATGGGCCGCTCGATCCGGCCGCGGTCCAGCAGCGGCTGGAGCAGGTGGCCGGAGTCAGCCGCGTGGTGACGCGCGGGGGCCGCGACGGGCGGCTGAACTTCGAGGTGGAGAGTCTGCAGGGCCGCCACATTCGCGCGGAGCTGGCGCGCGCGGTGGTCACTGCCGGTTGGGATCTGAACGAGCTGAGGGCGGTCGGCCTGAGCTTGGAAGATATCTTCCTGCAATTGACCGGCGGCGAGAAGGCGCCGGCGGCCGCTGCCGCCGAGCAACCTGCATTGAAGGAAGCATAATCATGAAGAACGTTTGGATTATCTGCCGCAAGGAACTCAAGAGTTATTTCGCTTCGCCGATCGCTTATCTGCTGATGGCGTTTTTCGCCTTGATTTTCGGATTCGGCTTTTATACCGCCACGCGCGATTTCGTGCGATTTGGTTTTATGGCGCAGATGCAGGGCCGCAACATGCCCATGAACGTGAATGAGCAGGTCATCCGCCCGCTGCTGGGGTTCGCCAGCACCGTGGCGCTCTTTCTCATTCCCATGGTGACCATGCGTCTCTTCGCCGAGGAGAAGAAGACCGGAACAATCGAACTGTTGATGACTTCGCCGGTTTATGACTGGGAGATCATCCTCGGCAAGTGGCTGGGCG
>Ga0335078_10017692_pt1 | contig 10594 bp, 7 predicted proteins | sample Lox_Sample_32_FD_206711 | JGI IMG/M metagenome (GOLD analysis project Ga0335078, IMG submission 206711) | Soil microbial communities from Loxahatchee National Wildlife Refuge, Florida, United States - Lox_Sample_3.2 | ecosystem: Environmental > Terrestrial > Soil > Wetlands | place: USA: Florida...
ATGGGCACGAGGCGGCGCCGGCGAATCGCTCTAAATCGCTGTTGCCGGGCGCCGGTGGAAAGACACTGGCCCACGCCGATGTTGAGGTAGAAAAGCCGGAAGGCATAAAACTGAGCGGCCGCAAGCTTAAGCACCTTCTTCCGGTCGAAGAGCAGGGTTTCAGCCGCGCTCTTGAAATCCTCGGTGAACGCAACCTGACCAATTACCTGCAAGATGAGGGATATTTCTTTGCCACCGTCAGCTCAAAGTGCGACACACCGGATTGCTCTGGCACGCCGGTTCACCTGACGTACAGTGTAAAACCAGGCGAGCGGTACCGGCTGGACGAAATCAGAATCGAAGGAACAAACGAGCTAAACTATAAAGAGATCAGCGGCGACCTGCAATCCAAGGCGTCGAGTTTCTTTGGCGGCCTGCCTGTGTTCCGGGACCTTCCGCTGATCGGGGGATTGGCCCGCGGCATTACAAGCAATACGGCGATGCGTAGCGACCGCGAGACTATCCAGTCCAAACTCGCGGATCTCGGTTTTCGATCGGCGAAAGTGGATTCCAAGCTGGTTCGGAATACGGGCAATCAAACCGCCGAGCTGGTTTTTACTGTTAAGGAAGGACCGCGCTCCACGGTCGCGGAAGTGGATTTCAGCGGCAACGAAGTTCTTTCAAAGTCAGACCTCGCCAAGCTGGTCCCGATTAAGGCCGGGAAGCCTTTCTCGCCTGACCAGGCAGGACAGGGCGCTCAAGATATAAGGACCAACTACGCCAGTCAGGGCTTTCTAGAAGCGCGGGCTCGTTACAAAGTCGTTGACGTCGAACCGAACAAAGTGCGCCTGGTCTATGACATTAATGAAGGCACTCGTTCGATAGTCTCGCAGATCGCGATCAACGGTCAGACCAAAACAAAGGTTGACGCCATCGCTCGGTTCCTCGACTTTAAGGCCGGCGATATTCTGACTCCTGACAAAATCCGACAGACTGAACGCGCTCTGTATTCGACCGGTGCTTTCAGTGAAGTCGAGATTCATCATACTCCGGTTCCAGGCAGTGACGATGATCGCGCCAGGCAGGCGACCGTACAGGTGTCTGAATCAAAGCCGCTGATATTCGTCTACGGCCTGGGCTATTCAACAGGTGAGGGGCCGGAAGGGCTGATCCAGCTTACGGACACCAATATGTTCGGTCGCGTCGATTCTGCTTCCTTCCGGATGCGGATAAGCCGCGTAGAGCAGTTCGGGCAGGTACAGTACACGGAGCTAAGGACCTTAGGGACGAAATGGGACACGACGTTTTCGATGTTTTACGACCGCAACTCAGACCTGGCCACTTTTGTTCAGCCGAGGCTCGTTAACGGAGGTTCGGCGTCGCCGACTTCGATTCCGGGTTTCGGGATCGACCGGCTGGCAGCCTTTGTTCAGGCTGAGCGGAAATTAACTCCCAAGACGTCAATTCGGGTACGCTACAACTTTGAAAATGCCAGATTGTTCAACACGCAAGATATTCCTATACAGGAAATCGCACCGGGCGAGCAGTCGATTCGGCTGGGGATGATTTCGGCCGGCCTTACCCACGATTCACGCAACTCGGCGCTCAATCCTACTGAGGGGCAGCTCATCAGCTTTGAGCATTCGATCGCGACATCGTTTTTCGGCGGTGACGTATCCTTTAATAAATTCTTTGCGCAGTATCAGCGGTATCATCAACTGCCAAAGAAGACGCCACTTCTAAAGGACTCGGTACTCGCCTTCGCCGGCCGAGTGGGGTTGTCTGCTCCGTTCAATCTGCCTAAGGGTCCGCTGACTCAAGCTGAAACCGAACTCCCGATACCCGAACGTTTCTTCGCCGGCGGTCCGACGACTCTACGGGGCTTTCAATTCGATCAAGCCGGGCCCCAGGGAATACTCGAGCCGCAAAACTCGACTGAGCTGCCGACGCTGGTTCCAGTCGGGGGCGACGCATTGATGATTTATAACTTTGAGTTGCGCTATCCGCTCACTAAGATCTTATGGTTGGTTCCCTTCTACGATTACGGCAACGTCTTTGCGCATAACAGCGACATCACATTCAAGGGAATGAGCCGGACGGTCGGACTTGGGTTCCGCATCAATACTCCGATCGGCCCCGTGGGGGTCGACTACGGCTATCTCTTGAATCCTCCATCATTCGTAAGCGCGCAGGGAATCGTCCTTCGACAGCCGCAAGGAGTGATCAACATCAGGTTCGGCGAGACATTCTGAGCTGAGTTAGAGAGATACACTCAGGTGGTGGTATAGTTTCGGCTATGCCGCAAAGTACAGATTCTGCCCAAATAGCTCACCACTGCACTCCGATGTCAGTCGGTAGTCATCGGCCACGGGGTCATTGCCAAGCAGGCAGCCGCCTTTTCGCGCGCAATCCCATCCGCGTAATGTGCGTGATCTTGCTGGTGCTGGCTTCGGCCAGCGCTGCGCTGTCACAGCAGTATGATCAAAAATCATACTCCGCTATGAAGTGGCGGCTTATCGGGCCGTTCCGGGCTGGAAGGGTCACGGCAGTTTCTGGCGTATCATCCGAGCCCAACACCTTCTATATTGGAACGCCCGGGGGTGGCGTCTGGAAGACTGAGGACGCGGGACAGGTCTGGAAACCGATTTTCGATCAGATGCGCGTCGCCTCAATTGGGGCGCTATCCGTGTCGCCTTCAAGCCCGAATGTTATTTACGTTGGGACGGGCGAGGAGGTAGAAGGCAACGGGGTCTACAAATCGACTGATGCCGGCGCGACATGGACCAATACCGGCCTGAACAACATGCGCATAATTACGGGGGTTCTGGTCGATCCGCACAACCCTAACCTGGTCCTTGTCGGAGTACAGGGGTCGGCCAAGGCCAGCAATGACCGCGGCGTGTTCAAATCTACCGACGGAGGAAAGAGCTGGACTAAGACCCTCTTCAAGGATGACAAGACCGCGGTAATGGATTTGTGCTGGGCGAGCGATGATACGCGCGTTGCTTATGCGGCAACCTGGATGGCGGGGAACGGAAGGGGCGTCCGTTCTGCCGCGGGACCGGATTCCGCGATCTATCGTTCCACGGATCAAGGTTCAACCTGGCAAATCGTTGGCGGAAAGGGGCTGCCCGCTAGCGGCCTCGGAAGAATAGGGGTTGCCGCCGCTCCTGGGACAGGCGGCAAGACCGTCTTTGCAATTATGACCCAGGGCCTATTCGTGTCGCGCGACGGAGGCGATACATGGGAGAAGTCCACTACCGATTCCAGAATAGAAGGAACCTGGTACTTTAGCCGCGTATTCGTGGATCCAAGCAACGCAAACAATGTCTATGTAGCTCAGACGGCAATGTACCGCTCGACTGACGGCGGCAAGACGTTCGCCGCTTATCAGGGCGCTCCCAGCGGCGACGACTATCACGTCCTTTGGATAGATCCGGCCAACTCGCGCCACATTATAATGGGCGTTGACCAGGGCGCAGTGATCAGCGTCGATGGGGGACAAACATGGAGTTCCTGGTACAACCAGCCGACCGGCCAGTTCTATCACGTCTCAACCGATAACGTATTTCCTTATCGCGCCTATGCCGCTCAACAGGACAGTGGAACCGCCGCGGTGATCAGCCGCAGCGATTACGGGGAAATTACCTTTCGCGACTGGTTTTCGGTGGCGGGCTTCGAAGCATGCTTTATTGTTCCCGATCCGAATAAGCCCAATATCATATATGCGGGCGGATGGTATGGCAGCGTCGTGCGATTCGACCGGAACACCGGTCAGTATGCCCATGTGTTTGTGCCGGGTGACAAGTATAGAACCAATTGGGATGCACCGCTGGTTCTGTCGCCTCAAGATTCGCACACCCTGTATTTCGGCGCTCAGGCGGTACTAAAGACGACCGACGAGGGCATGACATGGCATGAGATCAGCCCGGATCTGACGGTCATCCAGAATGACGAAGCGACCGCCCCAACCACCGCCCCCAGGCGGTCGCGCCGGCCGGGTGTCTTAACGGCGGTCGCGCCCTCAAAAGTGGCCGCCGGGGAAATCTGGTCCGGCGCCAATACGGGAGTTATTCAAATCACTCGCGACAACGGCGCCACCTGGAAGAACGTTTCGCCAACCTGGCTGCCAAGCGTAGTGGCGATGATAGAGCCATCCAGCTTCGACCCGGCGACTGCGTATGCCGTATTGAATTTTACGAACGGCACACAGCCGGTGATCTATCGAACACATGACTATGGCCACAGTTGGCGGAAGATCGTCCAGGGACTTCCTGATTTCGGCATAGCCCGCGTTGTACGGGAAGACCCGACGAAGAAAGGGCTCTTATACGCTGGAACGGAGACCGGGGTCTTTGTCTCATTTGACGAGGGCGATCATTGGCAGTCGCTTGAGCTAAACCTTCCGTCGACTTCCGTGCGCGATCTGGATGTTCACGGTTCTGATTTGGTAGCCGCAACCTTTGGCCGCGCTTTATGGGTGTTGGACGACCTGACTCCGCTCAGACAGGTCAATACAGAGACGGCATCGGCGTCGCGACTTTACGCTCCGGAACCTGTGGTGCGCGCTCGTTGGGATGTCAATCAGGACACACCATTGCCCGCGGAGACCCCGGCCGGATCAAATCCTCCCGACGGCGCCATCATCGATTATTATTTGAAGTCGCCCGCAACGGATTTAAGGCTCGACATATTTGACGCGCAGAATCGGCTGATACGCAGCTTTACGCCGGCGGGCGATCCCGGGCCAAAGCTCCCCCCTAACGCGCCGGAATACTGGTTCGCGAATGAGGCCGCTCTTTCGACACATCCAGGCTTGAACCGGTTCGTATGGGACCTGCGCTATCCGCGCCCTGAAACCCTGCCATACGGCTATTATGGAAATCTGCTCGACTATGTGGAATACACCTTGCCCGACCACGCGATTCCGGGCGAAACTCCGCGATACCAGCCGATGGGTGCGCTTGTTGCTCCCGGTAGCTATAAGCTCGTGCTCACAGTCGGAGGCGCCTCATATAGCCAAACGCTTACCGTAAAGCGGGACCCGCGAATCCAGGCAAGCCAAAACGATTTTGATGCTCAATCGGCGCTGGCTGAAAGCATTTCGGCTCAAATGAAGGTCTCGGCCGCGGCGTTCCGTGGAATCCAGGCTCTGCGCGACACTCTGGCCCAGCGCAGACAGGCCCTGCCCGCCGCCGGCTCCGCTCCTGCCTCTAAAGATGAAATCGAGGCCTTAAGAAAACGGATTATTCAGTTTGAGTCCGTGGTCGCCCAGGTTCAACGAGGATTTGGCGTAATAAACCGCGATCAGGCCAGGCTGATCACAATGGCCGAAAGCGCCGATGTTCATCCTTCGACTAGCCTGGTTGAGGCAGCCTCTGATTTATGTACGAAACTCGCTAAGGGGTTGCCGGTTTTTCATAAGACCAGCGCCGCCTCAGTGGCCTCGATAAACTCGGATTTGGTGAAGCTCAAAATCGATCCAATCAAGGACCCGGTCGGAATTCCGGATGAGGTGGCATGTCCGAAGTGATTGTCGCAGTGTGGACCGCCTCGGACTGATAGACAAACTTTTGGCCGCTTGCATGACCGGCGCGGCAGAGCTTATTTTTTACTTATGCACGTTGAAAAGTTGGCTTCTACTGTTTTTACTCCGCTGGAAAACGGCGCGGGCGTGCTTTTGAATTTGAACACGCTTTGCTACTACAACCTGAACAAAACAGGTGTCGCGGTCTGGAAGCTGCTTGAAGAAGCCAAAACGGTAGGGCTGGATGAAATAACCCGGCGGATCTGTGAGCGATTTGACGTTGAACAAGATGCTGCCCAAATCGATTTAAAGGCATTCGTCGAGCATCTGGCACGATTCAATATGGTGACAATAGTCTGAGTCACAGAGTCACTGAATTACTCAACCACTGCCAGTACTTGGCCGGCAGTGACTGCGTCACCCTCTCTAACCCTGAGTTCGCTGACAACGCCGGCGCCTTTAGATTTCACCTCATTTTGCATTTTCATCGCTTCGACAACCAGGACTCCCTGGCCCGCGCCGACCGCGTCTCCCTTCTGGGCGAGGATCCGAACAACTTTTCCAGGCATCGGGGCCGTCAAGTACTGCTGCCCGCTTTCAGCGTTTTCGTCTGATGCTTGCCGGTGTTTGCGGTCGATCAATTTTACCGGGAACACCTGGCCTTTAATCTCGACCGTGAACAGTCCGGCTTCAATCAGCCCACCAGGACTGCCCGAGGCCACTTTGGCCTCGTACACTGAATTACCGTTAATCAGCAAAAATACACCCGCTTCGGGCGAAAGCGCTTCAAGATGGTACCGGCGCTCGTTTATTGTGGCCACAACCCGCCCGTCGCGCTCTTCCATGTCGATAATCGAGCGATTGCCGTCAATTTCTACTTCGTATTTCATTCAAGAAAGCCGGAATTAGCTGCGTCTCGCGGGCCTATGCGCTACACGTGAAATCGAACCTTACCTTCATTGTGAGAGATTTTCCTACTGGGCTCCATACCATTTCCAACGGCTACGGTTCCCCGGACCAGTTACAAGAGACTCCTTTGCGGCTTGTCTTCTGGCGCTTAGAACGGCGGCTAGCGCCGCCATGTCTGAGCGCACTGTGCTATTGGAGTCCGCTGTCTCTGGCGCCAAAACCCCGCGGCTCGGTTCTTTGCTGAGAAATCGATCTATGAATCCGGTGTCAAAGTCGCCGGCCCTGAATTCGGGGTTGGCGACAACTTGCTTGAAGAAACCCAAAGAGGTGTGGACCCCTTCGACGGTGTATTCATCCAGCGCTCGCGCCAGCCGTGATAGCGCCGCTTCACGATTCTCAGCCCAAACGATCAACTTTGCCAAAAGCGAGTCATAGTACACGGGGACTTCCCAGCCTTCGTAGATACCGCTGTCGTTTCGGATTCCGGGCCCGGCCGGGACAAAAAGACCGGTTATGCGGCCCGGGCTCGGAAGAAAATTGTTCGCCGGGTCTTCCGCGTAGATACGGCACTCCAGGGCGTGGCCGCGAATGACGACATCCTCCTGAGCAAGGCTGAGCTTCATTCCGGCGGCAACCCTGATTTGCTCGTGAACAAGGTCCCTTCCGATTACTGATTCAGTTACCGGGTGCTCGACCTGGAGCCGGGTATTCATCTCCAAAAAGTAAAAGTTCTTTTGCCTGTCTACCAGGAACTCTATCGTCCCCGCATTGTAATATCCGGCCTCGCGAGCGATCTTGACAGCAGCCTCGCCCATACGTTGCCGCAGCGACGGATTCATAACTGGGGAGGGAGCTTCTTCAATCACCTTTTGATGCCGCCTTTGCAGCGAGCATTCGCGTTCACCCAGATAAACGACATTGCCGAAGCGGTCTCCCATCAATTGGATTTCTATGTGGCGGGGCCTTTCGATGAACTTCTCAATGTAAACCGACGAGTCTTTGAAACTGGATGCGGCCTCTGATTTTGCCAGTGTGTAAGCGCTAGCAAGTTCGGCCGGGGAAGGGACCATGCGGAGTCCTTTGCCGCCGCCCCCCGCCGCTGCTTTCAACATAACCGGATAGCCAATGTCCTGGGCTACTTGCTGTGCCTCTTCAAGGCTAGCCAGCGCCGAAGTGGTACCAGGTACAACAGGGGCGCCGGCATTCCGTGCGACGACCCGCGCGCTTGTCTTTGAGCCCATCAACCGCATTGCCGATGCTGGCGGTCCAATCAGAACCAGGCCCGAATCCTCAACTGCCTGGGCGAAGCCGGCGTTTTCAGATAGGAATCCATATCCGGGATGGATCGCTTCCGCACCCACTCGTTTTGCTGCGTCAATGACCCTTTCAATGGATAGATAGCTTTCACTCGATGGAGGGGGACCGAGACATATTGCCTCATCCGCGACTCGAACGTGCAATGAAGCCTTGTCTGCTTCCGAATAGACCGCAACCGGGGAAATACCCATTTCGCGGCACCCGCGGGCCACCCGGACAGCTATCTCACCTCTATTTGCGATCAGAATTTTCTTGAACATCGAATATGGAGAGGAACCGTTTCTGAAGTCGCCGATTTTGAAAGGCAGTCCACTCGCTCCCCAGGCCGGGCCCTCTGGGAAGTATGGCAGCGTAGTACTTTGGGAGCAAGAATCCCGATCCTTAGCGACGGGGAGAAGCTTTCTCGAGTGGGCGATCGAGAGGCCTTTTTAAGACCCCGGGGTTGGTGCAAAAAACGCCGTCGCGCATCACAATGTCATCGGCGGTCCCGAATATTCCGTCCGGCCCCGCGGATCGTAATTCGAAATTGTGAAATTCGATTCCCGGAGCGTCTTCCACACTCGGAACGTCGTGAATGGGCGCGCCTACATCAATGTGTCCGGGCGTATCGGTGGGAAAGCTGCTGTACATCGCGGCGAATTCACCATAGCTTACATACTTGATCGGCCTCTGCCAATAATCGAGAGGAGGCGCCTCGCCCGCGGCCTTGTTCAATGTCTCTGAGTCATTGGGGTAGGAACCATTCAGCCGCTTGTACTCTTCCAAGAACCCTGCCGAATGCAGAATAGCAGCCTGAGTCGACATCGTAGGAACAATGTTGCGTTTTTCAATGTATCTGGGGATGCGCGAGATTTCGAATATCCCAAGCGAAGAGCCCGCGACCAGTAGTATCGCCAAGGTATAAGCTGAGACCCGCCGTCCGCCGTAGCCTTCAGGATCTCGCTTTGCCAATCGGAAAGCCCGCCACGCAAACCACGTTGCGGGAATCGCTCCCAGCGCCATCCAGAGCGTGATGCGGCACGCAGCAGCGGAGGTAATGGTTAGGGCGACCGCGGTCATGGCCGGTCCCAGGCGCTGAACCTTGAAAGGGGACTCCGGTAAAGGCTCGCCGACGATGCGCGCTCCACAACTGCAATCGGCGTCGCCTAAACGCATTTGCTCACCACAGCAGGGGCATAGCATTGTCAAATATGCTCCGATCGTCGTTGGTAAACTGCTTATTAGTAGTCCACTCTGACCGGTTCTCCGGCAGAAGCGCTCCGGCGGCGGGCCTGAGCGGCTTCAACCGCGGCCTTATCGGGTTCTCTCAATTCGCGCCAGGTGTGGTAGATTCTGTGTACCACCGTCCAATGCGATAAGACTGCCATCACCCAGAGTACTTGCGGCATCTTGTGCAAAAAAGGACTCGATGCCGGCCCAATCTCCGTCAACGACCCGATTATCAGCAGCACCACTCTTTCGGGACGTTCTAAAAACCCCACCTTGCAGGTAATGCTAAGCGATTCAGCTCGCGCGCGCGAATAGCTGATCATTACAGAACCAACCAGCGCGATCCCGGTCAAGGCAACCAGCAGCGTTGAATGGGCCGCGGTATCCCGCGCGTAGAACATCATGATCCCGACGAAAACCACAATGTCGGAGTATCTATCAATTACAGAATCAAAGAACGCTCCAAAGCTGGTCTCCCGTCCGCGAAGGCGGGCGACCCTGCCATCGACCATATCGAACAAGTTGGCAAGGATCATCAAGAGCCCCGCCGAAAAGAACCTGCCATAGCCGTACAGGAAAGCGCATCCGATATTGATTAGCAGCCCGGTGAACGTCAGTGCGTTTGGGTTGATCCGACTTCTGGCCAGCCCCCGCACGATTGCATCAAGTACTCTCTTGCAACCCGAGCCAATAGCTTCACTTATCATCGCGGCTTCCGATCTGGGCCCAGCGGCTTCCGACCTGGCCGACCGCCTAATATTGCAAAAGCGCGCTAAACGTTGTCAAGCAATAACCAAAGCGTTCCGGCTGTGTCCCCATCTCTAAGCCGGACGATTCGATTGCTGTCGCGCCAAGACTTGAACCTCTATGAATCGTGAACGGTTGTAAGCTTTACGATCTCGAACCTTCGTTTACCGGCGGGAGTGGAAATCTCCGTCTCTTCGCCTTCACGTTTCCCCATCAGGCCGCGTCCAATCGGCGACACGGTCGAGATCTTATTCTTCGAGATGTCCGCGTCCTCGGCCATCACTAAAGTGTAGGTGATTTCGTCTCCGCTATCGAGGTCGTAAATAGTGACCGTCGATCCGTAGGCTACTTTGTCCGTCGGCAGACGCGAGGTATCCACCATCGACAGGTCGGCCAGGCGCTTGCGCAAGTTCCCTATCCGGGCCCGAACGTAATCCTGCCGATTTCTGGCGGATTCATATTCCGCGTTTTCAGAAAGATCCCCCAGAGCAACTGCCCTTTTCAGCTCTTGCGGAATTTCGGTCCGTAATTCAGCTTCCAGTTGACGCAATTCTTCTTCGATTTTTTGTCTTACATCCTCGGGCATAATCCAAAAACCGCCACATACCAACAGAATAAAATAAAAAGACCCGGCTTTGGTTGGCATTGGAAACGACGGCCTCACCCGCAAGCGAGCCACAGGCCTGGGGATCGGTCCTGGCCAACAATAGTGGATCCGTGTCAAATCTTACTGCGCTGGAAGGCCATTAAACAAGTCTAACCATTTGGTCCGGTCATTCGGTCCGGTCATTCGGTCCAGTCTTCATCTTCCTCTTCGGCGGCAAGGTCGAGTTCTATTGGGTCAAGTCCCACTACTTCCAGGGTCGAGCCGCAATCTGGACACTCAACCAGATCGCCCTTGTCCAT
>Ga0335078_10017693_pt1 | contig 10594 bp, 7 predicted proteins | sample Lox_Sample_32_FD_206711 | JGI IMG/M metagenome (GOLD analysis project Ga0335078, IMG submission 206711) | Soil microbial communities from Loxahatchee National Wildlife Refuge, Florida, United States - Lox_Sample_3.2 | ecosystem: Environmental > Terrestrial > Soil > Wetlands | place: USA: Florida...
CAGTTTCTCTATTGGCCGTGATATTACCCGCTGGCCGGCGGAAGAAATCAGCAACGCAATTCCCAGCGACCCAAGGATGATCAAACCAAGAATCTCTATATACCTCTTGAGGCGAGCATCCAGTTCTTGCAGGTCCGATTCCAGGTAAACAGTCCCTGCGGTAGAGTCCTCCAGCGCGATCGGCCGGAACACAACCAGCCGCCCCTCTCGCAGCCGCGTGCCGGCAGCCTCCGGCCGTTCGGGGATTTGGCCGGACCGTTCCGGATTGCGCAAGTATTTTGCAAAGGCCTCTCCCTCAGGCGTATAGACGCAGGCAGCAACGATGTGGGCCTCGGCGCTTAGCGCCGACAGGGTTTCAGTGGCTGAATCGCGATCGTTAAAGGCAAGGGCCGCGGTGCTATTGTTGCCGACCATGTCCGCGATCGCTGTCAGGTCGCGGATCATTGCCCGCCTTGAGACGACCTGGTCATAGACGATGAACGAGCCGCAGGATACCAGGACCGCGATGGCGCTGATAAGCGTTATGACGATGGTGAGCTTTAGCTTGATTGAGAAGTTGCGGAATGCTCTCATCGCTTTTCTCCTGGAATTCAGGCTTTCCCCCTGACTGATCTCGCCAGCGCCAAAAGCTTGGAGCTAAGCCTGAGCCGGGCTTGTTCGGCCGCTCCGACGTTGACTTCGAAACGTACCCTGCTCTGGTCTATAACGAACTGGATCATGCCGCCCTGCTGGCTGAACTGCTCCATGTCACCAACGGTAAGGACGCTGGAACCCCTCAGAGCATCTAATATCTGCTTCAGGCGCTTGCGTTCCGAGGAACTGATAAACAGTATTTGACATTGCTTAAGGTCCTGGCCCCATCTGAGTCTTCTGATCAGGATCTGACGCCCATTGGCCGTCTTGCCGGCCACCGTCTGATCGATGGAGGCGCCAAACGGATCGTCGCCCAGGACGCCCAGAACTACAGGAGAGCCCCCTCCTAGCGCCTCTGGCGGCCATTCGACGAATTTCGCAAAGTTATAAAGGAAAGCTGCTTTGACGGAATATTCACCGGCGTCTTGCGCTTGTGCTTCCAAGGGGAAGGCTGAACCAGCGCCCATAACCAGCATCAGAGCCGCAACTATGTGCCGGCCCCTCTTGCAGGCGGTATGCGGCCCATGCTCTTTGGCGGCGAACTTCGCCGCTTGCCATCCTCCATAGCCGCCGATTATCCAAATTAGGTGCATTCCCCGATGTCCTTCTCAGCGAGCCGTTAGAATGTCCAGGTCATCTTTGCGTATATCGTGCGTTTGACCTGTGTTGGAATAGTCAGCGCGTCATCAGCGACTGACTCCATATGGCGCGGCCCAAGCAGGTTCTGACCACCGAAGCTGAATTCGAGCGATTCCGACGGGCGCCAGCCAAATCTGGCGTCCAGCCTGGTGTAGGAGCGAACGCTTTGAGCTGGCAGGCTTGAGACGTGATAGCCCGCCACATCTAGTTGAAAGTTTCGCGGCAAGTTCAGGTACGACCGAATCTGAAATTCGTGCGCCGGGCTGTTGCCGGCATTGTCGCCCAACAAGTTGCCAGAGTTGTTCTCAAGCACCATACGCAAGAACGAATACGAACCGGTCAGCTTCCAGAAGCTTGTCGCCTCCCATGTAATCGAAGGTTCGACCCCATACGTCCGGCCCTCCATTTGATTGCCAAACGTGATTGGCACCACAATCCGGGGAACAGGCAGCGCTGAAAAGAACGGAGTCCCAATGTCGTCCGTCTGCAGATCGTGGTACATGTTGTAGAAAGTCGCTATATCTAACTGCACCCGCTTTGTTGGTTCGACCCTGTACCCGGCCTCGTACGCCAGCAACTTCTCACTTTGCAAGTGGGGGTTCCCAAAGACTGTTGCAACCGCCGGCAATCCGCTTGCCGTTGGGAAGGCCGAGAAGGGTTCGACGATGCTTTCCTCGCCCTGGGACGGCGTGCGAACTGCCCGAGACACGGCGGCCCAAAGGGTCTGTGTCTCTGATGGAGTCCACAACAGCCGCACGTTCGGCTCAACCTGCCATCCAGCGTATTCGTCGTCCTCAAGCTTGGAACCAACCGTCAGACGCAGGCGGTCCCGAATTAGAGTGAAGTCATCCTGAAAGAACCCGCTAAATATTTGGCCGTTCCGGCTTGGGGGAATGTACTCGACCGGGCCCAAAGGGCCGCCCTCAAGGCGGTCCTCTATTAATCGGTAGCCCAGACCCCAGACGATGTCTTGCCGGTCGCCCCAGGCGAAATGATGTTGCAGATCAAAATCGATTGTGTTGACCGTTTGGCCCTGCCCGCCAATATGCAGATCCGAGCGGTCGTAATAGAATTGGAAAGACAATTGAGAGGTGTCTGAAAACGAGTGGTCCCAAAGGCCCAGCACGTTTCCACCTGTATAGTGGTCGATCGAATTCGCCGGCGCGCCAAAGGGATTCAGGAGCGTGATCTCGGTCAACTTCTCGATGGCCCCGGTGTCGTATATTTCGCCAAGCAGTGTCAACGAGTCGCGGTCCGAAATCTGCCAATCCAGACGCCCGCCTCCGTGCGCTGAATTCATTGTGTCTCCGGCATTTCGGCCCGATGCGTCTACCAGCCCGCTGCTATTCAGATACTTGCCATACGCCCGGTAATAGGCGGAGTCACCTGCTTTCCCGCCATATTCCACAGTCGTTCCTCGGTCTTCAGAGCCGCCCACCACGGCCAGACGTCCTCCCTGAGTCTCAGAGGCTCGCTTTGTTATGATATTGATCACTCCGTTGACTGCGTTTGCGCCCCACAGCGTGCCGCCGGGCCCGCGAATTACTTCGATTCTTTCGATCAAATCGAGCGGCATGTCCAACGCTTCCCAATAGACTCCGGAAGTGTCGTGCGAATAGACGCTCCGGCCGTCAATTAATACCAGCAATTTGTCGGTGAACCGGCGATTGAAACCCCTTACGCTGACCGCCCAGGCGACGCCATCGATCCTCGCCACATCCAGTCCCGGCACCATTCTCAGAAGGTCAGGAATGCGTGTCATTCCCGACCTTCGGATATCTTCCTGGGTAATGACATAGACCGCCGCCGCGGTCTTGAACAGCTTCTCTTCTTTCTTTGAAGCAGAAACGACCTTGACGTTCATCAGCTCTTCAAGGCTCTTGTTCGACAGGTCATTTTGATCTTGCGCTCGCGCGGGAACGTCCGGCAGCATTATCAGCAGACATACCGTGCAGGCAGCGGGAAGCAGTTGTAAAAACAGAGCCCGCGATGATGCCCGGGCAAGTGTTCTTTTAATGTCCATCGTACTTTCCTTACGGCATCTGGCCTCCCCGCGTAGGACTTCTCCGTTTGTTCACCACGCACAGTGCCTGGTCGCGGGCCGCGAGGTAGCTCCAACCCGGCGTTCATTGTTTGCCGATATAATTGCTAAACAGGGCCGCTACAGTTCAACGAGCAAACGCTAGAACGCTGCGCGGCCCGTAATAACGGCTACAGAATCTCGGGAGCGGAGATGCTTTCCGGGCTGAGGTTTTATAGCGACCTCATCTCCCAGTGTGACAATGCGAGGGCGCCCGCCAAAGGCGGGACGGTCTTGTCGAACATTGCAGGGCAATAAGTGTGCCGGAACCATACAGCGCCGGCCGGCGATAATTGTGACGAAATCCGCTGTTTCCTGGGCCAGGTGTGCCCAGGTGTGCAGGTCCACTGTGGAAAATGTAACCAGGCCACCGCATGGCATAGCGGCATTCTGGTACGCGGGGGAAGATCAATGCTGTGATGTTGAGGAGTGATCAAGCCGGCCCGTGCTTCGTCCTGTGGCGACACTGTGGGTTCCCACGTTATTGGCGAATGGCCTCTTAGGTTAAAACATCTCTGATAAGCAACGGATATGCGCTGGCTTGGCCCCCGGCCAGCGCTCCGCCCTGGAGAGCGCACTTACAATATGAACCCGGTATATCGATTCCACTTGGCCATCATTAATAACCTCCGAGTTTTTACGATGGCTTTGGCCATGGGGACTGCGATTGTGCTTATGTCGCAGGTTAGCTTCTCGTCTGACGCATTGCCGGTCGGTCACGGCAGCCATAAACAAGCTTCGTCCAAGACGAACCAGCTTGATCCCTTGGTCTTGCGCGAGCAACTGAAAAGCGAAATCCCGCTCACAGCCGGTGGTCTGAATCACTACAACGGAAATTGTTCGGACCGGGACCCGGAACCCTACGTGTCTGATGCCCTTGGCAAACTGCTGACGATGTTTAAGCATCAGGTCCGGGATCTTGTTGCGGCTAACTTGCGGATCAACCCCGACCAGGATGTGTCCACCCTCGAGCAAGCAGTAACAAATCAGTTAGCCGCGATGGGGTTAGTGACCGGCCAGCCAGAATGGAACAGCGGTTCAACCGAGCCAGGATGCAGGTTTCCGTACGGCGCCATCTATAAAATCGCCGCCTCTCAGCCGAGCCAAAATATAATCGTGGTCACGACCTCAATTGGTGTTGTTTGCGGGGATGACACTTCGCTCTACATTTTTGAGCGTGCGGCAGGAACCTGGAGGCATGTTTTCACGCGAGAAGCCAACGCCTACGACCAGGTCAGTGGAGCACAGGGCAGCTTTCGCTATGCTGTTTCACCGCGCGACGCCTCAGGCAAATATTTCGTGGTGTCCGCCGACGTGAGTCCATGGTGCACATCAAACTGGCAGATGCTGCGATATCGGGCCGAGCGGCCCGGAAGCTCGCCGGACAATCCGGTTCCCATTTTTGCCGGCGAAGGAACAATCTTCCTTGAAGATGAACCGTTTTCTATCTCCGCGACTGCCGTATCATTCCGATTGGAGTATGCCGCTGAGTTCCGCAATGATGCCGGAAGACAGGTTCGTACCCACGTGATGAACTATAGAGTAACCAAAGACCAGGCTATTCGGGTGGGCCCAATCGCGCTGGCGCCGGAGGATTTTGTTGATGAATGGATTACACTGCCATGGGATGAAGCCGCGAAATGGTCCTCGAAATCGAACCTCGACAGTGTCAAGTCGTGGCACGAGAGTCTGCAGCCCGTTGGCAAATATGCATCGCTCGGAGAGATCAGTTTCATACGTGAGTGTTCCAGCCGAAAGTGGCAAGTAGGTATGAATGTCGAGAACCCGGAGGACTTCCGCGGAAAGCTCCCGGAAGAGCTGTATTTCACTGTGGCTGAACGCGACGGCGAGTATTGTCTGGAACGCATCGACACCAATGATCCTTCTTGCCAATGACCGCTTTCTCAAATGATGGTTGCTGTATTAACCCTACGTGCCGCTATGGTCCGTCTTGCGGCGGGGAATCGGTGATTGTTATTTTCTTTTACTCAACATTGCGAACGCCGCTTGACCGCCATTAAGGATTCCGGCGCGAAATGCGGCTGCCAATTCACCTATGACCTCAGCCATCCAATCCCTGCCGCCAGAAATTGTTGACCATTCGGCCTGGTACGGCCCGGAATTGGCTGCTAGCCCCGATTGGACTCGATCTCTTTCTGCCGGCCATATCGCTGAAGTCGAAGGCGCCGTTCGGCAACTCTCGGAATCTTCGCGCGCCCTCACGGCCATCACGAAAGCCGACTTTCCGCTTCCGACCCTCGCCCCGCGGCTGCAGGCTATCCTGGGAGAAGTGCTGAATGGCCGTGGCTTTGTTCTTATTAGAGGATTGCCGGTTCAGCATTGGACGCGGCGACAGGCCGCCATTGCATTTCTCGGCATTGGCGCTCACCTCGGCTCACTGCGAATGCAAAACGCGGCTGGCCATTTACTTGGACACGTGACCGACCTTGGCCGCTCTAGTTCCGATCCGAACACGCGCATCTATCAGACTCGCGAACGGCAGACCTATCACACCGATTCGGCCGACGTTGTGGGGTTGCTATGCTTGCGGACCGCTAAAAGCGGCGGGTTGTCCAGCCTGGTGTCATCAACCACGATCTTCAATGAGATTCGCCGTCAGCGGCCCGACCTTGCGAAGGTTCTGCTTGAGCCAATCGAAACCGACCGCCGGGGCGAAGTTCCGGAGGGCGCTGCCCCGTACTTTTCCATTCCCGTATTCAATTGGCATCAGGGGCTGCTTTCCGCCATATACCAACGCCAGTACATCCAATCGGCCCGCCGATTTCCCGGAGTCCCGGCATTGACCGCGCCACAGATTGAAGCGCTTGATCTGCTGGATCGACTCGCAAACGATCCGGCGCTGCACTTAATGATGGAGCTTCAACCCGGCGATATCCAATTGGTTCACAACCACACCATTCTGCACGATCGAACTGCCTTCGAAGACTGGGCCGAACCGGAACGTAAACGACACCTGTTGCGGCTATGGGTTGCTCCGCCGGGTGCGAGGCCACTGCCCGGCGTCTATGCCGAACGCTTTGGTTCGGTTATACCGGGCGACCGGGGAGGCATTACCGTCAAAGGCATCCATCCGGCTGTCCCGCTTGACGGCCCCGTCGATGCAACCGCATTCTGACTCTGGTCTCAATCAAAATAGAGCGGGGAATTTCAAGCTTGCGCTCATCTTCTCCGCGCTCTCAGTTGGTCTCAGCGTTCCTCTGCGTTTAGAGGGCGTTGTGCGTTAGATAATTTTGCGGCGAAGTGCACGGGTCCGGCTAAGCGAGTTGACCTAAAAAGAGCATAATCACAGGTAGCGATTTGACAAACGCACAATTGCCGACCAACGGCTCTACCGAAGGCCTTAGCCGAGAGATTCGCAAGTGGGACCTTGTTGCGCTGTTGGTCAATGTAACCGTGGGTGCAGGCATCCTTCGTCTTCCCTCTGAGGTACAAAGGACCGTCGGGAATTACAGTCTGGCCGCGTTCGTCGCTTGCGCAGTGATCATAGGCCTGATCGTTTTATGCTTTGCGGAAGTCGCCAGCCGCTTCAGCGGCACCGGCGGCCCTTATCTTTACGCAAGAGAAACCTTCGGAGGGCCGCTCGGGTTCATGGTTGGTTGGCTAATGTGGCTGACCAGGATTGCGGGTTTCGCCACTCTCGTGCAAGTGTTCGTTGGATATTTAGGGTTCTTCTGGCCGCCGGCCGGCTCAACAATTCCTCGCGCGGTAATCATTATCTTCATAGTCGCCCTGCTTACCGCAATAAACTTAGCTGGAGTAAAAGAATCGACCCTTACCGGTAACGTCTTGACGATAAGCAAGTTAATTCCATTGCTGCTGCTGGTCGGGGTGGGCCTGTTCTTTATTAACCCAGCACGTTTTGCTCTTGGGCCGAAACCCAGCCTGGGGTCGTTCTCGGGTGCGGTTTTCATACTGGTCTATGTTTTCTCCGGTTTCGAAGCGGTACTCGTCAATTCGGGCGAGATCCGCCAGCCACGGCGAGCCATTCCGTTCGCTCTCATAGTGGCCCTAAGCGCTTCGGTTATTCTTTTCCTGCTTGTTCAAATCGTATGCATCGGCACTTTGCCCGAATTGGCTGCTTCAGAGCGTCCCCTGGCTGACGCTAGCAGCCGGTTTCTTGGTTCGGTAGGACCAACGATTATCTCAGCAGGCGCCTTGATTTCTGTGCTTGGTACATTGAACGTGGTGATGCTGGCCTGCACGCGCCTGCCCTTTGCAATGGCCGTTCAGGGACAGCTTCCATCTTTGCTTGCTCGAGTTCATTCCAGATTCCGAACGCCACATGTTTCGATTCTGGTGTCGGCCGCCGCGGTGCTAGCGGTTGCCCTGCCAGGAACTTTTATATATGCGCTTAAGCTGACGGTGATCACTAGAGTCCTTGTTTACGCCAGCACCTGCGCCGCGCTTCCGGCCTTAAGGAACCGCGACGCAAAACCCGGCAACCTACCCGCCGGACCGAACTGTGTCGAAGTGCGTCAGTTGATGCCGGGCGGCGGCGAGGTCTGCGATCAAGCGGCGATGGTTCGATTCGAGCGGCCCGACCTTGCCCCCTCTAAGTCCGGCGGGTTTAGAGCGCCGGCCGGAGTTTCTCTATCGGTCCTTTGCATACTCTTTTGCCTGGGGCTGCTTGCTAACAGTGGTTGGATGGAAGCGCGCGATGTAGCAATCGCAGCGGCTGCGGGACTCCTTATTTTTGCCGCAACTCGCTTCTCCAAAAGGCAGCCGCGCTCCTAGTGTAGGCAGTCGCCCTTTACGCGAATCCTTCTTAGGCTATAATCAAGTTGTTCGCCCCGCCGCGCGCCTTTTATCGGGATTCGAAGGCGCCACGAGCGAACAACCAATTGGCCCATATGCTCCCGCGCGCCATGCCCAATCCAACCCAAAGAGGTTCTTATAGGAGGTTCAATCTGATGAAATTCATGCGCGGACTTGCGATCGTCCTGGCGCTGTGTTGCGTGCCCCTGGCTGCCGCGGCGCAACAAAAGGAGCCCATCCCAATCAGCCCTGAAAAACTTGCTCTGATCAAAGAACTGATCGGCGTGACTGATGTAGCCAATACCGCCAAGCTGACAATGAGCCAGACGATGCAGGCGATGACAGCGAGCCTTTCGGGAATGATAGGCAAGGCCTTGCCGGAGGACTTGGCGGGCCAGAATCTGACTCCGGAACAGATGGCGGAGGCCAAGAAGACCAGCGCGGCATTCATCTCCCGCGAAATGAAATTGATGGCTGAGAACATGGTGAAAGCGATCGATTTTGACGCGCTCGTCGCCACGGTTTATATACCGCTTTATGACAAGTACTATACGGAGCAGGAGCTTCGTGACCTGATTGCCTTCTATAAGACGCCTACTGGTCAAAAGGCTGTAATCGTTTCGCCGTTGCTCGCGGGCGATGCAAGCGCCAAAACCACTCAGTTCCTTATGCCGACGATGATGCAACGCATCAAAGACGCTCAGGACCTTATGCAGAAGGACATCCAAAAATTCACGGATGATCTCAAGCGGATTGGCAACTCATCGCCTGCGCCGCCTCCAAGCAAGTAAATACAAGGGGCGCGCGTCCGTCTCGGCAAACTCATGGCAATTATCAATACCCGTTAAGGAGCATATAAAATGTTCGGGAAGAGTAGCGGCGCGGTCAGCCCCATTCTTGGACGCTTTGCCTTCCTGGTGACAATGACCTTGGGTGTCCTGATTAACGTCGTTTATGCGCAGGCACCGGGTGCTGCCGGTGGTCAAGTTCCGCCTGAAATCAAGGTCCCTGACGGCACTAAACTCCTGTTGCACGCCGTTGGTAAGGGCGATCAGATTTATGTCTGCAAAAAGGAGGATAGTGGCTACGCGTGGACGCTGAAAGGGCCCGAGGCGAAACTGTTCGACGAAAAAGGGAAATTGATCGGCGCTCATTTCTCAGGCCCAGCGTGGCGCTTAAACGATGGAAGTCAGGTCACCGGCAGGGTCGCATCGCACGTCGATTCTCCAGATTCTGATTCGATTCCGTGGCTCTTGCTGAATGTCATCGGTCATTCAGGTAAGGGGCGGATGAATGATGTGGAATTTATCCAGCGGCTGAATACCAGGGGAGGAAAGACCCCATCAACTGGCTGCGATGCCGGTCACGAGGGTAAGCAGTCCCGCGCCAGCTATACCGCTGATTATTACTTCTATTCAAAGGCGCCGGCTAAATAGCAGACGGAAAAGGGAAGAGAACAGGTGATGAACATTCGACGGTTACGTCTGTTGGTGCTTGTGGTTTTTGCGGTCGGGCTTTTCCGGCCGCTGTCAAATCGCTTTCTAGTTCCGGCCGCGGCCGCCCCGGAATCCCGTGTTTTTGTATCCGCCTCTGGCGATCCGTTGGGTGACGACGACAAGATCCTTCAGGTTACCCAGAACCTGTTGCCGGCGACACAGATTAAAGGACGCTCAAACGCGATGACCCTTGCCGATCGAATGCGGTATTACAAGATACCCGGCGTAAGCATCGCTGTAATAAATAATGGCGGAATTGAATGGGCCCGCGGCTTTGGTATCAAAGACGCAAGCACTAACGAGCCTGTAACCGCCGAAACTCTGTTCCAGGCCGGCTCGATCAGCAAACCAGTCGCTGCAACCGCCGCTCTTCGTCTTGTGGAGGAGGGCAAACTCGACCTCAACGAAAACGTCAACGATAAGTTAAAGTCGTGGAAGGTTCCAACCAATCAATTTACCGAGAAAACAAAGGTGACGCTACGTGAATTGCTCAGCCACACCGCTGGAATGACTGTGCACGGATTTCCCGGGTACTCGGCCGGCGTTCCGGTTCCAACGCTGGTTCATGTGCTGGATGGCGTCAGTCCAGCCAACACTCCCGCGATCCGCGTTGATGTTGAACCCGGAACAATATGGCGATATTCAGGGGGCGGCTATACCGTAATGCAGCAGTTATTGATCGACCTTACAGGTAAGCCCTTTCCGGATATTCTCTATCAAACTGTCATTTCAAAGGTCGGTATGCCACATAGTACTTACGAGCAGCCGCTGCCTCGGCCCTTGCAATCAAGGGCCGCGACCGCCCATTCAAAGGGCGAGCCGATCAAGGGCCGATGGCATATATATCCGGAAATGGCGGCGGCGGGTTTGTGGACTACGCCGTCTGACCTGGCCCTCTTCGCCATAGATATTCAACGCGCGCTGGCCGGTGACAGTAGCCGGGTGCTGTCTCCCTCAATGGCGCGAATGA
>Ga0335078_10017694_pt1 | contig 10594 bp, 11 predicted proteins | sample Lox_Sample_32_FD_206711 | JGI IMG/M metagenome (GOLD analysis project Ga0335078, IMG submission 206711) | Soil microbial communities from Loxahatchee National Wildlife Refuge, Florida, United States - Lox_Sample_3.2 | ecosystem: Environmental > Terrestrial > Soil > Wetlands | place: USA...
GTATTCCTGGTGACGCGGATACGGCCGGCCACCGACGCGGAGATCAGCGCCGAGGGAGGGCAGAAAGAGGGCGCGGCCAAGGATGAGGAAGCGCCCGAAGTCGAGGTTGCGCCGGACAAGGAACGCGCTTCCCTGATTGAGGGCCCGACCGTTCAGCCGGCGCCGCTATGGAATCCCGCGGGGGGAACGGTCAGCTGCAAAGTGCTTATCGGCACGGACGGGAAGATCGACTCGCTCGAGACCGGCATCCAGCTCTGCGAGGCTGTGCCGTGGTCGCAGTTCCGTTATCAGCCGCTGGTGAAGGGCGGCAAGCCCGCCAAGGTGAAGACGGAAGTGGAAGTGAAGTTCGAGCCGCGGAAGTAGCGGGCGGCAAGTGTAAGGAAGAGCACCACGGCGCCGGCTGCGCGGCACCTGGTTACGGCGGCCGCACCGGCGCGGGACAGGCGTTTTCGCCTGTCAAACCACGTGAGCGAGACATTTGCGCGAAACCCCACCGTGCGGGACATCACACATAGATCTCCCTCTTTCCTGATACAATCTCAGCCAATTGCGCTGTCCGCACTCGGGAGGGTTCTGCATGGTGCTGAGGATTGCCGCGCTCACGCTGTTGGTATCGGGTTTCGCCCTGGGCGACCCCATTATTTTCACCATCCAGGGCACCGGATCTGGCACGGTGGACAGCACGGCGTTCAACAACGCGGTATTCACGTTTTCGGTAGCCACGGACACCTCGATGATCACGAGCTTCACGTTTCCGGATGGCGAAAACGGATTCCAGACACCGGCGGCAGCGGGCGCGGACATCAGCATCGGCGGAATCGGTACAGGCACTTTCACCGATGACGAGCAGATCTTCGTCAGCAATACGCTGAACACGGTGGGCCTGACCGATATTCAATCCGGCGGTTCGGAGATGGACCTGTTGGACGGCACCAACGCGGCATTCGGCACGTACGACCTTCAATCGAGTATTGGGCCGTTGACGATAAGCAACATCGAGGCGCTGGACCAGTTCGTCGATATTGCGACCAGCCTGGGCAGTGTGACCTTCACGGCCGCATCCAACGTGATCTTCACGGCCAGCGAAGTCTCGGTGCCGGAGCCGGTGACATCGGCGCTCGCCGCCGCCGGCTTGCTGCTGGCGGCAGGGATCAGGCGGCTGGTGCGGACTGGATAGGCCGGTCAGGTTCAGCGGGGCGAGGAGACGGTTGACAGGCGGAAGCGCCTGTCTCACGTTCCACGCTGATGTCGCGGGGCCAGTCACCGCGAGAGGTTGCAATTCAAGGGGCTGCGCGCCGCGGGTGGCGAGGGCGGGCAGAGGTTGCTACACTACCGTTCGATGGCCATATTCGCCTGGGTTTTGGCGCTGTGCTACTGGGCCGACCTGCTGTTTCCGCTTTGCCTGGCGGTGTACGCGCTGATTCGGTGGCGGGGCCGCTGGCGGATCCTGGCGGCGGCGCCGCTGGTGGTGGCGGTCCCGGCCGCGGCGGCGTTCCTGCATTTCCGGCACGAGCCCTCCCCGAGTATCATCGCGATTCTGCTGTACGTAGCGGCCACGCTGGGGCTGTGCGCCTATTCCGCGGTAGTGCTGCTGCTGTACTCCAAGCGGAAACCGCAACAGGCGTGAGCCGCGCCGGCGGTGCCGTGTTTACTGCAACACCAGCACCGCGATTTTGCCGTCGGTCACCAGGTTGTCGCCGGTAGCGTTCTGGGCGTGCTGCGGGATGGCCGAACGATTCACCAGCAGCAGGGATGCGACGCGTCCCGTCAACACGAGGTCATCGACGACTTTCTGCCGCTCGCGGTCAATCGAAGAATCGATACGGTGGATGAAGGTGCGGTTGGCCTCGGAGAAATTGATGCCCATGTCATGGGTAGCGGCCACCACCCACACAGGCCGCCCGTGATACTGGTCCGGACGGAGCCAGACGCGCAGATGGTGGCGGCGGGCGAAGGTGTCGTTCAGTTTCTCAAAGACGATGTCGGGAGGTTTGCCTTCGAGCATCAAAATCGAAACCGGCGCTTCGGCGTAGCCTTTGTCCTCGGCCAGGGCCTCGATGGTTTCGAACTTGGCGACCGGGTTCAGCGACGATGCGAGGTGCCAGCCGGCATCGGCAAACGCCTGGTCGAGCTGCTCCCTGTCGCCGATCAACATCACGTTGGTGAGGTCGGAATCCTTGGGCGGCTTCTGCGCCACGGTCTGGAACGGTTCGCCGGCCGCCAGCGCGGCGAGGGCGGCGCGGTCGGGCACCGGGCGCAGATTGCCCAGCGGCCCCGGTCCGCCGGGCGCTTTGAGCAACGCCGGCGCCGTGAGCTGGAGCGTCATTTCCACGCCGGCATCGAAGGTGACGTCCTGATCCACGCGCTTGGTGACGGCCTTGGTGGCGTTACTGAGGACGCCGGCGATGCCGCCCAGCTTGTCGCCGAGTTTCTCATCCAATGCGCCAAGCTCGCTGCTGAGCTTACCCGCGGCGGTATCGGAAGCGAGAATGCCGACGATCTGGCCCTGGGCGTCGACCTTCTCGCGCGCGTTATCGACGGCGGTGACGCGGGCGGCGATCGCAACCGGGCTGCCGGCCACCTCGACGGTGGTGAAACGCAGCAATAGGAGGGCGCGCTGATCGCCGTTCGAGGCCTGGACCAGCGCGACCGTGCCGTGGACCGGGGCGCCGGCCGGAATGGCGTACACATGGCCGGCCATGACGGGCGCGATGACCTGGGCCTCGACGGCATCGTTGGGTTGTGAGGTCTTTGACGCGACCTTGGATTTCAGGCGGATCTGGATTTCGGTGCCGGCGGGAAGCTGGAGCGCAAGCGCCTGCGCGGCAGCCAGCGCGATGAGCGCGCTACTTCTCGGAAAGTTCCTGCACCACACCATCCACCTCCTCGATCCGGAGCAGGAAACGCTTGCGTGACTGGAGCTGGGCATCGGGCACTTCGAAGCGGGCCGCGATCATGCGGTCCAGCGTGGTGTGCGGGGGCACCCGCTCGCGCACCATGAGGCTCGGGTTGTACTTGTCGCCGAGCAGCGGCACGCCGGCCATGAGGCGCTGCGCGTCTATTTCCGATGCGGTAGTGCCCTCGACCTGGGCGCCGCTCTGATTCTCCAGCACGACGGTGACGCCGCGCACCTGGAACTGGTAATCCGAAGGGTTGGTGACGCGGAAATCGATCACCGCGGCGGAGCTCTGCTCGTCGAGCGGAGCGGTGCGGACCTTGAGGATCTTTCCGGGCAGCTCGACATGCCCACCGCGCTGCATGTAGACAATAACCGCGACGGCGATCGCGACGACGGCGATGCCGATCGCAAATGTGATCTGAAGAGTTCGCGACATAGAAGCGCCCCGGCGGCGAGCTTCGTCACCGGGCCAGCTACGATTCTAAACTAAGCGGATGGCGGCTGACGGAACTGGCATGGGCGCGGCTCGGTGATGTTGAGAAAGTGGCGTGCACCGCCGGCATTGGTGCGCGGCACCGGGCCGGGCATGTCCGGCCTTACGGCGCTGCCGCGGATGAGGCGGCGGAGGGACGGCCGTAGACTGTGAGCGGCAGTCCGCCTGGGGGGCTCCCCCTGTACAGGACCCGGTAGCTCTTCGCAAGAGCCGCCATGACGCGGACCAGTTCGCGTTGCCCGCTGCCCGCCCGGTTGCGGAATACGCGTTCATTTTGCGCGGTGGTTCCGAGGGGCAAATCGAGATACGCGATGGCGCAGGGCGGCTGGCTGAGCAGGGATCTGGCGTCCTGTTCGGCGACGTAGTCCGGCGTGATGTCGTACCAGGGGAGATAGGAGAACGTCGCCGGTGGGCGGTGAGACAGGATATGGAGCAAGGGCAGATAGGGATATGCGAACAGCGGCTCGCCGGGCCCGCAATAGTTTTGGATGGCCTGGCTGGCCGCCTCGACGACATCCAAGGTGGACGGCGAAAGCCGCATTCCCCGCAGCTCCGGCAGATGCGGGACTGCCGTGGCGGTCCACACGGGAGGTTCCTGCCAACTTACCCACCCGTAGGGCAGGGCCAGTTTCATGGCTGCTGCCGCCACGGCCAGCAACACGGCTGCGGCCGTGATGGCCGGGCGAAGCGCAGAGCGAAGCCGGGTCTTATCGGCGCGGGCGAGAGCGAAACAGATCAGAAAGGCTATGGCGGGGACGGCCATGGGCTGGTAGGCGGCCCAGGAAAGCGACAGCATGTACGCGACCGCAAACGAGGTGGCGCTGAAAACCCACAGCCGCTTGCCGGCCGTATCGAGAGGGCCGGCACAGCGCTTCACCAGAAGACACGCGCTGACCGCAAAACTGGCAAACAATCCCAGGAACATCCCGAAGGGCTGGATATTGACGAAGAACTGGACAAACAGCAGGCAGGTGGCCGGCCCCAGGCACACGAGGATGAGCAGGTTGGAAACGGCGGGCGGAATCCGAGGCCTGGCTCCGGAATCGCGCAGCACGAGCCAGCCCGCGACGAACGTGAGGAGCGCGGCCAACCACGCTTCCGTGCAGACGCCATCGAGCAAGGGGCCCCGAATGGGCCGCGCGAGGACGACTCCGAGCGGGCCTTTGCTCGCGGTTCCCTTGCCGAGTACGGTTTCGACAGCCACCGACAGGGCGCCCGCGCGGTAGAGCCAGCCGGCGATGGCGCCGACGGGAAACGCCCACCCGAGCCAGAACGCGCCCGCGATGGAAAACCGCGACGCCTGCGCCGGCCCGGGTTCGTAGCACAGCAGGATCAGCGCAAGGAGCGCCAAGGTGACGCCGGCGCCGGTGGTCTGCTTGGTCATGAAAGCGAGGCCGCACGACAGGCCGCAACACAAGGCAGCCAGGCGCCGGCGGGCGGTCGATTCCCCGAGCAGCCAGGTGGCGCAAATGCCGGCCGATACCGCGAAGAGGACAGAATCGTAATGATAGGAACAGAGCTGGTCCGCGAAATCGCCGCAGAAGACGATCATCGAGACCACCGAGCCGAGCAGCGCATCCCGCAGGCGAAAGGCGGATGCCAGCCAGCAGAAAAGCGCAGCCGAAAGACACGCCCTCTCCATCACGGCCAGGAAGCGCGGAATTACCATCACCGGGCCGAAGATCTTCACCAGCACGGCGGTTTTGAGGACGGTCAGCGGAGGGATCGGGAGATAGAAATCCCGATAGGGGACGCGGCCGGCAAGAACCTGCTGGGCGTGCATTACGAAGAGGCCGTCGCTCAGGCCGGTGAACCGATTCCACCAGAGGAGGATATACGCCAGAACCGCGAGGGCGGCGGCGCACGCCCCCATGACCAGCGTTCGCCGGTTGAGGTGAGCGCTAGTCATCGCGGCCGGTCCCATCCGCCAGACCGCCGGACGATGCGGAACGCACTGCCTGCCGCTCCGGCGCGGTTGGATGAAGCAGGCACGCGAGAGCAGCGGGCTGCCGGACGCGCCGACCCGCCAACCAGGATGCGTACGGAATCGAGGACGGCCGCGCGTGTCTCATGCGCTTCTGCCCAGGCGCGCCGGGCGCAGGTGCATCTTGCACCAAAAGGCGAGCATGTCGCGCAAAGAGCGCAGGATCACCTTGGGCTGTCCGGCGGTAGCCACGCCGGCCGGCCGGGCGTGATACTCCGTTTTCACTTCCTTGATGCGATAGCCCATCTGGTGGGCGCGAATCAGCGCTTCAGGCATCAGGAAGGCCGTGGCGTGCGATTCGACTTTGATTGCCTCCCAGACGGCGCGCGGGAAGAGTTGCACGAAGCTGTAGTCGCTGAGATGCGGCGGAAACAGCAGGTGCAGGAGCGCCCGGTGAACGACCGAGGTGAGCACGCGATAGGCGGAATATCCCGCGCGCGATGCCCGTGCCGCCACGATGACATCGGCCTCCGCGCAGAGCGGCAACATTCGGGCAAGGTCGCGCAGGTCGAACGGGTAGTCCATCGCATCGTGGATGAACAGATCGTAGCGGGCATTCTGGAAGCCGAGGAAGATGCACTCTCCCTGGCCGGCGTTGCGGGGGTTGTGCAAGACACGGATCTGCGAGTTTGCCGCGGCGAGCTCGTCGGCGATGCGGCCGGTCGAGTCCGCGCTGCAATCGTCCACGATGAGGATCTCGAACGGCTGCCCGAGGCTCCTCATTGCCTCGAGAGCCTGTTCGATGGTCGGGCGGATATTCATTTCCTCGTTGTAGGCGGGGAATACGACTGAGATTCCAAAGCTCATCGACTCACCCCCGGGCAGCCGCCACGTCCCCGCGATTCCGCACGGCGGCGCTGACGGCTTCGATCTGAGCTGCTGTCATCTCGGGGAACAGGGGCAGCGAGAGCACCTGGGCCGCGGCCTGCTCCGCGTTCGGAAAATCGCCGGCGCGGTACCGCGGATCCTGGTAGGCCTTCTGCAGGTGGATCGGAATCGGGTAGTGAATGCCGGTCTGAATCCCCTGCGCGTTCAGGTGCGCCGCGAGCGCGTCGCGCTGTGGGGCGCGCACCGCGTACACATGATAGACATGGCGCGCGTACGGCATCTCGGCAGGCGCGACGACGCCGGTGCCCGCCAGGTGCCGGCAGTAAGCCGCGGCGTTGGCCCGCCGCGCCTCATTCCAGCGCTCCAGGTGCTTGAGCTTCACGCCGAGCACCGCCCCTTGTATACCTTCCATCCGGTAGTTGAAACCCTTCAGGTCGTGGTAATAACGGCGCGACTGGCCCCAGTCCCGCAACATGCGGATGGTCTGGGCGTACTCGGCGTTGTTAGTCACCACCGCTCCGCCTTCTCCATAAGCGCCCAGGTTTTTCCCGGGGTAGAAACTGAAGCACGCCATATCGGCGAGCGAACCCGCGCGGCGGCCTTTGTATTCGGCGCCGTGCGCCTGCGCGGCATCTTCAATCACGATGAGATGGCGGCGCCGGGCTATTTCGAGGATGGGATCCATGTCGGCCGGCTGGCCATACAGGTGCACCGGCACGATCGCCTTGGTACGGGCCGTGATGGACCGCTCGATGGCGCCGGGGTCCATGTTGAACGACGCGGGATCGATATCGACGAACACGGGCCGCGCACCGCTGTAATGGATGGCCGCGACCGTCGCGACGAATGTGAACGGGACAGTGATCACCTCGTCGCCGGGACCGATTCCGGCGGCCAGCAGCGCCAGGTGCAGGGCGCTGGTTCCGGAGTTGACGCCCACGGCGTGCGGAACACCGCAGAAGGCGGCGAAATCGGCCTCGAACGCAGCGACGAACTTGCCGAGCACGAACTGGCTGCTTTCGAGCACGGCCAGCACCGCCTGATCGATCTCCTGCTTGATGCCCAGATACTGGGACTTGAGGTCGGCATAGGGGATCATAGGGTGGCCTTCACCTCCAATTCGACAACGCCTCCGCGCCGCTTCAGCGACTCGGAGGCCGCTTCCAGGATCGAAACCACGCGCAGCCCTGCCTCGCCATCCGTGAGCGGCCTACGCCCTTGTTCGATGCTCTCGATGAATTCCTGCGCTTCCAGACGGAGGGCCTCGGCGTTGTCCAAGCGCGGCGCGAACATGTCGCCGGTGCGGTAGTTGACACGCATCTGGTGCATGACTTCGGGCGATGCGGCGAGCGAAACCCCCTTGTCGAAAACGCGGATCTTCTCGGGGCCCTCCACGTCGTCGTAGACCACCATCTTCCGGCTGCCGCCGATGAGGATGCGGCGGATCTTGACCGGCGCCAGCCAATTGACGTGGACATGCGCGATCGAGTTGTCGGAGTAGAACACGGTCAGGTACGCGACATCCTCGGGCCGGCCGTCAAGATGCTTCGCCCCGATGGCCGACACCGCGACCGGAGCCGACCTCCACAGGTAGTCCAGAATCGACAGGTCGTGGACGGCGAGGTCCCAGAGGACATCGAGGTCGTTCTGAAAGAGCCCGAGGTTGATTCTGACCGAGTCGTAGTAGAGCAGCTCGCCGAGGTCGTCCGCACGGATCAGTTCCGCGATCTTGCGTACCGCGCCCGCGTACACGAACACGTGGCCCGCCATCAGGACGCGGCGGTGCTTCGCGGCCAGATCGATGAGGCGCCGGGCTTGGTCGGAGCTCGCGGTAAGCGGCTTCTCGACAAAGACGTGTTTGCCGGCGGCGAGCGCCTCCCGGGCAAGTTCGAAGTGGGTAGGGACCGGCGTGGCAATTACCACGGCGTCGATCTCCGTGTTGTGGATCACCTCTGCCGCCGAAGAAACGCCGCGCACACCGGGAAGCCGCCGGCGCGCCAGCGCCAGCCTTTCCGGCGAGAGATCGCAAACCGCCGTCACCGTTGCCCGCTCGCATTCCACAAAGTTGCGGACCAGGTTCGGGCCCCAGTATCCGTATCCGATCACGCCGATTCTGACGACCTGCATTCTCTCCATCCGCGGCGCGGTTGTCCGGGGTCGCCGCTCAGCGACTCGGCTTGCGCGCCCGCACGTCTCCGATCTGCCGCGCGGGCGAACCCGCGACGATGGCGTAGTCCGGCACGTCCCTTGTGACGACGGCGCCGGCGCCCACCAGCGACGCCTCACCGATGGTGACGCCGCACAACACGGTCGCATTGCTGCCGATGGAAGCGCGCCGTTTCACCAGCGTCGGGACGCACTCCCAATCCGCGGCGCTCTGCAGGCTTCCGTCGTCGTTCACCGCCGCCGGATACCGGTCGTTGATGAACATCACGCCGTGCCCGACAAAGACGCCGTCTTCTATGCGAACGCCGGAGCAGATGAACGCGTGACTGGAGATCTTGCAGCGGCGGCCGACGCTCGCCTCGCGCTGAACCTCGACAAATGCGCCAATTCTGGTTCCGTCGCCGACCGCACAGCCGTACAGGTTCACCAGGTCCGGCTGATGAATCACCACGTCCTTTCCCAACACAACATCAGGGCTGATCATGCGCGCTCACGGCTCAAATAGGCACCCAGGTGTCCCGTGCCCGGTTGGATTGATCGAATCAACGATGATTTTATCGCGAATGTCCGGAACGGCTGTCGATGTCGAAGGTTAATGCCGGTGGATATCCTTTCGTGGGTACGTGGCTAGGCTCAACGTGACGACGATAGAACTCTCGCCAGCGCGAGGCGCCCCACAGGTGAACCTCGCCATCAGCGAGGCGCACCGTGCCCGTTACGCGATTCATGGGTTGCGGCCTATTGGGTCAAAGGCCCCCGGCTGAGACCGTTGATATCCCTCTGGGGAAGATCCGAAACCGGCATCGAACAATCAGCACAATCATGCGCAGCCCGAGCCGGAATGCCTTTCGAAAGCTGCCCGTGATTTTCGATTCGCCTGAACGAGGTTGGTAGTGAACCGGAATTTCCACGCACGTGAGGCCCGACCGTATGGCGAGGATCATGAGTTCCGGCGAGAAGTGGCTTCCTCCGACAGTGAACAGCGGCACGATCTGACGTAGCGCGTCACGCCGGAGCATCTTGTACGTGCAGCCCACGTCGGTGAGGCACGGTCCGTTGTGAAGGTACTCCAGCAGCTTGGCGACGGCCCAATTCCCATAGCGGAGGAATGGTCCCATGTTCGAGCCGGCCCAGATGCAGGTCTTTGAAGTCCGCGTGCCGAACACGACGTCGAACTCTTCGGCATAGGCGAGGAACTTGTGGATGTCGGTCGGCCGGAAGCTGCCGTCGGACTCGACGAGGATGATGAGATCGCCGGCCGCTTCGCGTAGGGCGGCCTGGCACGCGTATCCATATCCCCGGCGAGTTTCGCGTACGACCCTGGCTCCGGCGGCTTCCGCCAATGCCGCCGTTGGGTCGGTGCTGTTGTTATCGGCAACAATCACCTCGTCGACCTCGGGTATCTCCAGGTATCCGCGCACAACGCTCGTGATGCCCGGCGCCTCGTTGTAGGCCGGCATGACGGCGCTTACACTCAGGTTCTTGTACATGACTTCGCCCAGCTTGGCGGAAGGCCCTCCTCCAGCTCGATTTCGGCGAAGTCACGCGACGGCCGCGGCCCCACGCGGAGGGCCCATCGGGCCATGCGTTCCAGGCCGGCCTCCAGAGGAAGCGCCGCGCGGGCGCCCAAGAGGCGATGGGCCTTGGCGTGATCGCTGAAGGCATGGAGGACTTCATTGCGAGCGGGTAGATACCGGATCCCCGTATCTTTCCCCATGACTTTCTGCACAGCTTCCGCCACATCCTTCACGGCGTGCGGAGTGTCCGCGCCGATATTGAAAGTCTGGCCATAGGCTTCGGGGACCAGCACCGACTTCGCAATTGCCGGCGCGACGTCGGAGATGTGCGAAAAGGCGCGGGTCTGCGTGCCGTCACCGAAGATTGTGCAGGGCAGGCCCTGCATCACCTGATTCATGAAGATGCCGATGACGTTCCTGTACTTGTCGCCGAGGTTCTGGCGTTCACCGTAGACATTGTGCGGCCGGAAGACGATGTAGTTGAGCCCAAACAACCGGCGCGCGGCCGCCAGATCCATTTCAACCGCGTACTTCGAGATGCCGAATGGGTCTTCCGGCTGAGGGATCATCTCCTCCCTCAACGGCGTCTGGCTCGCGCCGTAAACAGCGATGCTGGAAGTGAACACGAAACAGCGGCAGTGACGGCGGACAGCCGCATTGATGAGCGTGACGCTTCCCAGCAGGTTGTTGGTATAGTTGAAGCGCCT
>Ga0335078_10017695_pt1 | contig 10594 bp, 7 predicted proteins | sample Lox_Sample_32_FD_206711 | JGI IMG/M metagenome (GOLD analysis project Ga0335078, IMG submission 206711) | Soil microbial communities from Loxahatchee National Wildlife Refuge, Florida, United States - Lox_Sample_3.2 | ecosystem: Environmental > Terrestrial > Soil > Wetlands | place: USA: Florida...
CGGGGAGCGCGGACGGCGCCGGCTTCCGCACCGTGCTGGCCGAGGCGCTGATCCTGTCCGGGGTGGCCATGACGGTGGCCGGCTCGAGCCGCCCGTGCAGCGGCGGCGACCACGAGATCCTGCACGCGATCGACCAGCTCTACCCCGGCGCGGGCACCCACGGCGAGCTGGCCGGGCTCGGCGCCCTGTTCTGCGCCTGCCTGCGCGAGGACGCCGGGGGCGCGGCGCTGCTGTCGGCCTGCCTGGCGCGCCACGGCCTGCCCCGCACCCCCGCCGAGCTGGGCCTGTCGCCGGCGGACTTCACCAAGGCGGTCCTGTCCGCGCCGGGCACCCGGCCGGGCCGCTACACCATCCTTGAGCGCCTCGGCCTGTCCGAGGTACAGGCCGCCGCGCGAGTGGAGGAGTATGCCCGGTCCTTCGCTGGCTGAGGTCAAGTCGACCGGCCAGCCGCCCGAAGTCATTAGTCGGCTGAACGATGAGCACTGGGCTGGCCGGGCCTACATGCGGCGGGTGTCCCCCGGGGCGACCTGGATCTTCGCCCGCCTGGGCTGGCCGCCGAACGCGGTGACGGCCGGGTTCATCGCCTGTGGGCTGGCGGCGGGGGCCGTCCTGGCCGTGCCGGGACTCGCCGCCGCCATCGGCGCGGCCCTGCTCATCCAGGCGTACCTGCTGCTCGACTGCGCCGACGGGGAACTGGCCCGGTGGAGCGGCCGGACCTCGGCCGCCGGCGTGTACCTGGACGGGATCGGCCACTACCTGGCCGAGGCGGCGCTGCTGGCCGGGCTGGGCATCCGGGCCCAGGGGCAGCTGGGCCTGGCCGGCGGGTACGTGAGCGCGGGGCTGGCGGCCGCGGCGCTGGCGGTGCTGGTCAAGGCGGAGACGGACAACGTGATCGTGGCCCGGGCCAAGATGGGCCTGCCAGCGACGGTGGACGACGCGGCGCTGGCCCCGCGCGGGGCTGGCCTGGCCCGGGCCCGGCGGCTCGGGTCGGCGCTCAAGGTGCACCGGGCCATCCACGCGGTGGAGCTGTCCCTGCTGGCGCTGATCGCCGCCGTGGCCGACGCGATCCGCGGCGGCCTGACCGCCACCCGGGTGCTCGTGGTGGCGTGCCTGGTCATCGCCGCGCTGATGGTTCCCGCGCACCTGGCCGCGATCGTGGCGTCGCGGCGGCTGCGGTGAAGCTGTCGTGCGTCATCCTGACGATGGGGGACCGGGATGCGGAACTGGCGCGCGCGATAGGCAGCGCGCTGGCGCAGCGGGACGCCGGGATCGAGGTCGTGGTGGTCGGGAACGGGGCCGACGCCACCGTGCCGGCCGGGGTGAAGGCCATTCGCCTCGCGGCGAACGCGGGGGTGGCGGCGGGGCGTAATGCAGGGGTAGCGGCTGCCGCCGGGGACGTGGTGCTGTTCCTCGATGACGACGGCTGGTACCCGGAGCGCACCGTGGGGCGGCATGTGGCGGACCGGTTCGCGGCCGAACCCGACCTCGCGGTGCTGTCCTTCCGGGTGGTGGACCCGGCCGGCGGGCCGGGAGCGCGGTGGCACGTGCCGCGGCTGCGGGCCGGGGACCCGGCGCGGTCGTCGGCCGTGACGACGTTCGCGGGCGGGGCATGCGCGGTGCGCCGGGAGGCGTTCCTGGCGGCCGGCGGCCTGCCCGGGGCGTTCTTCTACGCGCACGAGGAGACCGACCTGGCCTGGCGCCTGCTCGGGCTCGGGTACCGGCTGGAGTACGACGCGGCCGTGGTGATGTGCCACCACGCGCTGCCGAACGCCCGGCATGCCGGGTTCTACCGGCTGGACGGGCGCAACCGGGTCCTGCTGGCCCGGCGGAACCTGCCCTGGCCGCTGGCCGTCGCCTACCTGGTGGACTGGTTCGCGGTGACGCTGATCCGGGAGCGCTCCGGGCCGGCCGTGCGGGCCTGGCTGGGCGGGTTCGGTGCGGGCTGGCGGATGGATCCGGGCGAACGGCGCCCCCTGTCGGTGCGCACCGCCTGGCGGATGACCCGGGCGGGCCGGCCGCCGGTGATCTGACCGAGCGCGGTTGCGGTCACCGGCTCGTGCCTTATGGTCACGTGTCGTGACCTGCGTGCCCTTCACCGGGCGGCGCGGGGCGAGCCGCTAAGATGGCCCTCGCTGGAGGGTGCATGTCCATGCTGACGCTGCGGCAGGTACCGTTGCGGTGCCCCGCGCCGCGCCGTTTTGACTGGCCGTCGCCGAGACAAATCCCGCGGTCCTGGCTGACCGCGGCGTACGCCGCCTGCGCGGCGTACGCCGTTCTCATGGCCACGATCACCAACAACCATCTGCACCGGACCTGGGGGATCTTCGCCGCCTGTGCCTACCTGCTCGCCGCCATGGCGCTGCTGGCCGGCCGGTCCCGGGGAGTGGACGCCGCGCTGCTGATCAGCCTGGCCGGGGCGCTGGTCCTGCCGCTGGGGCTGATGGCCGCCGACCGGCTGCAGCAGCCCGAGGTGCGGGTGATCAACAAGTCGGCGGCCCTGCTGGTCAGCCGCGGCACCCCGTATCTCGGGCCGCACGCACTCGCCGCGGCGCACAGCCCCAACATCTTCGACCCCTACCTGCCGCTGATGACGTTGTTCGGCATGCCACGGGCCCTGCTCGGCTTCTCGGTGCTCACCGATCCGCGGATCTGGTTCGGGGTGGGGTTCGTGGTCGCGTTCGCCGTGGCCCTGGCCGTGGTGGGGGCCCGCGACATCGTGCGCTGGACCGTGCTGGTGACCGCGTCCCCGGTGATCGCGTTCTCGCTGTGCGTGGGCGGCACCGACGTGCCCGTGCTCGCCTGCCTGTGCCTGGGCCTGGCGCTGCTGTGGCGGCAGCCGCAGTTGGTGCCCGCCGGGCTCGCGCTCGGCTTCGCCGCGGCGATGAAGGCGACCGCGTGGCCAGCCCTGCTGGTGGCGCTGGTGCTGGTCGCCGCGAGAGATGGCCGCCGGGCGGCAGCGGTGCTGGGCGGGACCGCCGTGGCGGTGTTCGCCGCGATCGTCGGGCCGGTGGCGATCCTCGGGCCCCGGGCCCTGGTGCAGAACACGATCTACTTCCCGCTCGGGCTGGCCAGCATCAAGTCCCAGGCGACCAGCCCGCTGCCCGGGCGCCTGCTGGTGGAGACCGGGCATACCGGCCACGTGATCGCGGTGGCCCTCCTCGCCCTGGCCTTCGCCGGCCTCATCGGCTCGCTGGCGATCTGGCCGCCGCGCACTATCCCGGCCGCCACCTGGCGCATCATCATCGGGCTCAGCCTCATGTTCGTGCTGGCGCCCGCGACCAGGTTCGGCTATTTCCTCTACCCGGCCGGCCTGCTCGCCTGGCTGGGGATCTCGTGGCTCGCGGGCGGGGGCTCCGCCGGCCCGGACGGCGCGGCCAGCCCGGCGAAGGCCGTCTCCCAGCCCGCGTACCAGTCGGCGAACCAGGGCTCGTCCGCGGCCAGCGGGACGATGTGCTCCACCGTCTGGGCGTAGTATGCCCGCTGCCGTGGCGGCGGCAGGTTCTGCAGCGTCTGCGCGTTGCTGGCCCGGTCGGCGAGCTTGACCAGGATGGCGTCCCGCGGGGCGTTACGCAGCCCGCGCAGGTACTCCTCCTTGACGCTGGCCTTGTCCTGCCCCGGTCCCGGCTCGGGGATCGTCACCCAGTCCACCAGTTCGGCGATCCGGGCCCCGAAGGCCGCGCTGACACCGGCCACCGTGACGTCGGTGTCCTCCACCACGTCGTGCAGCACGGCCGCGCAGAGCACGTCGGGGTCGGTCACCCCGGCCCCGGCGACCAGCACCTCGAGCGCTTCGAGCAGGTGCTCCAGGTAGGGGGTGCCGGTCGGCCGCTTCTGGTCACCATGGTGCTCGGCGGCGAACGTCACCGCCCGGCTCAGCCGCGCCACGGTGGCCGGGGGCAGCGCCGCGCGGAGCCCCGGTTCGGCCTGCTGCCAGGTGTGCCAGTCGGTGAAGAGTTGCACGCGATCAGTTGCCAAACATCGCGGGGGTGTCCGGCCCGGTGAAGGCGGCCGACTGCCTGCATATGTTCGCGCTGCCGCTGACCCCGCCGTAGTTCTTGCTCAGGGCCGCCGCCGAGGCGTTCCTGGTCTTCTTGGCCTGCTGCGCGCCGAGGCCCTTGAACCCGGAGCCGAGAACCAGGCTGAGGGTGCTGCCGTGCAGGCTGGGCACCTGCTTGGCCTGTGCTCCGGGGATCTGCTTCTGCAGCGTGTTGACCTCGGGCATCTGCGCGGACGAGCCGTACTCGATGACGGTGGTGCTGGCCGCGCCGTTCGCGTTGCCGGTCGCGGCCACCTTGAACCCGCGGGCGGTCAGCTGGCCCGCCGTGGTCGCGGCCAGGCCGGCGACCGACGTCCCGTTGAGCACCTGGAGGTGCACCCTGCCCGGCCGCACCGTGGGCAGTGGCTTGGCCCGGTCGGCCTGCCGGGCGGTCTTGAGGATGTGGTTGTCATGGGCGATGGCCGCGAACAGCTGGTCCGCCGACGGCTGGGCGAACTCCACCTGGTTGTCCGGGTTGAGCGGGTAGGGCACCACGGGCGCCATGATGAACTGCAGCGCGCTGGTGCTCATGCCCTTCAGGCTGTTGGCGATCGCGTACATGTCGGTCATCGACAGCGCGCTGTCGGTGGTCAGCGAGCTGGCGATGTCGTGGACAAGGCTGTACAGCTTGGCCGGGTTCGACAGCGAGCTGGACTGCTTGATCTTCTGCGCCAGCGAGGCCAGGAAGATCTGCTGGCGGTTGATCCGCTGCAGGTCCGAGCCGAGGCCGATGTGCCGCTCGCGGACGAACGCGAGCGCCTGGTTGCCCTGGACGACGCTCTTGCCCGCGGGCAGGTTCAGCCTGGAGGCGGGGTCACGGATCGGGTAGGGCAGGCACACCGGCACGCCGCCGACGTCGTCGACGATCGACTTGAACCCGTCGAAGTTGACCTCGACGAAGTGGTCGATGTGGATGTGGGTGACCTGCTCCAGGGTCCGCCACAGGCACGGCGCGCCGCCGTTGGAGAAGCTCCAGTTGAGCTGTTCCACGCTCCCGGGCTGGTCCTGCTGCCCGGGGTGCCCGGACCCGTCGGCCTCACAGGAGAACACGGGCACTTCAGTGTCCCGCGGGAAGCTGATCACGATGGCGCCGGTGTGCGTCGGCGAGATGTGCAGCAGCATCGACGTGTCCGACCGGGAGCCCTGGATGCCCCGGCCGTACTTGCCGTGGGTACCGGTGCGCGCGTCCGAGCCGATGATCAGGATGTTTTCCGAGCCGTTCAGCTTCGGCGGCCGCTTACCCAGCTCACCGCTCGTGACGACGACGTGGTGGATGCTGTCGTAGACGCCGCGGTAGGCCGCGTAGGCGCTCAGTGAGATGAAGGTCACAGTCAGCGTGGCGAGGATCGCGAGCACGCTGAGCACCGGGTGGCGGCCGAGGATGCGGCGGGTACGGGTAGCCGGCTCGCCCCGGTCCCCCCGGCCCTTCCGGCCGCGCCGCCCCGAGGGCTCCCACGGGTCCGGGCCGGCACGCCGAGACCGGCCACTGGCGTCCCAGTTGCCGTGGTCGTCGTCATCGAAGCTGGCGTGCTCGCTGCGGTGCTGCAGCGGTCCCATGCCTGCTATTTCCTCGGATGGGTACTCGCCAGTGCCTTCGGGGTCCTCGTAGCGGCTCATTGCTGCTGCTCAGCGCTCCTCGGCATGAATCGTAGCTCACGCGGGGGATCGGTCCATTCTCCCCGGAGGGGCCAGCATATGTCGCGACAATCAGGTGAAATCGGTCGTGTCGCTGTGCTGGCCACGGGCGGGCCCGCGCGCATGCGGGCTGGATCCGCCGCATAGCGGCCCGTTCTAGAGTAGGGCACGTGCGCCTGGGACTTCGTCTTACCTCCCGGCAGAACGGGGGCAAGCCCGCCAACGGCCGGGCTGAGCCTCAGCCTGCCGCCGGCCAGGCCGGGGATGCGCCTGCCAGCGGCCTGACCAGGGACGAGGCCGGCGCGCGGGACAGTGACGCCGGGAGCGTGCGGGACGGCGACGCCGCGGGCACGCGGACCGGGAGCATGCCGGCGGCCGGCCGCGAAGAGGAGGCCCTGGCCGCCGGCGCTACCGCCGTCGACCAGGCAGCCGGTACCCAGGCACCGCAGCAGCCCGCCACCAGCCGGACCGCCCTGCTCAGCCGGACCGCCCGGCGCCTCGATCCGTTCGGCCTGGGCCAGCGGGCCAGCGGGCTCTGGCAGCGCAGCGTCGGCCGGCTCGGGATCAGCCGGCTGTGGCAGCCCGGCCCGGGCATGCGGGCGTCCGCCGACCCGGGCGGCCGGGCGCTGGCCCTGGTCACCGCGCTGCCGGCCATCCTGCTCGTGGCCTGGCTGCTGCCCGGGGTGATCCTGCTGCTCGTGCACAGCTTCCTGCCGGCCTCGATGGTGCTGATCTCGGTCCCGGTCGCGGTGGCCCTGGTCATCCTGGTGGCCAGGGAACTGCCGGGCCGCTGGCCCGCCCCGGACACCAGGGAGATCAAGCGCCGCAGCCGGGCCTGGGCGGCCTGGTGGGGCCTGGGCGGGACGGTCGTCATCGCCGCGGGATTCGCCGTCTGGCAGTGGATAGAGAACTCGCCCCAGTTCATCGTCAGCCGCGACCCGGGCGCGTACCTCCAGTTCGCCTACTGGATAGCCGATCACGGCGCGCTGCCCGTCCCGGCGTCCCAGGCGGCGTTCGGCGGCGTCCATCCCGGCCTCGCTTTCGCCAGCTTCGGCTTCGCCAGCCACGGCGGGGCGGTGGTCCCCGGGCTGACGGCCGGCCTGCCGATCGTGCTCTCGGCAGGGATGTGGGCGCACGGGGTCCCGGGCGCCGTCGTGATGAGCCCGCTGCTCGGCGCGCTCGCGGTGCTCGCTGTCGGCGGGCTCACCGCCCGGCTCGCGGGACCGCAGTGGGCTCCCGCGGGCGCGCTCCTGCTGGCGCTCACTGTGCCCGAGATCTATACCAGCCGGTCCGCCTTCAGCGAAACCTTGGCCCAGGCGCTACTTTTCGGTGGTCTGTGCCTGGTTGTCGACTCGTTCTCCTCGCCGCGCAAGACCGCCCTGGCCGGCCTCGGCGGGCTGGCCCTCGGGTTCACCGTGCTTGCGGGCGCCGGCTTCCTGCTGATCCTGCTGCCGGTCATCGTCGTTGCCGGGGCGCTGCTGGCCGGGCGCAGGCCGGAGGCCATCCCGCTGGCCGTGGGCTGGCTCGCCGGAGTGATCTGCGGGCTGGCCGCCGAGATCGGGCTTGACGCTCCGGCGCTGAGCACCACGACGCCATCGTCCGGGAAAATAGCCGCGCTCGCCGGCGGACTCGCGGTGCTGACCGCGGCGGGCGCGGCGGTGGGACTCATCGGCCCGGCGCGCCGGCGCGCCCGCACGCTCCTGGACGCGCGGCCGCTGCGCTGGCTGCCCGATGCCGCGGCGGTGCTCGTGCTCCTCGGCGGGATCGGGCTCGCGCTGCGTCCCTACGTGCAGAAGGTCCGCGGGCCGGCCAGCCCGTACATAGCCGCGCTGCAGCGACTCGAGGGCCTGCCCATCGACCCGGGGCGGCTGTACGCGGAGAACAGCCTCTACTGGGTGATCTGGTACCTGGGCCTGCCCGTGCTGCTGCTCGGGCTGGTCGGCCTGGCCATGGTCACGCGAACGTGCGTGCGGGCACTGATTACCTGGCGGGACCCGACCGGGGCGGCCCGGTCCTGGGCACTGCCCGCCGCCATCATCGGCTGGGGCCTGTTCGCGGTGCTGTGGGATCCGGCCACGGTGCCCGACCAGCCCTGGGCGAGCAGGCAGCTCGTCCCGGTCGTCCTGCCCGGGCTGATCGTCCTGGCCGTGTGGGTGGCGGCCTGGATGATCGGGCGCGCGCACGCCAGGGACGCCAGCGTATGGGCCGTCGCGGCGGCCACCGCCTGCTTCGTGATCGCCATGGCCGTGCCGCCCGCCGCGATCACGTTCGGCATCTCGCTGTCGCGGCCGGCCAGCCCCGCAACCCGCGAGGCCCTGTCCGGGCTGGCATTCCGGACCACCGGCTCGGGGCAGGTGACCGCCGTCGAGCAGTTGTGCGCGGCGATACCGCCGCACTCCTCGGTCATCCTGCTCGACAAGGTGGCGGCTCGTTCGTTCGCCCAGGTCATCCGGGGCACGTGTGGCGTGCCGGCCGGGATCGTCGCGGGTGGTTCGCCGGTGCAGGTGGATATGATCATCGGCGGGATCGAGCGGGCCGGCCGTCATCCGGCGCTGCTCGCCACCCGGGCCACCGAGCTCACCCCGTTCAGTTCGGCCCCCCGCCAGGTCGTCAACCTGGCCACCCAGCAGGACGAGCACCTGCTCACCCGGCCGCCGACGTCCACCTGGCCGGTCCGGTACACGCTGTGGATGTACGCGCCGAGCGCGAGCACCCTGGGGTCGTGACGCGCCCGGGGCCAGCGGAACGCGCTTGATTTGCCTCGGCCCGGCCGAGCCCATACAGTGAAGAAACACGACGCGGGGTGGAGCAGTTCGGTAGCTCGCTGGGCTCATAACCCAGAGGTCGCGGGTTCAAATCCCGCCCCCGCTACCAAGTAAGTGCAGGTCAGAGGCCTGATCGCCAGGAGGCGGTCAGGCCTTCTTGATCTTCCGTTGACGGTTCGTTGGCGGGACCGGACCGTACGGGCCGCCGGTGAGCGTCATCGGTCGGACCTTACCGGCACTCTGGAAGTCGCGTAGGCCATGCATAGGTGGCTCGGTCTACAGCGGACCGAGGATCTCCGGAGGCGACTGTTCGCTGTGGAACCGGTACAGATGTTCGCAGAGCCAACCCTGCGAGCCTCGGTTGGCGCGCTCGAACATGCTGGTCAGAGGCCTGTTTTCGCCGGTTGGGCGAAAACCCTTGCTCAGGGGCCCTGCGCCAGCAGAGGATGGCGCAACGGACACCGAACCCGCAGGTCCGAGACACGTCTGCTGGCATCTGTCGCAAAGCCCAGCCCGACACCGAGGGCATAGAAACTCCGTCTCGCGCCACCAGTCGATGCTCCGGTGGGAGCGCGTCGCAAAGCCCAGTCCGACACCGAGGGCATAGCAAGGTGGGACGCGACCGGTTTCAGGCGCAGGACACTAGACGCCAACGTGGATGTGGGCTGCCCACAGTGACGGTGTTCGGGGGTAAGAATCGCGCATGGCGCGCACGGCCCAGTGCAGGGCGAGGGCCGTGCGGTCTGGGTCGAGGCTGCCTGCTGGATCCACCTTCACCTGGCCAGACGTGCATGGGCCTGCCTTGCCTGGCGGCTGGACCGCGCGTCGGGGGTTGGGCTGCCCAGCTACGAGCCGGGGCATGTCACCAGCCGAACCGCGTCACACCTGCATCACAAGGTGAGGGGGTCGGCTGCCTGGCCTGCCCACGTCGATTGCGGTCCCGCAGCCGCAGGGCGCCGCAGATAGGGACGGCGTGATCGTCTTGGGTTGCGACCTGGCGTGACAGCACGAACAGCGAGTGCATGCCTACCCGCCCGATCAATTGGCGGTCAGGTCGTGTGCGGCTGCCTGTGCGGCTAGTTCGGCGCGAGTGGTGATGCCGAGCTTGGCGAAGATGTGGGACAGGTGCACCTTGACGGTGCCGGGGGCGATGAACAGCCGCGCTGCGATGGCGTCGTTGCGCAGACCTTCGCTGACCAGGCGGACCACCTCTCGTTCGGCGGGGGTTAGGCTGGCCCAGCCGGTGGCGGGGCGTTTGCGGCCGCCGCCTTTGCGGGCGGCGTAGGCCACCGCGTCGTCCAGGTTGAGTTGCTGGCCTTCGTTCCATGCCTGGGTGAAGCGGTCGCCGCCGAGGGCGTCCCGGGCCTGGCTGGTGGCACCCGCGGCGGCGCCGCGGTTGGCGGTGTATCCGGGTGCCAGGTACCCCAGCCGCCGCCGGGCCGGACCGGCGGCGGCGAGCAGGCGCACAGCGGCGGGGAAGCGCTCCCGGGCGGCGGCGAGCACGCCGAGCAGTTCGATGCCGTCGCAGGCGTCCATCCGGTCACCGCAGCGGTGCCATTGCACAGTGGCCTCGCGGACTAGGTGCTCAGCGGCGGCGAGCTCGCCGCGGTGCCAGGCCAGGACGCCCTCGGCGAAGCGGAGCGCGGCGGCGGTGATCGCCTGACGGCGCTCGCCCAGTTCGGCGCGGGCTTCGGCGATCGCGGCTGCCGCCCTGGGCTGGTCACCGGCGATGGCTGCCAGGCACGCCAGGCCGGCCAGGGCGAAGGGAACGAACATGACGCTCCCAACGCGGCGCCCGCCGTCGGCCGCCCGGCGCAGCGCCCCGGCGGCAGCCGCGGTGTCACCCTTGGCCGCGGCGAGGCGGCCCTCGGCCAGCGGGCCGGCGTATTCCACAAAGCGGAAGGCGCCGCTTCGTCCCACGGCCCAGCACAACCCAACCTCGGTTTCGGCTGCATCGAGCTGGCCCAGGGTGGCGAACAGGTCCGCCCGCAACCGGTGCATGATCGTCTCGGTGAAGCGGTCCGGCTGCGCCGCTAGTGCGGTGACCACGAACGTTCACCGGGTCAGGCGGCTTTGGTCTTGGGGCGTCCCCAGCGCTGTTGGCGTTGGCTGCGGATGCGGGCGCGTTCGCGGCGCTGGGCGGCCAGGACGTCGGGGT
>Ga0335078_10017696_pt1 | contig 10594 bp, 14 predicted proteins | sample Lox_Sample_32_FD_206711 | JGI IMG/M metagenome (GOLD analysis project Ga0335078, IMG submission 206711) | Soil microbial communities from Loxahatchee National Wildlife Refuge, Florida, United States - Lox_Sample_3.2 | ecosystem: Environmental > Terrestrial > Soil > Wetlands | place: USA...
AACCTGTCTGCGGATTTTTAAGGGAACGATCACCGATTTCAGTTGAAAGCGATCAACTCTGGTTGAACGCGAGGCTGGCCACGTTGTGGTCAGCCTCCTCCTGATAGCGATTGGCGCAGGCCTGTGGATTTTGAGGGTGCCCAAAGGGGAAGATCTGATTCCCTTCGCCTTGGGCGTACTCGGCAGAAGCATGATCGGGAAACAGAGCAATCAACTTTAAGGGCCAACGTGACGTTGCCGAGAGCTCATTTTGCCGGCCTGGAGTGATCCAGGCATAAGGTGACCAAATCGGCGATGTTAGCTTCTCCCAGGCGACTCGTGGATTTTGCAGCCGCAAGATCCCTGGGAAGTCACTGGGTATGTCCACAACGTCGTGTTCACCTGCGGAGTCCGATGGAACCGTCAAGATCTATTGGGGCGGCGCCGACACGGTGATGTGTGTGGTATTGGGGCGAATCCGAGCTCATCATGAGGCCGGAATCATATCACTGGGACGAAATGAAGATCGGTCCGGGCGCGCCGCCGATCAAAACGGAACAGGGATGGCTTTCCATCTATCACGGTGTCTTCCAGACCATGAGCGGAGCGGTCTACCGTTTGGGGGTAGCGCTACATGATCTGCGGACTCCGGAGAAGATCATTGGCGTACCGTAGATCCGGAGAATAGGAAATCCAGATGGACCACGGGGCGATCTCCGAATGCGGCCTGTCGAGGCGGGCATAGAGGCCGTCGAATTTTTGAGGAAAGATCACCACGTTCCGATAGTCCGCCTCTGTAATGAGGGAGATCCTTTCCACCTGACGGAAGTCTTTGGTCTTTGCCAGGGCGATCCGCACGCCATTTCGCGAGTACGCACTGTAGGTGATGAGATATTCCCCATCCATTTCTGTTATCCGCGGATCCTCGACGCCGAACTCTTCGTAAACAGCGAAGGTTCCATCCCTGGCGGGAGTCAGGAAGGGTTCGGAGCTGGCGGTGAAGTAAAATCCGTCGTTGCTGCGCGCCAGGCCGATGATGGATCGTCCAGTTCGCAAATGGGATCGGAACAGCATGATGTATTCGGTCCCCTGCTTCGTCACGGCCGCATTGTGGACCGTTTCTACCGGGTAAGGAATGTCGGTTTTGGTGAGGATAGGATTGTGAGCATACCGTCTGACGATATCCTGCGTCATGATTGTCTTTTAGCTTCCAGTTCGAAAATTGTCCGGTAAACCCGTTCGTACCCCTCAACCATCGTTTCAATCGAGAAGCACTCCTGGACACGTTGACGGCACGCAGTGCGGTCGATTTCCCCCAACCGGTCGAGGGCCTGCACCGCCTCGGGGACACTATTGACGAGAAACCCCGTCTGCCCGTCTTCGATCACTTCGCGGCACGAACCGAGGTCCATGGCGACCACCGGCACTCCGGCAGCGTTGGCCTCTGCCAGGACAAGGCCGAATCTTTCGGGGATCGTGTTCAGGTGCAGCAGGGCTCGCGCAGTTGCGAACAGCTCGTTCTTACCGCGTACGTCCACCGACCCGACGTAGCGGATCGTCTGGTCCAGGTGAGGCTCCACCTGCTCGCCGAAGTAGGTTCGGTCCTGGATAATGCCCGCGATGAGCAGAGGCAACCCGCTCAGGTGCGCAACTTCTATGGCCAGATGGACACCCTTGTCCGGATGAATCCTGCCGAGAAAAAGCAGATCATCGCCGCCACTTTGGCGGAGTGGATACAACGAGAGGTCGATACCGTTATAGACTGTCGCCAGATAATTGAGCCCCGATGCGCGATCGGAGTCACTGATGGAGACGAAGTACCCGTCACCATACTTCGCATACACGGGCATGATTTTTGGCGACGAGAATCCGTGGATCGTCGTGAGGACCGGCGTCTTCACTAGCCGGCTGTAAGAGAGCGCCATGAAGTCGTAATGGCTGTGGATGAGGTCGAACTCCCCGGCGTGCTCGAATGCTTCCGAAATGTGAAGGTACTCGGCGACTTTGGGATCGATGGCGGGATGTTCTTCATACCCGCGGTCTACCACGGCATGCAAATGAGCTCGGGTAAGAGAATCGCGAGTGGCGAACAGTGTGACATCCCAGCCACGGGACACTAGTCCTTCGGCGATGTTACCGGCAACAGTCTCCCACGCACCGTACTGCCGGGGAGGTGTCCGCCAGGCTACCGGCGAAAGGATGGCCACACTTTTTTGGGCCCTGCTCAATGGAATCTTGCCACCACCGCAAGAATTCCGATGATGGTACTTGCGTAGAGCACACCGATTCCTAACGTACGATGCGCTTCGCTGAACGGCACGATTTTGGGCTGAATCGATGTGCTCATGGAAGTGGCTCCTATTTCGGTGTCGCTTTGGCGGCAGCGCTCGCCAGACGGGCGTCCTTTATCGCCGCTCCGGCAACGGCAATGAACAAAACCAAGAGCACGAGGCCGTACGAATACCATACGCCAGACTGGTTCAATACCTGCTTTTCCATAAATCCTCCGAGGGGCCTTGACCGCCCCATCTAATCTTGAAAACCCCTATGTCGATTCCTCGGTAGGAACCTGCCATCGAAACAGGCAGAAGTGCCGCCCGCAAAGCTCGCACCGATAGGGTTGAAAAAGCCACTGAAATGCCCTTTCGATGGCATTCCGGACGCCGACACTCCTGAACTCAATCGATTTGCAATGCGGGCAGCGTGTGCAGAGCGGTATCATTTTGCTTCCGCTTTCGGCGCGCTTTCCGCGGAACGTCCGGCCGAAGTTCGGCCCGACGAGTTGCCGTAATTCGCGTGGGGGATGCTGTGCCGGCTGGCGACGCTGCGGCTCACCTCCCGCGCCGCAGCGACCTGTTCCGGCGTTCTCAGGTCCGGTTCCGAGAGCCTAATCTGCTCTCGCGCGCGCGAAACCTGGCGCTTGTGCCGTTTCAGTATTCTCTTGTTCATCTGCGTCCCTTCGCCAGCCGGGTATTTGCTCTACGCCGCTTCCAGTTCCTCTGGAATGGAACAGATCATGGCCTCGGTTGTGAGCATGAGAGAGGCAATGGATGCCGCATTCTGCAGAGCCGTGCGAGTTACCTTGGTGGGGTCGATCACGCCGGCTTTCACCAGATCTTCGTACTGTTCCGTCGAAGCGTTAAAGCCGTAGTTGGGAGATGCGTGGCTTCTGATATTCTCCACCACAACCGCGCCCTCGGTCCCGCAGTTAAGCACAATCTGGCGGACGGGCTCTTCGCAAGCCCGCCGCACGATAGTGACTCCAAACTGCTCGTCGCCATCGAGCTTGAGATTCTGTAGCGTGGCCGAAGCTCGTAGTAGTGCGACGCCACCGCCCGGTACGATGCCTTCCTCGACAGCCGCGCGGGTGGCGTGCAGAGCGTCCTCGACTCGGGCTTTTTTCTCTTTCATTTCGGTTTCCGTGGCCGCGCCGACCTTGATGATCGATACGCCGCCGGCTAGCTTGGCGAGGCGCTCCTGCAATTTCTCGCGATCGTAGTCGGAGGTGGTGTCTTCGATCTGCGCCCGGAGCTGCATGATCCGTCCCTCGATATCCCTCTGCGATCCGCCGCCATCGATGATGGTTGTGGTGTCCTTATCCGCGGTGATACGTTTGGCGTGGCCGAGATCCTCCAGCCTGAGGCTTTCCAGCTTGATGCCGGTCTCTTCCATGATGGCCTTGCCGCCGGTCAGGATCGCGATGTCTTCCAGCATAGCCTTGCGTCGGTCGCCAAAGCCGGGACTCTTCACAGCGCAGGCATTTAGCGTGCCGCGCAGCCGGTTTACCACCAGCGTAGCCAGCGCTTCGCCCTCCACATCCTCGGCGATGATCAGCAGCGGCTTGCCCGCACGCGCAATCTGCTCGAGCACAGGAAGCAGATCCTTCATATTGCTGATCTTCTTATCGTGAATGAGGATGTAAGGATCCTCGAAGACACACTCCATGCGTTCGGCATCGGTCACCAGGTAAGGCGACAGATAGCCGCGGTCGAATTGCATGCCGTCCACGGTCTGCAACTCGGTGGTCATGGTCTTCGATTCCTCCACCGTGATCACGCCATCCTTGCCGACCTTCTTCATGGCTTCGGCGATGATGTTGCCGATGGTGGTATCGCTGTTGGCGGAGATGCTGCCCACCTGGGCGATCATGTCGCCAGAGACAGGTTTGGAGAGTTTCTGGACTTCCGCGACGGCCGCTTCGACGGCCTTGTCGATGCCGCGCTTGACGGCCATCGGATTGGCACCCGCGGTCACCGCTTTGACGCCCTCGCGGTAAATTGCCTGCGCCAGAATCGTGGCGGTGGTGGTTCCATCACCGGCGACATCGGACGTCTTCGACGCCACTTCGCGCACCATCTGTGCGCCCATATTCTCCAGCGGATCCCTCAGCTCGATCTCTTTGGCGACCGTAACGCCGTCCTTGGTGATCAAAGGTCCGCCGTATTTTTTCTCCAGCACGACGTTGCGTCCGCGAGGTCCGAGGGTCACTTTCACCGCATCGGCGAGTTGATTGACACCGCGAAGAATCGCTTGGCGGGAGTGGTCGTTGTAAATAATCTGTTTTGCCATGGATAGTTTCCTTGTTATCGATCTGAATTTAGCCGGCCTTTTGGGTGGACTGGGAAGCCCCCTCCAGAATGCCGAGGACGTCGTCCTCGCGCATGATGATGTATTCCGTACCCACCAGTTTCGTCTCGGTACCGGAATATTTCCCAAACAGGATGCGGTCGCCGACTTTGACATCGAGGGCAACCAGTGCGCCATTGTCCAGCCTCTTGCCGTGACCTACCGCCAAGACTTCACCTTCCTGCGGCTTTTCCTTGGCGGAATCCGGGATGAAGATACCGTTGCGCGTGGTTTCCTGCTCTTCAATCCGCTTCACCACAATGCGGTCGTACAAGGGTCGAATATTCACTTTTCATCCTCCATTTGAGTTGCCATCTTCAGTTCACGGACGTCGGGAGCACGCTCGGGGCGTGTGCCAGCCACGCTACCGGGTGACTCCACAGGCTGCCATCGCTCTCCCGGATTTCTGCCCAGTTCACGTCGCCCTGGAGGCGGACAAATACCCCGGGGGTGCCCTGATATGTGCCACGGGCAAGAACGACCATGTCACCTTCGTGGAACGTCTCGCCATCTATTCTGTCGTCTAACATGTTGGTAATCTCCTTCGTTCGTGAAGAGTCTCGATCCAGCAGGACGCAGCCTGCGCCACGTCGCCTCATATCGCGCCAGATCAGTACGGAGAGAAACGGAGCCGCAGCAGCCACAAACACTGCGCGCTGCCAGTCCCCGGAAAGTTCGAACAGTGGAGCCAGGGGGTTGTAGAGCAAAACAATAGCTCCAGCGACAGCCACAACGGCGTAGCGCCTTGCCAGGAGTGATCGAGCCATCACGATGATGGCCCCCGCAGCTACCAGGCATCTGGCCGTTACCTCGAACGGTGTCACGCGGGACCATACTCCACCAAGAGCCAGCAGGCCGATAATCGCAGCCCACTTTATGGCTTTTGCGGCTGTGGACCAGACCCGTCTCGCCGGCGAATGCTCTACTGGCCCAAGTTGCCAATCTGCCTCGTCGGGCAGACTCGGTATTGCCGTTTCCAGAACTTCCGGTAGTTCCTCTACTGCAACTGCGGTGGACATTTCTTACTCTTCCCTCGCTCTGCTAGTGCACTGCTGGCACCGTCGCCGGACACCCGATACCGGCCGAAGGAACTATGCAGCCAAAGGGTTGAACGGAAGCCAGAGATCCCGGGCTGCCCGTTGAGGTGCAGATAGTGCGGCGGAACGTGCAGAATGTGCGTTCGCGACCGCTGCCAATGGGATCACTCCATCGCCGCCAGCACCTGGTTTAGCGGCATCGTGGCAAACGTTGTGGCGTAGTCGGATATCCCGTAGGGAATGATGAGCCGATCGCCGTGCACGAGGCTGCCGCACGAATACACTACGTTCGGCACATAACCGTCGCGCTCACTGGCATTCGGCTTAATCAGCGGTTCGGGCAGACGGCCGATCACTTTCGTGGGGTCTTCCCGGTCGAGCAGGAAGGCGCCGATGCAGTACTTGCGCATGGGTCCTACGCCGTGGCTGATCACCAGCCACCCGGCTTCGGTTTCGATGGGCGAGCCGCAGTTTCCCAGCTGGACAAATTCCCACGGGAATGCGGGCTCCAGCAGGAGCTGCATGTTATGCCAGAAATGGAGATGATCGGAGAACATCACGTAGATATTCTCCGCGTCCTGCCGACCCAGCATGGCGTAGCGTCCTCCGATTTGTCGGGGGAAGAGGGCCATGCCTTTGTTTTCGACGGCGGGACCGTTCAAGGTGATGAATTTGAAACGCAGGAAGTCTGACGTTTCCAGAAGTTGCGGCAGGATCATCCGGCCGTCATAGGCGGTATAAGTCGCATAATATGTCGCCGGTCCATCTTCTTTGTGAAAGAGTACAAAGCGAGCATCCTCGATGCCGTTGCTCTGCGACGGAGTGACCGGGAACAAGACTCGCTCTGATAGTACTGACTCCGGTGCGAACCGCACTTCGTAATTGGAGCCGGCGAGCATCAAAGTTTCCCTTGCCACGCTTCTGGCCGTATCCTGCTGACTGTCGGGGAGTTGGTTCGATGTTCGTGCAATGCTGGCGCGGAGTTCTTCCATCGTGAATGACCCCGGCAGTCCCTTGAGCACCTCCCGGTTGAAATCGCCCATGAGGCGGAGCTCGTTCAGCTTGCGCTCGAACAGAGGCTTCTCGAAAGTGGAATTGGGGACTTGCGCCGGCTCGAGGCTATAGCGGGAAGCCACGTCCATTGTGATGGCGCTGTTTTCGTCCAGCATTCCGCTGCGGAATACAATGGAAGAGACGTGGCCTTCAGCCGTCGCACGTAAGCTCAGGATGAAACGCAATGAGCCGGGTGGAACATTCGACTGGTCGGGGTGCGGCACCATCGAGGGATTGAACAGCGCCGCGGCCTCCAGTGAATATTCGTGAGTGAAATACCCGCCCAATAACAACTTCCTTTCTTCGGACAGACTTTGAACATTGAGCAACGGACTAACCTCTTCAAATCGCCGCTGGAAGAAGGCGTCGATCGCGAGTTGGCGGTCACCGAACTCGGCCCGAATCTCCGCCAACAGAGTATGCACCGCGCTTTCGGACAGTGCCATGACCCGGGCGGATATCTTGTAAGAACGCTGGTCGCTCATGAGCCGAAAAGGCCGTGGCAACACCAGCGTGCGGTCCGGGTCGAGGATGACGGTGCTGCGCGTTACGTCGATTGATTGCATGGAGTGGTCGGAGCTACCAGATTGAATCGTGGAAAGGCGCTGGCGGCATTTTGTATCTGCCGCATTTCGGTGAGCGACAGAAGAAAGGCCAGCATCGATTCGGCCCCCTGGTTTTCGTTGCTCCGGTCCGTATGCAGACCGTCGCGACAGCCGCCGGTCTCGGGGCAGTAGAGTTCCTGCCCAAGGTCATTCCACCCCAGAAACCAGTCAAACGCCCTTTGCGCCTGCTCGTACCACCAAGGGTCGGATGTCGCACGATAGGCTTCCAGGCAAGCCGAAATGGTGGCGTGCGCCTCGATGGGCTGCTGGTCGTAGTCCGCGCGTGCGCCGTTGCGCCGATAGAATCCATTGCTGCCTATGGGTCGCAGTTTCCCATGCTCCGAAGTCTGTATGCCCACCAGCCAACGCAACGCCTCTAAGCCTCGGCGGTAAACGTTATCCTGGCCGCATGCGCGTCCGCTGACAATCAGAGCGTGAGGCAGCTTGGCATTGTCGTACGTCAGCCCGTCTTCAAACCAGAACCAGCCGGCTCCGGCGACCTGGTCGAAGATGCTCATCAATCGCCCAGTCAATTCCCGGCGGACGTCAATCGCCGGGCAGTCACCCTTCCTCCGGCGCAGATACTCGTGGAGGCCAATCAGGCTGAATGCCCAAGCCCGCGGCGAAGTAAACTCCAGCACGGCCGGCAGAGCCTGCGCGAAGAGCCGTTCGGACTTGGCCTGCGAACTCCAATGGGGCGAGCGGCCAACTGCCATGCCCAAGGCCCAAATGGCCCGGCCATGGCAGTCTTCGGATCCCTGCTCGTCGAGCCTTGGCGGTCAATACTGAGGAAGTTATGAAAACGGCCGCTCTTGGAATTGAAGGCGTAGTCCAGGAACGCGGCATAGGTCGTGGCCAGCCCCCGGACGCGCAAGGGAGCGTCTTCCAACTGGCCCATTTGTACCGCCAGAATCAGCGCGCGGGCATTGTCGTCGGTGCAGTATCCTTCCGAATGGTTCGGGGCCGTGAATTTCGCGTGTTGAAAGATTCCAATCCAGTCGGTCATATGGTAAAGGTGGTCCAGATTCAACTCTGGAGATTCGTGCGGGCGATGTTCGAATCCGTTCACCGCGGCAGTTACGGGAGGCGCCGCTGCGCCCTGATGTCGCGCTTTTTGAAAGGAGTCCATGTAGAGGCCCGCGGTGTTGCTCCAGACCGTGGCGCGACCCAGTTGGTAGGCGCGGTCGCTCATAGCCTTCCGGCGCGTGTCGTCGCGCAATAACCCACTTACTTCATGCGCAATCGCCTTTGGGTCGGCGAACGGCACCAGGACACCGCGATGGTCCGCCAACAGTTCGGCCGCATGCCAGTACGGCGTCGAGATCACGGCTTTGCCCGCGCCAAAAGCATACGATAGCGTTCCCGATGTAATCTGGGCTTCGTCCAGATACGGCGTCACATAAAGATCGGCCGCGCCAATGAACTCGGTCAATTCCTTTAGCTCGACAAGACGATTGTGAAAGATGACGTTGTTTTCAATCTTGTTATTTTTGACAATGGCCTCCAGGCTGAGCCGGTAAAACTCCCCCCTTGTGCGCAACTCGTGGGGGTGAGTAGCTCCCAGCACCATATAGACGAGGTCGGGAAACTCCGCCACCACATCCGGAAGCGCGTGGAGCACGTGCTCGATCCCTTTGTTCGGCGAAAGCAGCCCGAAAGTCAGCAGAACCTTCCTGCCGTTCACGCCGAAGTGACCCTTGTAGAAATCCGGGGCAACGAATGGCACGTCGGGAATGCCATGGGGAATGAGATCGATCTTGTCCGGCTGCACCCCGTAGACCTCCTGCAGGATGGACTGCCCGCGCTCCGTCATCACTACCAACCGGGCTGACCGGGCGATCAATTCCCGCATCACGCGAAGCTGGTCGGCATTCGGCTTCAGAAGAACAGTGTGCAGCGTGGTGACCACGGGCGCTTTCAACTCGCGCAGCAAAGTCAGCAAGTGGCTGCCCGCCGGTCCGCCAAAAATGCCGAACTCGTGCTGAAGCGACACCACATCCACATTGCTGGAGTTCAAAAAGTCCGCAGCACACCAGTAAGAATCGACGTCCTGCTCTTCGATCTCGCATCGAACGACGTCCGGATACCGATAGCAGCCCTTGACGTCATTGATTGACGCCGCAAAGCATCGGCTTGCGGGATGGCGCGCTGCCACCGCTCCCAACAGGTCGGACGTAAAGGTGGCGATGCCGCATTTGCGTGGCAGGTAATTGCCGAGAAAGGCGAGCGTTCGAACTCCTGCGGGAACTTCCACGATTGGTTTACGCAGCATTGCTGAGAGTCTCGCTAGCATCCTCTGTCTCCTGTCCTTCGCGGTCGGCAGTTTCCTGGCATTTGATACAGCGCGGCGCCCACGGTACGGCAGCGATTCGCTTCGGGCTGATGACCTCTTCGCAGTCGACGCACGTCCCGAACGAGCCGCCCTGAATCCGCTTCAGTGCAGCCTTTACCTCGCGCAACAGAGTAGACTCGCGGTCCACGTTGCGGATCGCGAGATCGCGCTCGGTCGCATACTGAATCTCGTCCATCTGGTCGGCGCTCTTCTCGATCGCAATGCCGTCCCGGTTTCGCAATCCCCCCATCAGTTCGGCCTCTTTTCTTTCGAGGATCTCCTGGATCGCGCTACCTGAAGATACTTTGTCCACAACGTTCCTCTTTCGGGGGATTTCTACCATCGTTAAGCACGGGCTGGCCCATACCTAACCCCAGCCTTTGGCGATGGCGCAGCTGAGGCTGCTGGAGTTAACGGGAATTCACGTTCTCCAAAGTGCAGCATCTGCACCTGAAAATGCGGGATTTGCCGGTTCCCATTCGAGCGGGGAAAGTCTTGTTAGCTAGTCGGTTCCAGTTCCGGGTTCTTGTGGTAGCCATTTGCGCCCTCTGTGCGGCTCGACGTGGAACAATCGAGGCGGCGGTCCGGGCGCGGGTTGGCTGGGCGATGCAGGCGCTCCAAGGTTAGAATGGCCGCTTCAATCGCGTCCAGTTCCTTGCGCAATTCAGCGAGTATTCCTTCCACATCCATGTAGGGTTCTTTCCGGAGAACTCCCGCCCGCGAGCTACTCAGACGATGCCCGCGGTGAACTCCCCGGCACGGCACGCGCCAGCAGCGGAAACGAATGGAAAAGCGAGTCAGTCCCACGCAACGCTGTCCAAATCTCTTCTCTCCCAATTATTGGCAACGCACTTATATGGCCGTAAGTAAGCCGCTCGGCTTGCTTGGCGTGTGTCTATTTGATAGCAGCGTAGTCTGCACTCGAAAGTGCACTTACAGCGCTTATATGGCATCGAAGGCAA
>Ga0335078_10017697_pt1 | contig 10594 bp, 7 predicted proteins | sample Lox_Sample_32_FD_206711 | JGI IMG/M metagenome (GOLD analysis project Ga0335078, IMG submission 206711) | Soil microbial communities from Loxahatchee National Wildlife Refuge, Florida, United States - Lox_Sample_3.2 | ecosystem: Environmental > Terrestrial > Soil > Wetlands | place: USA: Florida...
TGGCAGACTATCTTGCAGACGACTTGGCCTCCCTTCGCGCGGCGCTGTGCCGGGCGTTTTGCCCAGGTTAGGAGCCGGCGTAGCTCGCCGTGAAGAGTAGCGTCACGGGCGCAGTTCTCACTTGCAGATCCGACGCGATCGGCGAATGCCCGACGAATCTCAGTCTATCGGTTGCGTGAGAGCGGCATCTGCGGTGCCCCTCTTTTCTCACTCCCGCCCCCGTCATACTAAACTAAAAAGAACCAGTGGCCCCTCTCATCGAAACCGACCTCCGTGCCAAAACCCAAGCCGCCCGCGAAACGCTGGACGCCTGGACGCGCGAGATCGTCCAGTGGCACTTCAGTCCCGAAACCGGCTGCCCCTTCTGGCTCGATTACGCCAGCAAGCTGGACTGGGATCCGCGCACCGAAATCCGCGCCTACGACGATCTGGATCGCTTCGGCTTCTTTCAGGATGAGTGGCTGCGCGGCGGGCCCGTCCGCCGCTGGGTCCCCAAGGCTTACGAAGGCCGGCCCGTCTATGTCTTCGAAACCGGCGGCAGCACGGGCGTACCGAAGTCGCGCATCTCGATCGACGATTTCCGCATCGACTACGAGGCCTTCAGTGCCACTCTGCCGGACGACGCCTTCCCCTTAGGTTCCGATTGGCTCATGGTGGGGCCCAGCGGTCCCCGCCGGCTGCGCCTGGCCATCGAGCACCTGGCGCAGTTTCGCGGCGGCATCTGCTTCATGACCGACCTCGATCCGCGCTGGGTTATCAAGCTTGTCAAGCGCGGCAAAATCGACGAGGCCGAAGCCTACAAGCAACACGTCGTCGAACAGGCGCTCACCTTGCTGCGCGCGCACGACAACATACAGTGCCTGTTCACCACGCCCAAACTGCTCGAAGCGCTCTGCGAAAAAGTATCGCTCGCTAAAATGGGCGTCCGCGGCGTGTTCTGCGGCGGCACCGAAATGACGCCGCAGTTCCATCGTTTCGCCGTGGAGGAACTTCTCGACGGGGTCTACTTCGCGCCCACTTACGGAAACACCTTGATGGGACTGGCCGTGCACAAACCGCGCCGGCCCCAAGACAGCTACGACATCATCTATTACCCGCCATCGCCGCGCGCCATGATCGAAGTCGTCGATCCCGACGATCCCTCCCGCCTGGTCGCCTACGGCCAGACCGGCCGCGTGCGCCTCACCACTCTTACGCGCGAGTTCTTCATGCCGCGTTTTTTGGAACGAGACGAGGCCGAGCGGGAGCCGTCATATATAACGTATCCGTGGGACGGCGTGCGCAACGTGCGCCCGTTTTCCAGGTTCCAGAAGACGGTAGTGGAAGGCGTCTATTGATGGGCGAGACAGTGCACATTCCTCTACTGCGGCACGGCCAGCCTTACCGCAGCCTCGACACCATGACTACGCCGCACTATCGCACCGGCGAGCCGTTTGTCGAGATCAGCCAGGCCAACGTGGGATTGATCCGCCGCGATCTGCGCGACCTGTCCGGCGCCCGCGGAATCCTGGCGGGCTTCAAATCACGGGATCTGTTCGGCATCTGCGCGCGTGCGGCGGACCTTTTCGCCGCCTCCGCCCTGCCGCTCGGCGACACGCAGCAATCGCCCGAAGATTACGTGCGCCAGGTCTCCGCTACCACCGGCTTGCCGAACGTCATGGTGCGCAAGAACCTGCACAAGATCCGCACCGTTCTGGCGGAGATGGAAACGGTAGTCAACGGACTCACGCGCAAGCTGGATCTGGACGTGCTCGACGCCGGCTACGCAGGCGCGATGAGCTACTTCCCGCGCGGCGAGTCGCTCGGAGTGGTGCTGCCGAGTAATTCGCCCGGCGTGCATTCGCTGTGGGCGCCCGCCTTCGCCCTCAAGACGCCGCTGGTTCTGAAACCCGGCAGCGCCGAACCGTGGACTCCTTATCGCATCATTCAGGCGCTGATTCACGCGGGCGCGCCGCCGGAAGTATTCGGATACTACCCGGCCGGCCACGCGGGCGGCGCCGAGATTCTTCGGCTTTGCGGGCGCGGCATGGTGTTCGGAGACGTGGCGTCGACGCGGCCCTGGCAGGGCGATCCGCGCATCGAAGTCCACGGCCCGGGCTACAGCAAGATCGTGATCGGCGAAGACTGCATCGGCGAATGGGAGCAGTATGTCGACGTGATGGTTTCCTCCATCCTGGAAAACTCCGGCCGGTCGTGCATCAATGCATCGGGCGTATGGGTTCCGGCCAAAGCCGCCGAAATCGCGGAGGCGCTGGCGGCCAGGCTCGCCACCGTAATGCCCCGCGACGAAGCCGACGAGCAGGCGCAGATCGCGCCATTCGCCAATGCGGGCGTGGCGGAGCGGATCTCCCAAATCATCGACAGCGAACTCGATGGAGGCGCGCGCGATGTGACGGCCTCTCACCGCCAGGGCGGCCGTCTCGCGACTTTTCAAGGATGCTCCTACCTGCTGCCGAGCATCGTGCTCTGCGACTCGCCCGATCATCCGCTTGCCAACCGCGAATTCCTGTTTCCCTATGCCAGCGTGGCGCCCGTCAGTCAGGACCAAATCCCCCGCGCCCTCGGGCCGAGCCTGGTGGTAACCGCCATCACGCACGATCGCCGGCTCATCGCGCGGCTGCTCGCGTCGCCCAACGTGGGCCGCCTGAACCTGGGCGCCATCCCCACTTATCGCATCAGTTGGGATCAGCCGCACGAGGGCAACTTGTTCGATCACTTGTACGCCCGCCGCGCGTTTCAGCGCGCCGTTTGAAGGCTGTATGAAGATCCTGGCCTTCACCGCCGGCGCCGCGCAAATGTATTGCGGAAGCTGTATCCGCGATAATGCCCTCGCCGCGGAGCTCAAGAGCCAGGGGCACGACATCATCCTGCAGCCGATCTACACGCCCACCCTCACCGACGAGCCGAACGTAGCCGCGCACAAAGTATTCTTCGGCGGCATAAGCGTGTATCTCGAACAGCACCTGGGTCTGTTCCGCGGCACGCCCTGGGTGGTGGATAAGCTGTGGGACTCCGCGTGGGCGCTAAAGCTCGCGTCGCGCCGCTCTCTGCCGGTGAATCCGCGCCTGCTGGGAGAGATGACGGTTTCCATGCTGCGCGGGGAAGACGGGCTTCAGCGCAAGGAGATCCATAAGCTGGCGGCGTGGCTGCGCGGCGAGCCGGCGCCCGACATCGTGACCTTGCCGAACTCGCTGCTGATCGGCCTGGCGCAGCCTATCCGGCAGGCGGTGGGCCGGCCCGTCTGCTGCACGCTCCAGGGCGAGGATCTTTTCCTCAGCCAGCTTCCCGAGCCGTATCGCACGCAGTCGCTCGATTTGATCCGGGCTAATATCGAACATGTGGATGGCTTCGCGGCGGTCAGTCATTACTACGCCGACTTTATGTGCCGCTACCTGGGCATTCCCGCGCACAAGATGCACGTCGTGCCGCTGGGCGTGAATCTCAAGGGATACGACGCCAGCCTGCGTCTCAACAGCAACTGTTTCACCGTCGGATATTTTGCGCGCATCGCGCCCGAGAAGGGCCTGCACCTGCTCGCCGAGGCGTATGTGAAACTACGGCGCGAAACGGAGTTCTCGGGAACAACCCTCGAGGTGGCCGGCTACCTGGCGCCCGAGCACCGCGAATACTTGCGGGGCATCGAGAAGCAGATCAAGGCTGCCGGCTTCGATCACGAGTTCCGTTATCGCGGCACCCTCGACCGCCCGCACAAAATCGATTTTCTGCGCAACCTCGATATTCTGTGCGTCCCCGCCGCCTACGACGAGCCGAAGGGAATGTTCCTCCTCGAGGCCATGGCCAACGGAGTGCCCGTGGTGCAGCCGCGGCGCGGCGCATTCCCCGAGATCCTGGAGAAAACCGGCGGGGGCATCCTGGTCGACCCGGACGACGCGGCCAGTCTGGCCCAGGGAATCTTCTCGCTGTGGAAGGACCCGTCGCTCGTCGCGGAGCTCGCCAAGCGCGGCGTGGGCGGCGTCCGTGAGCATTACAGCGCAGCGCGTATGGCCGCGCGCGCGCTGGATGTGTACGCATCGATTGCCGCCGCACGCGCCCATGCTTGAAGTTTCCAACCTGGCGAAGGAATACGCGACGCCCCGCGGGCCGCTCTCGATCTTCTCCGGCGTTTCCTTCAGCCTGAAACGGGGCGATGCGGCGGCCATCATGGGACCTTCGGGCGCCGGAAAGAGCACGCTGCTGTACATTCTCGGCGGGCTGGAACGGCCGACCTCCGGCGCCTTGACGCTCGATGGACGCAATCCGTTTGCCCTATCCGAAAAGGATGCCGCCGCATTCCGCAATCAGTCCGTCGGCTTCATCTTTCAAGATCACTGCCTGCTGCCGCAATGTTCGGTGATCGAAAACGTCCTGGTCCCGGCGCTGGTGGCAGAGCCGCGCGCTTCAGCCGGCAGTCCTGCCGATCGAGCCCGGGATCTGCTCGCGCAAGTCGGTCTCGCCGACCGCCTCGACCATCGTCCCGCCGAACTCTCCGGCGGCGAAAAACAGCGCGTAGCCCTGGCGCGTGCCCTGATCAACAAGCCGCTTTTGCTCCTCTGCGACGAGCCCACCGGCAACCTCGATCAGGCGTCCGCCGGCGTGGTGGCCTCTCTGCTCCTCGAACTGCACAAACAGCAGGAGACCATTCTGATCGTAGTGACCCACAGCGCGGAACTGGCCGCCCGCTTCCCGCTGCGGTACGAGTTGCGCAATGCGAACCTCCACCTTGTTAGCGCGTAATCTCGGCTGGTATTGGCGTACGAACCTCGCGGTGCTGCTGGGAGTCGCGACCGCGGCCGGCGTGCTCGGCGGCGCGTTGCTGGTGGGCGATTCGGTGCGCGCCAGCCTGCGGGACCTGGTGCTGGCGCGGCTCGGCAATACCGAGTACGTAGTTACGCGCCAAGGCTTCTTCCGCGAGCAACTGGCGGCGGCATTGGGCGCGGCTGGCCCCATTGTAGCCATCGACGGCATGGTCGCGCACGAGTCCAGTGGACGCCGGGCCCTGCACGTTCAAATCTACGGCGTCGATCAGCGATTTTGGAAATTTCAGGCCGAGCCCGGCAATGCGCCATCGACCCGCCAGGTGTTGCTAAGCGCGGCGCTGGCGCGCGAGTTGGGCGCGCAGCCCGGAGACTCCATGCTGGTTCGCGTGCAAAAACCTTCGGCCATCCCGCTCGAATCGCTGCATGGCCGCAAGGAAGACGTGGGCAAGACCATCCGCCTCACGCTCGGCGGCGCCGCCTTCCACGAATTCTCGCTCGACGCGCAGCAGGGCGATATCCGCGCGGCCTTTGTGCCGCTCGCGCGGCTCCAGAAGGAGTTGGACCAGGCGGGCAAGGCCAACACCATTCTGGCCGGTGCCGGACCGCCGCCCGGCCTCAAGGACCACTACGCCCTCGAGGACCTCGGCATCAAACTGCGCGTCCTGCAGAAACAGCACTGCCTGTCGCTTGAAACCGACAGCGCCCTGATCCCCGACGCCTTGGCCGAGCAAGCCACGGCGACCGCGCAGTCGCTCGGCCTGCACGCCGAACCGGTCCTGACGTACCTGGCCAACAGCATTCGCGCCAACGGACGCGAGATCCCCTATTCCGTGGTCACCGCCTTGGCCTCTCCACCCGGACCCGCGCAGCCGAACGGCATCACACTCAACCAGTGGGCCGCGCGCGAGCTCAGCGCGAAACCCGGCGACGCCGTGTCGCTCGACTACTACGTCTGGAAATCGGATGGACGCCTCCACACCGCAAGCGCGGACTTCCGCTTGACGCAGGTGGTTCCGCTGGAAGGCGCGGCGGCCGATCGCGACTACGCGCCGGATTATCCCGGCATCACCGAATCGAACAGCTTGGCCGATTGGGATCCGCCCTTTCCGCTCGACCTGCACCGCGTACGCCCCATCGACGAGCAATATTGGAAGCAGTACCGCACCACGCCGAAAGCCTTTGTCGCGCTCTCTCGGGGCCGGCAGATCTGGGGGACGCGCTTCGGCAGCCTGACGTCCATACGCATCTCGCCGCCCTCGGATGTTTACGGCAGCTTTCTCCGCACCGCGCTCGATCCCGCGCAGATGGGCGTCGCCGTCATCCCCGTCAGAGCGCGCGCCCTCGAAGCCGCGCACGGCGCCACCGATTTCGGCGAGTATTTCGTCTACTTCAGCTTCTTCCTGATGGTCTCGGCCCTCCTGCTGACCGGGCTGTTCTTCAAGCTCGGCATCGAACAGCGCATGCGCGAGATTGGCGTGCTGCGCGCCCTCGGTTTTTCCCTCCCGAGGATCCGGACCCTGTTTCTATGCGAGGGCGCCGTGCTGGCAATCACCGGCGCGGCTGCGGGATTGGTGGGCGCGCTGGCGTATGGCGAATTCATCCTGTTCGGACTGCGCACCTGGTGGGTCGATGCGGTGGGCACGCGGCTGCTCACGCTGCACCCATCCATTCCATCCCTTGCCGCCGGCGCGCTCGCCGGCGTGGTGACCGGTCTCGCCGCCATCGCGTGGACGCTGCGCGGACTCGGTCCGGTAACGCCGCGCGGCCTGCTCGCGGGCGCCCAAAAGCCGCATTCCGGCAAACGCGCGCTTCGCATCGGAACGATCTCCGCCGCGCTGGCGCTCGTGCTTCTGGCGCTCGCCCTGCTTCGCAAGCTGGACCAGACCGCGGCCTTCTTCGGCGCCGGCACGCTGCTGCTGATCGCTGCTTTGTCGCTTGAATCTGCCTGGCTCCAGGCGCGCTCGTTCGCATTCCTGCGCGGCTTGTTCAGCCTGAGCCTGCGCAGCGCCGCGTACCGCCCGGGCCGCACCATGCTGTGCGTGGCGCAGATCGCATTCGCCACGTTTCTGATCGTATCCGTCGACGCATTTCGCGCCGATGACTCCGCGGGCGCCGGCGGATATCCCCTTATTGCGGAGTCGGTCCTGCCGTTGATTCACGATCCGAATACCGCCACCGGCCGCGAGGCTTTGAACATCCCGCCGCTCACGGGCGTGCAGTTCGTGCCGTTCCGCCTCCGCCCCGGCGACGATGCAAGCTGCCTCAATCTCTATCAGCCGCGCAATCCACGCATCCTCGCGCCGCGCCCGGATTTTCTTCGCAGCGCGCATTTCAAATTTCAGGAGTCCTCCCCGCCGGCACCGAATCCCTGGCTGCTGCTCGAATCCCAGCCCGCCGATGGCGCTATCCCGGCCATCGCCGACGCCAACTCCATGACCTACGTGCTGCATCTCAAGCTCGGCGAGGAGTTCGTTCTAAATAAGACGCGCTTCCGCATGGTCGCGGCGCTCCAAGACAGCCTTTTTCAGAGCGAGCTGTTGATTTCGGAGAAGAACTTCCTGCACCTGTTTCCCGATGTGGAGGGCTACCGCTTTTTTTTGATCGACGTCCCACCCCAGAGAGCGCAGAAGGTGACCGGCGTGCTGGAGCAAACCCTGTCCGATTACGGCTTCGACGTGCAGCCGGCCGAAGCGCGGCTCGCCAGCTTCCACAAAGTGGAGAACACCTATCTCTCCACCTTTCGCAGTCTCGGCGCGCTGGGCCTGGTGCTGGGCACCGTGGGGCTGGCAGCGATCCTGCTGCGCAACGTGTTGGAGCGCCGCCGGGAGTTGGCGCTGCTGCGTGCCGTGGGATATCGTCCGGCGCATCTGACCGCCCTGGTGCTCGCCGAGAACGCGCTCCTGTTGCTGCTGGGCCTGGCGACGGGCGCAGTGTGCGCCCTGCTGGCGATTGCCCCCGCGGTTTCCGTACGCGGCGGTCATCTGCCGGTTTTGTCCCTGAGCTTGTTGTTGACCGCGGTACTGGTGACCGGCGTCGCGGCATCGCTGGCCGCTACCGCCGCGGCGCTGCGGTCGCCGCTGCTGGAAGCTCTGAGATCGGAGTAACCTGGATTATGCGCCTCCGCTACGCCGTTTGTTTCGCCGGACTTCTCGCCGTCGCCTGGGCCGAGGACTGGCCGCAGTGGCGCGGTCCGCACCGCGACGGCATCGCCGCCGGCTTCACCGAGCCCAAAGCATGGCCGGAAAAACTGGTCCTTAAGTGGAAGGTCACGGTCGGCGAGGGACATTCGTCTCCGGTGGTGGCCGATGGCAGGATCTATCTGCACGCGCGGCAAGGCGACCGCGAAGTGGTCTCCGCACTTCGCCCGGCTGACGGGCAGGTCGTTTGGCAGCAGAGTTACGACGCCCCGTACACGATGCATCCCGCGGCGGCCAGCCACGGCAAAGGCGTCAAATCCACTCCGGTGGTCGAGGGCGGCCGCATCTTCACCCTCGGCATCAGCGGCATTCTTTCCTGCTTCGACGCCAATACCGGCAAGCCGCAATGGCGCAAGGAATTCGGACCACCCGATTTCGGCACGGCTACTTCGCCGGTATTCGATCGCGGCCTGGTCATCGCGCACGCCGGCACGCGCAAGCAAAGCGCCCTCACGGCTTTCGATGCCGCGACCGGCGGCGAAAAGTGGAGCTGGAAGGGCGACAGTCCCGCATATGCCTCGCCCATCGTGGTGGAACTGGGCGGAACCCGCCAGGTGATCACCCAGAGCGAGCACAACATCGTGGGAGTCTCGGCGGCCTCGGGCGAACTGCTCTGGAGCATTCCGTACACGACGATGTACGCGCAGAACATTGTCACGCCGGCGCTCTACCAGGACACGCTTATTTTTTCGGGCATCGCCAAGCCGGTGATCGGCGTAAAGGTCGTTAAACGCGGCGCTCAGTGGACCGCTGAAACGGTTTGGGAGAACAAGGATCTCTCCATGTACATGAGCTCGCCGGTGGTGAGCGGCGATCTGCTCTTCGGCTTTTCCGAACGCAAAAAGGGAGAGTTCTTCTGTCTCAATCCGCGCGACGGCGCGACGCTGTGGACCTCCGAAGGCCGCCAGGCAGACAACGCCGCGATTGTGGCGGCCGGCTCCGTGCTTCTTCTCCTGACCAGCGATGGCGAGTTGACCGTGGCCCGCCAGAACGCAAAAGCGTTCGAGCCGCTGCACAAGTACGAAGTGGCCAGCAGCCCCACGTGGGCGCATCCCGTCCTCCTGGGCCATGGCATTCTGATCAAAGACGCCACGACGCTGGCGCTCTGGAATATCCAATGAAGCATCCCGTCTTTCTCCTCGCGGTGCCGCTGGTGTGCGCGACCGCCCAAGCCGGATCGCTCGAATGGCCGCAGTTCGCCGGCCCGCACCGCAACTTCACATCCGATGCCAAAGGCCTGGCGAACACTTGGCCGAGTTCGGGTCCCAAGAAGCTCTGGAGCCGCGACCTCGGCGAAGGTTATTCCGGCATCTCCATCGATGGCCCGGTGCTCTACACCATGTACCGGCGCGGCGAGCAGGAGATCACCCTGGCTGCCGCCACCGCCACCGGCAAGACCATTTGGGAGCACACGGAGAACGCCGCGTTTCGCGCCGGCATGGCCATGGAGAATGGACCCGGCCCGCATGCCACGCCCCTGGTCACGGCGGACTCCGTCTATGCCGTGGGCATCCTGGCGAACCTGCTCTGCCTCGACAAGAAAACAGGCAGGGTGCTCTGGTCGCACGACCTCTGGAGCGAGTTCAACGGCACTCGCATGGACCGTGGATATTCGGCCAGCCCGATCGCCTGGAAAGACACGGTCATCATGAAGGTCGGCGGTGCGGGTCATGCCCTCGTCGCCTTCAACCAGAAAACCGGCAAGGTGGTCTGGCAGAAGCAGGATTTTCGCAACTCTCCCTCGTCGCCCGTTCTCATCAAAGCAGACGGCCAGGACCAGCTCGTCGCCGTGATGAGCGACGACGTGATCGGCGTCAATCCGGACACCGGCGACCTGCTCTGGAAGCATCCGCACAGCACAAGCTGGGGCCTCAACATCGCCCTGCCGCTTTGGACGGACGACAATACTCTGTTCGTCTCTTCCGCTTACAACGGCGGCTGCGTAGCGCTTCAACTGCACGTGGCGAGCGGCAAGACGCAAGTGAAGGAGCTCTGGAGCTCGAACCGCCTGCGCGTGCACATCGGCAACCTGTTGCGCATCGGCGACACGCTCTACGGATCGAGCGGCGATTTCGGCCCGGCACCGCTCACCGCTATCGACGCCGAAACAGGCAAGGTGCTCTGGCAGGATCGCAGCTTCCCCAAAGCCACATTCCTCTACGCCGATGGAAAGCTGATCGTGGTCGATGAAGACGGCAATCTCTCGCTAGCCACCGTTTCGTCGAGTGGCGTGAAACTGCTGTCGCGGGCTGAGTTGCTGCACAGCAACGCCTGGACAGCCCCCTCGCTGGCCGGGAGCACCTTGTACGTGCGCGATCGCCGCAGTCTGGCCGCGCTGGATCTGCGGTAGGCAAGCGGCAGAGCGGCGTCTCCGTGTCTCCGTGTCCCCGTGTCCCCGTGCCGCCGCGTCTCCGTGTCCCCGGGTCTCCGCGTCTCTGCGTCTCTGCGTCCCTGCGTCCCCGTGCCGGCAAGCCCCGTGCCGCCGCGTCACCGTGTCTCCGTGTCTCTGCGTCCCCGTGTCCCCGTGTCCCCGTGCCGGCGAGCCCCGCTCGCCCCCACGTGTGCTTCCAAGGAAATCTCTTGGAATCCGCCCCGAAATGGGGTAAAAACAGAAGAGACACACATTGTTTTTTGACGAAT
>Ga0335078_10017698_pt1 | contig 10594 bp, 7 predicted proteins | sample Lox_Sample_32_FD_206711 | JGI IMG/M metagenome (GOLD analysis project Ga0335078, IMG submission 206711) | Soil microbial communities from Loxahatchee National Wildlife Refuge, Florida, United States - Lox_Sample_3.2 | ecosystem: Environmental > Terrestrial > Soil > Wetlands | place: USA: Florida...
CTTCCCCACCCGCAGTTCGGCAAATGGAAAACAGGGGTTAGCCCTACTCGACGACGATTTTGACCTCGCTGCCGGGCCGCAGCATGTCGCCGGGGCGTAGACCGTTAAGCACCCGGAATTGTTCGACCTGGCGGTCGGCCACCGCCATGCGGCTGGCAAGCTTTTCGACGGTGTCGTGAGGACCGACGGTCACCACCGCAAGATGCAGGGGCCGTGCATGTTGTATTTCGGCGAGAGTCATCCGGCGAAATGTGCCGACCGACGCGCGAAACACGCGATCGGTCTGGGGGGTGAAGCTCTTGGCGGCGAAGATAAAGCGGTAGACGTCGCTGCCGAAGCGGATGACGTAAAGGCGGAAATCCCAGTCGTCGCCCTTTGCGGTCGCGGTGGCGCCATCGAAGCCGTTGATCGTCACGTCGTGAACGCTCTTCGGATCGATGTTCTCGATCCAACCGGAATTAAGGTATGCGGCGAGCGTCTGCTCCGCCGGGACGTGCACGACGTCAAGCCGCAGCGCCGCACCGCCACCGCGTTTGACGCCAAGCACTGCCTGCGCGGTGTTGTCGAGAATGAAGCCATCCGGCGCCGTGAAAGTGAATCCCAGGCGCGGGTGCAGAAAGCGGCGGCCGCGCACGAAGCCTTCGCTCGGGTCCTCGCCGAACACCATGCCATTAACATCGGCGAGATACGCATCTGTTGCCTGCGCGCTTTGCTCGGGAGTCACGTCGGCCGGAGGCCGATACTGACGAGCGACGGCCTCCGCACGCGTGATACGCTCGGGCGTCGCCGGATGGGACGACAGAAAGTCGGGCGCCGCAGGATTGATGCTGCCGTTCGGGCGTGGCTTGAGTTCCGAGCTGCGCTCCAATGACGCCAGGAAGCGCACCGCGCCATAGGGATCGTAGCCGGCACGCGCCGCGATCCTGATGCCGATCGCATCCGCGTCCAGTTCCTGCTTTTGCGAAAAGCTCGCCAACGACAGCTTGGACCTCGCGAGCGCCAGGGCGCTGGCCTGCGGGTCGCTGACCAGATCGGTGAACACCTTTTCGTTCAGCTCCTCGTCGCGGATTTTCCTCTCCCGAAGCTCGGCGTGGTGCGCGATCACATGCCCCATCTCGTGCCCGATCACGGAGGCGAGCTCTGACTGATCGTTGGCCAGCGAGATCAAGCCGCGCGTCACGTAAAGCTGCCCGGTCGGCAGCGCGAAGGCATTGACCGTCTCGGAATTGAGGATAGTGACCTTGTAGTGCAGATCGGGCCGGTCCGATGCCGCCACCAGGCGCTCGACCAGCTGTTCGACCATGGCCTGCACCCGCGGATCATGATAGACGCCGCCGTAGCTGGCAAGAATCCGCTGATGTTCCTGCAATTCCGCAGGCGTCATATCGGGCTGCGGCGGCGGCGCTGCGGTCTGCACCATCGGCTCGGGCGCGATGGCCGGTAGTTGGCCGGCGCAACCCGCAAGCAGCATCGCGCCAAGCGCCGCGATGGCCCCGGCGGCCCCGTATCCTGCAATGCCTGCCCGTCCGCACCGCATCAAACCGTCACCCACATTCAATCGTGGCCGGCCAACTGGATCTGCGCCGGATATGTGGCCTCGATCCAGGGTGCGCGCCAATAGCCGCCTCCACCGCCGGCAGCGGCACGCGCTTCGATCCAGCCGCGGACCTGGACCGGCCGCCCAGCGAGCGCTTTCAAGTCGAACCCCGGCGCCGCAAACCTACGTTCGTTTCGCTTCCGGATCGTCACCGAAAAATCGCGCGACCAGCGCCGGCCGAAATTCAGGTAAAGCGTAGCGCCGCTCTCATGCACCGACACCACATCGCCTTCAACCAGCGCGAAGCGCCCCCGTTCCGCCACTATACCGACCGGATCGTCAGCGCGCAGTGGGTCATAATACGGATTGGCCCACAGGCCAATTTTGGCTCTGCGCGCCGTGGTTTCGGCGGCGAGCAGCGCTGCCGCGCAGGCGCGGCTACCGGCCTCGCCGTCGACGCGTGCCAATCCAGCCGCAATCAAGTCCGTCTCGACCGAGCGTCGATCAGCGCCGCGCACGATCTCGGCGTAAGCCACGACGCGCCCATAGCGATCGGGTTTGGTCTCGGCCTGCCGCAGCACGACCTGCGCACCGGATATGAGCCGCGACAGCCCGGCTTTGGCGGCCGCGCCCCCGGGCCCCGCAAAGGCAGTTCCGGCGACCGCCGACATTGGCGCTTCGATGCCGGCAAGATGGACAATGCGGCCGTCGCCGAACTGAAAGTTGCCGCCGTCAAGCGCGACGGCGGCGGCGCCGCGCGCGATCTCGGCGCCACCGCATGGCATCGCCTGCGTGGCCGGCATTACGGCCGCGGTCCGCTGCGCCGCCGCGCCGGGATAACTGAAAACGAGAGCGACCCCGAATGCGCAGCAGGCGGCCAATGTCCCATCCCGCCTACTCCCCATGAGGGTCAAGCGAACGGGTTGAATACGGCGGCACTACGGCGGTGGGAACCTAAAACCAGGTGGCCGGCGCCAACTTCATTCGTTGCGGTGGCGGCGCTTCTGCTCATCGCGGACCGCAATCAGATCGGCCTCGACCATTTCCTTCACCAGCGCATCGAATGTGGTCGTGTGACGCCAGCCGAGCTTGGCGCGCGCCTTGCTGGCATCGCCGAGCAGCGTATCGACCTCGGTCGGCCGGAAATAGCGCCGATCGACTTCGACCAGAACGCGGCCATCCGCGGCATCAACGCCCTTCTCATCGGTACCGCTGCCGCGCCAGACGATACGGCATCCGACGTGGGCAAAAGCTTTCTCGACGAACTCACGCACAGTATGGCTCTCACCGGTCGCCAGCACGTAATCGTCCGGATCCTTCTGCTGAAGAATGAGCCACATGCCCTCGACATAGTCGCGCGCGTGGCCCCAATCGCGCGCGGCATCGAGATTGCCCAGAAACAGTTTGTGCTGCAGGCCGAGCTGAATGGCCGCGACGGCGCGCGTAATCTTGCGAGTGACGAAAGTCTCGCCGCGAATTGGACTCTCGTGGTTGAACAGAATGCCGGTCGAGGCGTGCATTCCGTACGCTTCACGGTAATTCACCGTAATCCAGTGCGCATAGACCTTCGCGGCCCCGTAAGGCGACCGCGGACGGAACGGCGTCGTCTCCTTTTGCGGGATCTCCTGCACCAACCCGAACATTTCAGAAGTCGAGGCCTGATAAAACCGGGTCTTGCGTTCGCGCCCGAGGATGCGGATCGCCTCCAGCAGACGGAGCGCGCCGAGACCGTCGGCGTTCGCCGTGTATTCGGGTGTCTCGAACGACACCATCACGTGCGACTGCGCCGCGAGATTGTATATCTCGTCAGGCTGCGTCTCCTGCACGATGCGGATCACGTTGGTGGCGTCGGTCACGTCGCCATATTCAAGAGCGAAGGCGACGCCCGCTTCGTGCGGGTCGTGGTAGAGGTGATCGACCCGTGCGGTGTTGAACGACGACGAGCGGCGCTTCATGCCGTGGACGGTATAGCCCTTTGCCAGCAGCAATTCGGCGAGATACGCGCCATCCTGCCCCGTCACGCCGGTGATCAACGCGACTTTGCCAGCCGATCCCGCCATTCTCGCCACGCTCCCTGCGACCAGTCTGGATGACTAGCATTAGCCTGCCTCCATGCCTACACCGGGGAGAGCCAGAGGCCCCCATGTTCCAAGCCGCAATCGACGCCTTGACGCAGATGTTCTCGCCGCCGCTGCGGGCGGTGTTGTGGAAATCGATCGGGCTCGCGCTGGCCCTCATTGTTGTTGTGTCGATCGCGCTCGACAGGGCGATCGTCTGGCTGGTGGGCGCCGGCAGCACCTGGGGCCAGACCGCGCTGGGACCGCATGCCAATCTGCCGGTCGAGGCGCTCGCCTGGGTGCTGTCGATCGCTGCGGGCTTCGGCATCGTAGTCGGCGGCGTCATGCTGATGCCGGCCGTCACGTCTTTCGTGGCGAGCTTCTTTGCCGATCAGATCGCCGACATCGTCGAGCATGAGCACTACCCGGCCGATCCGCCGGGCAAGGCGCTGCCGCTATGGCTTGCGGTGGTCGAGGGCGGCAAGACGGCGCTGCTTGCCGTCGTGGTTTATCTTTGCGCGCTGATGCTTCTGCTGTTCGTCGGCCTGGGTGTTGTGATCTACTTTCTCGCCACCGCTTGGCTCCTTGGCCGCATCTATTTCGAGCTTGCCGCCATGCGTTTTCACCCGCCGCCGGAGGCGAAGGCGTTACGCAAGCAAAACGCCATGACGGTCTATATCGGCGGCCTCTTGATCGCTGTCTTCGTGTCGATCCCGGTCGTCAACCTGGCAACGCCCCTGTTCGCCATGGCGCTCATGGTGCACGTGCATAAGCGACTCGTCCGCCGCGCGTAAATGATCATTGGCGCGGCCGGTCGCGCGATGCCGATCTTCGCGGCTTGAGCCGGCGCGCGCCGGCCGCAAGCGTAAATGTCACGACCAGAAAACGCGCCAAATGGTGCGCGCCGACATAGATGGGGTCGAGATGCAGCGCCAGCGCCAAGACCATCATCGTATCCTGGGCGCCCGGCGCGAACGCGATCGCCACATTGGCGACCGGGAATGAATAGAAACGCAGCACCAGCAGGACGAAAGACGTTGCCACCGCCATCGCCACCGCGAACGAGCCGAACGCGGCGCCGAGAAAGCTGACGAGCGCACGCAAGCTCGTGCCAGAAAAGCGCGAGCCGACCAGGCCGCCAAGCACGATGACCGCGCTCGAGCCGAGCCACCATGGCAGCGCCGCGTGGATGACGGCGGTGCCATGCAGCAGTCCAGAGCCTGTCATGGCGCCGAACAATAGTCCGCCCGGAAAGCGCAGCCGGTAGAACGCCACGGCGAAAGCTGTCGCCACCACCCCCAGCAGCAGCATCTGGCCAAGGACGGAAAAATCCGCAGGCCCCCGCACCGGCGCCACCGCCGGCACCACCAGCCCGAACAGCGCCAACCCGTTCGGCAGGCCGACGACGAGCAGGAGAACGCGCACGGTCTGCACGATGGCGATGGCGCGCAGGTCTCCGCCAAGCTCCGTTGACAGCACGATGACCTGCGCCAACGAGCCCGGACTTGCCCCGAGCAGCGCCGACAAAGAATCCCAGCGGTGAACAAGGCGCAGGTAGCTCGATGTAGCGAACATCATGGTCAACGAGCCGACGATCAGCAGCGCGATGCTCAGCGGCCAAGTCGTCACGCCGCGCAGAGTGTCCGGAGTGACCACCGTACCAAGCAGGGTGCCGACGACGATCGAACAAACCCAACCGAGTTGAAGCGGCATCCGCATCGGCCGGCCGAGCAGCGCCGCCGTCGCCACGGCCAGAACGGAGCCGGAAACCAGCCCCGCCGGCAGCTCCAGCAGGGCGAATGTCACCCCGCCGGCGAGCGCGATGGCGAGCGTCTCGGCAACCTCTAACAGAGTGCGCCGTGGCGGGAGGGAGAAGTGCATCGATTCATCATGAATGCCCGCAGCCGCGCGCGCCGTCAAATGACGACTGCGCAAGACGCGCGCCGATAGACAGCCTGGGCAATCTGTGGTGACGTGACCGCAAAGAAGCGGGCTGATGAGCCCCAAACAATCGCTAGGGGAACGTCGTGCTGCAAGGATGGGTCGTCGTCCTTATTGCGCTCGCCTATATCGGGTTTTTGTTCCTGGTGGCGAGCTATGGCGACCGCGTACGGGCGGCGCGCGACGCCACCTCGCGGCTTTGGATCTATCCGCTCTCGCTCGCGATCTACTGTACGTCGTGGACCTTCTTCGGCTCGGTCGGGCTGGCGTCGCGAGGTGGCTACGACTTTCTTGCCATCTATATCGGGCCGATGCTGATGCTCGGCCTTGGCTATCCGCTGATCGCCCGCATCGTGCGGCTCGCCAAGAAACAGAATATCACTTCGATCGCCGACCTTATTGCGGCGCGCTACGGCAAAAGCCAGGCGGTGGCGGCGACCGTGGCGCTGATCGCCATCATCGGTATGATCCCCTACATCGCGCTGCAGCTCAAAGCGGTTTCCTCCTCGGTCGGCACCGTCATGGCGCAAGCCGCGCCGGGCGGTGGACTGCAGCCCATGCTCGGCGACAGCGCCTTGCTGATCGCGCTGTTCATGGCGGTGTTTGCGGTGCTGTTCGGCACGCGTCATACCGACGCCACCGAGCACCAGGATGGGTTGATGCTGGCGATTGCCACGGAATCGATCGTCAAGCTGGTCGCCTTTCTCGCCGTCGGCGTTTTCGTCACCTTCGTCCTCTACCCCGGCCCCCTCGCGCTGTTCGGCCGCGCGCTGCAAATGCCGGAGATCGCGAAGGTGCTCACGCAAGCGCCGCCGCTCGCCAATTTCTGCGCGATGGCGGTGCTGTCGCTGTTTGCCGTCGTGCTGCTGCCGCGGCAATTTCACGTCAGCGTGGTCGAGAACCGCAGCGAAGCTGAAATCCGCCGCGCCGCGTGGCTGTTCCCGCTCTACCTCGTGCTGATCAATCTGTTCGTGCTGCCGATCGCGATTGCCGGCCTGCTGGGCGTTCCTGCGAGCCTGTTTCATGGCGATATGTTCGTGCTGGCGCTGCCGCTCGCGGCACACTCCACCCTCATGACGATCGTCGCGTTCGTCGGCGGACTGTCCGCGGCGACCGCCATGGTGATCGTGGAATCGGTGGCGCTCGCCATCATGGTGTCGAACGACATCGTGGTGCCGCTTCTGCTGCAGCGCCGCGTCACGCGCATCGGCGAGGCGAGCGACGCAGGCGCACGGCTCTTGATCACGCGCCGGATCGCCATCTTCGTTATTCTGTTTCTGGCCTACGCCTATTACCGCTCGGCCGGCGACGCCCAGCTCGCTTCCATTGGGCTCCTGTCCTTTGCGGCGATTTCGCAACTGGCGCCTGCTCTGTTCGGCGGCCTGATCTGGCGGCGCGGCACCGCGCGCGGCGCCATTGCCGGAATGAGCGCCGGCGTCCTGATCTGGGGTTACACGCTGCTGTTGCCCAGCATTTTCGATGCCGGCGCGAGCGGCGCCGGCATTTTGATCCACGGGCCATGGGGACTCGCCTTCCTGCGGCCGCAGGCCCTGTTCGGCATCGACCTGCCGCCGCTGGTGCATGGCGTGCTGCTGAGTCTGGCCTGCAACATCGCCTGCTATATCGGGTTCTCACTGAGTCGGACCCCGAAGGCGATCGAACGGGTGCAGGCCGGTCTGTTCGTGCCCTCGGCGCTTGGACCGATGCTGGTGCCGCGGGCGCCGAGCTTCCGCTTGCGCCGCGCCTCAATCAGCACCGGCGAATTGATGGCGACCGTCGCGCGCTATCTCGGCGACGAGCGGACCCGCGCATCGTTCCAGAATTTCGCCGCCGCGCGCCGCGTCAGCCTCGATCCGCAATCCGAAGCGGACATTCAGCTTTTGCAATACGGCGAGTATCTGTTGGCCTCGGCGATCGGCGCTTCCTCGTCGCGGCTCGTGCTGTCGCTCCTGATCCGCAAGCGCACGCTTTCCACCAAAGCCGCGCTCAAGCTGCTCGACGACGCCAATGCGGCGATTCATTACAACCGCGAAATTCTGCAAACCGCGCTCGATCACGTCCGCCAAGGCATCGCGGTATTCGACAAGGAGCTCGCGCTGGTCTGCTGGAACCGCCAGTTCGGCGAAATCTTCGACCTGCCGCATGAACTGACATCGGTCGGCGTCACGCTCGGCGAAATTCTCCTCGCCGTCGGCCGGCGCAGCGAGCATCACGCCGCCAATCTCGACGTGTTCGTGGCCGAGCGCATCGCCAAATATACGGCCGACGATGCGCCCTTCCTCGAACGCCTCGCCAACCAGGCCCTGGTGATCGAGGTGCGGGCCAACCGCATGCCCGACGGCGGCCTGGTGACGACCTTCACCGACATCACGCCGAGCGTGCAGGCCGCCGAGGCGCTGGAGCGCGCCAACGCCTCGCTGGAGCGCCGCGTCCGCGAGCGCACCACCGAGCTGACGCGGCTCAACGCCGAGCTGCACCGCGCCAAAGCCGAAGCCGACGAGGCCAACGTCTCCAAGACACGCTTCATCGCCGCCGCCAGCCACGACATTCTGCAGCCGCTCAATGCCGCCCGGCTCTACGTGACCAGCCTGAGCGAACGCCAGCGCGGCAGCGAAGGCGGCGATCTGATCGGCAACATCGATGCCTCGCTCGAAGCGGTCGAGGAAATCTTCGGCGCCCTGCTCGATATTTCGCGGCTCGATACCGGCGCGATGAAGCCTGAGTTTTCGCAATTCTGCATCGGCGAATTGCTGCAGCGGCTGGAGGTGGAATTCGCCCCGCTCGCGACCGCGAAGGGCCTTACGCTGCACGTCATGCCGTGCACGCTTCATGTGCGATCGGATCGCCGGCTGATCGGACGCCTGCTGCAGAATCTGGTTTCCAACGCCATCAAATATACGCCCGGCGGGCGCGTGCTGGTCGGCTGCCGGCGCCGCGGCGCACATCTGCGTATCGACGTGTGCGACACCGGTATCGGCATCCCGCACGGCAAGCGCCGCGCGGTGTTTCGGGAATTTCACCGGCTTGATCAGGGCGCGCGGGTGGCGCGCGGTGTCGGGCTTGGCCTGTCGATCGTCGAACGTATTGCGCGCGTGCTCGACTGTAAGGTCTCACTGCAATCGTCGCCGGGACGCGGCTCGCGCTTTTCTGTCGAGCTGCCATGCGCCGCAGCCGCAGACGGTCAGCCGGCCGCGCGTACACCAACGCGGCTCGAAATCGGGCGGCTCGCCGGCACGGTGGTGCTGTGCATCGACAATGACCGCGCCATTCTGGACGGCATGGAGACGCTGCTCGGCGGTTGGGGCTGCCGCGTGCTCAAAGCGGCTGATCTTGCCGGCGCCATCGCGGCAATGGCGGCAAGTGGCGCGACGCCGGATGGGCTTCTGGTCGATTATCACCTCGACGGCGGCAACGGCGTCACGGCGATCGCGCAATTGCGGCGGCTGCTCAAGCAACACGTGCCCGCAATCGTAATTACGGCCGACCGTTCGGCACATGTGCGGGAAGCGGCTGCACACGAGGCGGCGCATCTTCTCAACAAGCCGATCAAGCCGGCATCGCTGCGCGCACTGATGGCGCAATGGCGCGTGCAGCGCGTCGCCGCCGAATAGGATCGCCGGGTCTTATCCCGAAAGCCGCTCGATGGCGGCGCCGCAGCGGCCGAGCTTTTCCTCGATGCGCTCAAAACCGCGGTCGAGGTGATAGACGCGGTTGACGATGGTCTCGCCCTCGGCGGCGAGCGCGGCAATCACCAGCGATACCGAGGCACGCAAGTCGGTCGCCATCACCGGCGCGCCTTTGAGCTTTTCGACGCCCTCGATGGTCGCCCGTTCGCCGTCGAGCGAAATGCGGGCGCCGAGCCGCGCCAGTTCCTGCACATGCATGAAGCGGTTTTCGAAGATGGTCTCGACGATCTGCGATGTGCCTTGCGCGCGCGTCATCAGCGCCATGAGCTGCGCCTGCAAGTCGGTAGGGAACCCCGGGAACGGCGCCGTGGTCACGTCGACCGGCGCGAGCCCCGCGCCGTTGCGCGCGATGCGGATGCCCTGGTTGGTCGGAGTCACGGCGACGCCGGTATTGGCCAGCACGTCGAGCGCCGCCTGCAGCAGGTCGGCGCGGGTGTTCTGCAGGACGATGTCGCCGCCCGCCATCGCCACCGCCATGGCGTAGGTCCCGGTCTCGATGCGATCCGGCAGCACCGCATGACGCGCGCCGCTGAGCTTGGTGACGCCGTCGATCACGATGCGCTTGGTGCCGGCGCCCGAAATGCGTGCGCCCATCTTGTTCAAACAATCGGCGACGTCGGCAATTTCCGGCTCGCGCGCCGCATTGTCGATGACGGTGGTGCCGTTCGCCAGCGACGCCGCCATGATCGCGGTGTGGGTGCCGCCGACCGTGACCTTGGGAAACACGATCTCCCCGCCCTTGAGGCCGTGCGGCGCGCGCGCCACCACATAGCCGCCGTCGATCTCGATTTTGGCGCCGAGCTGCTGCATGGCGAAGATCAGCAGATCGACCGGCCGCGTGCCGATGGCGCAGCCGCCCGGCATCGACACCCGCGCCTGCCCCATGCGCGCCACCAGCGGCGCCAGTACCCAGAAACTCGCGCGCATTTTCGAGACGAGTTCGTAGGGCGCGGTGGTGTCGACGATGTTCGCCGCGGAGATATGCAGCGTCTGACCGTTGTCGGCGGTTTCGCCCGACCGCTTGCCGCCAACCATGACGTCGACGCCGTGATTGCCGAGAATGCGCTGCAGCAGGATCACGTCGGCAAGCCGCGGCACGTTGTCGAGGATGAGCGTCTGATCGGTGAGCAGGCTCGCGATCATCAGCGGCAGCGCGGCGTTCTTCGCTCCCGAAATCGGGATCGTGCCATCGAGCCGGCGGCCGCCCACGATGCGAATGCGATCCATGCTCACCCCCTGCGGCCCATCCCAGGCCAAAGCCAAACCGGTCCATCTATGCGCCCGACGCCCGGCGCGCGCAAAGCGCAACGCCGCGCACGGTTAGCAATCAATGCAAAACCCAGCCGGGCCCTAGTCGTTGCCCCGATTGCGGC
>Ga0335078_10017699_pt1 | contig 10594 bp, 8 predicted proteins | sample Lox_Sample_32_FD_206711 | JGI IMG/M metagenome (GOLD analysis project Ga0335078, IMG submission 206711) | Soil microbial communities from Loxahatchee National Wildlife Refuge, Florida, United States - Lox_Sample_3.2 | ecosystem: Environmental > Terrestrial > Soil > Wetlands | place: USA: Florida...
TGGGCCAAAATCGTCAGGACGTTCGCGGCCGCGCACATCAATCCCAACGTCCTGACCGCCGTCGGGTTCGGCATCAACGTCTTTGCAGCCTACCTTTTTGCCTATGGGTACTTCCGCTGGGCCGGCGCGACAGTGATCCTGGCCGCTGTTTTCGACTTGACGGACGGCCCGGTGGCGCGGGTCACGGAGCGGGTCACGCCCTTCGGCGGATTTTTCGACTCCGTCGTGGACCGTTACTCGGATCTGCTCCTGCTGGTCGGCTTGTTGGTCTACTACGGACGCATCTACCGGTTTTGGTACGTGACGCTGGTCGCGGTGGCCATGATCGGCGCCGTCATGACCAGTTACACGCGCGCCCGCGCCGAGAACCTGATCCCCAAGTGCAAAGTCGGATTCCTCGAACGGCCGGAGCGCATCGTGCTGATCATCATCGGCGCGCTGGCGGACAGGATGGCGCCAGTGCTCTGGGTGATCACGATCTTCTCGCAACTGACCGTGATCCACCGCATCGTCTACACTTACCAGCAGTCGCGGCGCACGGCGCAGAATTCGTCGGACGCTTAGCCTGTCCCGTCATTCGCGCAAGCGGGAATCCATTGGGCGCCCCCCCGCTTTTGTCGGGGCGACGTGCATCGAGCGGAGTGGGATTCCACGGGAACAACTTGATCGACGTCGGACAGACATTTCGCGAGAACGAGGTCCTGATCACGGGCACCAGCGGTTTCCTGGGCAAGGTCGTCCTGGGCCTGCTGATGGACCGCTATCCGGACTTCAAGCACCTGCACGTCCTGATGCGGCCGGCGAAAAGCCTCTCGCCCGCGGCGCGCTTCGAGCGCGAAGTGCTGGGATCACCCGCGCTGCGCCCGGTCGTCGAGCGGCTCAAGCGCGAACGTCCGGAGGTCGATCTCAACCGTAAGATTACGGTGTGGCCGGGAGACGTGGGACTGCCCGCGGCCGGGCTCGCCGACCACGAAGTGCGCGGGCTCGCGGGCCGCCTCGGCTTGATCATCAACAATGCCGGCCGTGTGGACTTCTTCCCGCCGCTCGACGACTCGCTGCACTCCAACGTGAATGGCGTGGAGCATCTGACCGCTCTGGCGGGGCGAACCGGCGCCCGTCTGCTGCACGTCTCCACCTGCTTCGTGTGTGGCGCCGCCGACGGGCTGGTGGAGGAAACCGAGGCCGTTCAGGGATTCTACCCGCGGCGGCAGGGCCCGGCCGACACGAGTTTCCGCGTACAGGATGAGCTCGACTATTGCCGCGAGCGCGTGGCGGAAATCTATCGTTCCGCGGGCGTGAACGGCGATCCCGCCAGGGTTGCGCGACGGCGTCCGCGGGAACTCTCGCAGCGCTTGACAGCGCTCGGGCGCCAGCGCGCCGAACACTGGGGCTGGGTCAACACCTACACCTACTCGAAGAGCCTGGGGGAGCAGGTGCTCGCGGCCGAAGCTCAAGTTCCCTGGACGATCGTGCGTCCGGCCATTATCGAGAGTTCGATCTCGTTCCCCTTCCCGGGCTGGATTGAGGGCGGACGCACGGCGGCGCCGCTGGTGCTGATGGCTCTCGGCGGACTGAAGGAGTGGCCCATGCGGCGCGACGCTCCCCTGGAGGTCGTGCCGGTGGATGAGGTCGCGGCCGCGATTCTGGTGGCTGGCGCGCTGCTGCTGCACGGCCGGCACCAGCCTGTCTATCAGCTAGCCAGCGCCGACCTGAACCCGATCCACCTTGAGCCTTTGGTGCGCCTCCTTCATGACGAGGCTCGGCGGCTGAACGCCAACGGCGGCGGTTCGAACGCGCACGCCGGCCGGCCCATGGTCCAGCGGCTGGCCGCCCCGCCGCGTCCGGGTGGCCCGCGCTTCGTCTCGGCGGCCGAGGCTCGCGCCAGCCGCGCGCGTCAGGAGCGGCGCGTCGAGCGCCTGCAGAGCTTCATCTCCCGAACGCGCAGTCTGCTCGAAGCGCTGAGCCTGCCCGGTCATCGCCGCCTCGCCGGCTGGAGCACTGCGCTGCGGGCCTTCGGTTTGCAGTCCAGCTTTCGCGAGCAGACACTGGAACAGTACCTGCCCTTCGTACTTCACAACCGCTACGTTTTCGAGTGCGAGAACATCCGAGCCGCGTACGCGCTGATCAACCCGGAAGACCGCGCTCGCCTGCCGTGGGCGCCGGAGAAAATCGACTGGGAACGCTATTGGACCGAGAACCAGATCCGCGGCATCCAGAAATGGGTCCAGCCCGGCGCAGTGAAGGACTGGACAATCCAGGTGTAATGGAATTCTGCCGCGGCGCTGATGGCGATCAATACGGCTGCTTGACCGCCGCTCGCATCCATTCCTCGAACGCTTGTAGCGCGCCGGGAATCACCAGGCGCGCGCCTGGGACAGAGCGGTGTCCGGCGGGCGTCGCGATCTCGTCGTAGATGCGTGCGTCATCGAAGCCGGCGCGGGAAGCGTCCGCGCGGGTGTTCGCGTAATAGTAGCACCGCAGCCGCGCCCAGTAGATGGCGCCAAGGCACATGAGGCAGGGTTCGCTCGATGCATACAGCTCGCAATCGCGCAACTGGAATGAGCCGAGCGTTTGGCAGGCCAGGCGGATCGCCACGATCTCGGCGTGGGCAGTAGGATCATTACGGGCCGTAACGCTGTTCGAGCCGCGCCCGATAATCTCGTCGCCCCGGACCACCACGGCTCCGAACGGTCCACCGTGCCCGGAACGCACGTTCTCGAGGGAGAGATTGATGGCCTCACGCATGAATGTCTCGACCATGGTCGGTACGTCAGTGTCCCAGGACGTCAGTCTGTCAGTATGTCATAGGTCCGTTGACCGTTTCCTTCATCGGCCCGTCCGCTTGAGTGCTGGCACACTGCCGGACAGGAATACTGACGCACTGACAAACTGACGTACTGACACGCTGCCGCAAAGGAGGACACCGCGCATGCCCAACATCGTGCGCTGCGGGCTGATTCAAGCCCGCTGCGAGTTCTCGCCGGATGAAATGTCTCTCGCGGCCATTCGCAAGGCGATGATCGCGAAACACGTCCGGCTGATCGGCCAGGCCGCGCGCGAAAAAGTGGAGATCCTTTGCCTCCAGGAGCTGTTCTACGGACCGTATTTCTGCGCGGAACAGAAGACGCGCTGGTACGATTTGACCGAGCGCGTACCCGAAGGGCCGACAATCCAGCAGATGTCCAAGCTCGCGAAGAAGCACCGGATGGCGATGGTGGTGCCGGTTTACGAAGAGGAAATCACCGGCCTCTATTTCAATACCGCCGCGGTCATCGACGCGGACGGGCGCTACCTGGGCAAATATCGCAAGCAGCATATTCCACATTGCTATCCGGGATTCTGGGAGAAGTTCTACTTTACTCCCGGCAATCTAGGCTACCCCGTGTTCGAGACGCGCTACGCGAAGATCGGCATCTACATCTGCTACGACCGCCATTTTCCCGAGGGCGCGCGAGCGCTCGGATTGAATGGCGCTCAGATTGTGTTCAATCCTTCAGCAACGGTGGCCGGTCTTTCGGAATACCTCTGGGAGCTCGAACAGCCGGCGCACGCGGTCGCCAACGGCTATTTCGTCGGCGCCATCAATCGCGTGGGACACGAGAAACCCTGGGATATCGGCGAATTTTACGGTCAGAGCTATTTTTGCGATCCGCGCGGCCAGATCGTGGCTCAGGCCAGCCGCGATCGCGACCAGCTGTTGGTCGCCGATTTGAATCTGGACCTGATCCAGGAGGTCCGCGCCACCTGGCAGTTCTTCCGCGACCGGCGGCCGGACACATACAAATCGCTCGTGCAGGGGTGAAGAAAAAGTCAGGAGTAGAAGTATGAAGTCAGAAGCATGAAGTCCGAAATCTGGGAGCGTGAACTTCTGGGCTGCATTCCAACTTCGCTTTTTGAATTCCGGCATTTCGAATTTCGAGTTTCGCGTTTCGAGTTTCGAATGTCGGCCTTTTGAATTTGGCATTTTGGATTCTCGGATAAAGGCGATGCCCACAGCTGCACCAAAATCGTCGGCCCAGGAAGCAGTCGTCAATCAGCAATCGCCAATCGTCACTTCCGAGAGTTGGCTTTGGAACCAGGACCTCGCGGCCATCCCACCGGTGCTCCGCACCTGGACCACCTACAACTACGCCGCGCTTTGGATCTCGATGAGCGTGAACATCCCCACCTATCTGCTGGCCAGCGGCATGATCGCGGGCGGGATGGATTGGAAGCAGGCGATCTTCACGATTTTTCTGGGCAACGTCCTCGTGCTCATTCCCATGCTGCTGATCGCTCACGCGGGCGCGCGTTACGGAATTCCCTTCCCGGTATTTGCGCGTTCCGCCTTCGGCGTGCTTGGCTCGAACGTCGCCGCCATGCTGAGAGCGCTGGTCGCCTGCGGGTGGTTCGGGATTCAGAGCTGGATCGGCGGCGAGGCGATCAATGCCATGATCGTCGCACTGGTCCCGGCGTGGAGGCACTTCGCCACCGGGCTGCCGCTCTGCTTTGTGCTCTTCTGGATGCTGAATGTGTTCGTCGTCATTCGCGGCATCCGCGCCGTCAGACTCCTTCAAGGTGTAAGCGCGCCCTTTCTGCTTGCGATTGGTGTTGCGCTGCTGATCTGGGCCGGCGTCAAAGCCGGTGGATTGGGTCCGATGCTTTCCACGCCATCCCGCTTCCACGGTTTCCCGGAATTCTTCCGCTTCTTCGTCCCCTCGCTCACTGGGGTTGTCGGATTCTGGGCCACCGTGGCCTTGAACATTCCGGACTTCACCCGATTCGCGAAAAGCCAGCGCGCGCAAATGCTGGGCCAGGCGCTGGGCCTGCCCACAACCATGACCTTCTACTCGTTTGTCGGTGTCGCCGTCACGTCGGCAACGGTGGTGATCTTCGGACAAGCGATCTGGGACCCCGTCGCCGTGCTGAGCCGGCTGCAGAACCCTCTGGCAATCGTGGTGGCGATGATCGGACTTCTCGTGGCGACGCTTAACGTCAACGTGGCCGCCAACGTGGTCTCACCAGCGAATGATTTCTCCAATCTGTATCCGCGTCGCATCAGCTTTCTCACCGGCGGACTGATCACCTGCCTCGTCGGCTTGCTGATGCAGCCCTGGAAACTCCTCGCAAGCTACGGCAGTTTCATCTTCGGATGGCTCGTCGGCTACTCCGGATTCCTTGGACCCATCGCGGGAGTTCTTGTGGCCGACTATTTCGTGATCCGCCGCAAGTTGATCAAGGTGCCTGATCTTTATCGTCGCGGCGGGGCCTATGAGTTCACGGGAGGATTCAATTTGCGGGCGATTGCCGCGCTTGCGGCCGGGATTGTGGTGGCGTTGATTGGCTTGAAGATCCCGTCGCTTCGGGCTCTGTATGATTACGCCTGGTTCGTCGGATTCGGAGTTGCCTTCCTGGTTCATTTGCTGCTCAGCCTGCCTGGCCGATCAACTACTTCAATCTCCCCACAGTGACGGCGTGTACTCCGCGCCGGACTGTTGGCGCTGTTCGCGCGCCCGGTCCTTCCACGTAAACGGCGGCTGTCCGGTGTCGATCTGCTTCATGGTGATGCAGCCGTGCACCGGGCAAACCAGCGCGCACAGGTTGCAGCCGACACATTCCTCTTCAAGCACTCGCGGAATGCGCTTTCCGTTGCCATTCGCGGGATACTCCTCGATGCACTGGTGCGCGCCATCCTCGCAGGCCACGTAGCAGAGATGGCATCCGATGCAAAGGTCCGGATTGATGTCAGCCACGATCTTGTAATTCAGGTCGAGATCGCCCCAGTCAGCGACGTTGGGGACGGCGCGGCCGACCAGATCGTTGAACCGCGCTAACCCCTTGGACGCAAGATAGCTCTCGAGCCCCTCGATCATGTCTTCGACAATGCGGAAGCCGTAGTGCATCACTGCGGTGCACACTTGAAGCGAACTCGCGCCCAAAGTGACGAACTCCGCGGCGTCACTCCACGTCGCAATACCACCCATGCCGCTGATGGGGACCTTCACCTGCTTGGCGCAGGCCGCAACCATGTTCAGAGCGATAGGCTTCACGGCCGGGCCGCAGTAGCCGCCGTGCGAGCCCTTGCCGCCAACGATAGGCCGTGGCGCGAAGGTATCGAGGTCCACGCCCATCAGACTGTTGATCGTGTTGATCAAGGAGACAGCGTCCGCGCCACCGTGTTCGGCCGCGACCGCGATACGCGTAACGTCCGTGATGTTGGGCGTGAGCTTGACGATCACGGGCGTGCGCGCCACTTCCTTCACCCACTCGGTGATCATGGTGGTGTACTCGGGCACCTGTCCCACGGCCGCGCCCATGCCGCGCTCGCTCATGCCATGCGGACATCCGAAGTTCAGCTCCAGGCCATCGCAGCCTGCGGCCTCGGCGCGCTTCACCATTTCGTGCCAGGCGTCGCGCCGCGACTCCACCATCAGCGAGGCGATCAAGGCGTGCTTCGGATACCGCTTCTTCACCTGCGCGATCTCCCGCAGATTTTCTTCAACCGGCCGGTCGCTGATGAGTTCGATGTTGTTAAAGCCCATCAGTTTTTGCGGTCCGTAGTCGATGCCGCCGTAGCGCGAGGTGGTGTTGATGATCGGCTCGCCGATCGTCTTCCAGACCGCGCCGCCCCAACCGGCGTCGAAGGCACGCATCACCTGTCCGGCCGTATTCGACGGCGGCCCGGAGGCGAGCCAGAAAGGGTTGGGACTTTTGATTCCAGCAAAATTGATGGCCAGGTCTGACATGGCAGGTTCCTCAAAGCAGGGGTTCGATAGCTTCGCGCACTTCGGCCGAAGCCACCACGGGCACAATCTCGAATTCCACCAGGTCGCTCCAGGCGGCAATCCACCGCTGCAGCAGGCGGGCGTCATCGCACTCCATGAGCTGAAAGCAACGATCGAAGTTGGCCTCGATCCAGCTCCCGATGTACTTGAGACCCTCGGGCTGACTGCGGCCCCTGTCACGCAGGCGCCGATAGACCGCCTTCGCATCTCGATTCCTGAATCTCTCGATGACCATGAATTGCATAGCTGAAACCCTCTCGCGTTTACTAATTCCTGTGCCTACTTCCTTACTGTCAACTGTCGACTGTTGACTGCCGACTGTTGCTGTCAACTGTCGACTCCTGGGCCAGCCACACATCGATTCCGCGCGCGGCCGCCATACCCTCGGCAACCGCGTCCACCACTTCCTTGCCCCCGTTGACGCAATCGCCTCCGGCAAAGTATTTCGGAGTCCCGGTCTGATGCGTGGCCGGGTCGACGACAACATGCCCTTCCTTCAGTTCGATTCCGGGAATCGAGGCCAGGAATTCTGTCACCGGCTGCTGGCCAAGCGCCTTTATGATCATGTCGACGGCGAGCGTGAAATTCGACCCCGGTTCGATTTCGACGCGCGCGAATCTTCCCCGCCCTTCCAGGCGTGTCCGCGCGCACTCGAGGCCCGTGACCGCACCGTCATGACCGAGAATCGCCAGCGGCTGCGTGTTCCACATAAAGTTCACGCCGTCCTGCTTCGCCAGGTCGTATTCGTAGGCGAACGCCGGCATCGAATCTTCGCCGCGACGGTAGATCATAGAGACGGATTCCGCTCCCAGGCGCCGCGCCGCCGTGACCACGTCGATCGCCGTGTTACCCGCGCCGATCACAGCGACGCGGCGGCCCACGTCAACCTCGGCAAACGGCCGGCTCTTGGTTCGCTCGATGAACTCCATGGCGCCCTTCACCCCGCGCAAGTCTTCGCCGGGCAACCGCAAGTCCCACGTCTCGCCAAGGCCGACGCCGATGAACACTGCGTCGAAGCCAGCCTCGATTTCAGCCAGCGAGATGCGGCTCCGCTCCGGGGCCGCGGCTCCGGCCTCAGTCCCCGAAAGGTCATCCGACGCCAGCGGAGCCAGGCACGCCTCAGCCGCCACGCCAGTCACTTGGACACCTTGGTGAATTTTCACGCCCAGATTTTCAACAAGCTTCACCTCGCGCCGGCTGTCCTCGGCCCGGCTCTTGTAGGCCGCGATGCCGTAGGTGTTAAGCCCGCCCGGCACCGGGTTGCGGTCGAAGATCTCGACCGAATAGCCACGCTGCGCCAGTTCTGCCGCGCAGGCCAGCGACGCCGGTCCCGATCCGATGCAGGCCACCCGCAGCCCATTCGGTGTTCCCGCGCGAAGCGGGCTGAGCTCACGGCTCAGGGCAAAGTCCGCGGCGTAGCGCTGCAATCGCCCGATCTCAACCGGCCGCTCGCCGGTGCCGTTCAGCACGCATGCGCCTTCGCAGAGCACTTCGGTCGGACACACGCGTCCGCAGCTCTCCCCAAGAATGTTGGCGGTCAGGATCACGCGCGCCGACCCGGTCAGGTTACCCGTCGAGATTTTCTTGATGAACGATGGAACGTCGATGCGCGTAGGGCAGGCTTTGATGCAGGGCGCGTCGAAGCAGTATAAACAGCGGCTGGCGGCGATCAGGGCCTGCTGCGGGGTGAGAAGCGGATTGAGATCGGCAAAGTTCTCTTCGTACGTCTCAAGCGGCAGCTTGGCAGCGACCTGCTCCGGCTTCATTGGAGGATTCTAGTCGACGAGCGCGGTGTTGTCACGGGACAAGTCGACAGTTTACAGTTGACAGTTCGGTCAAGCGAGTTCGAAAGGTCAAAAGTCAAAGGTCGAAGGTCGAACGCCAACAGTCGAAAGCAGCGTCTCACACTGTTTGGACCTTTTGACATTCGACCTTCGACTGCCCACTGTCAACTGTCGACTGTAAACTGTTAACTCCGATGCGATTCGACACCCTAATCCGGAACGGCATCATCGCAACGGCAACGGACGCCTACGCGTCCGATCTTGGCATCGCCGATGGGAAGATTGTTGCTCTGGGCCAGAATCTTCCGGCTGACTCCGCAACGGCGGTGGTCGACGCGGCCGGCAATTACGTGATCCCCGGCGGGATTGATGTCCACACTCATCTCGACATGCCTTTCGGCGGCACGAAGAGCGCCGACGATTTCGAGTCGGGCACCATCGCCGCGGCTTTCGGCGGCACCACGACGCTGATCGACTTCGCCATCCAGCAGAAGGGTCAGACACTGCGCACGGCGCTCGATACCTGGTGGAAAAAGGCCGACGGCAGGGCGGCGATCGACTACGGGTTTCACTGCATCGTCACCGACCTGCCGGACGCGCGCCTCGAAGAGATGAAGTCACTCGCGGGCGAGGGTGTGACCAGCTTCAAGCTCTTCATGGCCTACCCCGGCGTCTTCATGGTGGAGGACGCGCTCATCTTCAAGGCTATGCTGGCGGCTTCTGATACCGGATCGATGATCTGCATGCACGCCGAGAACGGCGGCGCTATCGATGTGATCGTGCAACGGGCGCTGGCCGAGGGCAAAACGGCGCCGAAATATCACGCGCTCACGCGCCCCACAACGGCCGAAGCCGAGGCTACGGGACGAGCCATCGCGCTTGCCGAGATGGCGGGTTCGCCCGTCTATATCGTTCATCTCTCCTGCAGCGAGGCGCTGGAGAAGGTGCGCGAGGCGCGCGACCGCGGGCTGCCGGTTTACGCCGAGACCTGCCCGCAGTATCTGTATCTCTCGATCGAGAACTTTGACGTGCCCGGCTTCGAAGGCGCAAAGTACGTCTTTACGCCGCCGCTGCGCGAGAAGTGGCATCAGGAGCGGCTCTGGAAGGGCCTAGCCGCCGATCAACTGCAGGTGGTCTCCACCGACCACTGTCCGTTCTGCTACAAAGAACAGAAGGAACTGGGAAAAGACGATTTCACAAAGATTCCCAACGGCGGGCCGGGAATCGAGCACCGCCTCAGTCTGGTGTTCACGGGCGGCGTGCACGGTGGACGTTTCTCCGTGAATCGCTTTGTGGAGACCGTTTCGACTGCGCCCGCGAAGCTCTTCGGTCTCTACCCGCGCAAGGGCACCATCGCGGTTGGCTCCGACGCGGATCTGGTGATCTTCGATCCCCATCTGGAACAAGTGATCAGCGCCGCGACGCATCACATGCGCGTGGATTATTCCATGTTCGAAGGCATCAAGGTGAAGGGAGCGCCCCGCCGGGTATTCTCGCGAGGCCGGCTGCTGATCGACAATGGCCGGTTCGTGGGTCGCGCCGGGCACGGCGAATTCATGAAGCGGCAGCGATATAATGCGCCTTCGTAGGCGCGACCCCTGCGCTCGCCCACGGGCAGGCACCGGGGCCTGCCCCTAGAGGGAACGATGGGAGTCAACAAGGAATGAAACGGTTCTGCGGGGCCCTGCTGGCACTTCTGCTGGCCAGCGCATGCGCCGGCGCGCAAGGGTCGGGCAAGATCATCATCGATCAAGACGCGATGGGGCCCGCTGGCACTGACCAGGACGCAATCCTGCTGCTGGTTCAGTCGCCGCAGGTCGACCCGCTCGGTATCACGGTGGTGACCGGCGACGGCTGGCGCGATGAAGAGATTGCCCACACGTTGCGCATGCTCGAAATCATCGGCCGTACCGACATTCCCGTTCTTCCCGGCGCCGTCTTTCCTCTCGTCAACAGCAAGGAAAAAGCCGAACAGTGGGAAACGCTGTACGGAAAGATTCCGTATATGGGCGCGTGGTTCGTGCACGCTCCTGGCTGGCAGTATCA
>Ga0335078_10017701_pt1 | contig 10593 bp, 11 predicted proteins | sample Lox_Sample_32_FD_206711 | JGI IMG/M metagenome (GOLD analysis project Ga0335078, IMG submission 206711) | Soil microbial communities from Loxahatchee National Wildlife Refuge, Florida, United States - Lox_Sample_3.2 | ecosystem: Environmental > Terrestrial > Soil > Wetlands | place: USA...
GGCTCAGCCGCGATTTCCCGTGGCAGTCACGGAACGTTCCTCATCCAAGGTTGGACGGGGTTCGTGCCGCCGCATTGGGATGCTTCGAAGGTCGATGCCCTTGAGCAGATCGACGATGCCGAAGCCATCGCGATGACGCGCCGACTTGCGGCGGAGGAGGGTATCTTCGCGGGCATCTCGAGTGGAGCGAACGTGGTGGGAGCGCTCCGCCTCGGCGAACAGTTGGGTCCTGACGCGGTCATCGTCACGATCGCAGTGGATACGGGGTTCAAGTACATGAGCGTGGCGCCGTATCACGACTTGGTCGGGTAACGGCTCCGAGTTACGGGTTGCCCTCACCAACCGCGCGCCCGACCTGAACTACGGATTGCGGAGCGCCGTCCGAAGCCTCGGCGCCAGCCACGGCCGGCGCCCCCACGCGATGATCTGCCCGCGCCCGACGGCGCTCCAGAGCCTTCGCCGGCCGTACATGACGAGCAGCATGGCGGTGGGATCAGCGGACAGGTGGCAGTCCACCGGGCGCGCAGCCGGCGGATCGATGGTGAGCGCTCCGTTGTCGATCGCGATGACAGTCGAGCGGCCGCCGCGCAGGCGCACGTCGAAGCACGCCTGCAGTCCGGCGGCACGCCGTTGATCAACCATCGCGGATGGAGGAAGCGCGCGCATGACGGGAACAGCAAATCCATCCACGGCGAGCGCGGCGTGCCGGCGCTCGATCGGCCACGTGCGGCGTTCGGCTCGAGCGATGTCGTCACCATGCACAAGGGACTCGCTGAGCAGGTGGCAGGCGAAGACGGCCAGAGGCATGTCGACACCCTGCACGAGCCAAGGCGCCGTCCCGCTCTCGTCTGCGCGGCCCATCGCTGCGTTGAACTCCGCCGCAGCGGCATCGATTCGATCCGCCACAGTGTGGCTGTCGCGATCGGACTCGCGCGCCACCGTCACCCTCGTCAAGGCCTCCAGCTCCCTGAGCTCCCGGAGCGGTGATGCGACGCGTCGCGCGGCGAGCGCCGGGATCAACTCCCACGCGTTGGCGAGGTGCACAGCGACGTCGCCGGCGCTCCACACACCGATGGCGTGGCGAGTGGGGTCGGTGATCGACCGTATCCGCCGGGTCAGGCGGGGAACGACCGCCGCGAGCGCAGCGCGTGCCTGGGCGAGATCAACGGGGGCAGGTGCGGACATCGTTTCGATTCTGCTCCCCGCGTCACAAACGCGATGGCAGGCGCGAAGACCGCCCCGGCACGGAGATGTGCTTGCATGACGAGCGATATGGGGACCGACACTCGCGCGACCCTGCCGGCGCGGGAGGTTGCGTGGCGATGAGCTCCTTGCGGCGCACCGCACTCGCGGCGGGCGCGCTCGCCGTCGGCGCTGCGGGCTGGGAGGTGCAGCGACGCCGCGATCTCCGAGCCATCACAGAAGACCCAGAGTGGGACGAGCTCAACCGACGCCTCGACGGGCACGTTCACCCATTGCGGGCCCATGACGGCACGCTGCTCCACGCCGAGATCCACGGACCTGATGGCGCGCCGACGATCGTTCTGGTGCACGGGTGGCTTGAAGCCTGCCGTCTCTGGCACCACCAGATCCGTGATCTCTCGCGCGACTTCCGTGTCGTCGCGTACGACCAGCGCGGTCATGGGCGGAGCGCCCCATCAGCGCACGGCGAGTACAGCGAAGGTTTGCTTGCAAGTGACCTCGGCGCTGTGATCGACGCGCTTGTCCCGAGTGCGCAGCGCTGCGTGCTCGCCGGGCACTCGATGGGGGCCATGGCGATCATCGCCTGGGCCGGGCGCAATCCGGCGGTGGCGAGTGAGCGCGTCGCCGGTGTCGCACTGATCAACACCGGGATTCACCAGCTGGTCGAACGCCTCGCCATCCTGGGCGACTGGTTCGGAAGCAGGGCGACGACCGAGACGGTGATCGCGGGGCTCCTGCAGGCACCGTACAACCCACCGAGCCGTCTCGACCCCATCAGCCTGCGCCTCGTCCGCCGTATCGCCTTCGCCCCCTCGGCACACCTTGCGCAGGTCGCCTTCGCGCATCAGATGTTCCTGACGACGCCCGCGCCTGTGAGGGCCGGATTCGCAAAGATGTTCACCACGCTCGATCTGAGCGCCGTGGTGCCGCGTGTCACGCCGCGGGCTGTGGTGATCGCCGGTGACCGAGACCGGCTCACGCCGCCATGGCACGCTGAGCAGCTTGCCACCGCGCTTCCCAATCTCGTGCGACACACGGTGCTGACGAACACGGGACACATGTCGCCGCTCGAGGCGCCGGACGCGATCACCGCGCAGCTCCGCGCGCTTGCCAGCGAAGGTCGCCCGTCAGCCGTGAGCTGACGTTTCGAGGCTTGCAACGACCTCGTGGGGTGCGGGCATGGAGGCGATCTCTGCCTGGACCTCGCGCGCACGGCCGGCATACGCCTGGTCATCCAGGAGGCAGCGCACTGCGTCTCGAACGGTCGGGGGTGTCACTTCTGCCGTCAGCAGCGTCCGGCCGACGCCCCGGCGCGCGCACACGTCGGCGTTGATGTACTGATCGGCGCCCTGCGGAATCGTCAGGAGCGGGAGCCCGTGCCCGAGCGCGCCGAGCATCGTTCCCGCGCCACCGTGCTCGATGACCAGCGCGCAGCGGGGGAGGAGCAGCGAGTGCGGGATGTAGCGCGCGACGTGCACATTGTCCGGCTGCGCGCCGAACGCGTCAGGATCGTTCTCCGGTCCCACCGTCACCACGAGGTTCACGGGCTCGTCACGCAGCCCGCTGATCACGCTGGCCAACAACGACTGTTCGTGATTCATCAGCGTCGTACCGAGCGTCGCGTGAACGAGTGGCCGGTCCGCGTGCTCCTCCACCCATCGCGGCAGCCGCTCGGACGCCGCAGGTGGAGCAGGCATCGGCCGGACCGAGAGGATATGACCGATGCTCGTGGGCGGGGCCGTGCGAAGGCTCGGTGGACAGATGTCGACGCACGCCGCAGCGTCGTCTCCAACCGTCGCGATGCTGTCGAGGTCGTGCTGGTGCCGCAGGGGTGCTGTCGCCGCGGCCGCCAGACGCAACGCCTCAGATGTCGGCAACGGGCCGAGCGTGTGGTGGACGGACGGGACGCCCATCACACTCGCGCAGATGGGCCCGGCCAGCTCGAATGTCTCGTGCACGATCAGGTCGGGCCGCCAGTGCTCCCCGATCGCGAGCAGGCCGGCAAGCATCACCTCCGCGCCGATCTCGCCGAAGAGCCGGGGCAGGAACCACTCAAGGATGCGGGCGGGCGGGAGCGCCTCCCACGGCTGACCGGGGTGCCGGCGACTGAGTTCCGCGAACCACTCGTCGAAGGAGGATCCCGCCGGGAACGCCGTGAGCTGCGCCGCTTCGACGCGGGCACCCAGACTCGCATGCACGGCGATGCCCACGGTGTGGCCGGCGGCCTCGAAGGCGCGAGCCAGCGGCAGCATCGGCTGCACATGTCCGTACCCGGGAGTCGACGTGAAGAGGACGCGCATCCCGATCAGGCGGCCGCCGGGGCACGCGCCTCGAGCTCAGCCGCGCCTTCCTCAGCGTGCCGCCCGATCACCCGGTATCGGCTCTGCGACCAGCGAGATCTGAATCTTCTCGCCGCAATTGGGGCAATCGCGCGGCTGTTGCACGACTCGCCGATTCCCCTCCGAGTCCCTGCCGCCGTCGATCATCGTGACGGTCACGCTCTTCGCGCATTCGGGACAGTCGTAGCCCACATGCATCATGGGGATCCTGCTGCCGACGAGGTTGACATCCGACGCCATGACTTGATCCTCCGTGTAGCTGCGTGGAGACGCCGTCCACACATGCTGACACCGACCGAGCCTCAGCGCACGCCGTTCCCGCAACCGGGGATGCCGCCGCTGCGCACGCGTCGTCAGCGAATCTCGGCGGCGCGCTCCTCACAACCCCACGGCGAGCCGTGGGCCTTCAGCCCGTCGAGGAAGGGATCGGCGGGAAACGCCTCGGGACCGAGGACCCCCACACCCGACCAGGCCTTGGACTCGAGCAGTTCGAGGGCGACGAGAGGATTGACCGCCGTCTGCCATACGACCGCCTGTGACCCGTACTCCGCCATGGACCATTCGTTGTCCACGACGTGATGGAGGTATACCTCTCTGGGATTGCCGTCCTTGCCGGTGCCGCGCACCCAGGTGCCGGCGCACGTCAGGCCCGACATCCGATCGCCGAGACCGGCCGGATCCGGCAGGCATGCCGCAACGACATCGCGCGGTGAGACGAGGGACTTGCCGACTTGCACCGGCTCGGTCGAATCCAGACCCAGCTTGTGCAGCGTGCGCAGAACGCCGATGAACTCGTCGCCCAGCCCGTACTTGAAAGTGACGCGGCCGCAGTCGATCCACCGTGGCATGAGCAGCACCTCCTCATGCTCGACGTTCACGCACTCAACCGGCCCGATCCCCGCCGGAAAGTTGAACACCTCGGGCTCGCTGAAGGGAGGGGTCGTGTACCAGCCCTTACCGCGCTCGAACACGATCGGCGGGTTCAGGCATTCCTCGATCGTCGTCCAGATCGAGAACGTCGGTGCGAACTCGTATCCCGCGACGGCGAGGTTGGCTCCGTCGCGAACGCCCATCTCGTCGATGGAGGAGAAGAGATGATCCGCCGCGTAGCGGGCGAAGACGTCGGCAAGACCCGGTTCCACACCCATGCCGACGAGGGCGAGGATGCCCTTGTCCTCCCACTCACCGGCCAGCGCGAACTGCTCGTCGCCGAGCTTGACACCCGGGGTGGAGTAGGGCTGGTCAGGGTGCGGGTGTGAGAGCGACATGGCCATGTCGAGATAGGTGACCTGCGAGGCGAGCGCGGCCCTGAAGAGCGGCATGACGAACCGGGGGTCGACGGCGTTCAGGAGCACGTCGCACCGTTCAGCCTTGAGGAGTTGCGAGATCGCCGTCTCGTCGCCGGCGTCGAGACGGACGGCGCTGAACCGAGATCCCGCTCCGACGATCGCGCGCTCCGCTCGCGTGGCGTCGTAGTCGGCGACGACGACTGCCTCGAAGAGATTCCACCGCGAAGCTGTCCGCGCGATCGCGGTTCCGACTCCGCCCGCTCCCACCAACAGCACACGCATCGCGATATGACCTCCGGGCGGCCAGTATAGTTGTCCGCCTACCCGCGAGCGGGCGCTGACGGACGCACGAGCCGGCGCCGATACGCGGGAAACCGCGCAAGCGAAGGGGCAGCATGAGCGGAGCGCCCATCCCCGAGGTCCAGGTGGACAAAGGCCTCAAACCCGGCGCGTTATCGCTGGTCTCCAACATCGTCATCGGCGTCGCATCGGTCGCGCCCGCGTACAGCCTGGCCGCCACGCTCGGGTTCATCGTCATCCTGGTGGGGTTCAGCACGCCGAGCGTCGTGTTGCTGGCGTTCATCCCGATGCTGTTCGTGTCGATCGGCTACAGCGAGTTGAACAAAGCCGATCCCGACTGCGGCACCACCTTCACGTGGGCGACGCGCGCATTCGGCCCGCGCACGGGATGGATGGGCGGCTGGGGCATCATCGCCGCGGACATCCTCGTGATGGCGAGCCTCGCGCAGGTCGCCTCGCAGTACACGTTCCTGCTCTTCAACGCCAACAGCATCGGCACTGACGCCACCAGCGTCTGGGTGCTGCTCGTCGGTCTGCTGTTCATCGCGCTGATGACCTACATCTGCTACCGGGGCATCGAGGTCTCGGCACGGATCCAGCGCGTGTTGCTCTCGATCGAGGTGGTGATGCTCCTCGCGTTGGGCCTGGTCGCCCTCATCAGGGCGCTGACGGGCAACGCACCCGCCGGCCACGCGACTCCAAGCCTGGACTGGCTCAACCCGGGGAGGACCGACTTTTCGACGCTCGTGAGCGGGCTGCTCCTCATGCTCTTCATCTACTGGGGCTGGGACACGTCGGTCTCCATCAACGAGGAGACCGCGGACCGAACGAGATCTCCGGGCCTCGCCGCCATCACCTCGACCGTGCTGCTGCTGCTCATGTACTTCGTGGTCACCGTCGGGGTGCTCTCCTTCGCCGGGACCGGATCCACCGGAATCGGACTCGGCAATCCGAACAACTCGGGAGACGTCTTCTCACCGCTCGGGACCGCCGTCTTCGGAAACTCGGCGTTGGGCAACGTCCTCTCGCACCTCCTCCTGCTCATGGTGCTGAGCTCGGCGGCCGCGTCGACACAGACGACGATCCTTCCCACGGCACGCACGATGCTGTCGATGTCCGTTTACAAGGCGCTTCCCGACGCGTTCGCCAAGATGCACCCGCGCTTCTTCACCCCCACGGTTGCCACGCTCGTGATGGGAGGGGTATCCGCGGCGCTCTACGCGGTGGTCAACTACATCTCCGAGGGCAACGTGATCCCTGACGCCGTCACTGCGATTGGCATCTGGATCGCCTTCTACTACGGACTGACGGGGTTCACGTGCGTCTGGTACTACCGCAAGACGCTGCTCAGCAGCGTGCGAAACCTCTTCATGCGCGGGATCCTGCCCTTTCTCGGTGGCCTGTCGCTGTACTTCGGCCTCGTGTGGAGCGTGAAGGACGACTTCAACTACAACAGTGGCGTCAGCTACACGTACTGGGAGCTTCCATTCGGGCCCCGCTGGCAGATCGGCGGTGTCTTCCTCGTCGCGTTGCTCTCCGCCCTGGTCGGGGTCGTGCTCATGATCCTGTGGATCATCGCGCGACCGCGGTTCTTCCGAGGCGAGACCCTCAACAGACCGACGCCGACGCTCGTGCCGGACACGGGAGCACCGGGGACGCCTCCGACGCCGCCCGTCTGACGCACCGGGCGCCGTCCGAGCACGCGGTCGCGCTCAGCGGCGGTTTCGCGACCCCGCCTCGCCTCCGACGACCACGCCGACGGCGATGAGTGCGGCGACGAGCCAGACCACGTTCCCAGTGAATGCAAACTCAACCGCACCCACGATCGTGACCGCCCAGAGGAGCTGGTTGGGCCTGAGCCCGAACCACATGCGCCTCGAGCGGCCGGCGGTCTTGTTCACACCCGGCCGCCGTTCCCGTCCGCAGACCGTGCACAGATTGCCATTGATTTGATTGTTCGACGAGCGGGGGGAGGTGGTTAGAGCCGTTTGTCACACGCCACGCCGGGCGGCTACGTCAGGACCAGGCCCGATGGATACTCCGACGGCTAGGGTCCGTAGCTCTTCCAGACGTCAGTCAACTTGGGTCGCTTCGCGTTCAGAGCTGCCGCCGTGGCCATGTCCTCGGTGCCCGCGTCATCCACCATGTCAACCGCGAAACTTGGGATCGTGGCGAGCACGGATTGCCTCAGGTGCTTCGACTGCGCGCGGGCTGACCCGTCGGTGAACGCAAACTGCGGAGTCCAGCTGGGCAGCGCGGAGTATGCGTCCCCGTAGCTCGGCCGCTCGACGATCCATTCGGCGGAGCTGCGGGGGCAGCCCCCTGCGTACTGGCACTGCTCGAACTCGGTGAATCCCTTGTGAGCCGTCCTGTCGGTCACGACGATCTTGAACGCACCCGCGTGGCCGGGTGGGCTGTAGGTGACCGAGGCGGACATCCTGTCACCGACGCGCACGGTGAAGACGGTCGTGATCGTGTTCGTCGGGTACATCTCCCACCACGCGTAATGCGTGCCCTGCGCCGTGCCGTTGCACTCCTGGTAGGTGCCGCCCTGCTCGACCGTGCTCCCGCCCCAGCCGTCCAGCCCGACCCACGCGACTGCAGCCTCCGGGGACTCGCCGTTGCAGCCGTAGGCGCGCTCGGTCCACTCGGCCTGGACGGACGTGAAGGGGCGAGGCGTCGTGAGGGCTGCCTCGGTCGACACGTACCCGGACCAGTTCAGCGAGTACTGCGTGGATCCTGAAGCGCTGGCGCCGGCTGCGATCCGGGTGATGACGGCGGGGCCGAGGCGGACGCTCGGTGCCGCTGCCACCGAAGACAACCCCAGCGTTCCGGCGGCGATGAAGCTGCAGAGTGCACCAAGGAGGAGCTTGCGCGCCCTCATGGGCAGTCAGGCTCAGAAGGGATCACGCCGACCACGATTACATGTGCGGGGCACCGCGAAATGACACGTCTGTCACGACTGGTGGCAGCCCTCAGGCGGCGTCGCCGGCGATGCCCGCGACGGCCCAGGCGCGCGCCGTCAGCTCAAAGGGGCCGTCACCAACCCCCAGACGGTGGCGGTAACGATCGCGGAGGGCGGCACGGCGCTCCTCATCGAGCGATTTGCAGAAAGCGCCAGACGGGGCGATGCCGGTGGGGAACGGGGACCACAGGTCTTCGAAGTCGACGTATTTCGCTCTGACCACCAGCGGGCGCGAGCGCACGTCACGCAGCCCCGCGGCACGCCAGAGGCGCGGGAGATCGCCCTCGGCGCACCAGCGCATGACCGCACCCTCGTCTGCGAGCGCGGCGTGGTCAGGATCGACGTCGAGGGCGGCGTCCCAGAAGGCACGAAGCAGCGTCATCTCGCCCGCGTAATCCCACACGCACGCGGCGACGACTCCGCCCGGGCACGTCACGCGCGCCATGGCGCGAACACCAGCCTCGGCGTCGGACAGGAAGTTCACAACGAGCTGGGCGAGCGTCGCGTCGGCCGATCCGTCGGGGAAGGGCAGCGCTGCGGCCTCCGCCACGACAACCTCGACGCCCGGGAGCCTTGCGCGGCACGCCTCGACGAATGGCGGCGACGGGTCGGCGGCACGCACGTTTGCGGCGCCGAGCCGCTCCACGAGTACCGCGGTCAGCGCTCCGGGTCCACACCCGACGTCCACGGCGCTCATCCCACGCTCGACCCCGGCAAAGTCGATCAACGACTGCGCGAGCTGCCGGCTGTACCGACCGACGTGCCGATCGTAGGTCTCCGCCGGCGCGCGAAACATCTCAGCACCTGGCATGGCCGGCAAGGCTACCCCGTCGGATTCGCGATTGCCGGGTCAACCTCCAGGAGCGCCTCGGGGTTGCGATCGATGCGGTGGTCCCTGGTTGAGAGTGGTCGCCTGTGAACCGCTATGCTTCACCGTCGGCTCACGCCTATCCGCCACGTTGGAGGGAGACCAATGAAACGCGCGGCATTCGTCCTCATCGGCGCCAGCACCACGCTGCTGCTTGCCGGGTGCGGCAACGAGACCGTCACCGCCTCGGAGACCCAGCAAGGCATCACCGTGCAGGTCGTGGTCACGAGCGACAGCACGGCGATCGACGCTCTCAAGCAGAGCCTGCCGTCCACCGCTCCAGGCGTGACCTTCTCGAATGGGGACACGCACAGCGCGCCGCACGTGTGCGGCTTCAGCACCAGCAAGAACGGTCACAGCTACCAGGTGGACTTCTACGGCAACCTCCCGAGCGGCACGTCGGCTCTCGTCTGCAGCGCCTCCGCTCAGCAGGAGTTCCTCGCCGACGCACCGTAGGCGGTAGCCGTCGCCTGCGGCCGGACGGCCACGCGTTGCGCGAGGTGATGCCGGGGCGCGCCCGTTTCAGCGCGCTCGGAGCGAGTTGAGATGTGCCAGGGCGGCCACAATCGCACCGGCGGCGCATCCGGCTGCGCCGTACCAGATCGCGCCCCCGCCCTCACTCTGAGGCCCGCCCCCCAGGGTGGAAACAGCCGGGATGATGAGCAGGACGCCCGCCGGAACCACCAATGCCGCGAGCCAGCCCACCGCACGCCGGCGCGCTGGGGAAGCGGGTCGGCGGCTGAGAGTGACCGCGGCAACCACTACCGCGATCCCGACCGCGTCAATCGCAAGATCCAGCGCGGCGTACTGCGATGCAGCGTTGAGCCCGGACGCGGCTCCGGCGGCGGTGACGAGCACGTACACCTGCGCGGCCGCGGTGCCGGCCAGCAGCGTGCCTCCCGAGACGAGCGGAAGGGTCGCGGGTGGTCGGGCCCATCGGTGTATCGCCGCGGTCCACAGACCGCCGATGAGGAGTGGCACCGCCACCAGGAATACCGAGGGATCGAACCCGTCGGCGGGTGCGACGCCGGACTCGCTTGGGCTCGAGCGCGCCCCGGCAACGAACTGAATGGGCGCGGTCCCCAGCTCCGTCGGCGTGAAGGCGATATCCGTCACCGAGATGATGCACCCCGGGGAAACGTCGCACCGGATGTGATCGAGCCCGAACGGTCCGGCGTGGACGGTGAGGGTGACATCGATCCTTCCGTCGGAGTCGGCGCTCGCGAACTCCGCATCCGCGACGGCGCAATCCGACGCTGACGCATTCGCCACAGCCGAGCACTCGGTGACCACCAGCTGCTTGCCGGGCGTGTATCCGCTTGCTTCCACGCGTACCTTTTGCCCATCGTGCAGGCCGGTTGACGGCGTGACCGTCACCGTCTCGGCGGCGAGAGCGTGGTCCGAGCCTGCGAGCGCCAGGGCCGACACGAGGATCCCGAGGCAGAGCACCTCGCGAGCCCGCGCGGCCGACAGCATCGCGTCAGTATGAGGCGGTATTCCCTATCGCACCCATGTGCCGGCGCCCGCCATGGCGTTGAAGAGCGGGCGGGCGGCGCGCCCATCGGCGATGCACGCCGCTCCGACTCCGCGAAGACGCGCCTCCGCCACAGCGCGCAGCTTCACACGCGC
>Ga0335078_10017702_pt1 | contig 10593 bp, 9 predicted proteins | sample Lox_Sample_32_FD_206711 | JGI IMG/M metagenome (GOLD analysis project Ga0335078, IMG submission 206711) | Soil microbial communities from Loxahatchee National Wildlife Refuge, Florida, United States - Lox_Sample_3.2 | ecosystem: Environmental > Terrestrial > Soil > Wetlands | place: USA: Florida...
CGAAGAGCTAGGCGCTCCGAGGACGGCGCTGGCGATCAGCCGGGAGGGACCGATGAAGCGCCGTGAACAAGGCCGTGAGCAGGCCGCCAAGCCGGTCAGCGAACGGCTGTTCGGTGTGTTGATGGATCAGGCGCCGGTCGCGGCGAGCGTCTCGCGCGGCGGTATCGGCCTGTACGCAAACCGCGCGTGGGCGCGCCTGTTCGGTCTTGGCCGGCCCGAGGACGCCGTCGGGCGGTCCATCGTGGAGTACTATGCGCTGCGCTGCCGCGAAGACAGCCGGGAACGCACGCGGCGCCGTCAGCGCGGGCTCCCGGTGCCCGCCGAATTCGAATCCACGGGCCTCCGCAGTGACGGCACGGAGTTCCCCATGCACGTCGCCGTCGGGCTGGTGCAGCTCAAGGACGGCGCCGCCAACCTCGCTTTCGTCACGGACATCAGCGAGCGAAAGCGAGCGGACGCCGCGCTGCGGCGTCTCGCCGGGATGGTCGCGTCGTCGGAGGACGCGATCGTTTCTGCCGACCTCGAGGGCGTCATCCAGAGCTGGAATCCAGCCGCCGAGCGCGTCTTTGGGTACGCCGCCGACGAAATGCTCGGCAGAAACATTGCCGTCCTGGAGCCACCGGAGGTCGCCGGCGAAGCCAAGAGGTTGCGCGAGCGCGTGCTCCGCGGGGAGCAGCCGTCCCGGTTTGAGGTGACCCGCCGTCGGCGCGACGGCGCCCTCATCGAGATCGCGACCATCCTCTCGCCCATTCGTGGCGAGGCCGGGCAGCTGGCCGGGATCTCCGCCATCTTGCGCGACATCACCGAGCGTAAGCGCGCGGAGGAGAAGCTGCAGCGGAGCGAGGAGTTCTACCGCAGCCTCTACGAGAATATCTCCGAGTGCATCTTCATCCTCGACGTCACACCGGACCAGCGGTTCCAGGTCGTGAGCTTCAATCCGGCCGAGGAACGCGCGGTCGGCATGACCACGGCTCAGGTCGCGGGCCGCTTTACCGATGACATCCTTCGGACGGATGTCGCCGAGCAGGTGAACCGCAACTATCTCCGGTGCGTCGAAGAGCGCCGCGTCATTCGGTATGAGGAGGTGCTGGATCTCCCCAAGGGCCAGGTGCCGTTCTTCACCACCCTGATTCCCCTCGCAGCGCCAGATGGCCGGATCCACCGGATCATCGGCCTGGCCGTGGAAGCGACTGAGCGCCAGCGGGCCCAGGATGCGCTGGAGGCCAGCGAGCGGCGATTCCGCGCCCTGATCGAGAACAGCATGGACTTGGTGGTGGTCATGGGGGCGGATGGCCGGTTCAAGTACTCGAGCCCGTCCGTGTCCCGGCTGGTCGGCTATGCGCCTGGCGAGCTCAGGGGACAGGATGCCTTCGGCTACGTGCACCCGGACGACGTGCTCCGGGTGCAAGCCGCTTTCGGCCAGGTGCTGCAGCCAGCAACGCCGGCGATCCGTGAGACGTTTCGCTTTCGCCACAAGGACGGATCCTGGCGGGTGTTGGAGTCGGTCGTGACGAATCTGCTGAGCGAGCCAACCGTCGCGGGCATCGTCACGAACTCCCGGGACATCACGGATCGTACCAGCGCCGAGGAGGCGCTGCGGCGCTCTGAAGCGGAATTCCGTGGTCTCATTGAGCGCGCCCCGATCGGCATTTACCGCGCCGCGCCGGATGGACGCTTCCTCACCGCCAATCCGGCCCTCATCAGGATGCTCGGCTACCAGTGGATCGAGGAAATGCTGACGCTCGACTTGGCCCGGGACGTGTGTGCGGACGACGAGGCCTGCGACAAGCTGGCCGAGGCGTTGGCGCAGGGGGAAGCGAGGACCGAGGCCCGGTGGAAGCGGAAAGACGGCAGTGTCATCACGGTGCAGCTCAGCGTGCGCGCGGTGCGTGGGCCGGCGGGCGAGATTGAGGGCGTGGAGGGGCTGGTTCAGGACGTGACGGAACAGCGCAGCCTCGAGACGCAGTTCCGGCAGGCGCAGCGACTGGAAGCGGTGGGGAGATTGGCAGGTGGCGTCGCCCACGACTTCAACAACATCCTCACTGCCATCGGCGGCTACTCGGAGTTGCTGCTGGAGACCTATGGCGCGAGCGATCCTCGGCGCGCGGATCTCGAGGAGATCCGGGCGGGCGCGGTGCGCGCGACGAGGCTCACGCGACAGCTGCTGGCCTTCAGCCGCAAGCAGATCCTCCAGCCTCGCGTGCTCGACCTCAACGAGATCCTCCGGGCGCTGGACCGGATGCTGCGCCGCCTGATCGGAGAGGACATCAAGCTCGAGATGGCGCTGGACACGCACCTTGGGGCGGTACGGGCGGACCCCGGGCAGATCGAACAGGTCGTCCTCAACCTCGCCGTGAACGCCAGGGATGCGATGCCCAGTGGGGGGCGGCTCACGCTCGAAACGGCCACCGTGGACCTCGACCCAGCCTATGTCCGCGAGCACCCGGAGGCTTCGTCAGGCCGGCATGCGATGCTGGCCGTGAGTGACGCCGGGGTCGGGATGGACGCCGAGACCCGGTCGCACCTCTTCGAGCCTTTCTTCACGACGAAGGAGCAAGGCAAAGGCACCGGTCTGGGGCTGGCCACGGTCTACGGGATCGTCAAGCAGAGCGGTGGCCACATTTGGGTCTACAGCGAACCGGGACGCGGCACGACGTTCAAGATCTACCTGCCCCAGGTCGACGAGGCCCCCGAGGACCTGACCTTGCCCGCACCGGTGCAACCCGCGGTAGGGGGGCGTGAAACGGTCCTGCTGGCGGAGGATGACGCGTCGGTTCGGGCCGTGGTCGCGGATGTGCTGACGCAGCGGGGGTATCGGGTGCTGCGCGCATCAGACGGCCAGACGGCGCTGGAGCTGGCTCGCGGACAGCCGGGGACGATCCACCTACTCCTGACGGACTTGGTCATGCCGGGGATGACGGGCCGTGAACTGGCGGACGCGCTGGCCGCCGAGCGCCCCGGCCTGCGCGCGCTGTACATGTCCGGCTACACTGACGACACCGTGGTCCGGCACCGCGTGCTGGAGGAGGGCATGCCCTACTTGCAGAAGCCTTTCACAGGGCAAGCGCTGGCGTCCAAGGTGCGGGAAGTGCTCGACCGCGGGTAGCGAGGAGGGCCGGCGGGGGATCGGGTCCGCCCGAGTGTAGGACCTCTCACCGTGCTCTCCGACCTGTGCGCCGACCTCGACCCCGAGGTGCACGCGGTGCTCACCGAGAAGGTGTTCCCGCGGCAGGCGCAGGTGGTCACCAGCGAGGCGTGGGTGAACGGGTTGGGGTAGGTGATCCGGGCCGCTACGGCAGCGTCACGACGGACCTCGGCCTCGCCTGCGCGGCGGCGCAGGAAGCAGACCTGCTACTCGAGGCGCGCTGCGAGGTGAACCCAGCGCCACAGGACCCACCGACACCATAGGGCCAAGTTGTGCCGCCGGCCTTGACCAACCCGGATGTGGGTGAGGGCACTTTTGAGGGCACTGCGAGCCGGAATCGCCCACTCACCTAGGAATTGGACGGAAGACGCGCAAGCCGGAAGTTGAATAGCGGCGCCTGCTTAGGACTCAGGCGGACTTACGCGGAAAACCCTGGCGGCCCTTTGCAGACCTCTGCCTTACCACTTGGCTACGGCGCCGTGGGGAGCGAAAGCTCGCACCCGGCATGGGGTTTCTCAAGGAGCCCCGGATCGCACCCCGGAACGGCAGGGGCCGTGCGTCCGGCGCCGGACGGAGCCGTGGCGCACGGGGTTGGAAACGCCACCGGCGGCTCGGAGGCCGTACCACCGGCGATCGCCCGCGCTCCGGTGCTCACTCGCCCCTTGTCGCCACCATCAGGAAGCTGTGCCAGTCGAGCTTTGACCACGCCGACACCGCGAACCCCGCGGACTCGGCAAGCCCGGTCATGGCGCGCCTCGCGTAGAACTTCACTCTCCCGTCGCGGCTGAGGGGCGCCGTGAGATTCAGGATCTGTCTCAGCGGGAAGAGCAGCGTCGGATCCGCAATGAGAGCCCTGCCGCCGGGTACGAGCACCCTGGCCATCTCCTGCAGCACCCGCCGTGGGTTCGGATAGTGGTGAAACGAGAAGGTACAGGTGACCAGGTCGAAGCGCCCGTCGTCGAAGGGCAGCTGCTCCGCGTCGGATACCCTCACGTCTGCGCGCTCGCCCAGTCTCGACCGAGCAACGCCGATCATCTGGTCCGACAGATCAACCCCAAACAGCCTGGCATCCTTGTTCTGCTGCCCACCCAGCTCCAGCAGGGCGCCCGTGCCACAGCCCACATCCAACCATGTCTGGAACGGGCGCGCCAGCGCGGCGGTGACGATGCGCTGGTAACTCCGCCTCAACGGCGCGTACTTCGGCGACTGGTCGTACTGCTCGGCATCGCGGTCAAACTCGGCCTTCGACAGCGCCTTCTTGTCCGCCCGCATCACGCCTCCCGACGACGCCCGCCCGGCCCAGCGTCGCTCGCCCCTGCCGGCGGTTTCTGCGCCGCCGCCATCAGCCGTTCCAGCTGAATGCGGTGACGCATGGGATGCACCACGGCGTGCTCGAGCATCTGCTCGACGTTGTAGTCCTCACCCCATCGGGACTTGTACGTGGCAGGCGCGAGCTCGTGGTCTTCCAGCCCCGCCAGATGCCTGCGCCAACCCGCGACGACCTCCTCCAGAAAGGCCCCGCCCCTCGCCGCGATCCTGACAGGGTCGGTCTCAGGATCGAGATCGGTCACGGGCCTGCCGACGCATTCGCCGATCCACGTGAGGTAGCCGCGGGCGGAGCCGAGCACGTGCCCGGCGACGTGGTCGACCGACCGGTACGAAGGGTCGTCCGTCGGCGGCAGCCCCGTGCCGGACGCCCGGAACGCGGTCCAGGTGTCGAGAAATCGCCGCAGCTCGACCTCGTGCAGCTCGACGCAGCTTCGAACGGCGTTGCTCTTGAACATGCTCCCCTCCACGGGCCGGCGGCGGCCCCGGGTTCGGCATCGCCGCGGTCCTCCGGCCTGCGAGCGTGGCCGGTGCGCCGGCTCCCTACCGCAGCGCCTGCACCACCGGCATCCGCGACGCCCGCCTCGCGGGGAAGTAGCCACCCACCAGCCCCATCACCGCGGCGAACAGAAGCCCGGCCGCCAGAATCCCCGGCGTCACCAGGAAATGGAACGCGAGCATGCTGAACGAGGACCAGTTGGTGGTGCTCGTGACGACGCCGTTGATGGGAATGGCGACGAGACATCCCACCAGCCCGCCCACGAGCGCGATCGCCACGGACTCCGCCAGGAACGACGCCATCACGCTGCGCGGCTTGAAGCCGAGGGTGAGCAGCACGCCGATCTCGCCGGTGCGCGAGGCCACCGCGGCATACATCGTGTTCAGGGCGCCGAAGATCGCCCCGATCGCCATGATCGAGGTGATGAAGACCGCCAGGAAGCTCAGGATGGTCTGCAGGGCCGCCGACTGCGCCGCGTAGAACTCCGATTCGCGGTGGGCGTCCACCTGGAGGCGGGGGTCCTGGTCGAGCGCGGCCCGCACCTCCGGGAAGAGGCCGGGGCTCTTGAGGCGGAACGCCACGACCTGGAAGAACTCGCCGCGCAGCACCGGCATCAGCTGCTCGTTCTCGCCCCAGACCTCCGACTCGAAGACCGATCCGCCGGCGCTGAAGTGCCCGGCCACCAGCCAGGCACGGCCCCCGAAGCGGATGGAGTCGCCGACCGCGCTGTGCGCCAGGCGCGGCGCGATGGCCGTGCCGATGATCACCTCGTCCTGCCCCGGTGCGAAGCGACGGCCCTCCACGATCCGGATCGTGCGCCGCACGGCAAACGCCTGCGCCGTCACGCCGCGCGCCACGACCAGCCGGTCGCCGCCCCCGCCGGCAGCCTCGAGGCTCACGGGCACGAACACCTCGGGACTCACCAGGGGCTGGCCGTCGGGTCCGGTGGCGATCTCCGGAAGCGCCGCGATGATGTTGGCCTCGTTGCGCGAGATGCCGCTCGCCAGCTCGGAATCCGTCCCCTTCCTGAGGACCAGCACGTTGTCGGGGGAGCCGGTCTTGACCAGCGCCATCCGGAAGCCGTGCGCCAGTGCCAGCATCGCGATGAACACGCCGACGACGAAGGCCACGCCCAGCGCCGTCATCGCCGACGATACCGGACGCCGCAGCGCGCTGCGGAGGTTGTAGACGAGCGGGATCTTCATTCGACGTGTCTCAGGGCCTGCACCGGCGAGAGCCGCGCCGCCGCCGCCGCCGGGACCAGTCCGCTGGCCGCCGCGAGCAGCGCCGCGATGCCCACGCCCAGCGCCAGGGTGCCGGCGGTCACGTCGAAGCCCGGGAGGAAACCCATGGCCGTGAAATGGATCGCATGGAAGAGCGCCTTGGCGGCCCCCAGCCCGAGGATCGCCCCGCTCGCCGCGATCGTTCCCGCCTCCGCCATGACCAGCCCGAACAGCAACCGGTCCCCGAAGCCCACCGTCTTCAGCACGCCCACTTCGTTCGTCCGCTCGCGCGCCGACAGCATCATCGAGTTGGCCGCGACCAGGAGGATCGCGAACACCACCGCCATGCCGATCGTGTCCATGAGGAAGCTGACGTTGCCCCACATCGTCACGAACGAGGTGTTGAACGCCTGCTCCGTGCCGGTCTTGGTCGGGTCGCTGGAATTCTTGAACATCCGGTCGATCGCCGCCGCGACCTGCGGCGCCAGGCCGGGGTCGCTCAGCTCCAGCACGTACCAGCCGGGCTCCATCCAGGTGCGGTTGCGCTCGTACGCGTAGTCGTAGTGCAGCAGCAGGGCGTCCTCGGGGAACGAGGGCTGCAGCGACCGATACACCCCGCGGATCGTCAACGGCCAGTCCCCGGTGAAGATCGTCCCCTGTAGCGTAATCGTCTGCCCGAGGTGCCACCCGAACTTCTCCATCAGGCTCCGGCCGACGACGCAGGCCGTGCGCTCCTGAATGAAGGCGGCACGCTGATCGGCCGGGAGCGACATGTCCCCACGGTAGACGTCGAGGTACGACTCCGGGTCCACCGCGAACTGGGCGAAGAAGTTCTTCGGATCCTGGTAGACGCCGCCGAACCAGTCCGCCCAGGTCACCGCGCGAACGCCCGGCACGGCCTGGAGGCGCTCCCGGTAACTCTGGGGCAGGAAGAACACGATCCCCTTGGCGCTCTGGACCACCATCCTGGTCTCGCTGCCCACGTCGGCGCTCGCCCGCAGCGTCGTCACCACCGAGCGCAGGGAGGCGAACAGGAACAGCGCCAGGGCGACGCTCAGCGTGGTGAGCACCGTGCGCCGCTTGTGACGCGTCAGGTTGGCCCAGACCAGCGGGAAGTACTTCACGCCGTCAGCACGCCCTTGTCGAGGTGCAGCACGGTACCGGCCGCCTGGGCGGCGTGCGGGTCGTGCGTCACCATCAGGATGGTCTTGTGGAACTCGCGGTTCAGTCGTTGCAGCAGCTCCAGGATCTCCGCCGCCGAGTGCGCGTCGAGCTGGCCCGTCGGCTCGTCGAGCAGCACGACCGTCGGATCGGAGACCAGCGCCCGCGCGATCGCGACGCGCTGCTCCTGGCCCCCCGAGAGCTGGCGCGGAAAATGGGCCGCCCGGTCGGCGAGCCCGACCACCCCGAGCGCCGTCGCCACGTGCTCGCGCCGCTCGGCCTTGGAGAGCCGGGTCAGCAGGAGGGGCAGTTCCACGTTCTGGGCGGCGGTCAGGACCGGGAGGAGGTTGTACGACTGGAACACGAACCCGACGTGCCGCGCGCGCCAGTCGGCGAGCGCGCCAGGGCCCATGGCGCTCACCTCGGCGCCGGCCACCACGACGGTGCCCGACGTCGGGCGGTCGAGGCCCGCCACCAGATTGAGGAGGGTGCTCTTGCCGCTCCCGGACGGCCCCATGAGCGCGGTGAAGCTGCCCTCCGGGACGTCGAGGTCGATGTCGTCGAACACCGCGATCACTTGGGAGTCGCGCTGGAAGTGCTTGCTCAGGTGGCGCAGCTCGACCAGGGGCATGTCGACCCTCGCTATGGTTTCACCCGGACCCGCATGCCGTCGCGCGGCGTTGCCACGCCGCCGACGAGCACCGTTTCCCCGCCGGAAAGCCCGGAGCGCACTTCACGCACGCCCCCGCTGACCGGCCCGGCGTCCACGCCGCGGGGCGCGAGCCGCCCGTCCGTCACCACCCAGACCACGGACCGCCCCGTGGAATCCGTCCGCACCGCATCGGCCGGAACGTCCACCCGCGGCCGCGGGGCCGGCGCGCCCGCCGCGCGTTTGCGCGCGCCCTCGAGGAACTCGACCCGCGCGCTCATCTCGGGGAGCACCCGCGGATCGTGGTCCACGAACGCGACCTTCACCTGCACCGTCGCCTTCTGGCGGTCGGCCGTCGGGACGATCAGCCGCACGACGCCGCGATACGTCGTATCGGGGAAGGCGTCCACCGAAATCCGCGCGGGCTCGCCCACGCGAACCTGCTCGATGTAGGCCTCGTTGACGTCCACCTCGACCTCGAGGGTCGCCATGTCGGCCATGGTCACCACGGCGCCCCGCGTCAGGCCGCCGCCTACGGAGGGGGCGACCACCTCGCCGACCTCCGCGTCCTTCTCCAGCACCGTGCCGGTGAACGGAGCCCGGATCACCGTGTTGTCCAGGTTCGCGACGGCGACGCCGAGGGCGGCGTCCGCCGCCTCGACCCTGGCCTGCTGCGCCGCGACGGCCGCCGCCGCTTCCGCCGCCTTGCTCTCCGCCAGCTCGACGTCCTGCTCCGAGATCAGCTGCGGGTTCCGCGTGCGCACGTCGCGCGCCCGCCGCGCCTCGCTCGACAACTCCGCACTGTCGGCCCGTGTCTGGATCAGCGTGGCCCGCTCGGTCGCCAGGTCGGCCCGCGCCTGCTGCACGGCCGCCTGGTACTCGGCGCTTTCGAGCCGGCCGATGACCTCCCCTTCCAGCACGCGCGAGCCCTCGCTCACCCCGAGGAAGGCCAGCCGCCCCGGCAGCTTCGAGGAGACCGCCGCCTGGGTTCGCGCGACCACGTACCCGTTGGCCACCACCCCCGTGCTGCTCCCGGCCTGCCCGCCCACCACCACCGCGGTGGCGACGGTGACCGTCGGCGCGCCCTCCCGCGTTCCCATGAGCACCGCAACCAGGGCGAGCGCGAGCACCGAGACCCCGCCGATCGCCCACGCGCGCCCCGGCCGCCGCGCGGGCGGTGCCGCGTCCCGGTTGATCCGCAGGCGGGAGAGGTCAGGGGGCGTCATGGCAACTCCAACACAACCTAGCGTACGTGCGCCCGGCGCGCCCGGATTCACCGCCGAAGCGGGAACGGGAAGGGGGATCACCGGCTTTCTGCCGGTTTGAGCCGCAGCGCCGAGCCGGACTACACGGTCGAGACCTTCCTCGCGTACACCATCCGCTCCACGGCCGTCGCGGTGAGCCGCCTGCCGGTCGGCGCCAGGTAGCGATCCGCCAGGCTCTCGTAGCCGACGTCGTCCACCACCGTCCAGCCGTATGGCGCGAGCAGCTCCGGGACGTCCGCCGGCTCGACGCCCCAGAGCCACGTCCCGCGGCGGACGAAGCGGTCGTACCCTGCCTTCCAGCCGTACAGGGTCCGACCCTCGAGGAAGCCCCTCCGGACGTAGGTGAACGCGAGAAGACTGCCCGGCGCGGCGGCCGCGAGAAAGCGGAGCGTCGCCCGCACCCCCGGCTCCGTCAGGTACTGAGTCACCGCCTCCCAGATGAAGAAGGTCCGCATCGCCGGCGCGTAGCCGCGCGCGGTGAGCGCCGCGCCTGGATCGTCACGATCGAAGTCGATCGGCACGAAGTGGACGTGCGCCGGAATCCCCCCGAGCAGCCGGCGCACCCGCCGCGACTTCGCTTCCACGGTCTCGCGCTGATCCAGCTCCCAGACCGGCGGCCCGGCGGGACCGGTCAACCGGAACGCGCGCGTGTCGAATCCGCCGCCCAGGTTCACCACCGCCTCGACGTCGCCCGTCGCCGCGGAGAGCCGCTCGTCGATGTACCGCTTCCGGCACAGCAGGCCACCCCACAAACCCGGGTGGCTCCGCTCGCTCTGCGCGACCGTCCAGTCGCGCGCCCAGCGCGGCCGCAGTGCGCGCGCGAACGCCCTCCCCCACCAGGGGAGCATGTGGTAGGCCAGATCGTCCTGCACGACCCGCCGGTCCCTGGGGAACGACTGCTCGATGGCGACGAGCGCCATCGGCATGATGCCCGTTTTCGCCGCCGCCCGGGACATGACGCATCATACCGCGGCACCGACCGGGCAGCCACGGCGCGTCGCCTTCGCCGTTCGCTCGCCGGCGCAATACATTCGTTGCGGCGCCGGGCCGAGCCGGCGCCGCGCCACCGCCCTTCGGATCCGCACCCGGAGACCGTGATGAAGCTCGCCATTCCGCTCGCGCTCGTGCTCGCCTTCGCGCCGGCCGCCGCTCAGGCGCCAGGGCCCCAGGGCTACTACCGCTTTCCCGCCATCCACGGCGACACGATCGTCTTCACCGCCGAGGGCGACCTGTGGGTCGTGAGGGCCGAGGGCGGCCAGGCACAACGCCTCACCTCCAACCCGGGGACCGAGACCAACGCCGCCATCTCACCCGACGGCCGGACC
>Ga0335078_10017704_pt1 | contig 10592 bp, 10 predicted proteins | sample Lox_Sample_32_FD_206711 | JGI IMG/M metagenome (GOLD analysis project Ga0335078, IMG submission 206711) | Soil microbial communities from Loxahatchee National Wildlife Refuge, Florida, United States - Lox_Sample_3.2 | ecosystem: Environmental > Terrestrial > Soil > Wetlands | place: USA...
CGGGCAGCTTCCCCACAGCGCCGTCCATCTCGGCCCGGGTCATGGAAGGATCAAGCGTGACCGCCTGTGCCTGGGGAACGCGCAGGTGCACCTGCTGTTCGAAGGCCCGCCCCTCGGAGGAGTTGCGGCTTTCCGCCAGAACCACGTAGCAGGCGCGCTCCGGGGCCCGCAGCGGCACCACTCCACCGGTGTTGCGGACCAGGGTCACCGCCCGGTCGGCCACTTCCTGCGCCCGCTCTTCGGCCTGCGGCGCTTCGAGCGATTCGTCGAGCGCCTTCACGTCCACCAGCCGCTGGCGGTCCAGCCCCAGTTTCTCTTTGGCAGCCAGGACCTTGGCCACGCTCTCCTGGATGCGGGCGCGGCTCAACCGGCCGCTTTTCACCGCGGCCACCACCGCCCGCAAGGCGACATCCGGATCGGGCGGCATGAGCAGCACATCGGCTCCGGCCTCGAGCGCGCGCACGGCCGCCTCCGCCGTGCTGTAGCCCTTGGCGATTCCACCCATCTCGAGCGCATCGGTGATCACCAGTCCCTGAAAGCCCAGCTCCTGGCGCAGCAGGCCGGTCAGAATCTGCGGCGCCAGAGTGGCCGGCAGGTCGGGCGGCGCCAGCGCCGGCACGGCCACGTGAGCCGTCATCACCGAGTCCACGCCGGCTTCAATGGCAGCCCGGAACGGCACCAGCTCCAATTGCTCCAGCCGCTCGCGGTCTGCCGCGATGGTGGCCAAATTCACGTGCGTGTCTTCGGCCGTATCGCCGTGCCCCGGAAAGTGCTTGGCGGTGGTGAGCACGTACCGGGCCGGGTCGGAGTGCGCGCCTTCGATGAACGCCTTCACCAGGCCCGCGACGGCCTGCGGGTTCTCCCCATACGACCGGATGTTGATCACCGGATTGTCGGGGTTGTTGTTGACGTCCGCCACCGGGAAGAAGACCCAGTGCACTCCCAAAGCCCGCGCCTCGCGCGCGGTGACCCGGCCTTCGAATCGCGCCAGCTCCGGGTCGCCGGCGGCCCCGAAGGCCATGGCGTGCGGGAAGGGAGTGGTCTCGTTGACCCGCATGCTCGCTCCGCGCTCGAAGTCCGCGCCCACCAGCAGCGGCGTCCGGGCCAGCCGTTGCACCCGGTTCAGAAACGACGCCAGCGGGTAGGCGCCGACCTTCGGCGTGGCGTGTCCGTTCGACCAGTTCACCAGGATCAGCCCGCCCACCCGGGTGTCGCGGATGAGCCTCGTGAATTTGCGGTATTCGCGAGACCGGCTGCTGGGAAACGTGCCGGAAAACGGGATGAAGATGAGCTGCGCCACTTCCTCGCGCAGGGTCATGCCCTTCAGCCAGCGCTGGGCGGCCGAGGTAGCGGCGGCGGTATGCGCTCGCGGCTTGCGGCGGACCATTCCGTCCGCGGTTCCCGCGGCCAGCAGCCCGGCCAGAACCGCGCACAGCAGTCGAGGCGCCACGCTCTTAGTGTGCCAGATTCCCGCGAGTCCCGGAGCGCGACCAGGCGGAACCCCGCTTCTGAGTGCCGGGCGGCTTGCGCACCGGAGGCAGATTCAGCAGACGTTTCACCGCCCGCACCAGGTGTGCGGGTTCGCGGGCGCTCTTTTCCACCACCGTGTCGGCCCCGGTATTCTGCTCCGTGAGGCCCATCGGGTCCACGTACGCCGAAAGCAGAATCACGCGCGCCGCGGGTTCCACCTTGCGGATCCGCGCGATCAGCTCGGCGCCGTTCATCCGCGGCATCTTGTAGTCCGTCACCACTACGTCGAAGCGCGAGGCCGCGAACAGCTTCAAGGCGTCCTCCGCGCTGGCCGAAACTTCGACCCGGTACCCCAGCTCTTCCAGCAGCGACCGCCGCACCGTCAACCCGTCACGATTGTCGTCGACCAGGAGAATTTTCGCGTTCGAAACGGGCGTTGATTTCATGAATGGAACGCAGGCGAGAGTAACAGAGCCGTCACCGATCTGTCAACGGATTTGCATCGTCTTGGAAAAGCGCCGAATTTAACGCTTGACAAAGTGAGGCGACCGATTCCCGCGCTCACTCCACTGCGCGCGGCGCGGTATACCCCGCCTTGGCGATGATCTGATACTTGATCGGCTTGCCCTTTTGATCGGCGAACTTCAACGGCTCGTTGGTGCCGGGGTCCACCAGTTGCACCTTGATTTTGCGAAACGTGCCATCGTGGGCCTTATTGGTGGGTTGATACGTCAGTACGTACTGGCTGCGGAGAGCCTGTTGAATGTTCTGGAAAATGGTGGGAAATTCCCCGAAGAATCGCGGGAAGAACGCCATGCCGCCGGTCTCGGTCGCGAACGTCTTCATGGCGTTATCGGCCTGCAGATAATCCATCTCCGCCAGCGGCGACATGCCGCGGGCCTCCATCATGATGCGGAGCGCCTGCATTAACCCGATCGGATACACCGGCACGCCGGCCTCCTGAAGCTTCTTGCGCGCCTCGCCGTAGTTGATCTTGCTGAACGTGTCGATGCCGGAGGAAATCAGCACGATCGCCTTACGTCCTTCGATCCCCGACATGCGGTCGGCCGTGTCGGTCAGCGCATCGTACAGGTTGGCTTCCGAGAAGGCCGGGATCTGGAGCCTCTGCATCGCGTCGCGAGCCTTGTTCTTGTCGGTGGTGAAGTCGGTCAGGATCTCGGGGCGGAGGTCGTAAGCCACGATCGCCACGTAATCGTCGGGCTTCAGGGTCTCAAGGAAGCCCCATGCGGCCGCCAGGGTCTGGTACCAGGTAGAGCTGTAGAACTGCTGAAACCGGGCGCTGAACTCGATGACCATGGCCACGGTCATGGGTGCCTCGCCCATGTTGCTTCCCTTGAGGGGCTGAGGCACGTTGTCTTCCAGAACCCGGAATTTATCCGGCGGGATTCCCGGAATGAAGTGGCCTTTGTTGTCGAGCACCGAGACTTCCACCGTTACCACGTCCACGTCACTTTTGAAGGTGGCCAGGCCCGTGGTGTCCGGTTGGTTCTTCTTGCTCAGCTTCGATGGGATCTTGGGAAGGTCGGAATCGTCCGTAGGGTTCCCGGCGTCCCCGGTGTCCGGCTTGCGGGGCCGGGCCACGGTGGTCCCCGGCTCGCGGTTAGGCCCCTGCTCCTGGCCGACCAGCAGCCCCGCCGCCACCGCCAGAGAAAGGGCTAAAACAACCGTTGTCCACGATCGCATACCGATACCTCTGCTCTCACTTTATTCCAGGGACGCGCCGCCAGCCGGTCTCGTTCCACCTTCAGTTTACCCACGGCCCGCCTCCCTTGCCATGCTTCCGCATGTAAACCTGGAACCTCCGCTTGGCGCGCTGGAGCTTCCATTGGTTGTACGCCGACCGCGCTTCGGCCAGGCCGAACGCCGGCCGCCATCGCGCTTTCAAATAAACGTACCCGAAGAGCATCCCGCCCAGATGCGCAATGTTGCTGACTCCGCTGTTCTGCCCGAACGCGCTGAACAGCGCAATCGCCCCGTAGATCATGACCATGTATTTGGCCTTGATCGGGAACAGGAAGTTCATGAGCACGGTCTGGTTCGGATAGAGAACGCCGAACGCCAGCAGAAGCCCGTAGATGGCGCCCGACGCGCCGATGGTTCGCGTCCCCCACTGGCCCAGGAGCGCGTTCACCGTGACGTCGCAGAGGCCCGCGCCCACCCCGCACAGAAAATAGTACTTGAGGAAACGCCGCGTGCCCCAGTCGGATTCCAGCATGGTCCCGAACATCCACAGCGCGAGCATATTGAACAACAGGTGGCCGATGCCGCCGTGCAGAAACAGGTAAGTGAACAACTGCCAGAACGCGAGGTGAAACACCACCGCCCGGGGCGCCAGCGCCAGCAGCACCAGTGCGTTGCCGAACAGGGCCCCGCCCAAGCGGTCGTTCACCCAGTCCAGCAGAAACACGGCGACGTTGCTGATGAGCAGCCACTTCACGCCTGCCGGAAAATAGCCATAGAAGGACGATCGCGTGTAGCGCAAACGCGTATTTCCCATCGGCGAGTCTCTACAGTTAAGAATATCAGAACCGTTCCGGATGTCAGGACGCGGTCCGGTCGCCCTTGCCCCAGCGGTTCAGGGCGTGCGAGCACAATTGCAGCAAGGCGGCTCCGCCGAGCCACACCTGCCAGTGAGAAAACAGACCGGAGGAGATGGCAAAGCCGCCGGTCCAGTTGAAATCGGAGGCGATGCGCCAGAATCCCAGGACCCCGGCCAACAGCGCGGCGGGCTTCAGCAGAATCGCAATCGCCTGCGCGATGCGGCGGTTCTTCGCGCGCTTGATGCTCGCGGGGGGACGTTTGCCGAGCCGGATCCGGACCAACATGAAGGTTGTGATACCAGTCTTGCAGAATCCCAGAGTCGCCGCCAACCGACGAACCCCGCCCTCACGCGCGGGGTTCCGATTCGCGCGCCTCGCGCGTCAGAGCCAAGGCGGCCAACGTGCCGGTCGCCGCGAGATAGGCGCACAGCCCGGCTGCCAGAACCGGCGCTGCGAATAAGGCAGGCTTATTGACGGCGAGGCGGCTCAAGATCTCGCCGGCCCCGGTTTGGGCGAGCGAAATCCAGTGGAAGGCTTCGATCGCCCCGCCGGGCTTGTGGCCGAGCAGCCCAGCGTAGTAAGGCAGCGCCACGAAGAGCATTCCATACAGATCGAGCAGGGCGAAGGCGCAGGCGACGCCTCCGATCGCGCGGTTCCGGACCCGCGCGGGGGCCATCGCCCTCAGCCCGGCGGCGGCCAGGATCACCTCCGGGACCGCGAGCGCACAGAGATACCAGCCTGCGGAGCTCGAAATCCCGTTTACCAGGAACGTCATGAGGGCGTGGTACGCCACACCGGCGCAGAAGAAGGCGTAGAGCGAGGCCAGAGCCGCCAGATGCGGGCGGGCGGACGCCTGTCGTGCCCACGCCACCGCCAGTCCCAGAAAGGCAACGACGGCAAGAATGGCGAAGACATGATAGATCCAGGCGCGGAGCTGCAGGAAGCTCCAGCCTCCGAACCAGATGTGCGAGAAAAAGGTGGAATCGAGCGCGTTCAGCCAGTTCACTTCGCCGATGTGCCGGAGACGCCCGGCGAGCGGCATGTGGCGCAGCGCGGCATCCTGAATGTTGCCCGAAAGCGAGCCGGTGACCCTGAGGATCCGGAGATACCACCAACCGGAGAGAGCGGCCGCCAGGCCCAGCCCGCCCAAGGCCGGCCGCGCGGGGATGCGGCGCTTCCAGACCGCCCACGCCATCAAGAGAGCCACGGCCGGCACGGCGGTGAGAAAGAACGCTTTTGTGAGAAGGCCGAGACCCAGCACGAACCCGCCCCAGACCGCGGCCCCGGGCTTGCCCTCGACCATGCGCAGGCAAAGCACGGCGAGCACCGAGTACAGCGCGGTGGTGAGGCCGGAATTGGCCACGCGCGCCGCGTCGAACAGCATCTCGGGCATGAGCGCCACCACCGCCGCGCTGGCGGTCGCGAAACCGGCCGATCCTCCGAACAGATGGCGGCCGGCGATCCAGGCGGCGGGCACCGCCACCGAAGCCAGCATCAGGTTCAGGATGCGCAGCACGGCCACTCGCGCCGGCAAGCCGAGGTCCGCCACCCAACGGTACACGGCGGCCATGAGCCAGTAGTTCAGAGGCGGCTGTTGCGACTCGACCGGCACATTGGTAACCGCTTCTTCCGCGCCCATCGAGCGGGGCAACGACGCCAATTCCTGCTGCCGCTCCCGGCGGACTTCGGAGGGGAGCCGCCAGTAGGACTCGTCGGTTTCGTGCGGCGGCGGATCGGCCCGCAAGGTCCACGGCATGGGGACCAGCGCGAAGGAACGCTCGATTTCCCGGCTGGCGCGCGTCTCGGGACGCACCAGCCAGCCGCGTCCCAGCGCGATGAACTGCACGTACCCGAAGTGGGCATACTCGTCGAAGCCCTCCCAGAGCGGAAGCGCCATGCAGTAGAACAGGCCGCGCACCACGAAGCACGCCCAGAGCACCCAGACTGTGCGGTTTGTCTTCCGGCTAATCAACGCGCACCAGCGCTTCCAGGCGGGCGATCAAGTCGACGGCGAGGCCGGCGGCGCGGGCCAGATCGTGGCCGGCGCCCTCCACCGCCAGCAGGTCGGTGCGCGCGGGGATGAGCGCCATGGCGTCGCGGAGTTCTTCGAGCGAGCCGAACGGGTCGGCGGTTCCGTGGACGAACAGAGCCGGCCGGCGGAGATCGGGAAAGAAGGACGTGCGCTTCTGGTCGGGCTTGGCGGGCGGATGCAGGGGATACGAGAGCAACAGCAGCGCGGCCGCGACGTCCGGGCGAGAGGCCGCCAGCATGGCGGTCTGGCGGCCGCCGTAGGAATGCCCGCCCAGAAAGATGCGGCCGTGCGTCAGCGTCCGCAGAGCCTGGGCCGCCTGCGCGACGCCTTCCCGATCGCGCTCGGCCCCGGCCGGAAACGGCGGGCCTTTCGGCCGCTGTTGGCGAAACGGAAGATCGTAGCGCAGCACCAGGTAGCCCGCGTCTTCAAAGGCATGCGCCAGGCGGGCCAGCAACGGGACCCGGCAGTTCGATCCCGCGCCATGAGTCAACGCCAGGGCGTCGCCGTTGGCGCGATCGGGGCGGTGAAGCAGGCCGCGGACCCCGTGCGCCTCAAACGGCTCTTCCATGGCGGGAGTCTATTCTTTTTCTTTCTTCTTCAGTAAATGATCGTTTTCCTGGATGAAGTGCAGGATTACGTCTTTCATGTCGAGCAGCTTCTCCCACTGCTCGCGGTAAAGGGTGACGGGAAAGCGCCCCATTCCATAAACGGAGAGCGCGCCTTTTTCGCTGACCTTCAATGCGACTTGTCCGCGGGGCCGCTTGAGCGACTCATTTTCGGAGCGCAATCGTTCGATTTCGGCTTGAAGTTCGGTTTCACTTGGCATGGTGTTCTGAACCAGTACGATAACACAACCGAAGCCGCGTGTTAGCCTGGAAACATCCCCGCCCGATGCCGCGTTTCGACGCCATTCTCTTCGATTTCGACGGTGTGCTGCTGGATAGCGAGCCGCTGCATTGCGCCTGCTGGGCGGAGGTGCTGGCGCCGCTGGGGGCGAAGCTGGACTGGGAGCTGTATAGCCAGCGCTACATCGGCATGGACGACCGCCTGATGCTGCGGGAGATCGCCGCCGAAACCCATCCGCCGCTCGACTGGCAGGCCCTGTGGCAACAGTTTCCGGCCAAGAAAGAATGCTTCCGCCGGAAGATTCTCAACCCGCCGTTTCTGCCGGAACTGCAGCCGCTGCTGGAACGCCTGCACCGCGAGTACCGGCTGGCGGTGGTCAGCTCGAGCTCGCGGATGGAAATCGAACCGCCGCTGGAGGCCCGCCGCCTGCGCGGCTATTTCGGCGCGCTGGTCACGGGCGAGGATGTCGAACGCCACAAACCGGCGCCGGACCCGTATCTGCTGGCGGCCCGTCTGCTGGGCGTGCGCGCGCCGCTGGTGGTGGAGGATTCGGCCCCCGGCATTGCCAGCGGCCGCGCGGCCGGTTTTCCCGTGCTGGCGGTCGCCAGCGCCGCCGAGATGCCCGGCCGGCTGCTGACCTGCCTGTCCGGCTAGTGGCGTAGGCCGGCCGCTCCCGCTACTCTGGAGAGAAGGAAATCGCGTGGCGCCGCCGAAACCGAAAAAGAAACCGAGCGAGAATCTGCGCAGCGCGTGGCCGCTGCTCCGCGAGCTGGTGCGGCCGCGCCGCTGGCTGCTGGCGTTCAGCATCGTCCTGGTGCTCGTCAAGAGCGGTGCCGGCCTGGTGCTGCCTTCCTCCACCAAGATCCTGGTGGACAACATCATCGGCCGCCGCCAGTTCCAGCTCCTCACGCCGCTCGTGCTGGCGGTCCTGGGCGCCACCCTCATCCAGGGAATCACCTCCTACTCGCTTACCCAGCTCCTCTCCAAGGAAGGCCAGCGCCTGATTGCCCAATTGCGCCGCAAAGTGCAGGAACACGTCGGCCGGCTGCCCGTGGCGTACTACGATTCCAACAAGGCGGGCGTGCTGGTGTCGCGCATCATGAATGACGTCGAAGGCGTGCGCAACCTGGTGGGCACCGGGTTGGTCGAACTCCTCGGCGGCCTGCTGACGGCCGTGTTTTCCTTCTTCGTCCTGATCTACGTCAGCCCCCTGCTGACGTTCGCTTCGCTGCTGTTCATCGCCGTGTTCGCGCTGGTTCTGAACAGAGCTTTCACCCGCATCCGGCCCATCTTTCGCGAGCGCGGCAAGATCACCGCCGATGTCACCGGGCGGCTGACCGAGTCCCTGGCCGGCGTGCGGGTGGTGAAGGGCTATCACGCCGAAGCGCAGGAAGCCCAGGTGTTCTCCGGCGGCGTGGAGCGGCTGCTGCAGAATGTCTTGAAGTCGCTCACGGCCATCTCCTTGATGAGCCTCTCGGCCACCGTGTTGATGGGCCTGGTGGGCGCGACGGTCATGTTCGTGGGCGCCCGCCAGATCCTCGCCGGCACCCTCACCCTGGGCGGCTTCATGATGTTCACGGCGTTTCTGGCATTCCTGGTGGCGCCCATCTTTCAGTCGGTCGCCATCGCCACGCAGTTGACCGAAGCGCTGGCGGGCCTGGACCGCACCCAGGAAGTGCTGCACGAAAAACCCGAGGACGAAGACGCCCGGCGCACCGCGGCCATCGGCCCCATCCAGGGCCTGGTCACTTTCGATCATGTGAATTTCTCATACGACCCCGGCAAGCCCGTGCTGCACGACGTCTCATTTGAAGCGCGCCCCGGCACGGCCACGGCCCTGGTCGGTCCTTCCGGCTCCGGCAAATCGACCATCATCAGCTTGATCGCCGCTTTCCACGAACCCACCGAGGGCGCCATCCAGGTGGACGGCCGCGATCTGTCCAGCGTCCGGCTCAGCGCGTATCGCACGCAGTTGGGCGTGGTCTTGCAGGACACGTTTCTGTTCGACGGCACCATCCGCGAGAACATCGCCTTCTCCCGCCCCGGCGCGACTGAGGAAGAGATCCAGGCGGCCTGCCGCATCGCGCACGTCGACGAATTTGCCGAGAAGTTCGAGAAGCAATACGACACCATCGTGGGCGAGCGCGGCGTGAAGCTTTCCGGCGGCCAGCGGCAGCGGGTCTCCATCGCGCGCGCCATTCTGGCCAACCCGCGCATTCTGATTCTGGACGAGGCCACCTCGAGCCTCGATTCGGAATCCGAAGCCGCCATTCAGGCCGGCCTGGCATACCTGATGGAAGGGCGGACCACGTTCGTCATCGCGCACCGCCTCTCCACCATCCGGCGGGCGGAGCAGATCCTGGTGGTGGAGGACGGGAAGATCGTGGAGCGCGGCACGCACGAATCGCTGTATGCTCTCGGCGGCCGCTATTACGATCTGTACACGCGGCAGCACGGCGTGGACGCCAACCTGTTCCTCGCACCCGGCGAAGGCGATAAGGTGCCGGAAGCCGAGCAGCGGGGCCGTGTCCCCGGCGTGGCGGCTCCCACCGCGGCTTCGCTGCTGCGCGGCGGCATCGCCTGAAGAAAGATGGCGCCGCCGCCCCCCCAAGCCGCGCGCTTCGACCCAGCGCACCAGACCTGGGAATTGAGCCGCTATAGCGAAGTGATTGCCGCGTTGCACGATCCGCGGCTGTGGCCGGAGGGCGCGGAATCCGAAGTCGAGCGCGGCAGCCGCGTGGAGCCTGGAGAACTCCGGGTGCGTCCGGCAATGCTGGAAGAGTTCTCGGCCTCCAGGATGGCCGCATGGCGGTCTCAAATCGAGGCGTGGGCCCGCGAGGGCGCCGGCCTGCTGCTGACGGATGCCCCCGTGGATCTGCTCCGCCAGTTGGCCCAGCCGTGGTGCCTGTCTTTGGCGATTCTGGCGACAGGCGCCGACCCGGCCGCGCGCGAACAACTTTCCGAACTCGGCCGCCACGTGATTGCCGGGACCGGCGAACCCGAAGGCTCCTCTCGTCAGGCGCGGGCCGCTGAGGCGACCCGCGAGCTGGAACGTCTGCTCGAGAACGCGCGCGTGCCGATGGCGGAGCCGACCTTTGTGGGAATTTCGCAGACGTTTTCCCGCGCGCTGGCCAAGGCTTGGGTGGCCTTGGTCCAGCACCCGGATGAGTGGGCGCGGCTGCGCGCGCAGCCCGATCTGCTGCCCGGAGCCATGGACGAGTTGCTGCGCTATGCCGGGATTGTCCGTTCGCTGGTCCGGCGCGCCGTCGCGGATACCGAAGTGGCCGGCATCCGCATCGCCAAAGGCGAGCGCGTAGTCCTCATGGTGGGCTCGGCGAACCGCGACCCGGCCAAGTTTCCCGAGCCGGACCGCCTCGATGTGACGCGGCGCGTCATCGGCCAGGTGGCTCTCGGTAACGGCCGGAACTCCTGCGTCGGCGCGCTTCTGATCCGCACCGCCGGCGGCGCCCTCACCAGCGCCCTGGTCTCGAGGTTCTCCGGGGTCGAGCTCTGCGGCGAAGTCCCCAGGCAGGTCTCGTCCCGCTTCGCCTGGCCGCAAGCTGTCCACGTGCGGCTGCGCAGCTAGGCTGGCGCGAATGGAGGGTCCCTTGCCGGACGGAGGTTTTTCCCCTATCTTGAAGGGGCATGGAAGTACACTTCACTCCGGAGACGGAACAGAAGCT
>Ga0335078_10017706_pt1 | contig 10591 bp, 8 predicted proteins | sample Lox_Sample_32_FD_206711 | JGI IMG/M metagenome (GOLD analysis project Ga0335078, IMG submission 206711) | Soil microbial communities from Loxahatchee National Wildlife Refuge, Florida, United States - Lox_Sample_3.2 | ecosystem: Environmental > Terrestrial > Soil > Wetlands | place: USA: Florida...
CCGGGCGGCCCGGGTGGCCGGCCACACGCCGAGGGCCAGCACCACGAGGACCGCCGCCGCCGCCCCGGGCAGCAGGACGAGCGCGTCGAACGCGAACCCCGGGGAAGGATCGGCGGCCCTGGCCTCACCGACCGGGGTGAACGGGGAGAGCGCGAAGGCCAGGGCCAGCCCGCCGGCCAGGCCAGCCGTGGCGATCAGCAGCGTCGTGGTCATGGTCAGGGCCGCCAGCTGGCGCCGCGAGACACCCAGCGCGCTCAGCGTGGCGTAGGGCTCGGACTCGATGACGGCCTGGCGGGCGAGGGCCTGGGCCACGACGATGATCCCGGCCAGCGCGGCCAGGCCGGCCAGGATCCACCACCCCACGGCCTGAGGATGAATCGAGGACGCGACCGCAGTGGTCTGGGCATCCAGGTCGATCAGGGCGACCGCGCCGAGCGCCCGGGCCTGGTTCTGGAAGCGGGTCAGGTCGGCCGGGCCGTGGCGCAGCCGGACGAAGTAGCCGGTCAGGACCATCGTCCGCGGGTTGACGGTCCTGGCGAAGGCCTGGGTGGTGTACACGTTGTGGTCTGGGGTGCCGGTGCCGGGGAACTCCCCGTCGGCCGCCTCGATGCCGACCACGCGCAGGCTGACCGTGGGACCGCCGGGCCTGATATTGGCGCCACTCAGCAGGGCCGTCCGCTGGGATGCCGCGTAGAGCGGGACCCGGATCACGGTGCCGACGTGCATGCCGACGTCCTGCTGCAGGGAGATCGACGCCAGCACCTGGTGCGGGTCCGACTGGTCCGGCATCCGGCCCGCCACCAGCTTCACCACGTGGGGCAGGTCCCTGGGCGCCAGCTCGTACATGCTGAAGTCGCTGTTGCTGATCGGACGGGAGCACGCGCAGGTCGGCGTGCCATTCCCCACCGCCACCAGCGGCGTGACCGAGGCCACCTCGGGCCGGGCCGCGATCTTCGGCGCCGGCGCCAGGCTCAGCAGGAACGCATCGTAGCCGTGGGCCGCCTGGAACCGGGGAACCGCCGAGGCCGTGCGGCGGCCGGCGGCGGCGCCCGCGAGCACCAGCCCGCTCACCAGCGCCACGAGCAGGCTGAGCAGCAGCCACGACCGCCACCGATAGCGGACCATGGCGCGGAGCAGCATCGCGAGGACAGCCACGGCGCACCCCCTCCCGGCCGAGTCTGGCTCGCCCGGCGCCGAGGCGGCAAGACGGCCAGCTGGCCGGCCGCCTGTGGTACCAGCACGAAGGCTGTCCAGGCAAAGGGCCGGGCCCGTGTTGCCGGCCGCAGCTCCGTGCGGTCGGCGCCCGGCGTCCGTCCAGCGGATCGCCGATCACTGGCCCCGGCCTGCAGGGGCCGGCCGATCCTCACCCTGCGCGCCCGATAGCGACCTCCTGGCGGCAGACGGAGCACGAACGCGCTGCCGACCGTCACGTGTTAGCCCGATCCGCCTTCCGCGGGCTCACCTCCGGTCAGCGCCGGGTGACGGTGAAGATTGACATGGATCCGGGCAGGTAGCCGTTGGCCACGTACACGGTGTGGGTGCGGTCGTTGACCGCGATTCCGAAGGGGCCAGAGCCGACCGCCTGCTGGTGGGTGGCTCTGCGGCAGCCGCTGGCGGCTGTGGCGTTGCAGCGTGTCCCGTTCAGGATGGTGACGGCGGCGCTTTCGAAGTCGGTGATGTAGACGGTGCCGGCCCGGGTGTCGGCCGTGACCAGCAAGGGTGCCCGGCCAGCCGGCAGCCTGCGGAAATGCCCGTGGCAGCCGGCGGTGTGGGTGCCGTTGCAGGTGGCGCCGTTGATCACGGACACCGTCCCGGGCGAGTCGCCGTCGGCGTTGTTGGCCACGTAGACGGTGTGCGTACGGTCGTTGACCGCCACACCAAAGGGGCCCGTCCCGACCGTGGCGGTCGCCGCGAGGTGCCCGCAGCCGGCGTGGTGGGTGCCATTGCAGGTGGCGCCGTTGATCACAGACACCGTGTGGCCGTCAAAGCCCCGCCCAGCGCTGGGGCCGTAGACGGTGTCGGTTGCTGCGCTGACTGCCAGCACGGCCGTGCCCGGCCCGACTTTGGCCACGGCCGGTTTCTGGCCGCATCCGGAAGTGTTGGTGGCGTTGCAGGTGGCGGCGTTGATGACCGCGACCCGGTTGGCCTTGTTGCCGTAGGACACATACATCGTCCTGGTCGCCGGGTTGACGGCCGGCGCGTTCGGGAACGCGCCGACCCTGATGGCCGGCCGGTGGTCAGCGCATCCGGAGGTGCGCTGGGCGTTGCAGGTGGCGGTGTTGATCACTGAGACGGTGTTGCCAAGCGGGTCGGAGGCATACAGCGTGTGCGTGGCATGATCGACCGCGCCGACGTTGGCCTGCGGGTCCGGCACCGGGATCTCCGCCACCGGCGTGCAGCCGGCGAGGTACCTGGCGTGGCAGGCTGCGCTGTTGATCACGTCGATTTGCGGCAGGTTGAGGTTGCTGGCGTAGAGAGTGCCGGTGGCCGGGTCGGCCGACAGCAGGGACTCATGCTCGGGCACGGCTGGTGCCTCGGTACGGCAGCCAGCGGTGTCGGTGGCGTTGCAGCGGCCAATGCTGGTCACCGACAAGATGTCTCTCCCGCCGATGTTCACCACGTAGGCGGTGCCGGTCCGCCGCAGCAGGGCGAACGCGTTCGGGCCCGGGTTATAGCGGGGGCCCTGGTCGGGGGCGGCGGCGGGCTGGTTCGGCGGCCGCGTGCCGCAGCCGGACGTCACCGTCCCGCTGCAGGCCCGGGTGTCGATCGCGGACAGCGTGTTGTCGCCCTGGTTGACCGCGAACACGGTGTGCAGGGCGGGGTCGACCGCGACGTAACCGGTCCCAATGCCGGTGGGCACGGCCGGTGGCGTCCGGCCGCAGCCGGCCGTGATGTGGCCGTTGCACCGGGCCCCGTTGATGACGGACACCGACCCGTCGTTGAACTCGTTGACGAAGTTAGCGGCGTAAACGGTGTTGCTGGCCTGGTCCACGGCGACGGTAAACGGGCTGGTGCCCACCGTGACCGAGGCCGGGATCCGGCCGCAGCCACGGCCGGTGTGCCCGTTGCATACGGCCCCGTTGATCACTGAGACGGTGTCGCCGGTGCCCGACAATCCGGCGTTCGCCGTGTAGATGGTGTCAGTGGCCACGTCAACATCCAGCCAGCCCGGGCCGGCCTTGACCCTCACGTTCCGGGGCGGCCGGCCGCAGCCGCGGGTCGTGCGGGCGTTGCAGGCGGCCGCGTTGATCACCGAGACACGGCCGGCGCCGAGGTCCGCCACGTACAGCGTCCGCGTCGCCGGATTGATGGCCGCGGCCACCGGGAACTTCCCCACCTTGATCGTCGCCACCGGCCGGGTGCAGCCGCGGGTCACCCGGGCGTTGCACCGGGTCCCGTTGATAACCGAAACGCTGTTGTCGTTGCCGTTGACGACGTAGACAGTCCCGGTTCGCTCATCGACGGCGGCCGCCAGCGGGCCGCTGCCGACCCGGGCCCTGGCCACCACCCGGCAGCCCGTCCTGACTTTAGCGTTGCACCTGGCCGTGCTGATCACATCCACCACGTGGCCGGGCGAACCAGAGGCGCAGAAGTCGGCCCGGCACTGAATCGGCACATAAAGGGTATGGGTCCGCGGATTGGCCGCTGGGGCGCCCGGGCTGCCACCCAGCACGACCGACCCGCCCACGCCCCCAGCTGCCGGGCCGTTGCTCAGCTCGGGCACCGCCTGCCCGGCGCGGCCCAGCCTGGTCGGCCCAAGGCGCAACGCCCCGAACCGGGTGGCGGCCGCTGCGTGGGACGCACCCGGCCGTGGCACCACGGCCCCCGCCGCCACCGACCCGCCCGCGCTCACCGGCGGCGTGGCCACCAGCGCGGCCACCGCCACAGCCAGCCCAGCCGGGCAGCCTAACCACCACTGAACTCGAAATCGCCGGACCGCAGACTTCCGCACCGGAACCCCCACCCCTAGCTGGACCGATGCCGCGCACATTACTCCAGCCAGGCCAAACCTTTAACCCCCTGTCTGAATCATCCCGGGTTGCGTGAGTCGCACCGTGAGCCCGACACCGCGGCCAGGGGGGCAGCACGAGCAGGAAGGGGGAACGCATCGTTTCCCTGCTCGCCCGGGTAACGACCTCCCCGGCGGCAGCGGAGCACGAATACGCTGCCGGCCGTCACGTCTTAGCCCGGTTGCGATCTGAAAATCAGCCGCCCTTATCACCGCTGTGCGGGTTGGCGGGGATCTTCCGGGCGCACCGTGAAGGCCCGGAGTGCAGTACGCTGCAAAGACTGCGCTCGTAGCTCAACGGATAGAGCATCTGACTACGGATCAGAAGGTTGGGGGTTCGAGTCCCTCCGAGCGCGCCCAGGTCAGAAGGCCCCACCCACGTCGGCAAGGGCCTTTTCTGTGCTCCGAAGCCCTGCGCCTCGCACCGTGTGTGATCTGCTGCCGGCCCCGCTGCGCTGCGGTCAAGGTCACGGACTTACCTCGACGGGTACCGATAGCGGCCCAGGTATCTACAGCCCAGAAGGTGCGGCATGACGCCCGCGGGCCCCGAGCCTGCGAAGCCACCAAGCCAGGGGGAGACCGATCAGGAGGGGAAGGAGAAGCAACGCGGCCAGAAAGTCGTTCACCCAATCTCCCGGAGCCTGCGCCGCGCTCCAGAGGCCAATGGCCACAAGCACCAGGATGGCGCCGATGCCGAGCAGCGCGGTCACGCGCCCGGCGGGGCGGACACGCTTGCGAATGAGATAAGCCACGAAAAGCAGAGACCAGGCCAGCTGCAGGTAGTCCAGCCCATTCCCCGGCGCCTGCACGACGCCCCAGACGTCGACGGCCACCACCACCAGGCCAATGACCGGGAAGTACCGGTCGACCGCGGCGAACAGGCGGGGGATGTGGCCCCGGGCCATGCCAGGCGTCATGATCGTGCCCCGCAGCGTGTCCGCCGCATAGCCGAGCATCCGCACTGCGCGCCGCGGCGCGGGCCGGACCTGGGCATCATGCAAGATGGCGGGCAGCTCGGCGGCCCACTCCCGGTACCGCTCCTCCCGGGTGTCCGGCGGCAGCTGCTGGCAGGCCCGGCCCACCAGGTACTCGCCGACGCGCAGCAGCTGCCGCTCGCCCCTCACCCCAGGCTCCCCGGTGCCGGGTGGCCCGGGCGGGCGGGCGCGCGCTGGCGGCGGGCGGAGGCATGCGCGAGCTCGAGCCGGGCGTTCCGGATTCCCTCGGCGGTGAGCTGGTAGTACTTGCGGGGCCGCTGGCCCTCTTGCTGCGGCGTCTCCCACGCCGAGGCGACCAGCTTGTCGCGTTCAAGCCGGGCCAGCAGCGGGTACAGGGTGCCGCTGGGCAACCGGGCAGCCTTCATCAGGTCATAGCCGTAGCGTGGCTCGGCGGGGTCGGCCAGGAACGCGCCCAGCACCCGCTCCAGCGCTCCGGTCATCCTCACACGCCAAAGCCTACATATGTAGGAGAAGGGAGTCCATCCGCGGGCCGCCAGCGGCAGGTCCCTCACGGCCTTTCTCACAGACGGATCGGGCGACACCGGACCAGGGCGGACCGCCTGGACATCCAGTGGACCCTGACCTGCGGCTACGGATTCTGGCGCACTGACCGGATGGGCGGCATTGAGCTACGGATCAGAGGTTGGGGGTTCGAGTCCCTCCGAGCGCGCTCACCGAACCCGCATCGACGTTGCTCTCGCGCTTGACTTTGCATTGATGGGTGTCCGCAAGGAATACGACGTCGGCATCCTCAGACGGCACCGGACTACGGCGACCTAGCAGGACACCGCGCGTACCCTGACCTGCGGATTTGGACTCAGTCAGACTGGTCCACGAAGGTCCGGTGATCGGAGCCGTACAGAGGTTCGCCGCTGGGCGGGGTCAGGCGTGGGCAGGTTTCCGGGACTGGTCCGCGGGTCCGCTGAAATGAGGGGTCGCATTGTGGCATGGGCGACTGTTCTGGAGGTCTATCAAAGAGAGGTGCAGCCGAGCCAGAGGAGCTAGCCCGTGCGACCCGCGGATCCGGAACCACTGAGTTCTGTTGTCCCGGTGACTGGCAGCCGGGAGGGCTTTGAGGAGTTTGTGCGGGAGGCCGAGCCGAGGTTGCGGCGTGCGTTGGTCGCCGCCTACGGTTTCGAAGCGGGGCGCGACGCTGCGGCCGAGGCTCTCGCTTACGCGTGGGAGCACTGGGAGCGGCTGCAGGACATCAAGAACCTGCCGGGCTACCTGTACAGGGTGGGACAGAGCCGCAGCAAGCGGAGAAAGCCAGCCGTGCTGTTCGAGACTCCCGGCTGGCCTGAGCGCGACTTCGAGCCGGGGCTGCCCGCGGCGCTGGCTGCCTTGTCCTTGCGGCAGCGCCAGGCGGTGGTCTTGGTGTATGGCTACGGATTCACGGTGCGCGAGGTGTCCGAGCTCATCGGGGTGAAGCAGACCACCGTGCACAGCCACGTCCGGCGGGGGCTAGAGCGACTCCGCAACAGCCTGGGAGTGAGCCATGACAACTGACCTGCGGCAGCAGATCTGCGAGCTGATCGAAACCGGTGCCCGGCCCATCTCCCCCGACGAGATCACAAGCCGGCGCCCGGCCGGGGAGGGGGCGCTTCGCAGCGCGACCACTCGATACCGGCGCTTGGCTCGATACCGGCTGTCACCGCGGACCGTCATGGTCGCGGCGGGCGTGACCGCTGTCGGCTGCGCGGGGGCCGTGGTCGCCGTGCAGCTTGGCAGCGCGCCGGGGCGACCTGCCCGGGACACGAATCCTCCCAGCGGCACGGTGCTCACAATGGCCGCGGTGCGGCAGGTGCTGAACGCGTCCTCGGCCGCGCTGTCACGCTCCGGCCAGGCGCAGATCAGGTTCCGGGACGTGCTTCGGGGCGGCACGCTCGACTACGGGACCACCGACGTGACCTACTCCGGGCACAACATCAACGTCGCCCGGCATGACAGGTCGCCGGGCAGCAGGCCGACAACCTATGTGCAGCGCCTGGTCGATGGGCAGTACTACTACAACGCCGACTGGCCGCCGAACCCTGGCTGGGAACATGTCACGGGCGCCCACCCGACCTGGCGGCAGTTGTCGGCCGCCGACCCACGAAGGCTCCTGCGCGAACTAACTCCGGCCGCGTGGTTCGAGAGGGCAGGGCACAAGATCGCCGATGGCGTGCGGCTGCGCGAGCTTCGCGCCACCCGTCCGGGCCGCGTTCCTGCCATCCGCATGAGCAGGCAGCTCATACCGGGCGAGCACATTACCTCGCTGAGTCTGTGGGTAGACGGTCACGGCGTTGTCCACCAGATAAACGCCACCCTCGCTGCGCCCGGCGGGGGCCCGCATACGGTGCTCTCGGTGCTCTTCATCGACATCGGCCGCTCGCAGACGGTGCGGGCACCGGCCCCCGTCCGCGCCGGGCGGGGGTAATCGCAGCCCAGCACCCTGCCGCTCTGTCAGCACGATGAACAGGTCCTGAACTCGGGTCCCCGCCGTCAGCGAAAGGCTCAATCCCGTCCCACCAGACGCGCGCGGGGTCGAGCAGCAGCGAGTAAGCGAGAAAGCGGTCCATGCCGTGCTCGTCGTCCCACCACGGCTCGCCGACGACCGTGGCGCTTGTCTGGCCAGCAGCGTCCAAGGCAGCCCGGATTCCATCGCCAAAGCGTTCGCTGGTCAGCTCCCCCAGTACGAACAGGGCGATCATTTCGTCTGGCGGACGAGTCTCGCAGATCACCCGACGGAGGGACACTCGCTCACTCCGCTGGCCGGAAGTCCGCTGCTTGACTGTAATGAGTAACGTTTGGCTGGAACCCCGGCTTGGCGGGGTGTGAGATCCACCAGCGGAGGTAACCGATGGCCGAGCTCCCACCGGCCCCAGACGGAATGGCGCTGACCCACTTCATCGTCTCGGACGATGTCGAGCGATCTCGCCGCTTCTACACCGAAGTACTCGGCGGCCGGCAGGTCTTCGGCCCAGTGCCGGTCAACGTCCAGCTAGCCAACAGCTGGATCGTCATCAGCACCGGCGGAGGGCCGACCGACGACAAGCCGACCGTCATCCTGGAGACGCCACCCGATCCCGACCGGGTCAGCAGCTTCCTCAACATCCGGGTCACGGACATCGAGGCCGTCTACGCCAAGTGGAGCGCGAGAGGTGCTGAGTTCCTGACGCCGCCGAAACAGCATAAGTACGAGAAGCGCTGCTACATCCGCGATCCCGACGGTCACCTGATCGAAGTGGGCCAGACCACAGACCCTCAGGGGGACTGGGTGCCCGCCCACTGGCCGTCGAGCACGGCCGCCGAGCAGTCCGAGTGAATGCCGAGATCACCGGCGAGTTCCATCACATGGACGGCGGCCAGTCCGCGCGGCACATCAGCGAACTGATGAGCCAGACCGTTACCGATCCACCCGGACCTGCCCACCCCCGATGTGAACGGAACAGCCATGGATCGCACGGCGTACCGCACCGTCGACGTCAACGGCTTGTCTGTCTTCTACCGCGAGGCCGGACCGCAGGAGGCGCCCGCAATCTTGCTCCTGCACGGATTCCCCTCCTCCTCCCGTATGTGGCAGCCGCTGCTGGACCGGCTCGCCGACTCATTCCGCCTCGTCGCACCGGACTACCCCGGGTTCGGGCACAGCGACGCACCCAGGCATACGGAGTTCGCGTACACCTTCGACCACCTGGCCGCAGTCCTCGGCGATTTCACCCAGGCTCTCGGGCTGACCACATACGCCCTCGTCGTGCAGGACTACGGCGGCCCGCTGGGATTCCGGCTCGCGATCGCTCACCCCGAGCGGCTCGACGCGCTCATCGTCCAGAACGCCGTCGCCCACGAAGACGGTCTGGGCCCGCTGTGGAAGACCCGGCGAGAGTTCTGGGCTGACCGCCAGACACACGAGGCCGCGCTGCGGGAGAACTTCTTCTCCTACGACGCAACGCGGCAGCGCCACATCGGAACCAGCCCGAACACCGAGAACTACGACCCGGACCTGTGGACCGACGAGCTCGCCTTCCTCAGCGGGCCCGGCCAGCAGGACATCCAGACAGATCTGTTCTACGACTACCGCACCAACGTCGCGAGCTATCCTGCCTGGCAAGCCTGGCTTCGCAAACGCCAGCCACCCCTGCAGGTCGTGTGGGGCCGCTACGACCCTTCGTTCCAGGTCCAGGAGGCCGAGGCATACCGAAGGGACGTGCCAGACGCCGAGGTACACGTCCTCGACGCCGGCCACTTCGCTCTCGACGAGCAGCCCGACCTGATCGCGGACCTGACCAGGAGCTTCCTGCAGCGCCGACGAGACCGTCAGTAGCGGCACGGCACCAGCTACGCGGAGCAAGCGATCCGGGACGGCCGCTGGCTCTGGCAGGAATGCTGAGAAACCAGACGCGGGATATGCACGACACTTTCCGTTGAGCAGCTCCATGATGGCCCGCGGCTTGACGCCCGCCGCGAGGATCAAGGTCGCCCAGCCGTGCCGCAAGTCAAGCAGCAGGCCGTGCCATTAACGTGCATTAGCCCCGGTCAATAGCGGTACCTCATGGTCATCCAGGAGTGATGCGCTACCCAGGTTGCGGATTCCCAAGCTGATAGTCCGGCGGTACTCGCTCAGCGGGCCCGGAGTCTAGCTGGGTGGAGCTGGCTCGTAGAAGCGGATCCGGTTAGAAGCAGGGTCGATGAGCTGCATCTCCCTGCCGTTTCCGGGACCCGGGCTGATGCCCGGATTAAAGAACGGGTAGTCACGCTTGTGAAGTTCGGCATGCAGAGCGTTGATATTGCGCACCACGACGAGCACGGCTGTCCCTGGCGTTCCGTCGTCGTGGTGCGATGACAGATGGAACTCCATGCCGTCGCGCGAGACTCCCAGGTATACCGGCCGGTCGCCTGCGCCGTCTTGGTGGTCTAGCGAACATCCCAGGTAGTCAACGTAGAAGCGGATGGTCGCGGCAACGTCGTACATCCGCAGGATAGGGATCACAGAGAGGACGTGGAGGTCTTCAGGGCCGGCTGCCGATTGGGTGGGCATGGTCCTGAGCGTACAAGTCTGCGGTTCCGCCGCCACTACTGCCAATACTGCTGCCAAGACATTGGACAGCAGCTACCAGCTGCCGACCGGTGTGGAATGTCGGCCCAGCACACAAGCGGCAATGGACGCTCCTGGACAAGCTGCCCACTCCTACGGATCAGAAGGTGGGGGTTCGGGTCCCTCCGAACGCGCCCAGGTCAATGTCCCCTCCAGATCAAGGAAGGGGCCTTCTTGCTCACGCGATGGCTAGCAGCGGCCCGGGAATGAGAACTACGCGGGTGCGGAGCGGCGGTGCCGCCAGGCGAGCACGATGCTGACGGCGGCGATGGGCACGGCTCCAGCCAGCATGGGCGCGCGTATCCCAGCCGTGGCGGCCAGGGCGCCACCGCCGATGGCGCCCACGGCCTCGGTGCCGCCCGCCACGGTGCCGTACAAGCTGGTGACCCGGCCGAGGAGCCCGGCGGGTATCAGGCGCTGCTGCATGGTGGCGGCGGTCATGTTGAACAGCGCAAACGCCCCGCTGCTTGCGAACAGCATCACGGCGGCGATGATCACGTTGGAGGTGAAGCC
>Ga0335078_10017707_pt1 | contig 10591 bp, 9 predicted proteins | sample Lox_Sample_32_FD_206711 | JGI IMG/M metagenome (GOLD analysis project Ga0335078, IMG submission 206711) | Soil microbial communities from Loxahatchee National Wildlife Refuge, Florida, United States - Lox_Sample_3.2 | ecosystem: Environmental > Terrestrial > Soil > Wetlands | place: USA: Florida...
GGCCTCGCAGACCTCATCACCGGCATTGATCTCCTGGTGCGGCACGTACGGGGGGACATATATGAAGTCGCCCGGCGCGGCTTCCTCTGAATATTCCAGATGATCGCCCCAGCGCATGCGTACCCGCCCGCGCACCACGTAGAGCACGGTCCCAAGGCAATCGAAACTACGGAAGAGCTTCGAACTGCAGACCAGAATCGACGACCAAACCGTGTGGCCAAGCGGCCGCGTGCAGACGCTTTTTAAATTCTAAGAATGAGCCCTATACATGAGCATCTGCCAAGTCACTTCATTTTCGTTGGAATAGCGTACGATAATTCGGCTCACCCATACATTGAGATGGAGCCTGAACTTGGCTGAAAGTCTGCTTCCGTCTGATATTCGAGAAACCTATCAAATTGCGGAACGTCATCACGCTTGCGCGATTTTGAAGACCGACTTCGCTCAAGAATGGAGAGAACTCGTCGATGTTCTTAGAGAATTCAAGTTGAGACGCAGTCAGATCGCAGCACCCGGCAAGAACAAGTCCCCGATCGCCCGAGGCCTCGACAACCTGTTCGCTCGCCGGAAATGGGAGGAGAAGAGTTTCAAGATCAGGGTCCTCGCCGATGAAAAGGAAACGCTCGCTCCCACTCATTATGTTGATTACTATAAGAACCGGGTCGCTGTCGAAACCGAGTGGAACAATAAGGATCCATTCTTTGATCGCGATCTGACAACATTTCGGCTGCTATTCGACCTTGACGTTCTGAGTATCGGTGTCATCATCACTCGGGCCGACGAGCTACAGGACCTCTTTAAAGATGTCGGGAAAAAGACTGCCGCTGGAGCGTCCACAACCCATATGTCGAAACTCATCCCAAAGATGCATAATCGGGCTTCGGGCGGATGTCCAGTCCTCGCATTGGGAATCACGAAGCGAAAATACGATCCCAATTCATAAGCATCTCTCGAGGTTTCTGGATTATGCGACGATTCGACATTTACTAAAACACCCAAGCGACTAACCAGCGAAAAGCTCAAGCGCAGGCTGAACCGCGCCCTGGTCTGCTGAACTGCGGGAGTGATTCGAATATGTCTTCCAAGTGGGCTTGTAGTACCCATCCGCCTCGTTGCCCCACGAGACCCATCCGTTGCGCTGTCCACGAGCAAACAACTCCAAGTACGGACCGCTACTGCAGGTCTCAATGATGGCGTATTGCTCGTCTGGCTTTCGGGAGTGCTCGCGTTTTCGGCTCTCCAGGTAGTTCACTTGTCGCCTGCCTGGAGCTAGTGTTCGGGCATTCTTCCCGCGAACGCCAAACAGAAGCATTTCGGTCACATTGCGAAAGTAGAACCCAACCCCACGACCGTCTGAGCCGCCGTCCTTCCTGATCTTGCGCCAGACGAGATTCGTCTTGTACTTGAAACCCCAAGCCTCCATAACCGCCAAGCCGTCGGGCAGGAGGGCATTGGGAACCCAGAGGTAAAGGTGACTGGTCTCAGCGGCTACCTTGGCTATCGCGAGGGCCTTAATCTGCGCTAGCGTCATCGTTCCGTAGCGGGAGAGTCGCCGATGCTCGGGCGCAACTTTGCCCGTCCGGTTCTGAAACTGCCAAGGAGGGTCAATGAGGATTGTGCCAAAGCGCTGAGAACCAACGAAAGCCACAAAGTCGTCAAGGCTCACCCTCGTGTTCCTGCCTGTGCCACGCACGTCGTCTCCCCGTCCTATTATCCGGTGTTTGGTCGGTCCCAAATAGAGCCTAGCTCGGTACGAAGTTGTTGGCTGGTGTTGTTTTGGTCCTGTTCCGAATTGGCAAGGGCGGACACGTATGGCCCGCCCTCCATGAGTCGCTTCAGCTACACCCGCTGGTACTCCCGCAGCTCATGCAGCGGTAGCAGCTGCCGTTGCGAGTCATGATGCTGCCGCAGAAGCCGCAGGTGGGCGCGTCGCCGAGGTCCACAAGGCTCGCCAGCGCGTCGGCGGCGTGCACAGAACCCGAACCCGGCATTGTCCTTGGTCCTTGGTCGTTGGTCCTTGGCCCAGGACCGGAGGTAGCTTCCATCTCCATTCCTTCCGATTGTGGGCCCAGGGCTGGCTTGGGGCGCAGGTGCTCGAACAGCAGCTGCTGCTGCCCGGTTAGGAAGCGCAACTGCAGCCAGCGGAAGATGTAATCCATGATGGACTTGGCAAAGCCAATGTCCGGATTATTGGTCCAGCCGCTCGGCTCGAAGCGGGTGTGGGCAAACTTTTCACACAGCAGCTTGAGCGGCACGCCATGCTGGATGGCGATGGAGATGGCCAGCGCGAAGCTATCCATCAGGCCGCTGACGGTCGAGCCTTCTTTCGCCATCTTGATGAACAGCTCACCCGGGCTGCCATCCGGATAGAGGCCGACCGTGATGTAGCCCTCATGCCCGCCCACGTTGAATTTGTGCGTGACCGACATGCGCTCTTCGGGCAGGCGGTGGCGCACGGCACGGGGCGGAGCGTTTGGGTCCTGTTCTTCGGATTGCACGGGCGAGGCACCCGTGCCCGCACGCGACTCGGCGGTTTTGGTTCCTGCGGCGCTCAGCGGTTGCGACTTCTTGCAGCCATCGCGATAGACGGCCACCGCCTTCAGCCCCAGCTTCCAGGCCTGAAGATAAGCCTCGGCAATGTCTTCGACCGTAGCCGACTCGGGCAGGTTCACGGTTTTGGAGATCGCACCGGAGATGAAGGGCTGCGCCGCCGCCATCATGCGCAGATGTCCCAGATAGTGAATAGAGCGCGTGCCCTTGGCCGGTTTGAAAGAGCAGTCGAAGACGGCGAGGTCGGCATCTTTGATGCCGGGCGCGCCCTCGATGGTGCCGGTAGCGTCAATGTAGCTGACGATGGCCCCGGTCTGATCGTGATCGTAGCCCAGCTTGAACAGCGCGGTGGGCACCGTGTTGTTCACGATTTTGATCATGCCGCCGCCGACCAGCTTCTTGTACTTCACCAGCGCCAGGTCGGGCTCGATGCCGGTGGTGTCGCAATCCATCATGAACCCAATCGTGCCGGTGGGGGCGAGGACGGTGACCTGGGAGTTGCGGAAGCCGAATTTTTCGCCGTGGGCGAGGGCTTCGTCCCAGCAGGATTTGGAGGATTCGTAGAGAGACGAAGGCACGTTGTTCTTGTTGATGTTGTTGACGGAGGCGCGGTGCATGCGGATGACATCGAGAAATGGCTCGCGGTTGATGTACCAGCCGGGACAGGCGGAGCCGGGGAGGGCTGCGCGCAGCTCGGTTTGGACAGCCGAGGCGGCTGTCCCCACGTGAGCATTGCCTGTTCCCGGCTGGCCGGCGCCCACAAGATTGGCGCCAAGGTTTGTCTCTGCGAGACCTTTCTTTGCGGCTTCAGTGGCTGGCGTGAGCGGCTGGCACAGTTCGGCGATGCGCGAGGATTGCAGATACGCTTCGCCGCACATGATGGCGGTGACACAGGCAGCGTAGTCGCGGCCGGCATCGGAATCGTAAGGCAGGCCGCAGGCCATGAGCAGGGCGCCAAGGTTGGCGTAGCCGAGGCCGAGCGGGCGATAGTCGTGGGAATTGCGGGCGATCATCTGCGTGGGATAACCGGCGTTATCCACGATGATTTCCTGCGCGGTGATGAGGATATCCACGGCGTGGCGATAGGCTTCCACGTCAAAAGTGCCGTTGGGTGCGAACTTCAAAAGATTGAGGCTGGCCAGATTGCAGGCGGAGTCATCGAGGAACATGTACTCGCTGCAAGGGTTGGACGCGTTGATGCGGGCAGTGTTTTTCGAAGTGTGCCAGCGGTTGACGGTGGTATCGAACTGCATGCCGGGATCGCCGCAGTGCCAGGTGGCGTCGGAGATCAGGCGCAACAATTCTTTGGCTTTGTAAGTGTGCATGGGCCGGCCGTCTTTCACGGCGCGAGTGGAGAAATCGGTGTCGCGCAGGACGGCATACATGAAATCGTCGGTCACGCGGACGGAGTTGTTGGCGTTCTGGAAGAAGATGGACGAGTAAGCGTCGGAATCGGGATGCGAGCCGTCGTAACCCTGCGCGACCAGCGCATGGGCCTTGGCTTCCTCTTTCTGCTTGCAGAGGATGAAGTCTTCGATATCAGGATGGTCCACGTTGAGGATGACCATTTTGGCGGCACGGCGGGTCTTGCCACCGGACTTGATGACGCCGGCAAAGGCGTCAAAACCCTTCATGAAGCTGAGCGGACCGCTGGCGGTTCCGCCGCCGCTCAAGCCTTCGGTGGAAGAACGCAACGTAGAAAGATTGGTGCCAGTGCCGGAGCCCCACTTGAAGAGCATGCCTTCGGTCTTGGCCAAAGTCAGGATGGAATCGAGCGAATCATACACGGAGTTGATGAAGCAGGCCGAGCACTGCGGCTTGCTGTAACCGGTCACGCCGAATTCCACGGTTTGGGTCTGGGGGTTCCAGTGCCAGTTCTGCGCGTCCGAGTTGGGCTCGATGCGGTCGCAGCCTACGTTGAACCAGACCGGCGAGTTGAACGCGGCGTACTGGCGGATGAGGATGTGGACCAGTTCGTCATGGAATGCAGCGCCATCTTCGGGAGAGCGGAAGTAGCCTTGGGCGAGTCCCCAGTCGCGGATGGTTTCGGCGACACGGCCCACGAGCTGGCGGACGCCGGTTTCGCGCTCGGCGGTGCCGAGGGTTCCGTGCAGATATTTGGAGGCCACGATGTTGGTGGCAGTGAGCGACCAATCTTTGGGGACTTCAACATCCTTCTGCTCGAAGATCACGCTGCCCTGAGCATCGGTGATCTGGGCGGTGCGGAGTTCCCATTCGACTTCGTCGTAGGGTGAGACGCCGGGCTTGGTAAAGAAGCGGCGGACGGTCAGGCCGGGGGCCTTGCGAGCCGGGGCGTTCGGGGCTGCCTGGGCGAAAGTTTCGGCGGGGGTGGGGGAAGTTTTTACTTCGGACATCGGGCTCTCTCCAGTGGCTAGTGAATTAGATTCAATGATGGCACCCAGGGGGCGCGAAGTACGTAGGCCTTCCTGCCGCCCACCCTGTGAAATGCACAGGGCGGGGCGACCACGCACGGGCGAATGCAAATAACACTCCATCCCCTCGCGAGGAAGAGTTTTCCACAAAGATTGTCTGTCAAACTTTTCAGGCTCGCCAGCGGCCAGAATGGAGAACCGTCCCCGCACTCAACATCCTGCGAAGCAGGATGGTCCTGCCTCCCGATCACCTTCGATCCAGCTATGCGCCCCTTTCGCAATTCGCAGGGCGCCCACAGTTTGATTGCCTATGGGATGCAAACAGTACTCCCGTATATTGGGCATGTCAAGAACTAATCACTACCTGTTGTAGCTCTATTATACATTGGCAATTTGGGTCATTAATGAGCGTGGTGCCGCAGGGGCTGGATGGTTTTCCAGAGAAGTGCGACGCCGGCGGGTAGTGATGAGGTCCCACTCGGTTTTCTTGCGCCGCGGAATTGCGTGCCCGTTCGAGTTCGCGGGAGTGTCCATGGCGACATAAACGTCTTCGAAGAATTTGCGGGGGGCGATGTGCCGGGCGCCATCGTCGCATTGAATCAGATAGTCTCCTTTCTTGCCGTGATGTTCCCGCCCCTGGGCGTCAAGAAAAGAGAAGCCGCGAGCTAGTTGTTTGGCTTGGACTAAAAAGCGCGTGCGGTATGTATGCCACCCTGTGGCTGCTTTATTCACTTGCCTTCACCTATGGAGAATAAATCCCGACGCTCTGCTGTGCCGTCAGGCAAATCCGACGGCTGATTTCGTTGTGGCGTGACGAGGAATGTACGCGCCGAGAGGAAAGCGGTCAATTCCATAAAAAATGTGCAATCGAGGAAAAAGAAATTTTTTCCCCGGCGCGCCAATTGAGTGCTGAAGGAGACGGTGAATGAAGCGTGGTAATGCGCGTGGTGAAAAGAGATTCTTGCCCAAGGACAGCGGCAGGAAAGAAATCTGCTAGAGTCATCCGGGAAAATTTCCACATGCGGCGCACAGGAAATGCAGAAACGCTCGTCCGTTGATCGCTGTTCTTGGCGGGCCCGGGAGCGGGTTGTTGCGAGGAGGGATGGCATGAAGATGCGATGGTGTGCGGCGATAGTCATCTTGGTGGCGCATTGTTTCGGAAATACGGGAGGGCCGTCGCAGAAGACAGTCGTGCTGCGCTGCGGAACCGCGCTTGTAGGGCCGGAGGGGCAAGCGAGCAGAAATGCGCTCATCGTAATCGAAGGAGACAGAATCAGGCAGATCGGCGTCACGGCGCCGGCAGGTGCAGAGGTCATTGATCTCTCGGGCGAAACCTGCCTGCCCGGACTGATCGACACCCACACCCACGTCTTGCTGCAGGGGGATGTCACGGAAGCTGACTACGATGTGCAGTTGCTGAAGGAATCGCCTCAATACCGGACAATCCTGGCCACGGTGAATGCAAGGCGAGCTCTGGATTACGGGTTCACGACGATTCGTGATCTGGAGACGGAGGGCGCAGGCTACTCCGATGTCGATCTGAAGCGCGCAATAAACGAGGGAGTGATCCCCGGGCCACGGATGCAGGTGGCGACGCGGGCGATGGACGTTACCGGAGCCTACCCGCTGCTGGGCTATGCGCCGAATGTTCCGGTGCCGCACGGCGTGCAGGTGGTGGATGGCGCGGACGAAGCGCGCAAGGCTGTGCGCGAGCAGATCATGTACGGCGCGGACTGGATTAAGGTGTATGCCGACCGCGGCTACCGGGTGCGCGACAACGGCGTGCTCGACGATATTCCGACCTTCACGATGGATGAACTGCGGGCGATTGTGGATGAGGCGCACCGCGAGCGGCACAAGGTGGCCTCGCATGCCATGGCGCTGCAGGGCGTGCACAATTCAGTGGAAGCGGGCGTGGATACGATTGAACACGGATACTACATTGCCGACGATGATCTGAAAACCATGGCGGCGCGCGGGATTTATTACGTGCCGACGATTTATGTCGGGATTTATGTGGCGCAGGGCCGCGCGGCGGAAGGCGCGACTGTATGGGTGAAAATGACCGCGATCCACGAAGATACTTTCCGGCGTGCGATGAAAGCTGGCGTGAAGATTGCGTTCGGCACCGACGCAGGCGGATTTCCGTGGACGGAGAATCCGGCGCAGGAATTTGAGTACATGGTGAAGTGGGGGATGACGCCGGCGGAGGCGATCAGGTCGGCGACGGCAACGGCGGCTGAGCTGCTGGGCATGCAGAACGAGATTGGGACGATCGAGCCGGGGAAGCTGGCCGATATTGTGGCCGTGCCGGGCGATCCGCTGAAAGACATCTCGCTACTGGAGAAGGTGGATTTTGTGATGAAGGGCGGGGTGGTGGAGAAGGGGAAGTAGAGAGACCAGAATGCCGGTAGCCGAGGCAAGCCTGTAGAATGCACGGTAGGAACGACCTTAGCCTTCGTGCACGTGGCTCCCGTACAACCGAGCCGAGAGGTGCAAGATGCTCACCAAGATTCGTGTCAAGAACTTCAAGTCTCTGAAAGATGTGACCTTGGAGCTAGGTCAGCGGAACGTCCTTGTCGGGGCGAACATGGCTGGCAAGAGCAATGTCATCGACTTGTTCAAATTCGTGTCGCAGATGACCTTTCCGCCGGCGGGAGCCTGGGCTTTGCCGAACGCAGTAGCCATTCGTGGCGGATTCGGGGAGTTGTTGTGGAAGGGAGGGCATGAGCAGTCTATCTCACTCGAACTGGTGGGGGATGACCTCAATGGGTCAGTGCGGAGAAAATGGAAATACGAGATCCTGATCCAAGGCGACGTTCGTGGGAATTTTCAGGTTGTGAACGAAACGCTCTCGGTCGAGGATTCGACGACCTCTGGGCGTTCTGACCTTATCAAGACGAAGGGCTCCGAGAGGCTCTTCCTCAATGCCGATGGAGGGCTGATCTCTTCTATGAACACTCCAACCAGATCCATGCTGGAATTTGAGATTCCAGACTGGGATGGTAACTTTCTGCGCTCAATCATTGCCTCATGGCGTTTCTACGAGCTGATTCCTCCGATCATGCGTAATCCGAATCCTGCTGCAGCGGCTATTTTCCTGTCAGAGCATGGCGACAACCTATCCCAGTGGCTCTTGACCTTGCAAACTCGACATCCAGAATCATTTGCTCGAATCCAGACAGTTTTGCGAGACGCACTGCCGCAGATATCTAGCTTGTTTACGTCGCCGACACAGCAATCCACAGTCGTGCTCGGCACCAACGAAAAACACTTACATCGTCCTGTGACTCTCGGGCAAATGTCGGCCGGAGAATTGGTTTTCATCGCCTACCTGTCTCTCATCTTCGGGCCGGCTGAGCTTGCCGGGGCGCTGTACTGCGTGGAGGACATCGAAAACCACTTGCATCCCAATCTTATTGAGACGCTTTTGCAAGTATTGCGGCAGTCTCAAGAACAGTGGGAACAGAAACACCAAGCCGCGCAGATTTTAGTCACGACCCATTCCCCCGCCGTCGTTGACAAGATGAAGCTGGACGAGGTCGTGTTTGTTGAAAGGAAGGATGGCGCGACTCTTTGCAGCCGTCCAGGCGGCAAATCGCACCTCCGCAAGCTCCTTGAGGACGAAGAAGTTGGCTTAGGAGACCTCGTCTATTCCGGAGCCTTGAGCGATGCCAGCAAATAGCTACGGCATCATTGTCGAAGGTACATACGATTCGGCGGTGTATGAAGCAATCATCCGGAGATTGGCTTCCCATGACGTCTCAGTTAGGGCTTTCGATTGTCGAGGCAAGCCGAACCTGATGCAAAAATCCCTGGTTATCTAGAGGCACTGCGGTATGGAACCAAAGGCAAACCACTTGTGGACATGGCTATCGTCATCGTCGATGCGGATATGCACGACCCCTCCCAACTCGAAGCGGAGATGCGCGCAAGAGTTGAGAACCGGCAATATCCCTTCGCGTTACATTTTCATGCGGTCCGCCGCGCCATGGAGGCCTGGCTGCTCGCCGATTCAAAAGCGATCAGTGCCGTCACTGAGCGACGTAGCGGTAGGAGTGTAACAAAATCCCATCATGCCCCCGAGGAATTGGTTGATCCAAAAGCAACATTCCGGGCACTTCTGACAGACAGCAAGGTTGATTACACGTCCGTCGTAGGTGCGGAGATCGCCCGGCAAATTGATCTTGAGGTGCTGGCCGCCAGATGTCCCAGATCCGGCCTCTTTGCCAACTTGGTGGACTGCTAGAAAGGCCGGGGCTGCGCCCCGGCCTCATCGTTCAGGCAGTCGCTTCTATCGCGCGGCCAGCGCCGGTTCGTGCTTGCCGGACTTCAGCGCTTCGTATCGCTTGTTGATCTCTTCCCAGTTGACTACACTCCACCACGCAGCCAGGTATTCCGGGCGGCGATTGTTGTACTTCAGATAGTAGGCGTGTTCCCAGACGTCATTGCCCATGATCGGGTAAAGGCCCTGGGAGAGCGGGTTGTCCTGATTGGGCGTGCTCAAAATCTGCAGATCGCCATTGGGCTTACCCGCGAGCCAGGCCCAGCCGCTGCCGAATTGCTTGGCCCCGGCGTCATTGAATTTGGTCTTAAAGTCGTTGAAGCTGCCGAACGCCTTCTTGATGGCATCGGCAATTGGGCCGCTGGGGTCGCCGCCGCCTTTGGGCTTCATGATCTTCCAGAACATGCTGTGATTGACGTGGCCGCCGCCATTGTTTCGCACGGCGGCGCGAATATCTTCAGGAACGGAATTCAGATCGCGGATGAGATCTTCAGCGCTCTTGGATTGCAGATTGGGATGTTTTTCCAGCGCGGCATTCAGATTCTTCACGTAAGCGCCATGATGCATGTCGTGATGCAGGGTCATGGTCTGCTTGTCAATGGTGGGTTCGAGTGCGTCGTACCCGTACGGCAGGGGGGGCAGTTCATGCGCCATGATTTTTCCTCCAAGGCTTTGAGATGACCGGAAGCGGACTTTCGATGCAGTACGAAGAAAAACATTATAGATCGGCGGCAGATTCTTTGCGTCGCGCCGGCGAAAGGACCACTTGCTGGTGGGCACTGACTGGGCATCAGCGTTGCGTCTTCAAAGGCCGGAAGGCAAAGGGCATGGTTGCGGGAGCGCCAGGGCAGCTTAATCCTGCAGGACCCAATCGCCGCTGGTCTGCTCCAAGTGGAAGCCGTAGCGCTGCCAGGAAGTGACAGCGCTTTCCTTGCGCACTACACGCGCGGTGCCGACGTAGCGCTCGGCGCCGGTGGCGAGGAAGACCTCAACGACGGTCCCGTTGGCTAACTGCAAAGAGCAACTGCAGAGGAAGCCGGCGGCGCTCACGTTTTCAGTGGCGGTCACCTCCTCGAAGCGATTGCCGGCCGCGTCGGTGCCGCGAAGTTTGAGCGGGACACGCATGCGGACGCGGACATGGGCGCGACGCTCGGCGCGGTTGGTGCGGAGCTCTTCATCGAGGCGGCGTTTCAGACCGGCGAAATCCACGGGCTTCTCAAAATAGCCGGAGGCGCCAAGCTGCTGGCAGTATTCCCTGGCCTCAGAGCCGGCCCGGCCGGTGATCACGAAAACCGGAATCCGCGAGGTGTAACTCAGGGAACGAAGACTCTGGCAGAGATCGAAGCCGGAAAACTTCGGCATC
>Ga0335078_10017708_pt1 | contig 10591 bp, 9 predicted proteins | sample Lox_Sample_32_FD_206711 | JGI IMG/M metagenome (GOLD analysis project Ga0335078, IMG submission 206711) | Soil microbial communities from Loxahatchee National Wildlife Refuge, Florida, United States - Lox_Sample_3.2 | ecosystem: Environmental > Terrestrial > Soil > Wetlands | place: USA: Florida...
AAAAGCTCTTGACTTCCATGTCCCGGCAGCAAGCCGGACCGTGCGTGTCTCCATGCCGTCGGGAGCGCGGCGTGGCACTGGTGCTGACGCTATTGCTCATGGGCTTGATGAGCCTGCTGGGTTTCATGATGATGGTTTCCGTCAGCTCCGACCTGATGATCAACGGCTTCTATCGGAACTACCGCGGCTCCTTCTACGCGGCCGATTCGGGGCTCAATGTCGCTCGCCAGCAACTGGTGAACGAGGTAATGGCCGCGATCCCAGCGACGTATACGACCGGAACGTTGCCGATTTCTACCGCTGCGGCCACCGCGGCACAGACGTACATTCAGACTACCTACGCCAACAACACCTCCCTCAATGCCGGGCAAGCCGCGCAATCGTGGCAGGAGAGCTTTAAGATCTCCAACGTTGCTTTCTCGTGCGCCACCGGATGCTCGGGGGCGGGGATCATCGTCAGCAACAATCCCACGACGTATCAATTCGTCTTCAACTATTCCCTGACTTCCATGGGCCAGTCTTGGGGTTCGGAGCAGGCGACGGTCGCGGAGAACGGCAGCGTCACTGTCAATGTGCCGGTGACGCCTGCCTCTGGAGTCACCACGAGCTTCGCCAACTGGGGAATGTTCATCGATCAACAACCGCTGTGCAGCGGTTCGTACCTCGTCCCGGGCACGATCTCCGGGCCCGTGTTTACCAACGGCGGGTGGACCTTCAGCACCACGGGAGCCTATATCTTTACCGACCAGGTGGGCAGTGCTAACGCCGACGCCGGCTTTCAGTTCGACTCCTGTTATAGCTCGACCGCAGGCCTTTACAAGAGCGGCAGCCAAACGATCAGTCCCACGTACCAGAATGGATTCAAGTGGGGGCAGAACGCGCTTCCATTGCCGGCCAACGACTACAGCCAGAAGTGGGCGGTGCTGGACGGAAAGGGTATAGGGGAGGGAACTTCGAGCCCCACGGGCGCCAATATGAATAGCACCCTGAAAACAATTGCAGGCACTGCCTACCCTAGCTCCAGTACTCCGTCCTCGGGAGTGTACATACCCTACACGTCGATCAGCGGCACCAACACGGTCACCGGCGGCGGGATTTACGTAGAGAATAACGCGACGGTCCAGCTTTCCGTCGGGACCGACTCCACCAGCAGTCACAACCCAACCCAGATTTTTACCATCACCCAAAATTCCACCACAACCACTGTGACAACGAACATCAACGCCAACACCACCACAGTCAAGTCCGGCAGTACCACCCTGACGCTGGCAGGGGTTCCTTCCAATTTGACTCCGACCCCGGCGCAACCTGGCACCCTGGTTTACGTGGACGGGTCGGTGACGGCTCTGAGCGGACCGGGGCAGGGTAGCGCCGCGATCCAGGACGGGGCGGCGGTAACGGTCACTGCCAAGAACGATATCACCGTTACCGGCGACATCCTTTACAAGTCCGAGCCCGTGACCCAAACTCAAAACCAGATCCCGAACACGCCTGCTGACACGCTGATTCCCGGCAACGACCACGGTCAGGCGCTGGGGCTCTTCACCGCCACCGGCAACGTCTACCTGAACAATCAACAGAGCAACGGTAACCTGGAAGTCGACGCCAGCATCGCCACCATTTCCACCGGTGGCTCCGGGGGGCTCGTAAACAATGGGAACGCCATCAACACCCTCACCATCGTTGGCGGGCGTATCCAAAGTACCATCCAGAATATCAATACCACCACTCGCAACGTGTTTTTCGATCGTCGCTATACAAATGATCCGGGCTTTGCACCTCCCTTCTTTCCGTCCACTACGGTGACTCCGGTTAACACCATGGACACGGACCCACCGACGGTTTCCGTGCAGCGGGTTCAATGGGTGAACACTACCGCGCTGCAGTAGAGGAAGCGAAGGGAATCACGGTGCTCCGACAGCACCTCTACCAGTTACTTGGCTTTCAGATTCTTGGCGAAATACTCGTCCATGCCGGCGGTTAAGCCTTGCAGCCCTTGTTGGAGGTTGCGGTCGAGGGCGGCGACGACGTCGGCGACGTCACGACCCTTGGCCGGCTCGTCGTGCGAATATGACTGTGACCACACGGTGCGGCCTGTCCCCTCATCGAAAAGTTCGATTTCCAGGACCACGCGCGCCTCGATCCCGGCGCCGCTATCAACCTCCTCGAAACCGTCGAGCCGGCCACGCACGATGTAGTCACCGTGAGCGGAGCTGCCCAGATCGGTTACAGACTGGTATTTGCCCGACCCACGCAGCATGCGTAGAAGTCGTACTCCCACCATTTCTGCCGGGGGCGCCGCCCACCGTCGATACGGGTACGTATCGAGCTCGTTAGCGCCGGTGCGGTAGAGAATGAGATCCTCGCGTAGCATGGGAGGCGCCAGAATATGGCCGACGAGCAGAGTGACCGGGTACGGCGTGGCGGATGACGCGGACGCGCCGGGAAGGGTAAGGGTGTAGAAGTGCATGGGATGCATGGGTCCACCACCACACGCCGCGAGTCCCGCCGCCAGGACTGCCCAAATCGCCATCATCGTCCGTCGCATGATGTTCTACCCCCTCTGCGGTGATCTCAAAATGAACCGAGCATACTTGGTTGGATTGCCGATCGACGATTGGCATTGCCGATTCCATAGAGTGTGGCAAAGGCGCGTCTTTCAAACAATCGACACCTTCCTGTGGCGCGGCCGGGATCACTCGTTTTCACCGCCGCCGGGCTTCCTCTCCTTCACCTTGACGCCGCGGACCAGTACCGATGGTCGACGCTTGATCTCGTCCGTCAGCTCTCGGAGGTTATCGGTGCTGATTCGGATGTTTTCGAGCGTCTCGTCGATATTGTCGGAATTGTAGTTCACCGTGCGATTGAGCTGGTCCACCAGCGCCGAAGCGCCGGCCAGCGTTTGGCGCAACTCCTCGACCGATTTGCGGATGTCCGCCCGGTTTTCGAGCAAGGTGGCGTCAACGTGAGCCAGGGCCGTGTCCGCGTCCTGCATCGTTTTCTTGAAGTCGTCGAGCAACGGTTTGGCCTTGGCGCTCACCTCTTCCAGGTTGCTCATGGTGGTCGACAGCTTGGGGCGATTCTCTTCCAACATTCCCCTCACGTCGGCCATGGTGGCGGCGAGGTTGGTGCGGTTGTTGTCGTTCAGCAGATCGTTGACGCGAGCAATCGTCACCTGCAGTTCATCGAGGCGCTGGTTGAGGCTCTTCAGGGCGTTTTGCGCCGAAGGAGCCAGGTTGTTGATTTCGGCTTCGATTTCGTCCAGGCCGACGTAATCGATCGACTTCAGCGTGCTGCCCGGCGGAGCGAGAGGGGATTGCGGGCTGCCGGTGGTGATTTCCACATAGTTGTCGCCCAGCGCCCCAAGACTGGAAATCTTGGCCAAGCTATCTTCCTTCACGGGGATTTCCGGGCGCATGCGAAGAGTGAGTTCGATCCGGGTGGAGTCGCTGGGATCAACGCGAACCTGGTCGACGCGTCCGGCTTTCATCCCGCCATAGCGCACGATGGCGCCGGGTTGCAGCCCGGCGGCGAACTTGAAGTAAGCGTGATGCGACACTGCCCCTCGGCCCCAGGTCCCCGTCAGCGCAAACACGGTGATCACCAGCAGCGCCGCGGCCACCAAGACGAACATCCCCACCCACACTTGCTCCCGCCTGGAATCCATTTGCGACCTCGGCTTTCGTTCACGACCGACAGCGGACGGCATGTCGGCAAGACCACCGGCAGGCTGCCAACGTTCGACTGTGCACGAACTGGTTTCAACCTCTGAACTTCGACTTCCTTTTCTTCTGGTGGTTCCCGCTCAGCATCTGTAAGTAATCTAACTCCGTGCTGACTTCCGGCTCCGGCAAACGATCCAGGAACTGGCGCACGCGCGGATTCAGGCTAGCACGCATTTCCTCTTTCGTGCCCAGCGCGATGATGTTTCCCTTGTCGATCATCACCATACGGTCCGCGATCAAAAAAGCGCTGGCGAGTTCGTGCGTCACCACGACGATCGTCATATCGAAGGCTCGCTTCAGATCCAAGATCAATTTGTCGATGCCCGCCGCAATAATGGGATCGAGGCCCGCTGAGGGCTCGTCGAAGAACAAGATCTCGGGATCCATCGCCAGCGCCCGCGCTACCGCGCCACGTTTCATCATGCCTCCGCTCAGCTCCGAAGGCAGGTAGTCCTCGAAGCCGGCCAGCCCCACCTGCTCCAGTTTGAGACGTACCATAATGCGGATCGTAGAATCCTCCAGCCGGGTGAGCTCGCGCAGCGGGAGCGCGACGTTTTCGCCCAGGGTCATGGAGCCGAACAGCGCGCCGCCCTGGAACGACATACCGATCTTCTTGCGCAATTCGTCCATCTCCCTCCACGTGGCGGTGGCGATGTTCTTGCCCTTGATCCAGACCGCGCCCGTGGTGGGCTTTTCGAGCCCGGCCAAGGTGCGGATCAGCGTGCTCTTGCCCGAGCCGGAGCCACCCAGGATTACCATCGTCTCTCCTGGATGGACGTCGAAGCTCACCCCGTGCAACACCTCGCGCTCGCCATAGCTCACGCGAAGGTCGCGCACCGAAATCATGGGCCCCACGGCGCTGGAGGGCGTCGGATTGGAGTCTGCTTCCATTCCCGCAGTCGAACGTTCAGGGCAAAAAGGGCAAAACCCGTACCAGGTGAGGGGCGCGGGCGTCTCTCCCAAACCAAAATTGCTCTCTGCCCACTTGTAAATCGTTCGCCGGCCGACTTCCTTAACTCGTCAATCGAGATAACCCGTTCCCCAATTTCTTCACCAGCTAACCGTTGGTGAAATAGAAAATCGCGGTGAAGATCAGGTCAACGACGATCACCAGAAAGATAGACATCACCACCGCCGAAGTGGTGGAGCGTCCCACTTGTTCCGCCCCGCCACCGGTGGAGAATCCCTCGTGACATCCTACCGCGGTGATGACCGCGCCGAACATCACGCTCTTCACCAGACCGGTGACCACGTCGCGCAGCAGTAGGGCGTCGAAGGTAGCCCGGAAGTAACTCGCGGCGCTGAAGCCGGCGCTACTGACCCCGAAAACCAGGCCACCCAGAATGCCCATGAAATCACCCCATGTGGTCAGGCAGGGCAGCATCACCAGCATGGCCACTAACTTGGGCGTTACCAGAAAAGGGATGGGATGGAGCGCCATGGTTTCCAGGGCGTCGATCTCTTCGTTCACCTTCATGGTTCCGATTTCGGCGGCGAAGGCGGAACCCGAACGGCCGATGACCAGGATGGCCGCCATGAGCGGACCCAACTCCCGAGTCATGGCGATGGCCACGGCGGAGGCGACCGCCTGCAGGGCACCGAACTGCTGGAGTTCGTAGGCGCTCTGCAAGGCCATAATGGCGCCGATAAAAAAGGTGATGAGCGAAAGAATCGGCAGCGCCTCGACGCCCACCGCCATCGCCTGATGTACCGCCCGTTGCGGGCGCACCGGCCGGCCCGTGAGCGGATGCGAAACGCCGAAGTAAAGGGCTCGGCTTCCCAGTTGCGCTATGCCTCCCAGATAGGCGAGTCCGCTCAAGGTACGACGGCCGATGTTTTCCGCTAGTCCCACGCCTCACAACCCCTTGGCCAAGGATCGAAACTCGAAACTCGAAATTCGAGGCTCGCAAATCGAGGCAGGAATCGAGTTTTTTCGAGTTTCGAATTTCGAATTTCGAACTCCTAGTTTCTAGTTTCGAGTTTTCGAAAACGCGCTCAACGCTTCGGTCTCGGTTTCGTACACTTCGAAGAGCTTCAGCAGATGGGTCAGCTTGAGCACGTTCCGGGCCACCTCGGTCAAGCCGAACAGGACCAGCCGGTGCTGGAGGCTCTTGGCTTGCTGCCACCCTTCCACCAGGGAGGCAATTCCGGAACTGTCGATGTACCGCACGCGGATCAGGTTCAGGACCACGCCCGGCGAGTCCTGAAGGGACGCCAGCAGCACCTTGCGCAAATCGGGCGACGACTCCAGATCGATGTCGCCGCTGATATCCAAAATCACCGCTTCTCCCGCCTGGCGAGTTGCCATCTTCATGGATGCCTCTTTGTTCGTTGAAGGTCGAAGGTCAGAGGTTAGGAATGACGCCAACCAGGATGTTGACCTTCGACCTTCAGCTTTTCAACCTTGGACTGCTCTGTCCACCTTACCCAAATGCTTCACCATACGCAACCGGTTATGGTCTGGTAATCGTTCGTATTGCACCCTATCCATGGCCTGAGCCATGATGTGAGTGCCGAATCCGCCGGTTCTGACCTCTCCCAGGGGGCGAGCGCAGAACTGGGCGGGGTCTGCCGCCGTACCTTCGTCCCGCAGGACAAATTCCAGAGCGTCCGGCCGGGCGCAGCACGTCAACTCGATCGGCTGATCGTGGCGGTCCCCGTAAGCATGACGGATAATGTTGGTCACGGCCTCCTGCACGGCCAGCGCCAGCATGCAGCAGTCCTGCTCGCCGACCCCGAAGGCGGCCGCGAACTGCTCCACGGCCCCACGCACCACGCCCCCCAGCCGCGGGTCGCTAGGCAAAACGAGTTTGACCGAGGTATCCGACATGGCGGCCGATGCGCGAGTTCCCACACCGCGTCGCCGAGACACGGAGAAGAAAATCTCAGAATGGGGTGCGGGATTTCCCTCCCCGCCCGCCTCTCCGGGTTTCGGCTCGTCTAGCCCTTGCGTTTCGCGGACTTGAGCAGCTTCTGAACCTCGGCGGCGACGAGGTCGCCCATGCGGGAGGTGGTGACCGGGCGCTTTTTGCCGGGCACGTCCGCGGTGCGCGCGCCGCGCTTCAGCACCTTCTCAATTGCTAGCTCGATAGCCTCGGCATCTCCATCCCGGCGGAAGGTGTAGCGCAACATCAGGGCCACGGAGGCGATCGCTCCCAGGGGATTGGCGCGATTGCGTCCGGCGATGTCGGGCGCCGACCCGTGCACCGGCTCGTAGAGGGCGGTGCGCTCGCCCAGGCTGGCGGAGGGGAGCATGCCGATCGAGCCCGTCAGCACCGCGGCCTCGTCGGACAGGATGTCGCCGAACAGGTTGCTGGTGAGGATCACATCGAAGCGGGTGGGGCGCTCGATCAACTGCATGGCGCAATTGTCCACGTAGAGGTGTTCCAGTTCGACGTCGGCGTAAGCGCGGCCCAGGCGGGTCACCACGTCGCGCCACAGGCGCGAGGTCTCCAGCACGTTGGCCTTATCCACCGAGGTCAGTTTGTGGCGCCGCCAGCGCGCCAACTGGAAGGCGCGATGGGCCACGCGCTCCACCTCGTGCTCGCGGTAAACCTCGGTGTTGATCCCCATGCGCTCGCCGTTCTTGACGAAGATGCCGCGCGGGTTGCCAAAATAGATGCCCCCCATGAGCTCGCGCACGATCAGGAGGTCCGTCCCGCGCACCCGGTCCGGCTTCAGCGCGGAAAGATTCACCAGTGAATCCAGCACCCGCGTGGGGCGCAGATTCAGGTAAAGGCCCAGGCGCTGCCGCAACTGGAGCAGCCCCTGCTCCGGGCGCACCTCGGGATGCCTGGAGTCCCACTTGGGGCCACCCACCGCGCCTAGAATAATTGCCTGCGAGTTGTTACAGATGGAAATTGTCTCGGGAGGGAGGGGAACGGCGGTGGCGTCCACCGCGCAGCCGCCCACCAGGCCGGTGTGGAATCGGAACGCCGGTCCCGACACTTCCTCAATGGCCTTCAGAACCTTCACCGCTTCCGCGGTGACTTCCGGCCCTATTCCGTCACCTGGGAGTACCGCTATCCTGAACATTCCCTGCATAGGCTTAGGGCCAGCAGTATACCTTGGTAGTCCACAAAAACGCAAGGAATTGCCGATTTACGATTGCCGATTGCCGATTGAAAAGAAGTTCTCAGTTATCTGTTCTCAGAAAGAGTCACCCGTTCCTTGCGGATAAGCCGCTGAGAACCAGGGGCGGAAGACCAAGAGACTGAAAACGAAGGACTTCTCTTCCAATCGTTCAATCGCCAATCGGCAATCTTCAATTCTTAGTATCCCCCCGGGATCATCCGCGCCACCCTCTCATCGGCGTAGAGCGAGGCCGGCGCCAGGGAGTCCTTCTGCGCCAGGCGCTTCATTTCGTACACCGCCTTATTGGCGGCCTGCAAGTAAGCGCGCGCGGCCGCCTCGACCACGTTGTGGCTGGTGGACTTACCGCTGAACTCGCGCCCTTGGAAGCGTGCCCGGATGCCGACCTCGGCCACCCCGTCGGCGCCCGGACCCACCGTGTGCACGGCAAAATCGAAGATGGCGCCGGGGGCGCCGGTGATACGGTCGATGGCGCGGAAGGCGGCGTCGCAAGGACCCTCGGCAGTGGCCGAGTCGTGGAACACCTCGCCGTCTTTTTCCAGTTCCACCGTGCAGGTGGAGCGTCCCCGGCTGGAAGAAACGCTTTGAAAAACCCGGATGTTGAACGTCTCGGGAACGTGGTCGAGACCTTCGTTGACGATGGCGATCAGGTCTTCGTCGTAGACGGCCTTCTTGCGGTCGGCGAGTTCGCAGAAAAGCTCGTAAGCCCGGTCGATCTGCGGCTTGCTCAGCGGGTAGCCGAGTTCTTCGAAGCGGTTGGCCAGGGCGTGCCGCCCGGAGTGCTTGCCCAGCACAATCCGGTTGGAGCGCATGCCGACGGTCTGCGGCGTGATGATCTCATAGGTGATGGCATTTTTCAGCACGCCGTCCTGGTGGATGCCGGCCTCGTGGGCGAAGGCGTTGTGTCCCACGATGGCCTTGTTGCGCTGCACCGCCATTCCCGTGAGGCGGGTGAGCAACTGGCTGGAGGGGTAGAGCTCCTCGGTGCGGATCTCGGTGTAAAACGGGAACGCGTCCTGGCGCAGGTGGATAGCCATCACGATCTCCTCCAGGGCCGCGTTGCCCGCCCGTTCGCCGATGCCGTTGATGGTGCACTCCACCTGGCGCGCCCCGCCGCGAATGCCCGCCAGGGTGTTGGCCACCGAGAGCCCCAGGTCGTCGTGGGAGTGGGTGCTCAGCACCACGCGGTCCATGCCCGGCACGCGGGCCCGGATCTCGGCAAACATCTGCTCGTACTCCGGCTGGAGGCAGTAGCCTACCGTGTCGGGCAGGTTCAGGGTGGTGGCCCCGGCTTCCACCGCCGCGTGGCAGCACTCCACCAGGTAATTGCGGTCGGTGCGGCCCGCGTCCTCGGGCGAAAACTCCACGTCCGTGCACAAAGAGCGCGCATAGCCGACCCACTGGGAGATCATCTGCAATATTTCCTCGCGCGTCTTGTGCAGCTTGTACTTCAGGTGGATATCCGAGGTGGCGAGGAAGGTGTGGATGCGCGGACGCGCCGCCTCCTTCACCGCCGCCCAGGCGCGATCGATATCGGACTGGCTGGCGCGGGCCAGCGCTGCAATCACCGGCCGGCGGATCTCGGCGGAAATCGCCTTCACCGCCTCGAAGTCACCGTGCGAGGCAATGGGAAAGCCCGCTTCGAGGATGTCCACGCCCAGGCGGTCGAGCTGCCGCGCCATCTCCTTCTTCTCCTCCAGCCTCATGCTACAGCCCGGCGATTGCTCGCCGTCCCGCAACGTGGTGTCGAAAATGACGATTTTCTCGGGCATGGCACCCTCCCTCGGCTAAATCGAAATTCAGAGACTGGAAACTCGAAAATAGAAAATCGAAACTGGAAATTCGGTTGCTGGGATTCCGATTCTTGCCTTTTTCGACTTTCGCGCTGCGATTTCCGAGGCCCGACGCCGAGCTTATCATAAGGTGTGCCCGGTGTCCAACCGGCCGGTAGGCCCTCTTCGAAGTTCGAAAATCGAAATTCGAAACTCGAAAATCGCGCGTTGCCCGTGATCCATCGTCCGTTGTCCGTTGTTCCATTTCAACGGTGCCCCAGAGAGGCTTCGTGGCCCTTCCAGGCGGGGAAGAAAGAAAAGTAAACGGCAAAGAGCCTGCCCTGCCGCTTGCCATTTTGTTCCCTATTGCTGTTTCAGCCTGCGAAAGACGAAATTCGAAAATCGAAAATCGGCAAGACGCGCCCCAAGTGGCACCTCCACCCGCGCCACCCCGAGCCAACAACCGCCGCCGGCCCTGATATTGCGTCTCACCGCCTGCCTTCGCCGTCTTCATTTCTCATTTTTGCTTTTTGATTTTTGCTTTTCCTTTCTCTTCCTTCCCAACCAGAGGGCCGGAAAAATCCCCAACCCTACGGCCCGCCTAACGGCTGCGGTCCCGACCTGCCTCGCCACTTGATCTCCTTCAGCCTCTCCTGTTGTAGCGGCCCGTCCTTGGTGGCGAAGAGGTTCAACACAAAGTCACCGAGATCATTCACCCGATCGTGGAGGGTCGGCGCCTTGGGCTTAAAAAAGTCAAAACTGGGGAGATCGCCGTAGAGCGCCACCAGCATCCGGTAGTACGCCGCCTTGATGTCCTTGCCCGCCTCCAGCACCGCGCCCATACACTTGTAAACGCCCAACGCTGCTATCAGTGCGACGGCCAATTCTGCGGACGAAACTCGGCTTTCGAAATTCGAAACTCGAAAATCGAAACTCGCCCCTCCATTTTCCGGTTCCGAGTTTCCAATTTCGAGTTTCGAGTTTCGAGTTTCGGCCGCAGGG
>Ga0335078_10017709_pt1 | contig 10591 bp, 9 predicted proteins | sample Lox_Sample_32_FD_206711 | JGI IMG/M metagenome (GOLD analysis project Ga0335078, IMG submission 206711) | Soil microbial communities from Loxahatchee National Wildlife Refuge, Florida, United States - Lox_Sample_3.2 | ecosystem: Environmental > Terrestrial > Soil > Wetlands | place: USA: Florida...
GGTAAGCGAGTTCGGCAGGCTCATGGATTTGACTGCATCCCTGAGCGGGAGACGGGAAGAGATTCCGGTCAGGCGCCAGGCAGCGGCAGACTCTCACTCCAGCGCCAAATATAACCGGGCCGTTTTCGAGTGTCAAACAGCGGGGTTGCGGCGCGCGCTTGCCCGGCATTGTGCTTCATCGAAGGTGGCTTTCGAGTACAGGGAAACCCGACTATTGCTGTAGTCAATCACTGTAGCCAATACATTGATCGGCCTGATTCCATGCGGGCTGGCGCTCACGCCAGCTCCTCCGGTTGGAGTTTCTCGCCTAGCCTCGCTGTGAAAAAAACCGCGGCTATGTAATCGCCTTGTAACCTGATGCGAGCGCCTTCGGAGTGAACGCCGCGGCGCGTGGGAAGACGCATAACCCGCTGAAAACAAGAGGAGAAGCTAGAGCGGCTGGGAGTTGACCGTGGGCTGATAACGAGGCGCAAGCGCCGTTTCGCCGTGGAGCAGGGGCGTCTCGCGGCGAATTTTCCACAGCGATTTCCACAGGCTTCAACTCCAGCTACTCGGGCGCCGGCTGCGGCTCCCATCCCAGCGCCGTCCTTGCCTCACTGCCTGAGATTTGACGGCTGGAAGTCAGCTCGGCAATCCGGCGCCGCAGCTCGTCCAAGCCCTCGCCCCTGAGCGCCGACACGGCGATCTCTGCCGGTCCGCGCGGCAGGTGATCGCGCTCGGCAGGCGCAAGAAGGTCCAGCTTGTTCCAGACCTTGAGCCTCGGACTCGAGGCCAGGTTCAAGCTCTCCAGCAGGCTCTCCACGGCAGCATCCTGACCCTCGCGATCGGGGTGCGAGGCGTCAGTGACATGCAACAGCAGCGCTGCGTCTTCCAGTTCCTCCAGGGTGGCGCGGAAAGAGGCGACCAGGTGGGGAGGCAAACGCCGGATGAACCCCACGGTATCGGAGAGCAAGACCTGCCGGTGCGCGTCGAGCTTCACAGACCTCACCGTGGGATCCAGGGTGGCGAATAGCCGGGACGAGGCTTCCACCTTCGCTTCGGTGAGTGCGTTGAACAAAGTCGACTTGCCCGCGTTGGTATACCCGACCAGCGCCACCGTCTGCCAGCGCTGCTCCCGGCGATGCTCCCGGTGCAGGGCGCGCTGCGACCGCACACGTTCGATCCCTTCGCGCAGTTTGCGGATGCGGGCGCGGATCCGGCGGCGGTCGAATTCGAGCTGCTGCTCGCCGGGTCCGCGCGTGCCGATTCCGCCACCCAGCCGCGACAGCAGTGTCCCTCTGCCTGAGAGACGCGGCAGCAGGTAATTCAACTGCGCGAGTTCCACCTGGAGCTGGCCTTCGCGGCTGCGCGCGCGCCGCGCAAAGATGTCAAGAATAAGCTGGGTGCGATCCAGGACTTTCAGTCCGAGCGCCTGCTCCAGATTGCGAAGCTGCGTCGGCGAGAGATCGTTGTCAAAAATCACGCACCCGGCCTTTTCGCCCCGGGCGAGCGCCTGGACTTCGCCGATCTTGCCGCGCCCGATGAGGGTGGCAGGATCGAGCCGCGGCGAACGCTGCAGCGTGACACCGAGCACCGAAGCGCCGGCGCTGCGCGAAAGTTCAGCGAGCTCCTGGAGAGACTCCTCGCCCTCTCCGCCCGCGCGTGCGGGCAAGCCGGGCCTGCGGCTGGGCGCCCAGCCGACCAGATGCACCTTTTCGAGCGCCTGTGCGGGACGAATCGATCAGCCCTCCGGCGGCGGCGCCACTGTCGCAGGAGGCGCGCCCGGCCGCGGCAACACCACCGTGGAGATGGCGTGCTTGAAAATCAACTGTTCCTGATGGTTGCTTTCAAGAATCAGCGAGAACTTGTCGAAGCTTCGAATTCTGCCCGTCAGTTTCACTCCGCTCACCAGGTAGATGGTCACCAGCGCTCTTTCCTTGCGAGCGGAATTCAGAAATCCGTCTTGAATATTCTGGGCCTGTTTCTCACCGTGTTCTCTACGTTCAACGGCAGCAGTGTTCATAGTCACATCCTGAGCTCTAAAGTGAGGAAAAAACCGGCTGCCGCACCTCGTGCGGTTGGCCGGCTACAGCGCTGGCAAGCCAGCGAAAGACCTGCTGCTCGATGGCCGGGTCGTCCCCGAAGCCATCAAACCACTCTACTTCTGACTCGCGGCGGAACCACGTCATCTGCCGCTTGGCATACTGGCGGGTCTGCGCCTGAGTATCGTGAATCGCCTCCTCGCGGGTCATGTTCCCTTCGACGCAAGCACGGGCCTGACGGTAACCCAGCGATTCGAGCGGAATCTTTGCAGTTCCGCCGCGGGTAAGAGCGCGCCGGACCTCCTCCGTGATCCCATGGGCAAACATCCGCTCGGCCCGGGCATTGATCCGCCGCACCAGCTCTGCCCGTGGTGGGGCGAGACCGACCTTCAGGGGACGGAACCCCTGGATGCCTTCCCGGCCCTCACGGAGCATGTCCGAGAAGCGCCGCCGTTCTATGAGGCAGACCTCAAGCGCCCGAATCACTTTCTGAGCGTCGCGCGGATGAATGCCCGCCGCAGCCGCCCGGTCTTTGCGGACGAGCATGCGATGCAGAAACTCGCGCCCGTGGCGCGCCGCCAACCCGCTCAGACGCCGGCGCAACTCATCCGAACGCGTGGGGCCCTCGAAGAGTCCGAGGAGCAGCGCCCGCAGATACAGTCCGGTGCCGCCTGTCATCACCGGCAGCTTGCCTCGGCTGCGCAGGTCTTCGAGCACCTTCAGCGCTTCGCGCCGGTAATCGCCCGCCGTGAATCTGACTTCCGGCTCCGCGATGTCCAGGAGGTGATGCCCGACACCTTGGCGCTCCTCGACCGAAAACTTGCCCGAGCCGATGTCGAAGCCGCGGTAGACCTGCACCGAGTCGAAGTTGATGACTTCGCCGCCGAACGCGAGCGCCAGCCGGACGGCGAGTGCCGACTTGCCCGAAGCCGTCGGACCAACGATGGCAACCAGCGGATAGTCCTGGGCGTTCGGATCTAACCGCTCCACCAGGCGATCCGCAGATACCGGAAAAGCAGCAGGCAGAGAATCAGGGCCAGCACAATTATCGCGCCGAACACCTGTTGACGCGATGGTTGATTTCTGCCCGCCTTCAGTTTCACTGAGCACCATAGCCCAAGTTATACAGAAAGATGAATCGCAGTTTCAGATCGTTGCCTTTGTACTCCTCGGGCAGCGGCGGGAAAGGTATCGAGGCGTGAATGGCCGCGTTCGCCGCGCCATCGAGCGCCTGCGAACCCGAACCCAACACCACTTCGAGCTCCGGCACCCGCCCGTCCCTCAGAATCGCGAACTGGATCGCTACCCGGCCCTTCTGTCCCAGCCGGGCCGACTCCGGCATGACGGCGTACCAGTTCTCGCGCACTACGCGCACGATGCGCGCCAGGTACGGCCCGAAGTCCACTCCTTGCGTGTCCGACAGAATCATCGGACCCTCGAGCGAGAAGTTCGAGTTCGGATTGTTAAACTGGCCGATCGAGTCGCCCGGGCCGGCGATCTGACCGTGAGCACGTCCCTGCGCTGCTGCCTGCGCTGCCTGGTCAAGCATCTCCTGAGGCGTCGCCATGGCCAGGTGCCCGGGAGACTGCGCCGGCTTGGGGACATCTTCCAGCTTCAGGCTGTTGTCTTGCTTCGGGGGTGGAGGCGGCGGAGCGGCAGCGGCTTGCTGTTTCGGAGCGGCCGGCTGCGGCTGCGGCGGAGGCGCTGGAGGCTTCGGTTGCCCACCACCGGCGATCTCGGGCAGCTTTGTATTTCCCTTGGAGTAGGCTTCGTGCGGCGCCTCAGGGTTGACGACAGGCGGCTTGCTTCGAGCCTGACGATCCTGATCCGACTGCAGCTTTGCCCGCCGCTCCTTCTCCAACTCCGCCTGAAGATCGCGCGGCAAGACCAGAAAAGTCGGTTGGGGCGGCTGCTCCTGAGCAGTCTCAAGCGCGATCAGTTTTTCGTGACGGGTAACCATGCTGCTGATCAGGAGAATGAGCCCCAGAAGCGCTACGTGTCCAAGAAGGCATAGCTGGTAAATGGCGAGAAACCGCCAGCGCTCCGATTCCGGCTCGAGCTCGACCAACAGATTGATGTCGTCTCGCGAATCGCTTCTCGACGTCTTGCCGCCAACACGGCCCTCCGAATCCGCATCCGGCTCAAGCTCCAACAACAGACTGAGTTGTTCGTCTCGCGAATCGCTTCTCAACGCCCCGCCGGCGAACCGGCCCTCCGAATCTGCATCCGATCGAGGCTCTGGTGCTGCAAGGTCCTTTAGGTCAAGGAGATTCCAGCCTTGCCCTACCCAACTCCGTCGTTTGCGCACCGGTTTCATCGTCGGGGGTCTCGCACCCATCTTATCCTACTGCCCGTGACTGCCTGTGTACACTGACCGTAAAAGGCCGTTCGGCCGATCCCTCTGACCCATTCCGACGAAGTGAAGTCTAGCTCTCACCCGGCTGGCCGGTAGCCCTTAACCCCAGAGGCACCTGAACCCGTGCCGCATGTACTTCGATGCAATTCATGACCCTCTCGGCCAATGCCAGGGCCGCCATCCCCTCCCGGCCGCCGACCGGCGGCGGTCGTCGCGTCCGGACCGATTCCAGAAAGGCGCTGAGTTCCGAGCGCAACGGGTCAGCGCTTTCGGTCTCGAGCTTCCGGAACCCGATCGCTGGCGTCGCTCCACTACGGTCTACGCTGATCACCAGCGCGTCGCGCCGGCTGAAGTCGATCGAGATGTATTCGTTCGGCTGGAAGTAGCGAAATTTGCGGATCCTCTCGGTGCTGGCCCGGCTGGCCGTCAGGTTGGCCACGGCGCCGTTCTCGAACTCGACCCGGGCGTTCGCAATATCGACCTTGTCGGAGAGCACCGGCAGGCCCACGGCGCGCACATCGCCAACCGGCGACTCCACCATCCACAGCAGCAGGTCGAGATCGTGAATCATCAGGTCGAACACCACATCCACGTCGAGGCTGCGGCTGCTGAATACGCCCAACCGGTGCACCTCGAAGAACATCGGGCCGTGAGTCACTTTCTTCGCCGCCACAACGCCCGGATTGAAGCGCTCCAAGTGACCTATCTGGAGGATTCTCGCCTCGCGCTCCGATCGTTCCACTAATTGCACGGCTTCGGCGACAGTGCGGCTGATCGGTTTCTCCACGAGAACATCCACTCCCGCATCAAAGGCCCGGTTCACGACTTCGGCGTGGACGGTGGTCGGGATGACCACGCTGACGGCCTTCACCTCAGCCAACGCCTCCTCGAGAGTTCGAAACGCTCTGCAGCCCAATTCGGCAGCGAGCGCTTCGGCGCGCTCGAAGCGCAGATCATACACTCCGACCAATCTCGACTCGGATAAGTCACAGAAGGCGCGAGCGTGATGACGTCCGTGTTCGCCGACGCCGATCACGCCAACCGGAATCCTATCCAACGAGGTCATTGAAGGACGCGAAGATGCTCTTCTAAGGTTCTCACACCGCTACGCTTCCAGGCATCGCCACGGCCCGCATAACGCAATCCGTAGCATCAGGATCGCCATCACGCGCCCCGCCCGTGTCGATTGCTCGAATGGTAGCAGTCCGCGCCGGTTCGCGCAAAGCCCGTATCCCACGGCTCACCTTTTTTGACGGTCCTCGATTGCCGGCCGTTACGTTCTCCGGAGTCGCGGTGTAACGAAGCAGCCGCTTCGTGCAGGACGATCCGGACTGGAATGCCGAGAATTGGGACATCGCGTCGCTGGTGGTCAGCCTCTTCAGTCCGCCCTTCTCGGCAGCGACTTCAGTTTGCAGCCCAACCGGGTCGGCTCCGCGCACCTGCAAGACGGCAGCACCGGGCTCGTCCGGCCCAGCAAGAGCGCGGGCACCAGCGGCAACGGTCCAAGCTCGCCAGTGTACGCAACGGATCCCGGTTCCGGCTGTTAAGAAACGACAAGCGCGCCGGCTCGGCCGGGATGTGAATGGAGACTTAGGGGACTTGGTGCTCGCAAGGAGCCAGAGCCACAATCGCTATTCCGCAGCGGTCAGCTTCCACGATCAGGTGCTCACGATCGAACAGCAGCGTCCTTCCGGCGTCGATCGCAAGTGTCCGCGCGTTGGCCTTATCCATTATTCGAATCGTGGGCAGACCGATCACCGGCACGTCAAAGCGCATGTCGGCTTTGCTGACTTTGACCACCGTCAATCGACGACCGTTACCGAGCCGGCCGGCGCGCTCGATGGCGGCATCTGTGCCCTCCATCGCTTCCACGGCGACGCAGGCTCGCTCGGCGACCACAACGGTCTGGCCGATGTTGAGCGCGGCAATCTGGCGCGCGATCTCGCGGCCATATTCCATGTCTGCAGATTCTGCCTCGTCAGGCGCGCGTACGGTCAGCACGCCCGCTTCAGGCAGCAATGGCTTGAGGAACAGCGTCGAATCCACAACCTCAATGCCGCGCGCCTCCATCATTTTGACGAAGACCCCGATCAGTGCGTCGGTATTGCGGCGCTCCAGACTGTCGAGTGTGCCCTTCATCACGTCGTCAGGAGGAATGGAGCTGTAGAGCTGGACGTGCTTCACCTGGCCCGCCAGGATCACGCGCCCAACACGCTCGGAATCGAGCAACTCGAAGAACCTGGCCGCCTCGCCGAGGCTCAACCAGTGGATTGTGGAAGCTTCTTCGGCTAATTCCGGAGACGCTTCTTCGCGGATGGCGAACACAACCGGGTCGAGACCCTGCTCCCGAACCGCTTCCAGGACCAGAAACGGGAATTTGCCGTTCCCGGCCACTACACCCAACCGGTTCAGCCCATCCGAGAATGGACTTCGATCTGGACCTGTCACCGACTCTCCTTGCTATCTTCCTTACTGTCCGAGTGCGTTCACCATTTGCCAGTCTCAATGGCATTTGGTATATGAAGATGGTATGACTCTCAAAATTGATTCGGCCGGGCGCATTGTTTTACCGAAGCCGGTCCCTACGCGGCTCGGCCTCGACGCAGGTGCTGAGCTTGAACTCACCGAAGCTTCCGGAGGCGTTCTTCTGACACCTGCGGAGCGCCGGCCATCCTTGCTGCGCGAAGGCCATCTTCTGGTCCATCAGGGTGCGCTGCCGAAGGACTTCGACGCGGTCCGCGCCGTGGACGAAGATCGGGCAGTCCGATCCCGAAAAATTCTTGATTCGCGGTGAGACTCTATTTCGACACTTCGCTTCTGGTCGCATCAGTGCTGAAGGATCACGTTCATCATGCTGCCGCCAGCGCCGCATTCGAAAGAGCGCTGGACGCAAAACACCGATGCTACGTGGCTGCTCAAGGCCTTGCCGAGTTCTACTCCGTCCTGACTCGACTACCTGCGGCACCGCCTGTCTATCCCGGCGAGGCCTGGCAGATAATCGAAACGGGCATTCTTCCGCATTTCACTCTTGTCACGCTCGAACCCCGTGAATACTGCGAGGTGCTATCAGAATCCGCCTCCCAGGGCTGGAGCGGGGGACGCATCTATGACGCCCTGCACCTGCGCGCAGCACAAAAGGCGAAGTGCCAGCGGATCTACACGTTCAACCTCCGCCATTTTCGCGAGCTCGCCCCCTCCCGGTGGGGCGAGAACATCGTCAGTCCCTGATTTGCTCCGTTCGCCGGTTTCAGCAAAGCGCCGCCGGCATTCATCTATCCTGCGGCAACCTTCTTGCGCCGTCTTCCCGATCCCTTCAACACGCCTTGTTGGGAGGACCGCACGAAATCGACGAGCACCTTGACGTGAGGCGAGCCGAAGCCGCGGCCCTCGATGGCTTCAAGCGCCTGAGTAGTGTTCAGGCCTGAGCGGCAGATCAGGCGCAGCGCATCGTCAATTTCGTCGATATCCTTCCGGCTGAGACCCCGGCGCTCCAGGCCGATTCCGTTGGCCCCCAACACCTCGATCGGCCGCGGCGCGGTGGTCTTCGAGTACGGCAGCACGTCCTGGGTCACGATGGTGAAGCCGCCGAGGAAACTGTAGGCTCCGACGCGGCAGAATTGCTGGACGCCGCAGAAAACCCCTACAGTTGCGTTGTCGCCGACCTCGACGTGACCGGCCAGCGAGGCGGCGTTCACCATGATGACGTGGTCGCCGATGTGGCAATCGTGGGCGATGTGCGCATAGGCCATTAGCAGGTTGTGGCTGCCGATGCGGGTGACGCCTCCGCCCAATTCTGTTCCGCGATGGATGGTCACATACTCACGGATCGTGTTGTCGTCGCCGATTTCGATCCGGGTGATTTCCCCGTGATATTTCAGATCCTGGGGATCGTGGCCGATGGAAACGAACGGGAAAATACGGTTGCCGCGGCCCATGTGCAACGGTCCGGCAAGAACGGCATGCGACATCACTTCGCAGTCCTCACCCAGCTCGACGTCAGCGCCGATGATAGCGTAAGGCCCCACCGTGACACTTGAGGCCAGTTTCGCTTGCGGATGGATGATGGCAGCAGGGTGTGCGTTCATTTTTCCGGGCGATCCACGATGGCGAACCGCACCGTGGCTTCGGCCACCAGGCGACCGTCCACGGTGGCCTTGCCGCTCATGGTGCCGAAGTGATTCTTGCGGTTCACCAGTACCATTTCCAGACGCAACTGGTCGCCGGGAATGACCGGCCGCCGGAATTTTGCGTTCTCAATCCCTGTGAAGTAGACGAGCTTACGGTGGCCCTCGGGCATGTTGACAAAGGTCATAATGCCGGCCACCTGCGCCATGGCTTCGATGATGAGCACGCCGGGCATCACGGGAGCACCCGGAAAGTGGCCCTGAAAAAACGGCTCATTGATCGTGACGTTCTTCAGGCCCACGATCCGCTTCTCCGGCTCGAGTTCGAGGACGCGATCGACCAGGAGAAACGGGTAGCGGTGCGGCAGGATCTTCAGAATGTCGATAATGTTAAAGACTCCCGGACGTGCGGAGTCGGGTGTGACAGCCTCAGCCAAGTTTCACACTCTCCTTCAAGTAAACCAGGTCCGGGTAGATTGGCGACATGCCAACCGCCACGCGGCCATTATAGTCGAAAGATCGTTTTCGGCCCAAGCTGCCACCACCTTTCCGCTTCTTTCGCCAGCGATCAACATGGCCGCAGTTGCGGGTAGATGAACAAAAATTAATTTGATTTGCCGGCGCCGCTGCGACACGATGAAGGCCTCTGACCACTCAGTTGGGGCAGGCTTGCGGCCCGATGAGATCTCTTCCCCCCTCTCGATCTCAGCCGGTGTCCTGCAGGCCTTCCCCATGCTGCTCACGCCAGGAGTACGGCCGTTCCTTGGGGGGTGCGCCATCCGCCGCCAAATCCCACGCCCACACTGACGCGTATTTGGTAAACTTCACAGACTGAAGGAGGGGCCAATGTCCTGCTTCCGAAGATCCCCTTGTGTAATCGCATTGTCTTTGATCGCCTTGACCGGCGGTGCCGCGCGCGCCCTTGCCGACGGCCCTTATCCCGTGGTCGTACAGCGCAATGTGGAAGCGCGGATGCGCGACGGGGTTGTGCTGCGCGCGGACGTTTACCGCCCCGACAAGGACAGCAAGTTTCCCGTGCTGCTTGAGCGAACACCGTACAACAAAAACGGTGAGGTCGATTTCGGACGGGTGGCGGCGGCGCGCGGCTACGTGGTGATCGTTCAGGATGTGCGCGGACGCTACACGTCCGAGGGCGAGTGGTACACGTTCAAGCACGAGCCGGATGACGGCTACGATACGGTGGAGTGGGCGGCGGGATTGCCGTACTCGAACGGCAAGGTGGGGATGTTCGGCGGATCGTACGTCGGCGCCACCCAGATGCTCACCGCCATCGCGCATCCGCCGCATCTCGCGGGAATCTGCCCGGTGGTGACCGCCTCGAACTATCACGACGGGTGGACATATCAAGGTGGAGCGTTCGAGCAGTGGTTCAACGAGTCGTGGACCTCCGGACTGGCTCAAGACACATTGAACCGCAAGGTGGAAGGGGCGACGAACGCGCGTGAGGGCATCGATCGGCTGCCGCTGACCGGCTATCCGCTGTTCAACTTCGATGCCGCTCAAGCGCTCAGCCTCGCCAACCTTGCGCCTTACTTCCTCGACTGGCTCCGTCATCCCGGTTATGACGACTACTGGAAGCAATGGTCGATCGAAGAGCACTACCCCGACATCCAGGTGCCCGCCTACGTCGTAGCCGCCTGGTATGACATTTTCCAGGGCGGGTCGCTGCGGAACTACCTCGGCATCACCGCACGTGCCGGGAGCGAAGCCGCGCGTACCAAGTCGCGTCTGCTGGTCATGATCGGCGGACACGCCGGCGGCGGGCCCAAAATCGGCGAAGTGGATTTCGGGAAACAGTCGGTCGTGGATGAAGACGCACTGATGCTCAACTGGTACGACATGTTGTTCAAGGGTGAGGACAACGAACTGGCGCATGAGAAGCCGGTCAAGCTCTTCATCATGGGCCGCAACACCTGGCGCGAGGAGTCCGCCTGGCCGCCGCCGGACGCGCGTCCGGCCGCCTACTACCTGCACTCTGCCGGGCGCGCCAACTCTCTCGACGGGGACGGCGCACTCAACACGTCGGCATCGGGACCGGACGCGGCTGACCATTTCACCTATGATCCCGC
>Ga0335078_10017711_pt1 | contig 10590 bp, 10 predicted proteins | sample Lox_Sample_32_FD_206711 | JGI IMG/M metagenome (GOLD analysis project Ga0335078, IMG submission 206711) | Soil microbial communities from Loxahatchee National Wildlife Refuge, Florida, United States - Lox_Sample_3.2 | ecosystem: Environmental > Terrestrial > Soil > Wetlands | place: USA...
AACAGCGCGTTGGCGAGCAGGAAGTTCCGGACCTCGTGCCGCCCGTAGTTGAACACCAGCGTGCCCCAGTCGGGGTGCTCGCCCAGGCGGGGGTCGGCGTGCTCATACAGCGCGGTGCCGTCGAAGCGCGCCAGCGCCCAATCGTCCTTGGGGAAATGCCCAGCGACCCAATCGACGAGAACGCCGATGCCTGCCTGGTGCAGCCGGTCGACCAGATAGCGGAAGTCGTCGGGGGTCCCGTGCCGCGCCGTCGGCGCGTAGAACCCAGTCACCTGATAACCCCAGGAGCCGGAGAACGGGTGCTCCGCGATAGGGAGGAACTCAACGTGGGTGAAGCCGAGGTCACTGAGGTACCCGGGCAGGGCCTCGGCCGCCTCGCGGTAGGTCAGGGGCCGCCACCCGCCGTCGGCGTTCTGGGCCAGCCGCCACGAGCCCAGGTGGCACTCATAGATCGACACCGGAGCATGCAGCAAGTCGGTGATCTCCTGGCCGGCGAACCATGCTGCGTCCTGCCATTCGTACCTGCTCTGGGTGACCACACTGGCCGTCGCCGGCGGAACCTCGGTGGCGAAGGCGAACGGGTCCGCCCGCAGACTCACCTGGCCGTGCTGGCTCACCACCTCGAACTTGTAGCGAGCGCCCGGTCCGACCTCGGGCAGGAAGATCTCCCAGACCCCGGAACTGCCCAGCACTCTCATCGGGTGAACGCGGCCGTCCCAGCCGTTGAAGTCACCAACGACCCGCACCGCCCGGGCACTAGGCGCCCACACCGCGAACGACGTGCCAGGCACCCCCTGATGTACTCGCACCTGCGCCCCTAGATGGCGCCACAACGCCTCGTGCCGGCCCTCGGCCAGCAAATGAAGATCAAGCTCCCCCAGCGTGGGCCAGTACCGGAAGGGATCATCGACCACCACCACGACCCCATCTGGATAAGTCACTTCCAGCCGGTAATCCAGGATGCCCTGCCTCTCCATAACCCCGGCGAACACCCCAGCAGGATGCACACAGCGCATCTCGATCCGTTGCTCGCTGGCGATGATGACCATGCCGGCCGCGTCAGGACGCCACCCGCGGATGACCACACAGTCGCGGCCCTCACCGTCCCGGGCAGGGTGAGCGCCCAGCAGGCTGTGCGGATCGTGGTGCAGACCAGAGACCAGACGCTCGAGGTCCGCGTCGTCCACCATCAGGCCGAAATCAGCCGGTGAGCTCATACTTGGCCCCCTCCCGCGGCGCAGCATCAGGCGAACGCCGACACCCCCAGTCTGCACACCCAGCCACCAACCACAGCATCACCCGGCCACCGCAGCAGAAGACAGCGCAACCCCGCACCAATCTCTCATTGCCGATGCCGGACCGGCAGATCCTCATCGCCCACTAAGAACGGCCTCGGGCCGGCTGCGTCAAGTGCCCGCGGATCGGGCAACGCGGCCGTGCAGGCCAGAACTCAACCACCGCTCAACCACACGCGTCAGCACTCCAGCGGCCCCGGGCACGGGGCCCTCCCTGCGGGGCCTCTGACCCCCCGAACCGTCATCAGCGCTGACGGAACCGCACGAGACGGGGCGGTTACCCCAGACCGCTCCCTCAACACACGGGACCCGGCCCGCTGGACCAGGTCTGACCTGCGCATTCGATGGTGGCAGGTGTTGGGTTCGAACCAACGTAAGCTGTCCCTGTAAGCTGTCCCCGCCGCTCTTACAGGGCATAGGCTATGAGGCTTGTGAATCCCCGTGAACCGGGCAAATGGGGTTGGCGCTCAGCTCAGGCCGCCATGTTGGGCTGGATCCGGCGGCTGCGGAGGCTGCTGCGGGCACCCGAGGAGCGAGGCTCCGTAGGCAGCGATGGACAGGCCCGCCGCGCCGCGGGGATCGCTGAGCGACTGGCCGCTGAGCGCTTCGAGGCGGTGCAGCCGGTTGCGTACGGTGTTGCGGTGGCAGTAGAGCCGCCGCGCAGCGGCGGAGGCGTTCCCGCCGCACTCAAGCCAGGTCCGCAGCGTGGTAAGCAGGATGTCCCGCTCCGCGGGGGCGAGGGCAACAACCTCACCGAGCAGGTTGTGCACCACCCTGGCTGAGATCTCCGGCGCGCCGGCCAGAAGGGCCGCTTCCCAGTCGTCGTCGACGGTGGCCACGCCGGTGCTGCCGGGCGGGAGGCATCTTCTGGCGACGGCCGCAATCGCAAGAGCCCGGCCGGTGTCGAAGGCGTCGTCAAAGCCGGGGCTGATTCCGACCCGGCCGGTCGCCACCTCGGCGAGCAGGTCCCTGATGACCTGAGCGTTCCGGTCCCGGCTGGAGGCGACTAGGCCGACCTGCTCGCCCGCGCGAAGGCGCCAGGCGGAGGGTACGCCCCGGCGCCGGAGGAACGAGCCCGCTCGTGGGAGGCTCTCGATTCCCGCCCCCGGTGTTTCCGCGGACACTGCCAGGTAGGGTCCGCGTTCCGGCAGGCCGATGGCGGGCAGGCTGCCACCCAGCATCTTCCACTCGCCCAGCCGTCCCTGGAACAGGGCGTCAAGCAGCAGCATCCGTTGCTGCTCGTCCTTCTGGGCGGACTCGATCAGAGCGTCGCGATACTCGGCGTTGACGGCCTCGGAGCTGGTGTCCACCCACGCCCAGACCGTGTCCGACCCGCGTACCAGGCCTTCCAGCCACTCCGGGCCCTTTTGCAGCGCCTTGTCGGCGAGCGCGCCCCAGATCACGTGAAAGCCCAGCCGGTAGGCGTGCAGCACCGACCCGAGCGGAACGCCCTGGTCGGCTCGGCGCCGGGCGGTGTCCCGGGAAGAGGAAGTGTTCGGCGACCGCTGGCTAGCAAGATCACCGACGAAGCCGGTCAGGTTTTCCCTGACGCTGCTGCGCAGATCCCCGATATCGACGGCCAGGTATGACTCGTCGGTCTGGAGCAGCGTAGTCACCAGCTGCTCGGTGAGGGACCCGAGCTCGTCAATGAGCTCAGCGGCGAGCTGGGCTATCACGGGGTGACGGGCCGGCTCTGGGCTGGCGCGGCGCATGACCTGAACAGTACCGCCAGGCAGGATATGACCACGTCATACGCTCGTAGCCGCACCCGTAGCCGCCGGTTGCACAACGTGCCGTCGTGATTCCTGTTCCTGCGGACAGTGCAGCCCGGGCCCCCAATAGGCATACTGCTCCCGCAGCCCCAGGCAGCGCCACATGGCCGCGGGCGACATGTGTGACCTTACGCCACGCCAGCCGCTCAGCGCGGGTGCCGGTTGCGCGATCTGGGATGCACACGGGCGGCGTGGGCACGCCCGGCTGGAGGGGTCTTATGGCGAACCTGAGTTGCATGGTCGGACAGGCAGCGACCGATCATGGCGACTCCCCGGCCGTCCGCATAGACGACCATGCGCTGACTTACGCTCAGCTGTGGGATGCTGCCCGCCGCATGGCCTCGCTGCTGCAGTGTCATGGGATAGTGCCGGGCGACCGGGTCGCGCTGATGCTGCCCAACGTGCCGGCTTTCCCGATCGCTTTCTACGGTGCGCTGGCCGCCGGGGCCATAGTCGTGCCGGTGAACCCGTTGCTGAAGAGCCGCGAGGTCGCCTACAGCCTGCGTGATTCCGGCGCTAAGGTCCTGCTGGCATGGCACGCTACCGCCGGCGAAGCTGGAAAAGGCGCCGCGGACACAGGCACCCGGGTCGTCGAGGTTACCGACCCCGGTCTCGCTGAACTGCTCGCCGGCGCTGCCCTGGTTCCCGCGATCGTAGAGCGGGCCAGCGATGACAGCGCGGTCATTATCTACACCTCGGGAACCACCGGCCGACCCAAGGGCGCAGAGCTTACGCACGCGGGCCTGACCCGCAACGCTGAACTTACCGCCACCACCCTGCTCAGCGCCGGCCTCGGCGATGTGATCATGGGCTGCCTGCCGCTGTTCCACAGCTTCGGGCTGACCTGCGCACTGAACGCCACGATCATCAGCCGCAGCATGCTGACCCTGGTGACCAGGTTTGAGCCGGGCAAGGCCCTTGAGATCATCAGGCGGGACAAGGTGACGATCTTCGAGGGCGTGCCGACAATGTACGCGGCGATGCTGCACCATCCCGGCAGCGCGCAGGCAGATACGTCTTCCCTGCGGGTGTGCGTATCCGGCGGTGCAGCCATGCCTGTGGAGGTCATGCGCGGATTCGAGCAGGCATTCGGCTGCATGATCCTGGAAGGCTACGGGCTGTCGGAGACCTCACCGGTGGCGTCCTTCAATCATCCGGACAGGGCGCGCAAGCCCGGCTCGATCGGCACGCCGATCGACGGAGTGCGGATGCGCCTAGCCGACCCCGATGGCACCGAAGTACCGCCTGGTGAGGTCGGTGAGATCATGATCGCCGGTCACAACATCATGAAGGGATACTGGGGCCAGCCGGAGGCAACGGCCGCAGCAATGTCCGGGGACTGGTTCCGTACTGGTGACCTCGGCCGGGTTGACGAGGACGGCTACTTCTACATCGTCGATCGTAAGAAAGACATGATCATTCGCGGCGGGTTCAACGTCTATCCGCGCGAAGTCGAAGAGGTCCTCTACGAACATCCGGCGGTCACCGAGGCTGCTGTGATCGGTCTCCCGGATGATGAACTCGGCGAGGAGATCGGCGCGGCCGTGACACTTAAGCCGGGCGCCACCGCCACCCCAGCAGAATTGCGCGCGTTCGCCAGGGAGCGGATCGCGCCCTACAAGTACCCACGTTATGTCTGGCTTGTGCCTGGCCTGCCGAAGAGCCCAACTGGCAAGATCCTGCGCCGCGAGGTGCAGCCTCCGAAGGACCTGCGATGACCGTTTCCCCTATCCGCACATCAGACAAGAACGGCAGCCCGCCGGCTGGCGAGCCGGCCGAGCTCGGCGCCCTCGACGCAGCCGGCGAGCTGGACGCCCCCGGCGCGCTTGACCTGTTCGCACCCGACGCCGCCCTCGGCTCACTGCCCCGGTTCCGGCCCGACAGCAGCCTCGTCCGGTACGCGGCCCGGCTGGGTAGCCGCCCGGGAATGGTGACCCGGCGGGCGGCCAAGCTGGCTGCGGAGCTGGCCGGCGTCGCGGTGGGCAGATCACAGATCGCCCCGGACCGGCGCGATCGCCGCTTCGCCTATCCCGCGTGGAGCAAGAACCCGCTGCTCAAGCGGACCGTGCAGACCTACCTCGCCATCGGTCGGACGGCTGAGGACCTGCTGGCCGACGCCGAGCTGGACTGGCGGGACAACGAGCGGCTTCAGTTCGTACTGACCAACATCATCGCCGCCTCCGCACCGAGCAACAACCCGCTGATCAGCCCGGTCGCGTGGAAGGCGGTCACCGACACCCGCGGCATGAACTACGTCCACGGCATCCGCGCCCTGGTCTCCGACCTGTCCTCGCCCCCACGCATCCCCACGATGGTCGAACCGGGCGCGTTCCAGGTCGGCAAGGACCTCGCGTGTACCCCTGGCGCCGTGGTATTCCGCACCGAGGTCTGCGAGCTCATCCAGTACAAGCCGAGCACGCCCACCGTGCACAAGATCCCGCTGCTCATGGTCCCGCCGATGATCAACAAGTACTACATCACCGATCTCGCGCCAGGCCGCAGCATGCTCGAGTTCTTCGCAGCGCAGGGGCACCAGGTATTCGTGGTCTCCTGGCGAAATCCTGGCAAAGAGGCCAGGCACTGGGATCTGGACACCTACGGTGGTGCCGTCGCCGAAGCGCTCGGCGCGATACGCAACATTGCCAAGGCCAGCAAGGTCAACGTCATGGGTCTGTGCGCGGGCGGGATCCTGTCCTCGATGCTGTGCACGCACCTGGCTGCGACCGGACAGCTCGGCCAGATCAACTCCCTTGGCCTGGGCGTATGCGTCCTGGATCAGTCACAAGCTGGCACGACCGTCGCGCTGATGAACGGGGGCACGGCGACCGGCTCCATCCTCGCTTCCAAGGCCCGTGGCTACATGGACGGGCGCACCCTGGCCGAGGTGTTCGCCTGGCTCCGGCCCGACGACCTGATCTGGAACTACTGGGTCAACAATTACCTGCAGGGCAAGACCCCACCGCCGTTCGACATCCTGTACTGGAACGCTGATACCACGCGGATGCCCGCCGGGCTGCACCGCAGCTTCATCGAGATAGCCATGAAGAACGCGCTGACCAAGCCGGGGACGGCCAGCATGCTCGGCTCGCCGGTCGACCTGTCCAGGATCGATGTGGACAGCTACGTGGTGGCCGGGATCGACGACCACATCGTGCCATGGCCGTCGGCCTACCGTGCCACCCAGCTGCTCGGCGGGAACTCCCGGTTCGTGCTGTCCACGAGCGGGCACGTCGCGGCCATGGTCAACCCGCCGTCGAATCCGAAGGCGACCTTCCGGCTGGCCCCGGGCAACCCGGCTGATCACCGCGACTGGCTGGCCCAGGCCGAGACGGTGCAGGGCAGCTGGTGGCCGGACTTCACCTCGTGGCTGGCTGAGCGCAGCGGCGACAAGAAGCAGGCTCCGCGCTCGCTGGGCAGCTCGAAGTTCCGGCCGCTGGACCCCGCACCAGGGACCTACATCCTCAACCGCTAAGGTATGCGACGGGCATCCGCGTGGTGACGAGGGCCGCGTTCCGGGCTTGCCCCCCCGGGCCTTTGGCCTGGCTGAGCGGGACTTGAGCCTCTGGCGCCAGCCCTTTGCGTCGCCGAGCCTTCGAGCAACGAGGTCGCGTTCCTGGGATAGTGGAGGCGACGCCATGTACCGAACTAAGATCACGTGGAGAATCCAGCTAGCCCTGTCCGACAATCCGGGCAGCCGCGCGCTCTTTCACCAGGCCCTCGCTGATCATCAAGTGAGCGCCGCCCGCCTCCTGCCTGGCGGCACTGATAGAGCCGAGATGACCGGTGAGGTGCTGGTGGACCTGACACAGGACGAGGGTTTGGGTGACCTGCTCGACGCGCTGCATGCCCTGAGCCCGCGGGTGTTCGTAACCTGCGCAGACCTTGCACCCACGCCAACCCGAAGCCCGGAAAATTCCGTCCAGCACCATCTGAGCTAGGTCCGGGGAAGCTGGGAAGATCGAGTCAAGTTCGCTGATCTTGACTGGGTTGCTGGACTGGTGTGAACCGGCTGGTTAAGGGGCTATTCCTGCGCGCTGGGTGCGGTCGTTGATCGCGGCCTGGTAGATGCTGGTGGCTTTGCGCGTGAGGTGCGTCTGACTCTTGAGCCAGTGCTGTCCTGAAAGGCACTGTTGCATTCGTCGGTCGTGGAGGCCGGAGACTGGTCGGGTGACTGCACGCGCTATCTCTACCGGGGCGGTCGATCAGCATGGCCAGGTCATCGACGTCCTGCTATCGGCGAAGCGTGACCTGGCCGCCGCCCGGCGGTTCTTCACCCGGGCGCTGCGTGCCGGCACGATCCCGGCCGAGGTCACGACCGACCGCGCCCCCGTCTGCCCGCGTGTTCTCGATGAGCTGATTCCGTCGGCGCTGCACACCGTCCAGCAGTACGAGAACAACCCGGTCGAGGCTGACCACGGTCGGCTGAAGCCCGGCTGCGTACCACATCGCCACTGACGTCCATAATCGCTACCTGCTCCGCACCGCCTTCGAGGATCTCGCGCTCACCATCTGAACCCCGCAGAGCATCCGGATCATGCTCCGACGCTCTTCAGGGAAGCTACAACGCAACAGTGCCGACACGAGAACAAGAGGCCATCCCGGCGCCCTCCATCCGGCCTCGAACCCTTGTAGTGCATAGGCTACAATGTATTACATGACCACGCCTCTTTCTATCCGCTTCGACGCCGCCCTGCTGGCGCGGTTGCGGCGCCGCGCGGGCGCCACGGCCGGCTCGACGACCTCCGCGCTAGCGCAGCGGCTCATCGACGAAGGACTGCGGATGGCTGACCACCCAGGGGTGATCTTCAAAGACGGGCCGTCGGGCCGCCGGGCGGCCCTCGCCTACGGGCCAGACATCTGGGAAATCATCAAGTTCCTACGTGAAATCGACGAGCGGGGCCCAGCCGCGCTAGACGCCGCAGCCGAGGTGTTTGCCGTCGACGCCAGCCGGATCGCCACAGCGGTCAGCTACTACGGGGACTACCGGGACGAGATCGATACCGAGATCAGCGATGCTGATGAAGCATCGGTCCGCGCCGAGGAAGCATGGCGGGTACAACGCCAGCTCATCACATGAACCACCCAGCCCGCGTCCGCCTGCTGCTTGACGAGATGTTCTCCCCCGCCATCGCTGCCGCACTGCGCGAACTGGGCCAGGACGTGATTGCCGTGGCCGAGCGTGGCGAACTGCGGGCAATGAGCGATGACGACGTCTTCGCCTGGGCAGCCTCTCAAGGCCGCTGGCTGCTCACCGAGAACGTCAAAGACTTCCGGCCCATCTTGCTACGGGCACTGCAAGCCGACACCGCCACCAGGGGAATCCTCTACACCAGCAGCCGCGCTTTCCCGCGCTCAAGGAAAAACCCCGGGCCCCTGATTCAGGCAATCCATACCTGGATGCTCACTGGACCACCCGAGGCACCACTCACCGAGGACTGGCTCCTCAACCCGGCAAGTCGCTAATTCTCCGGCACCCTGAAAGAAAACCGGAGTACCGCCGGGAACGGCCGCCCAGCGTGCAGCCAGCCGCAGATGCGTTCCGGATCCCTGAGCAGGGTAACTGCCGCTCATAATTGAGGTGACAGCTCAGGTGTTGATCAGCCTTTCGGCACCGTGTAGGTGCCGGAAACCGTGTCACCTCATGCGACCTGCGCGTATTCGTAAATCAGGCCGCCGAGCCGGCCCCGGCGCAGAACGCGCATACTGGTCGTTTCGGCAGACAGATGCGCGCGTCCGGCGGGCGGGTCCTGTTGCAGTGCCCGGTGTGGCCGGTGTGTGTTGTAGTGGTCGACATACTCGCTGAGGACGAGCTACAAGTGCCGTTCGCCGGTGATCAGCATCCGGTCCACGCACTCGCGGCGGGCGCTGCCGACCCAGCGTTCGGCGATCGCGTTCGCCCGCGGCGCCCGGACAGGGGTCTTGATGATCCGCACGCCGATCGCGGTGAACACGGTGTCGAACGCCGCGGTGAACTTGGCGTCCCGGTCCCGGATCAAGAACTTCAGTCCGTCAGCGTGACCTTCCAGATTCATCAGCAGGTTTCGGGCCTGCTGGGTCACCCACTCCCCCGTGGGGTGGGCGGTGATCCCGGCCAGGTGCACGCGGCGGTGCCGTGCTCGATGAAGAACAGCACATACAGGCGGCGCAAGAACACGGTGTCAATGTGGAAGAAATCCGCGGCGAGGATCGTCTTGGCCTGAGCATCCAGGAACCTCCGCCAGCTCTGCCCGGACCGTCGGGGCGCGGGATCGAATCCCGCGTCCTTGAGGATCTGCCACACCGTCGACGGCGCGACCGCATATCCAAGGCCGGACAGCTCGCCGTGGATGCGCCGGTACCCCCAGCCTGGGCTGTCCCGCGCCATCTCCAACACCAGCGCCCGGACGGCCTGTGCTGTGCGCGGCCGACCCGGAGCACGGCGCGGATACGACCAGCGCCGCCGGACCAGGCTCGCATGCCAGCGCAGCAGGGTGCGCGGGGAGACGATCAGGCACAGTTGGCGGAGATGACCGCCGGGCAACAGCCGGGCCAGCGCGGCGAGTACCGCCCGGTCAGCCCAGGACAGCCGAGGACCCCTGACCTGGCGCTGGAGAACGGCGACCTGATGGCGCAAGATCAAGATCTCCGCGTCCTTCGTCCGGTCGGACCGGGAGAGCAAGGCGAGCCAGCCAAACACCCGAATCAACGCTAGATAGACCATTCGTAGCAGCACGACCACTGACAGTGCCCGATCATGAGGTCTTCGCGCAGCCAGATGCCAAACCTGACCGCCCATCCTCCAGCGCAAGACACCAGGTCAGCAGCCATGACACGATTGTCGGCACCCACACGACGCTGGCCCTGACTCGCACCGGCCCCGCACCGCCAAGGCATGGACCGGCACCGGATCCAGCCATCAGCAGCGTGGTCAAGCTCTGGCCCGAGTCCTCATCCCGCCCGTCTTGGCCGCCATGCTCCACCACCACCTCCGTCCACGCGCAGGGGAAAAACAAGCCTTTAAGGACCCGGCCCGCACAGGGAACCCAGTCTCCGGCCACGTATGCGCATGCTAATGTATGTGCATGTTGACGCACCGGCTGCAGATTCTCATCGACGATGAGCGCTACGAGCGGGTTCGCGCTCTCGCGCGGCAGCGCGGCACATCTGTCGCCACCGTGATCCGGGAGGCGCTCGACCGTGGCCTGCCCGCGACGCAACGGAGGCGAGCCGCCGCGGCCCGGCGCATCCTGGATGCGGCGCCGATGGAGGTTGGCGATCTGCTCGCCGAACTGGACGAGCTCCGCGGACGTCACGCGTGATCGTCCTTGACACGACGGTCCTGGTCTACGCGGTCGGCGCCGATCACCGTCTGCGCGAGCCAAGCCAGCAGCTGATCCGCGCCATAGCAAGCGGAACGATCCTGGCGACCACCACTAGCGAAGTCATCCAGGAGTTCACTCACGTCCGCGCGCGCCGCCGGGACCGCAAAGACGCTGCGGAACTCGCCCGTAACTACATCGAGCTGCTGTCGCCGCTCCTTATCG
>Ga0335078_10017712_pt1 | contig 10590 bp, 9 predicted proteins | sample Lox_Sample_32_FD_206711 | JGI IMG/M metagenome (GOLD analysis project Ga0335078, IMG submission 206711) | Soil microbial communities from Loxahatchee National Wildlife Refuge, Florida, United States - Lox_Sample_3.2 | ecosystem: Environmental > Terrestrial > Soil > Wetlands | place: USA: Florida...
CCTTCCCGTACGGGCCTTGCAGGAAGAAGGTCAGAAGGAAGAGCACCGCCCCGCGCGCCAGCCCGTTGAGCCCCGCGGCAAGGTTCGCGAGGGCGAACAGCCGATGGCGAAAGAGACCGAAGTCCAGCATGGGTTCCCGGACCCGGCGCTCGATGAGGATGAAGGCGGCGAGGACCAGTATGGATGCCCCCATCAGCGCGTAGGGCAGGATGGGAGATCCGGACGGGAAGGCGAAAAGCGAAAGACCCATGAGGAGCCCACCCATCCCGATCGTGAAGGTGATGCTTCCCCAGAGGTCGAAGTGCTGGCCCCCGGGGAGGGTCTCCGGCTCCCGCAGGCGCATGACACCCCAGATTGTTCCGCCAATGCCCAGGGGCACGTTGACGAAAAAGATCCACCGCCAGTTGATGGCGGTCAGCAGGCCGCCGACAACCGGTCCGAGGACGAATCCGGCGGCGATGGCGATCTGGTTCACGCCCAGGCCGAGGCCGATCCTCCCGTGGCGAAAGGCATCCGTGACGATAGCGGCGCTGTTGGCGAAAAGCAGCGCTCCGCCGATCCCCTGGACGATCCGCGCGCCCACCAGGTCCCAGCCGTGAAAGCGCACGTGGGCGAGCCCCGCCAGGAGGGAGCCCAGGGTGAAGATGGCAAAGCCGGCGTTGTAGAGGTTCTTCCGCCCGAACATGTCGGCCAGGCGTCCGATCACCGGGACAACGGCCGTTGTCACCAGGAGGTATGCAAGAAGGACCCAGATGATCGTGAGAAACTCCGCCTTCAGGTTGACCAGGACATCCGGGAGCCCGATGATCAGGGCCGAGCCCTGGATCGATGCCAGAAGGGAACCGATGGTGGTAACCGAGAGAGCGACCCATTCGTAGCCCTCCCCCGCCGATTTGTCGTTTATCATGCCCATTGGATGCCTGACTCCGTTCTAAGGTGTTCTGAGCTTCTCGACTCCCGCCATGACCGTTGCAAGGGCGTTCGCAAGACGCGCTTTTTCAGTCTCGCCGAACCTCTCCAGCCTCCCGCACAACAACTCGACTCGCCGGGCAAGCGCCGTGTCCACGGCCGCGCGGCCGGCGTCGGTCAGAACGTAAAAGACGTTCCTTCGATCCGCCTCATCATCGCTGCGGCTCACGAAGCCTTCCTGCACGAGCTGATTCAGCATGATGCAGGTGCTGGACGCGGAAAGGCCGTCATAGGCGGCCAGTGACTTGAGGTGGCTCTTCCCGAGAAACCGAAGGGCCCCGAGGCAGCGAAGCTTTTCCTCGCTCATTCCCCGCTCGGACAGGGGCGGAAACTCGCCGCGGATGTAGCGCTTCATCGCTCTGAAAAGCTCCAGGATGCGGTTTGCTATCTCCTGGTCTCGTGTCAGGGTTCCATCGGCGTGATTCATTTTGCGGTAAAAATAATTTACACCGAAACGATATGCGCGACAAGGGCGCGCCAGCACGGGCGCAAGCAAGCCGACGCTGGTCCAATGAGGTCAGGGGCCGGGGGTGCGGCCCACATGGAGATAGACGGTGCCCAGAGTCATGGGGAAATGCTGGACCAGGACCAGGCCCGCCTGGTGCATGAGGGAGTCGAATGCATCAGGCTCAGGGTATGCCATGATGGAGTCCGCAAGGTAGTGATAGGCGGAAGTGTCGCGGACGGCGAGCCTGGCGAAACCGGGAAGCACCTTCCTGAGGTAGAACCCATACAACGATCGGAATCCGCGCGCCGGAGCGAAGGTGAACTCCAGGATCATGACCTGGCCGCCCGGAGCCGTCACCCTGCCCATCTCCCGTAACGCGCGCAGCCTGTCCGGTATATTGCGCATGCCGAACGCAATGGCAGTCACATCGAAGCTGGCGTCGGGAAAGGGCAGCGCGAGCGCATCGCCGTACCGCAGACTGATTCGTTCCTGGAGGCCCCGCGCCTGGACCTTCTGGCGCCCCACCTCGAGCATTCCGTCGACGAAGTCCACGCCGGTGACGGCAACCCCTGGATTTCGCAGCGCGGCCTCAATGGCGAGATCTCCGGTGCCCGTCGCGACGTCCAGAAAGGCGTGCGTTGAGAAGAAGCGCATTCGCCTGACAGTTTCCCTTCTCCACGCCACATCGCGGCGAAAGCTCAGAAGGTGGTTCAGCCGATCGTAGGTTGAAGGCACCGAAGAGAAGATTTCTTTGACCACTATCGTCAAGCGCTTCGCGTCGAGGGTGGACACGGGAGGATATCGTTTATCTCCCGCGCCACCCGTGGATGATCCGTCCATCTTTCCTCCCGCAGGGATCTAAGATACTACGGGAGACCCCGCCTTGACGCTATGTCGAATGGCAGTAGACTGGCTTCTGAAACGGAAGCACAGTGACCATCAACCATTCCCCGCGCCGAACAGTCGAGGAGCCAGCGTTGTGACCGCCTTCCTTGTGGTCCTCTGCGTGCTGGTGGCCCTGGTGGCCGTCGGCACAGTCTCCTACGTGGTGACGGCCCGCCGTTATCAATCGTCGAGCACCGTCGCCAATTCCTACGACTCGTGGACTGAAGACGGTATCCTGGAGTTCTACTGGGGCGAGCATATCCATCTCGGTCATTACGGCTCTCCCCCCCGGCGCAAGGATTTCCTCAAGGCCAAAGAGGAGTTCGTGCACGAGATGGTGCGTTGGGGGGGCCGTGACTGCTTCAGGCCCGGGAGAACGGTCCTGGACGTGGGGTGCGGCATTGGCGGCAGCAGCAGGATCCTGGCACGGGACTACGGATGCGAGGTGACCGGCGTCACCATCAGCCCGAGCCAGATCAGGCGTGCCGTGGAGCTGACGCCGCGGGGGCTTCCCGTCCGGTTCCTGGTGGACGACGCCATGTCTCTTTCGTTCCCTGACGCCACCTTCGACATTGTGTGGTCGGTGGAGGCGGGGCCGCACATGCCTGACAAGGCGGTGTTTGCGAGAGAGCTCATGCGCGTTCTCAAGCCCGGGGGGCTGCTGGTCGTCTCGGACTGGAATCAAAGGGATGATCGCCACAGGCCGTTCCGCTTCTGGGAGAAACCGGTCATGCGGCAGCTCCTGGATCAGTGGTCGCATCCGGCTTTCTCCAGCATCGAGGGCTTCTCCGAGCTCTTGGAGGCAACGGGGCTTGTCGAAGGAAAGGTGGAGACGGCAGACTGGACCCGGGAGACGCTGCCGTCATGGATGGCATCGATATGGCAGGGGCTCCTTCGACCCGAGGGCCTGGTTCGCTTCGGCCTTGTGGGCCTGATCAAGTCCCTGCGGGAAGTCCCCACTTTCCTGTTGATGCGCCTCGCCTTCGGCAGGGGGCTGTGCCGTTACGGGATGTTCCGCGCACGCAGGGCCGCGGCCCGGGTTTCGGGCGTCCCGGTTTAGAAGGAGGGTCACATGGCAGACGCTCAGATGCGGGAAGTCGTCACGCTCAGGAAGTTCTTCGGGCTGTCCCGAATGACGCATTCCGTGCTTGACGTGGCTCATCCGGCGGTCGGCGGAGCGCTCGCCGCCGTGGTCCTCGGAGGCGCGCCGTCGGTGCGCACAATCATCATGGGACTGGTTGCCGGTTTCGCGGGCTACACGTGCGTCTTCGCGCTGAACGATGCCATCGACGTGAAGGTGGACCGTGAGAAGATGGCGCGGTATCGGTTCGACCATGCAACCTTCGATCTCGACTCGATGGGGCAGCGGCATCCCCTCGCTCAGAACAGCCTGAGCTATGGCGCGGGGATTGCCTGGGTCGTCGCCTGGGGCCTCCTTTCCCTCGTCCTCGCGTTCCTTCTCCGGCCCGTCTGCGCCGGCCTTCTCCTCGGGGCCATCATCCTGGAAACAGCCTATTGCAAGCTTCTTCGCGTGAGCCACTGGAAGGGGCTGCTCTCCGGCCTCATGGTGGGCGTGGGCGGCCTGGCCGGCGTCTGGGCGGTGGCGCCGGCGCCCCGCCCCGCAATGGTCCTCGTGTTCTTCGCCTGGGCCTTCGCCTGGGAGATCGGCGGCAGGAACATTCCCAACGACTGGAGCGACCTGGAAGAGGACAAGCATCTCGGCATCAGGACCGTCCCCGTGCGCTACGGCCGGAAGGCGGCGTCATGGATCTCCTTCGCCTTCGTCTCCGCGGTCATCGTCCTCAGCCTGCTTTTCCCCCTTGTGGCTCCGATTCCGCAGACCGCGGCCTACCTCGCCGGTGCGGCGGCCACGGGCATCGTGCTGCTCCTCGTACCTCTGTCGCGCTGGCTCCGCCGCCAGACTCCGGATGAGGCGCTTCGGTTCTTCAACATGGCCTGCTTCTACCCGCTGGTGGTCTTTGCCTGGCTGACTGTATCCGTGCTCGCGTAGCGCGCCAGCCAGGTCAATCCAGGCGCCGGGACAGTCCAGCCCCGGATTCGCCGATGCAAAGGGCCGTGAGTATTTTCTACCGAAGGATGCGTATGACGGAAAAGATGAAGGACAAGGGCGACCAGCCCGTTCTCGGCCATATCAAGCGGCTCGTCGCAGAAGAACACGAGCTTTACAGCCAGGGGAAGCTCGACGAAAAAGACCGTTCGCGTCTGGCGAACCTCCAGGTGGAGCTCGACAAGTGCTGGGACCTGCTGCGTCAGCGCCGGGCCCGGCGCGAGTTCGGCCAGGACCCCGACGAGGCGCAGGTGCGCCCGACGCGGGTCGTCGAGGGCTACGAGCAGTAGATCCCCATTCTCTGAGCCCTGAGCAGACCTTCGGGTCAGCAAGAACCGGGTGGTTTCCTTCCCCAGCTTTTGCTTTCTTGACCGTATGAACTCATCAACTTTTATCCTGGCGCGGGGTGAGCTCGCTTCGTTTCGGCTCAAGGGCAGGGCATGCCTCATTTCTTGCGTGGCGGGAAGGCTGTGGGTGACCGCAAGCGGCCGTCGGGAAGACTCCCTGCTCACCGCGGGGAACGAGGTCACATTCACGGGGCGAGGCAGGATCGTCGTGGAGGCCCTTCGGACGGCCACGGTACGCCTCGAGAGCTTTGAGGCAGCGCGCTTGAAGAGCCGCCCTCTCCTGCCCCTGCGCCGCCAGCCTGCGGGGCTCTTCCAGTAGGATTCTGCGGTGCAGGAAACACCCCAGCAATACACGCGGAGAATCCTCGGCTACATCGAGGGAAAGAACCCGATGCAGATCCTGGCCGCCAGTCCGCGCAGGATTGCCCGGCTCATTGAGGGGGCGCCTCGGAAGAAGCTGTCTCGGCGCCCCGCCGCTGACAAGTGGTCAGTCACGGAGATCCTGGCTCACCTGGCGGACTCTGAGCTTGTCTACGGGTTTCGCATCCGCATCATCCTCGAAGCCGGCAGCCCGCCCATCCCGGGCATCGACCAGGACGCGTGGGCAAAGTTCTCCGACTACGCAAAGCACGACCCGGTGCTTTCGCTGGAGGCCTTCCGCGCGGCCCGGGAACGGCTGGTCCGCCTGCTGAAAGGCCTTCCCCCGGAGAGCTGGAGCTTGTACGGCATGCACTCCGAGCGCGGAAGAGAGACGGTCCTGCGCGTGGTGGAAATGCTGGCAGGACATGACATCAACCACATCACCCAGATCCAGGAGAGACTTCAGTTTCCGCCGATAATCGGTTAGGCTGGCCTGAGACGGGCCTGCCGCCGAAAAGGAGACGGAAATGGCGTTCCTCCCGGAGGATTTCAGACACCTGATGACGAGGAAGCCTGAGCCGTACTGGATCAAGAGTCACTTCGTGGTGATCGCAATCTATTGCGGCGCCAGCTTTGTCGGGTATTTCCTGCTCTCGTATTTCACGCGGGCGTTCGAATCGGGAATGCTCCTTCTCCTGCCGATCACCATTGTCGGCCTTGCCCTTGGCGTGTTGCCGGGAGTGCTTGCCGGCCTCATGGCCTCGGTGCTTTCGGCTTTCTATCTGCGGCTCGTCGGGATTCCGCTCCCGCTCCCCATGTGGGTCATGACCATCGGAACATTCGTCTACATGCTGACCGGAGGAACAATCGGCTATTTCAGCGCAATGGCAACCGAGTACCGATCCGCAATGAGCGAGCTGCGAACCCTGAGAGGCATTCTGCCCATCTGCGCCAGGTGCAAGAAGATCCGTGATGGCGAAGGATACTGGCACCAGGTGGAAAGCTACATCGCCAGTCATTCCGAGGCGGAGTTCAGCCACGGTCTGTGCGATGACTGCCTGAAGATCGCCTATCGGGAGCTTGCAGAATCAAATCAGGAAGCTCGCAGGCTCTAGCGCTTCATTCAGTCCTGCATGCTTCCCTGGGATGCGCGCTTCAGGTACGCGGTAAGCCGCGGTGCCTCTTCCTTGCGCATGCGAACGTTCACGCTCAGCCTCTCCAGCATCTGGGCCACGGCCATGTCTCCCTGGGGGACCCGGGTCCGGGCAAAGAACTGCTCAACCTCTGCCGCCAGCGCGGGAGTGTCCAGCGCGGAGCATCCCTCGATCATCCGCACCGTCCCTGATGTCGGGAACCTTCTCAGTATCTTTCCCCAGCCCTCACGGATGGCCTCCCACGTTGCCGGGCCGGCGTGCTCCGTAACGAGGAAGGCGCCGAGGATGTACGGGGCGTCATCCGTCTTCACGTCGCTCATCATCATTTCGATTGCCGCCCCGAACAGCTCGGGGAGACGGAACTCGCCCAGGGCCCTCAGGAACCGCAGCTTCTCCTGGTCCGTGGCGGCCGCGCGGGAAAGGGCCAGGAACTCGTCGAAACGGGTCCTGTCCCCGGTGTACGCAAGGGTCGAGACGAGCGCGGGAACGACGTTGGGGTCAACCGAGTCGCGGTCCTTTTTCCAGGACGCGAACAGATCAACCGCCGCGCTCTGGACTTCCCCATCCTCCCCCACCGTGCCGAGCAGCGCGGCCAGCGAACCGCGCAGCTCCCGAGCAGCCGTTGACTCCTGCGCCTTGGGTGCCCAGCCGAGATCCTCGAATACCGGCCTGACGAGGCTTTGGATGAGCTTCTTGAACGCGGCCCTGTCCCCGCCAGAGGTGATGCCGTGCAGCGTCTGCAGCGAGCCGCCGATGATGCTCCAGACACTCGGGTCCCTCTCTCCGCAGAGCGCCCGTACGAGCTCCATGTACGAGTCGGAGCCCGTTTTCTGGGCGCGCACGAAGGCCCATGAATCGTTGACGAGGTTGAATCGCTCTATCACCTCCAGCCTCTCGAATGGTGATGAAAGGAGGCCTGAGAGAAGCTCCTGCGAATAGCGCACGCGATAGAAGCCCGAGCCGCCCGCGTTGACGGCCGCGTACTGAAACCCCTTCTGGAGAGGGACTTCCTGCTCCCTGTCCGCGAAAATGAGCTTCTGCGGGTGGACAGATCCGTCCTCCGCGGCGTAGCGCAACTGCAGGGGAATTGGCCAGAGCTGCCCCGCGTGGCTCTCCCGTCCCAGGAAGGCAAACCTTTCCTGAGAAAGCCTGACGAAGCCGGGCTTGCTGGACGGAGAGACCGTAACAACCGGATGGCCGTCAGAGAGGAACCACGCGTCCATGATCTGCCGTACGGGAACGTCCGCACCTGCCTGCCTCACACCTTCTTCAAGCGCGTCCCACAAGTCCGTGACCTCCGCATTGCCATGGCTGTAGCGCATCAGGTAGACATGCATGCCCTGGTAGAAGGGAGCGGCGCCCACGAACTGCTGGATCTGGAACTCCAGGCTCCCGCCCTTCTCATAGGTGATCTTGTCGAACCTCTGCTCCACCTCGTCGGGGTGTCCCACGGGCGCCCAGCAGGGGTGCGTGCTGTTGAGGGAGTCCAGGGCGAACGCCGCCGCGCGATGCAGCCCGAAGGAGTTGAAGATGCGCCATTCCGGCTGGAAGTCCGCCATCACGAGGTACGCAAATATGGTGGCGTTCGACTCGTTGAGCGGCAGACCGTCCCACCAGGCCATGGTCACGAGATTGCCGAACCACATGTGCGCCAGCTCATGGAAGACCACCTCGGCAACGCGCTGCAGCTCGGAGACCGTGGCATGCAGCTCGTCCACGAGGAGCGCCGTGGCGCGGTACGTGATAAGCCCCGTGTTTTCCATGGCCCCCGAGCGGAACTCGGGAATGGCGATCATGTCGATCTTGTCCCCGCCGAAATAGGGAACTCCCAGCATGCGCTCATACCATTGCACGCCATAGACGGCGCACTTCAGGGCGTAGCCTTTGAGCGGGTTCTTTCCCGGCACCGACCAGATGCGAAGCTCTTTTCCGTTGGCCCATGCCGGCTCACCGCTTTCGAACTCTCCGACGCACCAGGCGAGCAGATAGGTTGACATCCGGGGAGTCGCCGCAAATACGATGGTCTTCCAACCCTTCTCCACCGTCTGCGATGTGGCGCGCATGTTGGAGAGGGCCGCCAGCTGTCTGTCGATGACGAGGGTCACGCCATACGTTGCCTTCGCGGCCGGCTCGTCCCAGCAGGGGAACGCGCGGCGCGCGTGGGTTGCCTCGAATTGCGTCGTGGCCGCCCAGTGGTCCCGCCCGTTCTCATCTGTCCACTTGCTCCGGTAGAACCCCTCGAGGCCCGGCTGCACGAGGCTGCCCTCGTATTCGGCGGTGAGGGTCCAGAGGCCTTTTTCAAGGGTCGCGCCGAAGGCAAACGTTGCGGTCTGGGACTTTTCATCCAGGGCGGCCGCGCCTGCAAACTGTTCGTCGCGAGCCTCTCCGGTCGCGGGATCGACAAACCTCACCGTTGCGCGGGTCAGGACGGCATCCCGCCTGCTCCCCCGATTGTCCATGACGTGCGCTTCGGTGATCTTGAGCCCGAGCGCGTGCAGCGTGATTCGATCCACCGGCTCGCGGACCTCCACTTCCACGGCAACGCGGCCGCTGAAACGGAACGACGTGAGGTCCGGTCTCACCATGATGTCGTAGTGACGGGGCACCACGCTCCGGGGAAGCTGATACGCGGAGGCATCATTGCGCTGACTCATCGGGAACTTCCTTTCTTCAAACGGTGCCTTTTTCGGACCCCTGACTCAGGACGGCAGGACGCGTTCCGCGGGACTGGGCTCCTCTGCGACCTTGAACTGTCCCATGATCCGCTGCAGCTTCTGCGCCATTTCCGAGAGCTTTTCCGTGGCGGCAGACATCTGCTCGGCAGCGGATGCCGCGGACTGAGTCAGCTCGTTCACATTCTCAACCGCCTTGGAAACCTGCCTCGCATTGGTGGTCTCCTCCGCGGTTGCCGCGGAGATGCTGGCGCTCATCTCGTTGATGCCCTGCAGGGCGGAGGCAAGCTGATGGATCGCCGTCACCTGTTGCTCCATCGAGCTCACGAGGCCCACCGTCATTTCCTTGGCCTTCTGCGCGCCTTCGCGGATCTCTTCCATCGCCTTTTGCGAGCCCTGAGCGGTGCTCACGCCTTCGGTTATGTTCTTCACGCTCTCCCTGATGAGCGCGGCGATCTCCTTCGTGGAGGAAGCGCTCCTGTCCGCGAGCTTGCTCACCTCGGCTGCGACCACCGCGAAGCCTCTCCCGTGCTCTCCCGCCCGGGCCGCCTCGATGGAGGCGTTGAGGGCCAGCAGGTTGGTCTGATCAGCGATGTCGGAGATCACGTCCACGATCCCCCCGATCTTCTCGGAGCTGGCGGCTATCAGGCTGATACCGTCCACCACATGCTTTACCGCCGCCGCCCCCTCGGCGGCTTTTTCCAGGGATCGACCGGCGATCGCGGCGATGTCCGTAAGATTCCGGGAGACCTCATCCATGGCTTTCTGCACCTGCGTCATGGAGGCCGTGCCCTGCTCCACGCCGGAGGCCTGGCTCTGGGCGTGCTCCGCCACCTGCTGGACCGAGGCAGTGAGCTCCTCCACGGAGGCGCTTGTCTCCTCCAGCGTCGAGGCCTGGTTCTGGGCGCCCTCTGACAGCTTCTGGGCGCTGGTGGAGATCTCGTGGCTGGAGGAGGCAACGTGGTCCGCGTTCTCCTGGACGGCGCCGACTATCTCCCGCAGCTTCCTGTTCATCATGTTCAGGCTCTCGGCCAGCCGGCCGATCTCGTCCCGCCGGTCGACGTCGATCCGTTGCGTGAGGTCTCCCGCCGCGATGGCCTGGGAAAACTCGAGGCCTTTCCGCAGGGGGATGTTGATCATGCGGGAGATGATGAGCCCCAGGATGATGCTGAGAAGGACACCGCCGATGATGCAGGCAAGAGCCACGACGAGGTTCTGCTGAAAAATTGCAGCGGTGCGCTGTGCTTCGGCTTTCGCGCTGTCTCTCTCCTGAACCACGAGATCCTTGAGCAGGTAGTCCATGACGTTGAGCTTCACCTCGGCTTCACCCATGGAGAGCTGGGCCGAATCCTTCGTTGCGTCGAGCGGCTCGCTGGCAACGGCGGTGACCACCTGCCTGCTCAGCTTTTTCCAGTCCTGCTCCGCGTCAACCACCCGCGAGAGGGCAAGCATGGCCTTGTCCGAATAGACCAGGGGTCGGGTCTTCTCGATGTCATCGTCCAGCTGCGTCAGGTATTTCTCGTAGTCAGAGAGGAACTTCGTTCGCTGCTCGTCGCTGGCCGCGAGGATGAAGTTCTTTTCCGCCCGTGCCACGTAGATGAGGTCCAGATTGGCCTCCTGCGCATGGATGACTCCCAGGAGCTCCTTCTGGTACATGTCATCAGCGAGGCTCTTGATGGTTGCCATG
>Ga0335078_10017713_pt1 | contig 10590 bp, 7 predicted proteins | sample Lox_Sample_32_FD_206711 | JGI IMG/M metagenome (GOLD analysis project Ga0335078, IMG submission 206711) | Soil microbial communities from Loxahatchee National Wildlife Refuge, Florida, United States - Lox_Sample_3.2 | ecosystem: Environmental > Terrestrial > Soil > Wetlands | place: USA: Florida...
CGGTGGGGCGGGAGTGCGTGATGACTGGGCTGCCGTTGGTGGGGGACGAGTTCGCGGGCTACCGGGTGCGGTCCGTGCTCGGCCGCGGCGGGATGAGCGTGGTCTACCAGGCCGAGAACCTCCGCCTGAGCAGCGTCATCGCGCTGAAGGTGCTGGCGCCGGAGCTGGCCGCCGACGACGTGTTCCGGGCCCGGTTCCTGGAGGAATCCCGGATCGCGGCCTCGCTGAACCACCCGAACGTGATCCCCATCCACGACATGGGCTCTCAGGACGACCTGCTGTACATCGCGATGCGGTACGTGTCGGGCACCGACATGCGGCAGATGATCAAGAAGCGCGGCCTGATCCTCCCTGCCACCGCCTTGTTCCTCACCGGCCAGGCCGCGCGCGCGCTGGACGCCGCGCACCGCAGGGGGCTGGTGCACCGGGACGTCAAGCCGGGCAACCTGCTGATCGAGCGGGGCAGCGACGAGGCCGATCCGGATCACGTCTACCTGGCGGACTTCGGCATCACCAAGCACGCCATGTCCCGCAGCGGGCTGACGTCGACGGGGCAGTTCCTGGGCACGATCGACTACGTGGCGCCGGAGCAGATCCGGGGCACGTCGGTGCTGGGCCTGGCCGACCAGTACTCGCTGGGCTGCGTGCTGTATGAGTGCCTGACCGGGCGGGTGCCGTTCGAGAAGGACCTGGACGCCGCGATCATCTGGGCGCATGTGGAGGAGACGCCCGCCATGCCCACGGTCCTGCGCCCGGAGTTGCCGCCGGAAGTCGACGACGTGTTCAGGCGGGTGCTGGCCAAGCGCCCGGAGGAGCGGTACGGAAGCTGCCGCGAGTTCGTCGACGTCGCCCGGATAGCCCTGGGCATCTTCGGGCCGGGTCCGGAGTCTTCCCTCGCCTACGGCGCCACGACCGCCGGACCGCAGACCGGCCCTCCGCCCGGCAGCCAGCCGGGGACGCCGCCGGGTCAGTTCTCCTGGAGCAACGTGGCCAGCCGGGGGCATCCGGCCGGGCCCGCCATAGATCCCGTCGCGCCCGCCGCGGCGGCGGCCGGGGCAGTCGGTCAGTCCTGGAGCAGCCAGCCCAGCGCGGATCAGGCCGGTTACGGCCAGCCCGGTTACGGCCAGCCCGGTTACGGCCAGCCCGGTTACGGCCAGCCCGCCGCTGGCCGGTCCGGTGGTGGCCAGGACGGCGGGACCCTCACCTCCCACCGGCGTGAGTACGGTATCGCCGGCCCGGGGGAGCCCGGCCAGCCCGCCGGTGCGCCGCCGTCCCAGGGCGGGCCGGGGGGACCGCGCTGGTACCGGCAGCCGCGCTGGATCGTGGCGCTGGCAGCCGTGGTCGTGCTCATCGCGGGGCTGGGCATCTGGGCGGGCCTGAGCGGCGGTTCCAATGGGCACCCCAGCGCCTCGGCGACGATGTCGCACAAGCCGAAGCCCAAGCCGACCAACGGCGCGCTGATGAACGCGGTCATCCTGGCGAACAAGAGCCTCGATGCCAAGGGCCTGTTGCCGCCGTCGGCTTGCAAGCAGGACAGCCAGACCCATGTGACCTGCACCGCGCCGGCATCCAGCATCACCGGGGCCGTCTTCCAGACCTACCCGAGCGTGAAGGCCCTGTACGCGGCCTACATGGCCAAGGTCTCGTCGCTGAACACGGGTACGTTCAGGCAGAACTTCAACGACTGCGGATCCCAGAAAACCTACGGCGAGGTCGGCTGGAACCACCTGTACCAGCACACGAAAACGACCACCGTCGACCAGATGACCATGGGCATGGTGAAGGACGACCAGGCCGCGGGCCGGGTGTTCTGCAACTTCTCCAACGGCCTGGAGTACATGGTGTGGACCAACAACGACAGCCGCATGATGGGGTACGTGGCCGGGCCGGTGCACGGGGACGTGTGGACCTGGTGGGTCGGGGTCCACCACGACCTCAACATCGGCGGCTCGATGAACATGAACATGCCGACCGCGCCCGCGAGCGGCGGCGGCACGTCTCCGGCCATGAGCCCGTCCCCGTCCATGAGCGGTATGTCCGCGTCCCCGTCCATGAGCAGCATGGGCGGATGACCTGACGGCCCGCCCTGGCCCGGCGGGAAGGTGTCCGCGCCCGGGGACACACCTTCCAGCTCGGCCCGGCCGGCCCGCGCAAGGACACCGTGATCGTCCGCCCGGGTCAGCGGATCGCCTGCGACTTCGACGCCGCCAACCCGGGCCAGTGGATGACGCACTGCCACAACCTCTACCATGCTCCGCAGGGCGGCATGATGGCCACGTTCAGCTACCAGACCTAGATGCCTCCAGGCCCGCGGCGTTACGTTGATGCCGATGCGGCCTCACGCCTGACGATCCCTGCGTCCGATGATGCTGCTGCAAGCCGTGGGGTCTGGGTTTCTCGTATCGGTCAGGCTGCTCGAAACGAGGGGGCGTCATCGTGTTCGACATGGAACGGTTCTCGCGCCAGCCGACGGACGGCGAAGGGCTGATCGCCAGCGCTCGGCGTGGCTTGGTGGTGCTCGACAGCGACGCCGAGTTTGATCTGAGCACCTCGACCGGGAAGAAGAACTTCCGGGACGCCATGGTGGCGGCGGCGTACTACTCCGACCGGCTGCATGACCGCGTGACACGCGGCAAGCGGCTAAAGGCGTTGGCCGGCGAGCCTAACGGCCGGGTGACCAGGGAACGCGGCCCGTTCGGATTCCTGCCCGACGGGATGACCCCGCATCCGGAGGAGGCCGGGATCCTGCGGGAGCTGGTCCGCCGCACTCTGGCCGGGGAGACGCAGGAGTCCCTCATGGCCGGCCTGGCCGCGCGAGGGATCACTACCGCCGTAGGCAAGCCGTGGACGAGGGCCGGGCTGCGCCAGGTGCTCACCCGCCCCCTGAACGCCGGCCAGGTGGAATACAAGGGCGAGATCGTAGCCACGCTGCCGGGGGAGCCGATCATCGACCCGGTCGACCACGCGGCGGTCCTGGCCGTCTTCGCAGCTAGACGGCCGGGTCGGCCGCCGTCCGGCAAATACCTGTGCGCGGGCATGGTGTGTTGCGGGCTGTGCGGCAAGCCAATGGCCGGGCGTCCCAGGATCAACATGAAGCACTACCCGGACGGCGGGGTTCGGCGCGAATACTGGTGCTCTCCGACCAGTTCGTACCGGGGGGTGCGGCAAGATCGCCATCGACCAGCGCGCGCTGGACGCCTTTGCGAAAGAGCTAGCCGTCGCGGCGCTGTCCGACGCGGAGGCCGCCAGCGCTGCCGAGGCCGCCGCCGTTGCGGTGCAGGCCGAGGCCGCCTCACTCGATGCGGCCATCGCCAGGGCCGAGGGCCTACGCATCCAGCTTGCCGGGCGGCTCGGGCGGGGCGAGCTGGAGCTGGATGTGTTCGACGCTGCGGTGGGGCCGTTGAACCAGCGGCTCGCAGCCCTGCGCGAGCAGCGGAAGGCGCTCGGCACCGGTCGGCCGCAGACCGTCCCCGTGGATAGCGAGGCCGCCTGGCGCGGGCGGTGGGATGGGGCCGAGCCCGGCGGCCGGCGGGACATGCTGCGGCTAGCGTTGCGCGGTCGACGCCTGGTGGTGAACTCGGCCGACCTGCAGCGCCGCACCGACGTCGCTGCGCGGGTGACGCTCAGTTAGCTCACGGCCCGGGGACAGACTCGGACCATGCCGTGCCGGATTAACCCACGGCACCTGCACGCTGGCAGCGGCCTGCTCAGGAGAGAGATGTGCAAGCTGGCGGCCGTCGACACGGCCCCGCCCTGACTGCTACAGAGGCGAGCGGGGTGCCGGTTCGCCTCGGCGAGTGACGCTGACTGGGCGGGGTTGGTGGTGCCTGACATCGCGGGACCTCCGGGGAGAGTGTCCAACGCGCGGTTTTTATAACCACGCGCCGATCGCACGCATCACCATTTGCTCATCTCTGACAATCCGGGCACCAGAATCTTACCCGCTCCTCCCCGGAATCACCCTGCTCAGCTCTGCTAATCCTGGCCCCGCACCGTCGGCACTGCCTGCCTGCTCGCCCGTACGCCCACGTTTCCTCGCCGCGCCGCCATACACCGGTGGTTACCTGGCCGATGCGGGCCTTGTTCGCTTCTAGCAGTCGCCGTCCCAGTTCCACGAGGGCATCTAGGTCCGTCACGTCGCCCGCAGGCTGCCACGGGTTGACTCCCCGCAGGAAGAGCATTTCTGTAGCATATAGATTGCCGATCCCGGCCAGGTTCCGCTGGTCCAGCAGGGCCTCGCCGATGGGCCGGTCGGGCTGGGCGCTCAGCCGCCGCACCGCCTCGGCGCGGTCCCAGTCCGGGCCGAGCAGGTCGGGACCCAGATGCCCGGTGACGCGCGACTCCTCGCTGGTCCGGATCAGCTCGACCACGCCGAGCTGGTACCCGATGGCCTGCCAGTCCTCGTTGGCCAGGAGCAGCCTGATCCGGTGGCTGTCGCGCAGCCGCTCAGCCGCGGGCCTGATCCGCCAGCTTCCGTCCATCTTCAGGTGGGTATGGACGGTGAGCCCGCTCTTGGTCCTGGTGAGCAGGTGCTTGCCGTGCGCGACCGTCTCCGTCACCACGTCGCCGACCAGGTCGGCCGTGGCCAGCCGGGGGACGCGGAAGTCGCTGCGGGTCAGCACCCGTCCCGCCAGCGCCTCGTGCAGGCGGCGGGCGGTGTACCAGACGACGTCTCCCTCGGGCATGACCTCAGTGTGCGTCAGGTCGATGCTGGCGTGTTAACCGCCGGAAATCGTCCCGGGGGTCATACGGAGCGCGATGCCCGTTTCCGCGGTGCCCGTTGCCCGGATAGCCGCCGACCGGGTACGAGCCCGTCTGGTTGCCGTTGCCCGGGTAGCTTCCGTTGGCCGGGTAGCTTCCGTTGCCCGGATAGCTGCTGGTGGCGCGGTGGCTGTGCCGCGGTTGCACCTGCCGTGCGGTCCTGGTTCCTTCGCCCGCGCCCTCTGGGCGGGCGTGGCTTCCGGTGCCGTTGTGCCACCGCGGCTCGCTCGCCTGGGCCGCCGGAGCCGCCCGTCCGTTTCCGTAGTCCTGGCCGTACGGCGGGGTGGCCTTCGTCTGGGTCGCCGAGTCTCCGTAGGAGGGCGTCGAGTACGGGTACGGGGAAGAGTCGTATCGGTCCGCTGAGGTGTTCCGTGCCCTGAGGGATGACCGGCCGTCGACCGGTCCGCTGGGCCGCAGCGAGAAAGCCGCGCTGGTCAGCGGGTCCTCCTCGGCACTGCTCGGCCGTCGCCGGCGCGTTTCGGTCGGCTGGGTGGCGGACTCGCGCGGCGCGGAGGCGGTGCTCATCGGCTGGCTGGTACTCGCGGCGACGCGGGCGGGCTGCGTTGCCCCCGACGACGGCGGCTTCATGCTCTGGACCGGCTGCGTGGCCGCGTAGGCGGGCTGGATCGCGGTCCGTTCGGCCGCCGGGTCGGGCCCGGTCCGCGGGGCGGCGGCATGACCGCCGGAGCCAGGGCCGCGCCTGGACCGGCCTGGGCCGCGGTCGTCCCGTTTCCTGTCGCTGGCCGGGGCCTGGACGCCCTGCGGGCCGGTGGCCGGCCCGGTGTCGAGCCCGGCCACGGGCGCGCCGACGGGCGCGCCGACGGGCGGGCGGTTCTTGCCCGGTGAGTCCTGCTGGGCAGTCCGCGCGGTCGTGGCGAGCGGCTTGTCCGACGCCAGGTCGTCCCAGAACTGCTCGTCGCTGACGCCGCCGAACGTATCCGCGGGCCACAGTTCCTCATCGAGGTCGGCTCCCTTGCGGAACCCCACGCGGCGGCGCGGCCTGGTCGCGCCCTCGGTCGCATCCGCGTAATCCGGGGCCTCGGCGTCGCCTGGCCACGGGTCCTCCGTCGGTGCCTGCCTGGGCGGCCGCGTCGCTGTCGCGCCCGGAGCGGCCCGGCGGCCGTCCGCGGGCACCTGGCCGAAGGCGGGGATGGGATCAGGGCCGGTGTCGGCCTTGGTTCGGAGGTTCCTGGGCGAGACCGCGGCGGGCGTGAACGTGGTGATCGGACCGCCGCGGCTGGCCGCGCGGCGGGGCTGGCCGGCCAGGTCGGGTCGGGCGGTACCGCCTCTGCTCACCGGGCGCCGGTCGGTCCCGGCCCGGCCTGCTCCGGCGGACCGAACGTGCTTATCGCGGCGGCTGCCTGAACGGATGCTGAAGTAGAAGGCTGCCGCGATGCCAACAAGCCCGGCAACGGCCAATCCCACGACCAGAAACATGATGTCCATCCACAATGCCGGGCCTCGTGGACGGCGTTCGCTAGGCTCGCGCGGCCATGACGCGAGCCTTCCCCCGTTGTCGCGAGCGCCGTAAACCCGCTTGATCATCGATTGTTGCTTACCGGTAGGCTGCGTGTCAGACGATTGAAAAAGTTCCGGAAATCGCTGATTACGAGGCGTATCTAGATGATCACGGATTTCCGGTTACTACTATTCGGCCGCGCCCGATTGTGGCTGCTGCGATCGCGGTCCATACGTCCTGCAGCGGTGCTCCGTTGGCCTGCTTCAAAATCGTGTTCAAGGCATAAACGGTAAACCGGTACGAGTGCGGGCGGCCTTGCGGGCACGGCGGATCATAGGCGGCCGTACCTGCACTGTTCAGCGCCTGGCGCGCACCGGTGGGCAGCGAGCCTTCCTGGATGTCGGTGGACCCGGCATTGATGTCGAAAACAAGCCAGTAAATGGTCGGCGTGATCGGTGCCGAGGAGTCATCGACAATAAGCGCAAGGCTCTTGGTGCCCGGCGGCGCGCCCGACCAGTTAAGTGGCGGGTTCGTTTTCGTGCCATGACCGTGACAGGTATAGCGCTGCGCCAGCATACCCGAGATGAACGCCTCGCTACCGACCGACATCCGACTCGGCGCCACCGGTGCGCCGTACCCGGCCGTGCCGCAGCCCGCCAGGGCCAGGACAGCCAGCACCGCCGCCGCGGCCGCCCGCGCGCGAAGCGGCCGCCGGGTCCGGTCCCGGCCTGACGTCACCCTCTCGCCTCTTTTCCTGCCGACGGTTGATATTAGAACCTCCGTCGCTAGGAAGCGTACGGTGAGACGACGCGTTTAATGACCAGGGGACTAGGGCCTCCAATACGGGCGATCAGCGAGGGCAGATGCCGAACGCGCTGGGTATCGGGCTACTGGGCCCGCTTCAGGTGCGGGACGAGACGGGGCGCCCTGTCCACGACGGCGGCCGCCAGCTGCGGGTGCTGCTCACCTTGCTCGCCCTGGACGCCGGGCGTGTCGTCCCGGCCGGCTCGCTGGCGGGGCAGCTCTGGCCCGAGGACCCGCCCGGCAACCCCGGCAACGCGCTGCAGACGCTGGTCTCCCGGCTGCGAGCCGAGCTGCGCCAGGCCGGGGCAGGCAACGTGATCGAGTCGCACCCGGCCGGATACCGCCTGGCCGTGCCGCCGGGCGCGGTCGACGTGACCGCGTTCGAGGAGCTGGCCGCGCAGGGCCGGCGCGCGCTGGCCGACGGCGACGCGGTCGAGGCCGCGCGGATCCTGAGGGACGCGCTGCTCACCTGGCGGGGCGAGCCGCTGGCCGACGCGGCCGGATCGGACTTCGCGGCCGCGGCCGCGGCCAGGCTGACCGAACTGCGCTCCAGCGTGCTGGCGGACCGGATCGAGGCCGACCTGGCCCTCGGTGAGGGAGCCGGCCTGGTCGGTGAGCTCCGCGTGCTGCTCTCCGCCGACCCGCTGGCCGAACGTCCCCGCGCCCAGCTCATGCGCGCGCTGTACGCCGCCGGACGCCAGGCCGAGGCGATCGCCGTGTACCACGAGGGCCGCGAACTGCTCGCCGACCAGCTTGGAGTGGACCCGTCCGCCCAGCTCGAGCGCGTCTACCTCGACATCCTGCGGGGCCGGGACCAGCCATCGCCCGATCCCGAACGAGCCGCGGTGCCTGCTCGCGCTCGGCTTTCTGCCGCCCGGGTACAGAGCCCTCTGGGAGCTGCTGTCGGCACCCGAGCAGGTACTGGCGCGCAGGCTGGCCGTCTTCTCCGGCGGGACCACCCTGGCGGCGGCCGAGCGCGTCTGCGCCGACGACCTGCTGCCGCGGCCCGCGGTGCTGCCCGCGCTGTCCGGCCTGGTCGACAAGTCGATCCTGGGCATGGCCGAGGGTCAGGACGGCCTCTCCCCGCGGTACCGGATGCTGGAGACCGTCCGCGCGTACGGCCTCGAGCGGCTGGCGGAAACGGGCGAGGACGCCACGGTGCGCGACGCGTTCGCCGCGTACTACCTGGACCTGGCCGAGACCGCCGACCCGGGGCTGCGGGCGGCCGGGCAGCGCAGCTGGCTGCGCGAGCTGACCGCCGAGCAGGACAACCTGCACGCCGCGCTGCGCTGGACGATCGGACGGCGGCAAGCCGATACCGCGCTGCGCCTCGTGCGGGCGCTCGGCTGGTACTGGATACTGCGCGGGCAGCCCGGTGAGCCGGAGGCGCTGGCTCGCCAGGTTCTCGCCCTCGAACCGCGTGAGCAGACGCCTCGCATGGCCGAGGCGCGCGTGGTCTGCGCGATGACCGCGGCCGGCGACAGCTGGGAGATCGACATCGTCCGGCCGGCCCTGGCCGCGGCCGTGGCCGACCTGAGGCGCTGGTCGCCGGACACCGCGCCCGCCCATCCGATCGCCGCGATGGGCGAGCCGATGCTGGCCCTGTACGACCGGGATCCCGACCGAGCGTACGCCGTGTTCGACCGCTATCTGACCTCGGAGGATTCGTGGGTGCGGGCGGCGGTCCCGCTGCTGCGCGGGACGTTCGGCAGCATGCTCGGCCGGATGGACTGGGCCGAGGCCGACTGCCGGGATGCCCTGGCGGCGTTCCGGGCCCTCGGCGAGGCGTGGGGGACGGCTGCCGTGCTGATCCAGCTGGCCGAATTCGCCCGGCTGCGCGGCGAGAACGCGGCCGCGGTCGCGGCGCTCGAGGAAGCCGAGGCGCTGGGTCAGCAGCTCGGCGCCTGGGGAGACCTGTCCCACATCGGGGGGAAGCTCGCCGCCGTCCGGCTGCGGCTAGGTGACTTCGCGGGCGCCCACGCCGACCTGGAACGGGCCGAACGCGAGGAGTCCGCGCGCAGCGTCGGCCCGAGCGACTCGGCGATCTGGTTCGGCCTGGTGCGTGCCGAGCTCCTCTATCGCGAAGGCGATATCGCCGCGGCCGGGAGGACATGCTCCGGCCTGCTCGCCCACATGGCGGAGAGGCAGTCGTCCTGGTGGTACGGCGTGCAGGCGATGATCCAGGCCAGGCTGGCGCTGATCACGCTGGCGGACGGGGACGAGGCCCGCTGCCGCGCCCTGCTCGCGGAGGCGCTCCGCACCGCCACCAGCTGGGTGGAGCTTCCGCCGGTCGCCGACGTGATCGATGCCATCGCCGTGCTGGCGCAGCACTCGGGCGAGTGCGCGACCGCCGTCGCGACCCTGCTCGGCGCCGCCCACGCGGTCCGGAGCTGCTTCGACGAAGGCGGCCTCGACGCGCCGGCGGTCCGGGACTCGGTGCGTGCCGCGCTCGGCGCGGACGAGTTCGGGGTCGCCTATGAACGCGGCCGCTCACTACCCCGCGACGACGCGCTCGCCCTGGCGGCCAGCGTCGTCGAGGACTCCGTAGCCGCGGGCGGCTAGGTCCGGCGCCGGTAGGCGCGGACGGCCAGCGGGGCGAACACGACGAAGATGCCAAGTGCCCACAGCATCGACTGGACGGCCGGGGTGGCCACCGGACCGCCGGTGAACAGACCGCGCTCGGCGTCGGTCAGCAGAGTCATCGGGTTGACCTTGACGAAGGCCTGCAGCCAGCCGGGCATGGTTTCGGTCGGCGCGAGCAGGTTGCTGCCGAACACCAGCGGGAAGAACGCGATGAACCCGAACGCCTGCACGCCCTGCGGCGTCTTCACCAGCAGGCCGATGAGAGCCGACACCCAGCACATGGCCAGCGCGAAGGCAAGGAGAAGCAGGCAGGCGGCCACGGCAGAGAGCGGGTTGGTCGTCACCCGGAAGCCCAGGATCAGCCCGAATCCGATGGTGATCGCGACCGAGATGAGGTAGCGCACCATGTCGCCGAGGACCGCGCCCGCGAGCGGCGCCGAGCGCGCGATCGGCAGGCTGCGGAACCGGTCGAAGACTCCGCTCGAGATGTCCTGGTTCAGCATGAGCCCGGTGCCCAGAGTGGCGAACACCACGGTCATCACGAGCAACCCGGGAAGCTCGTACTGCAGGTAGTCGTGCGTGCTGCCGTGCCCGATGGCACCGCCGAACACGTAGGTGAACAGCAGCAGGAACATGATCGGTTGCAGGCTCAGGCCGATCACGTCCTCCATGTTCGTCCTGATCTTCAGCACGCTGCGCCAGGTGAGCGTGAAGGTGTTCCGCATCCCGCCGAGCGGGCTGATCCTCCGGGCCGGCGCCGGGAGCGTGGCCGGAATCGCGGTCATCGTATGCTGCCTTCCAGTTCGCGGGTGCCGCTTTCCTCGTCGCTGGCACGGCGGCCGGTGAGAGCGAAGAAAACCTCGTCCATGCTGGGCTTGCGGAGGGCGAACTCCGCGAGCTCGATGCCCCTGTCATCGAGCTCGCGGAATATGTGCCGCACCAGGGCCGCGTCGCCGACCGGCGCGGTGGCTACGCCGGTCTCG
>Ga0335078_10017715_pt1 | contig 10589 bp, 9 predicted proteins | sample Lox_Sample_32_FD_206711 | JGI IMG/M metagenome (GOLD analysis project Ga0335078, IMG submission 206711) | Soil microbial communities from Loxahatchee National Wildlife Refuge, Florida, United States - Lox_Sample_3.2 | ecosystem: Environmental > Terrestrial > Soil > Wetlands | place: USA: Florida...
CGAGGACGAGGTGGGCCCGGCCGCCCTCGGTCGCCTGCGCGCCCTGCTCGACACCCTGGCCGCCGCGCCGGTCACCTCCGGCGACGACCAGCCGCTCGACGACCAGGAAAGGAGCCTGTGATGCCCTGCGGCGCAGGCATGATCCTCAGGACCGCCATGGGCCGCGCCAAGAAGCCCTGGCAGCGCGTCGCCATCTGCGTGGTGATGATCGCCGCCGGCGTGGTGCTGGTGGTGGTGGGCCACGTGACCGGGGCGCTGCTCGCCGTCGCCGGGGTGGGGATGCTGGTGCGCCTGGGCCGGGCCGCCGGCACCACCCGACGCAGCTCCACGCCGCCGGTGGGACCGGACCCCTCCGCACAGCGCGCCGCCCCGTGACGGCGGCGTCACCCGCCAGGCGCCGCCGGGGGCGTGCCCCCGCCGCCGGCGTCGGGGTGACGACGCTCCTGCTGTGCGCGGCGTGCGGGGGGAGCCCCGCTCCCCCGCGGGCGGCACCGGGACCCGGCGTGGTCAGCTTCGGGGTGGTCGGCAACCGGGGGAAGATCCCCCAGCTCGAGCACGACCGGCCGACGGCGGTGCCCGGCATCACCGGCACCGTGGTGCAGATCGCCACCTCCAACTCCGACGGCTACGCCCTCACCGGCGCCGGCACGGTGTGGGCGTGGGGCGTGGGCTCCTCCGGCGAGCTCGGCACCGGCACCGCTCCCGCCTCGTCACGCCGCGCCGTCGAGGTCGAGTTCCCCGCCGGCGTGCGCATCGCCACGCTGGCCGACCCCATGCCCTTCGACGGCGCTCTCGCCATCGACAGCACGGGGCACGCCTGGGGGTGGGGGCTCAACGCCGACGGGGACCTGTGTCTGCCCGGCCTGCAGGTCCTGCGTCCCGAGCGGCTGCCGCTCTCCGAGGTCACGTTGGCCACCGGCGCCCGCACCCATGCCCTGTTCGACGCCGCCGGGAAGGTCGAGGCCTGCGGCAGCGGCGAGGACGGGGTGCTCGGCACGGGGTCGACGGCCGACAGCGCCACGCCGGTGCCGGTGATGGGCCTGCCGGCGGGCACGCCGGTCACGGCGCTGACCTCGTCGTGGGAGGGCTCGGGGGCCCTCCTGGGCGACGGGAGCTACTACGACTGGGGCTACAACGCCGACGGCCAGCTCGGCGACGGCACGACGACCAACGCCACCACCCCGGTGCGCGTGCCGCTGGCCGGTCCGGTGCGCCAGGTGTTCCAGGGCGGCAGCGGCGCCACCAACGGCCAGACCGTGGCCATCCTCCGGGACGGAACGGTGTGGTCGTGGGGAGACGGCCGGCGTGGCCAGCTCGGCGACGGCACGACGACGAACGCCACCACCCCGGTGCGCGTCGAGGTGCCCAAGGGTGTGTCCTTCCGCACCGTGCGCTCGGGCGGCTACGCCGACTACGCCATCGACGGCACCGGGCGCCTGTGGGCGTGGGGAGGCAACCAGAACGGCCAGCTCGGTCTGGGCACCGGCGTCCGGTACGCCACCGCACCCGTCGACGTGGGCATCCACCTGCGCCAGATCTCGTCGACCGCCAGCAACGTCGCCGGCCTCCGCTGAGGCCGGCGAACCACGGCTACTGCGGGTCCCGGGGTCCCGCAGCGGTGTGCCGGCGCCAGCGCCGGAGGATGCGGGCCAGCGCCGATGGCAGCGGTCGCCGACGCTGGAGCCGGCCCCCGGTGTCCCCCGGGGGACTCGCGCTCCACCACCGCTGGAGGCTGTCGGGCGTCCCCTGCCTGATGGCCTCGCCCCACCAGGACTGCTCACGGAGCGAGCCACCGTGGCGCGCCGCCGCCGGGCACCGCCGATGAGCGGCTCCTTGCGCCCGCCGCCGGGGGGCTCGGGCGGCGCGCCGGGTCGCCGGGAACCGTCGGGCCCCCGCCTGCGTCCAATCCGTGGTGAGGTGCCGGACCGGCGCCGTGCTCGTGGGGCTCCTCGTCGTCGCCCCCTGGTCGATCACCTCCTGCCGACCGGTGGTGACCCCCTCGTCGACGACGAGCTCGACGCCGCCGACCTCCACACCGCCGAGCCCCACGGCACCGACCTCGACGGCCCCGCCGCTCGCCGTCTCGAGCACGGCGTTGTGCGGCGACCCGGACCAGGCCGTGGTGGTGTCGGTGACGAGGCACGACCCGTTCCCGGAGAACCACATCGAGTACGACGTCCCCGCGCACGCCGGCTCCGCCGACGCCGGGGCCGCCAGGGCCCTCGCCGTTGCGGCGTGCGCCCTGCCACGGTTTCCACCGGGCTCGTACAACTGCCCCGCCGACCTCGGCATCGTGGACGTCGTCGCCTTCAGCGACGCCGACGGTCGCCCCGTCGCCACCATCGACGCCATGCCCACCGGCTGCCAGGACGTCACCGGCCTCGGGGCGCCCCGGGTGGCCACGGCCGCCTTCTGGAACCTCCTGGCCGCGGTGCTCGGGTTCCCGGCACCCAGGGAGTACTGCGACCCCTTCAGGGGACACCTGCCGGGCGCGCCGTCGGCCTGCGGCCCGCCGCTCGCGTGATGGCGGCACCGCAGCGCCGCCCGCACCGGCGCAGGTCCGCACCGACCCGAGGACCATGGACGACGACCATCGTGCCGTCACGGCGCTCGCCGCCCTGCTCCGGTGGTCGGCCGAGCACCACGACCCCGATGAGCAGGTCTCGCCGCGGCATCACCGGTGAGACCGGTACGCGGCGCACATCGAGGCGCGCCGAGGCCGCCAGTCGCCCGAGGCGGCGTCGGCCACGGCGGGCCGCTTCATGGCGGAAGTGCTCCAGGGCATGCCGTGACAGGCGCGTCCGGGTCCCGCCCGGGCCCGGTGGGTCAGATGCGCTCGGGCTCCATGACGATGGCCCCGCAGGGGCACTCGGCCACGCAGATGCCGCAGCCCTTGCAGTAGTCGTAGTCGAAGGCGTAGCGCCGGCCCGGGCCCAGCTTGATCACGGCGTTGTCGGGGCACACGCCGTAGCAGTTGTCGCACTCGAAGCAATTCCCGCACGACATGCAGCGCCGGGCCTCGAACAGGGCGGTGGAGCGGTCCAGGCCGGCCACCACCTCGTCGAAGGTGGAGGTGCGCCGGGCCAGGTCCAGCTGGGGCCGCACGGTGCGGGGGGCGTCCGCGTAGTACCACGTGTTGAGCCGGTCGGGCGTGGCCAGCTCGTGGCGCGCGCCGGGCTCGACGGCGGTGCCCGCCAGCCAGGCGTCGATGTTGCGGGCGGCCCGCTTGCCGTGGCCGACCGCCACCGTGGCCGTGCGCTCGGCCCGCACCATGTCCCCGCCGGCGAACACCCCGGGGTGGCTGGTCATCATGTCGGGGCCCACCACCACCATGCCGTCGTCGATCTCGATGTCCCCGGCCTGCTCGACCAGGCCGAGGTCGGACTCCTGGCCCAGCGCCAGCACCAGGGCGTCGGCCTCGAGCTCCTCGAGCTCCCCGGTGGGCTGGGGGAACCCGGTGTCGTCGAGGGCCATCTTCTCGAGCACGAGCTTGCCGGGCTCGACGGCCTTGACCGTCGACAGCCACCGCATGCGCACGCCCTCCTCGACGGCCTCCTCCACCTCGACGTCGTGGGCGGGCATGCGCTCGCGGGTGCGGCGGTAGACGACGACGGCGTCGGTCGCCCCCAGGCGCCGGGCGGTGCGGGCCGCGTCCATGGCGGTGTTGCCGCCCCCGTAGACGGCCACGCGCCGGCCGAGGCGGGGGGGCTCCTCGCCCTCCATGGAGCGCAGCAGGGCCACGGCGTCGACCACCTTGGCCGAGTCCCCCGCCGGGATGTAGGCCCGCTTGCCGATCTCGGCCCCGACGGCCAGGAAGGCGGCGTCGAAGCCGTCGTCGGCCATGGTGGCCACCACGTCGGTGACGGTGCGGCCCGTCTGGATGTCGACGCCCAGGGCCACGATGCGGTCGATCTCGGCGGCGAGGACCTCGCGGGGCAGGCGGTAGCGGGGGATGCCGTAGCGCAGCATCCCCCCCGCCAGCGGGGCCGACTCGTAGACGGTCACGGCGTGCCCCCGGCGGCGCAGGTGGTAGGCGGCCGACAGCCCGGCCGGGCCCGAACCCACCACCAGCACCCGCCGGCCGCTGTCGGGGGCGTCCACGGCGAGCTCCCAACCCTCCTCGATGGCCAGGTCCCCGAGGAAGCGCTCCACGGCGTTGATGCCCACCGCCTCGTCCACCTGGACCCGGTTGCACGCCGTCTCGCAGGGGTGGTAGCAGACCCGGCCCATGATGGCCGGCAAGGGGTTGTCGACCACCAGGGCGCGCCACGCCGCCTCGTAGTCCCCCGCCTCGGCGTGGTACAGCCACCCCTGCACGTTCTCGCCGGCGGGGCAGGCGTCGTTGCACGGGGGGATGCGCTCGACGTACACGGGGCGCTCGACGCGCCAGGACCCGGTCTTGTTGGCCAGGCTCGAGCCCACGTCCAGGGTGATGGCGAAGGGCTTGTCCATCTTCAGCGCCCTCCCCCGGCGGCCGGCGCCGGGTCGTCGGCCAGCGTGGCCGGGCCGTCCCCGGCGCCCTCGTCCGGCCCGAGCAGCCCGTAGCGGCGGATGTTGGCGTCGGCCATGGCCTGGAGGCGGGCCACGATGTCGGGGCGGCCCTCGCCGGCGAAGAGGTGGCGGTAGCGGCCCTGGGGGCGCAGGTACTCCTCCACCGGCAGCGGCCGGCGGATCCTCGACACCGACGTCACCTCGCCGTGCTCGGCCTCGTACACCGGGAAGAGCCCGGTCTCCTTGGCCAGGCGGGCCAGGCGCACGGTGTCCGACGACGCCGCCTGCCACCCGAGGGGGCAGGGCACGAACACGTGCAGGTAGCGGGCGCCGTGGACCTCCATGGCGCGGTGCACCTTGTACTCGAGGTCGTGGAGCTCCGCCACGGTGGCGGTGGCCACGTAGGGGATGCCGTGGGCGGTGGCCAGGCGGGCCACGTCCTTGCCCTGGCCGAAGGGGTTGCCGGGCTCGGGGCCCACGGCCTCGGTGGTGGCGGTGCGGGCCGCCGGGGGCGTGGCGCTCGAGCGCTGCACCCCGGTGTTCATGTAGCCCTGGTTGTCGTAGCAGATGAACAGCACGTCGTCGTTGCGCTCGAACATGCCCGACAGGCAGGCGAAGCCGATGTCGACGGTGCCCCCGTCGCCCGCCTGGGCCACGACGCGCACGTCGTGGCGGCCCTTGGCCCGCAGGGCGGCGGCCACACCGGTCGCCACCGACGGGGCGTTGGCGAACAGCGAGTGCAGCCACGGCACGCGCCACGAGGTCTCGGGATAGGGCGTGGAGAACACCTCGAGACAGCCCGTGGCGTTGACGGCGATCATCTTGCCGTTGGCGGCCCGCATGGCGGCGTCCAGCGCGTAGCGCGCCCCCAGGGCCTCCCCGCAGCCCTGGCAGGCGCGGTGCCCCGAATTGAGGGAGTTGGTGCGGCCGGCGTCGGACTGCACCGTGCGGTAGCGCACGGGAAGGAGGCGGTTGCCGACGGCGAAACTGCCTGTTTGGTAGAACTTCACCGGCTGCATGGCCACGACGTCCTCCTCACCTCACCCGTGCCGAGACCACGCCGACGTCGCGCAGGATGTTCTCCGCCGCCGGGCCCGACCGCCGCTGCGTGCCCATCCGGGCCAGCTCCCGGTCGACGAGCGTGTGGTCGAGGTCGAGGAAGTGCAGGGCCTCGAGCTCGCCGCGCCCGGCGGCCTCGATGACCGCAGCCAGCGAGGCCTTGGTGATGGGGCGGCCGCCCAGGCCGGCGATGACGGTGCGGACCTCGGCGCCGCCGCCCGCCGCCGCCATGGTCACGTCGCGCGCCAGGATGCCGCCCGCCCCCGGGGCCAGCGCCTTCTCCACCACCACCACCGTGGCGGCGTCGCCCAGGGCGTCGCGCAGGGCGGCCTCGGGGAAGGGGCGGAACGAGCCGACCCCCACCACGCCGACGCGCACCTGTCGCTGGCGCAGCTCGTCCACGGCGTCCTTGATGGTGCCCAGGACCGAGCCCAGGGCCACCACGATCACCTCGGCGTCCTCGCAGCGGTAGCCGTGCACGAGGCCGCCCGACGTGCGCCCGAAGGCGGCCGCGAACTCGGCCGCCACCGCCGGGATGCGCTCCAGGGCCTGGAGCTGCTTCACGTGCGCCAGGTAGCGGACCTCCTCGAAGGCCTCGGGGCCCACCATGGCGCCGATGGAGACCGGGTCGGCCGGATCGAGGACCTGGCGGGGCTCGTAGGGGGGCACGAAGGCGTCCACCTGGGCCTGGGTGGGCATCTCCACCGCCTCGACGGCGTGGGTGAGGATGAAGCCGTCCATGCACACCATGACGGGCATGGACAGCTCCTCGGCCAGGCGGAAGGCCTGGACGTGGAGGTCGACGGCCTCCTGGTTGGTCTCGGCGAAGAGCTGGATCCAGCCGGCGTCGCGCACCGCCATGGCGTCGCTGTGGTCGTTCCAGATGTTGATGGGGGCCCCGATGGCCCGGTTGGCCAGCGTCATGACGACGGGGAGCCCGAGGCCCGAGGCGTTGTAGACGGCCTCCATCATGTAGAGCAGGCCCTGGCTGGCGGTGGCGGTGTAGGCGCGCGCCCCGGCGGCCGAGGCGCCGATGCACACCGACATGGCCGCGAACTCCGACTCCACGTTGATGAACTCGCAGTGCTCGAGGGCACCGGACTTCACGAGCGCCCCGATGCCCTCGATGATGTGGGTCTGGGGCGAGATGGGATAGGCGCACACCACCTCGGGCCGGCACAGGCCGACGGCCTCGGCCACGGCCCGTGACCCCTCAAGCTGTCGCAGCACGGTGGCTCCCCTCCAGCAGCGGGCGGCGGCGCTCCTCGGGCGCCCCCACGGCGGCCGCCTCGTCGGCCACGAAGGCGAAGGCCTGGCGGGCGGCGGCGGCGTTGCCCTCGGCGACCTCCCCGCCGAAGCGGTCGCGGATGGCAAGGATCACGGCGTCGATCGACACCACCGCGCTGAGGGCGGCGAACCCGCCGAGGAGCGCCGCGTTGGGCACGGCCCGGCCGGTGTGCTCGCGGGCCAGCTCGGTGGCGGGCACGGTCAGCACCCGCCGGCGCGCCGGTCCCTGCAGCAGGTCCGACAGGCCCAGCTCCTCCATGCTGCGAGAGGAGTTGACGAGGATGAGGGCCTCGGGCCCGACCCCGCTGAAGAGGTCGACCTGGTGCAGGAGCGTGGCGTCCTGGACGATGAGGCCGTCGGGCTCGACGATGGGCTCGCGGGTGCGAATGGGGCCGCCGTCGATGCGGCAGAAGGCCACCACCGGGGCGCCGGTGCGCTCGGAGCCGAAGCTCGGGAAGGCCTGGGCGTAGTGGCCGTCGCGGAAGGCGGCCACCGACAGCATCTCGGCGGCGGTCACCACCCCCTGGCCGCCGCGCCCGTGGATGCGGACCTGGAACACCGGCACCCGCCCCCTCACGACCGGGCGGCGGCGGCGCCCACCTTGGCGGTGAGCTCGGCCAGGCGGTTGGCGTAGCCCCACTCGTTGTCGTACCAGCCGATGACCTTGACCAGCCGGCCGTGGGCCATGGTGAGGGGGGCGTCGAACACGCACGACGCCGGCGAGCCCACGATGTCACTGGACACGATCGGGTCCTCGGAGTACTCGAGCCTGCCCACGAGCGGGCCCTCGGCGGCGCGCTGGCGGTAGGCGTCGAGGACGTCGTCCACGGTGACGCTGGTGCGCAGGTTGGCCACGAGGTCGGTCACCGATCCGTCGGGGACCGGGACCCGCAGCGAGAAGCCGTCGAGGCGCCCCTCGAGGCTGGGCAGGACGAGCCCGGTGGCCCGGGCCGCACCGGTGGTGGTGGGCACGATGTTGATGGCCGCGGCGCGCGCCCGGCGGGGGTCCTTGTGGACCGAGTCCACGAGGCGCTGGTCGCCGGTGTAGGCGTGCACGGTGGTCATGAAGCCGTCCTCGATCCCGAAGGCGTCCTCGAGCACCTTGGCCAGCACCGCCAGGCAGTTGGTGGTGCACGAGGCGTTCGACACCACCACGTGGCGGGCGGGGTCGAACTCGTCGTCGTTCACGCCCATCACGAAGGTGCCGTCGGCCCCCTTCGACGGGGCCGACACCACCACCCGGGGGGCACCGGCGTCGAGATGGGCGGCCGCCGCCTGGCGGGCGGTGAACTTGCCGGTGGACTCCACCACCACGTCCACGCCCAGCTCGTCCCAGGGCAGGGCCTTGATCTCGGTCTCGGCCAGGAGCCGCACCCGGGTCTCGCCCACCACCATGTGGTCGCCGTCGAGGGCCACGGGCGCCCCGAAGCGCCCGTACACCGAGTCGCGGGCCAGCAGGCGCACGAGGGCCTCGGGCGCCCCGACGTCGTTGACACCGACGACCTCGAGGCCGAAGCGGGGCTCCTGGGCCAGCCGCAGCAGGGCCCGTCCCATCCGCCCGAATCCGTTGACACCCACGCGTACCGACATGCCGGCTCCTTCGATCGTCTCGACGATGCGGTGCGCCCACCAGTGCGGCTCCGCCGCCCTGGCCGCGCCTTCCCTCCCACCGTCGCATCTCTGCCCCCGTGCGTGGCAGGGACGAAGGTCCTCATTCCCCCGGCGGTGGTCCCCCCGACGCCTGGGGCCGGGCCCCATCCGGCGCCGCCGGGGGCCCGGGGATCAGTCCCGGCACACCGTGCCGGGGGCGGGGACGGTCCCCTGGACCAGGTACGCCTGGTCGATGGCCCGCACGCAGGCGCTGTAGTAGTAGGCCACGTGGTCCTCGCCCACCCAGGTGACGAGGACGCCGTGCTGGAGCTCGCCGGCCAGGCTCTGGGCCCACACGTAGGGGGTGGCGGGGTCGCCGGTGGCCCCCGTCACGATGATCGGCGGCGAGCCCACCGCCGTCGTCGGCCCCGGCGTCCGGGTGGCGGGGACCGGCCACTGGGCGCATCCGGCCAGGCCCCAGCTGAGGAGGGGACCGAACACCGGTGCCGACACTGCCGCCTGGGCGGCCAACGCCGGGAAGCCGGCCACGCTGGTGGTCACGGGATGGTCCAGGCAGTCGATGGCCTGCTCGGCGTCGGCGGCGTTGGGCCCGTTGAAGGTGAGATAGCTGTCCGACAGCGCCTGCACGGCCGCCCCGTCGCCCGCCGACGCCTCGGCCAGGGCCGAGGCCAGCCGGGGCCACGACGAGGTCGAGTACATGGAGTCGAGCACGGCGTTGTAGATCTCGCCCGGGCCCGCACTGCGCCCCCCGCCGGCGGGCAGCCGCGCCGCCCGGGCCCGGTTCACGAGCGCCAGCAGCGTGGCGGCCGGATCGCTCCCCTCGCGCCAGGCGCACCGCGACCCGCACCAGCTGAAGAAGCTGTCCAGGACGTGCTCGAACCCGTCGGCCTGCTCCATGACCATCTGCTCGGCGCTCAGGGCGGGATCGATGGCGCCGTCGAGCACCATGGCCCGCACGTGGGTGGGGAACAGCTCGGCGTAGGTGGCCCCCAGGAGGGTCCCGTAGGAGTGCCCGATGAAGGTCAGGCCGGGGTCGCCGAGCGCCAGGCGGATGCGCTCGAGGTCGCGGGCGGTGTCGAGGGTCCCGACGTAGGGCAGGATCGCACCGCTCACCGCCTCGCAGGCGGCGCCGAACTCCTTGTCGTTGGTGACGAGGGCCTGCTGGGCGGCGGCCGTCGTCGGGACCGGGTCCGGCAGCGGCCCCGGGGTGGACGGGGTGGTGGCCGAGGCCCCCTTGCTGCATTCCACGGGGTCGCTGCGCTCCACCCCCCGGGGGTCGAACGAGACGATGTCGAAGCGGGCCAGGAGCCCGGGCGTGAGCACGTCGAGCTCGTCGGGCAGGTCGTCGATGCCGGAGCCCCCCGGGCCGCCGGGATTGATGACGATGGAGCCGATGCGCCCGGCGGGGTCGGTGGCGGGGTGCCGGGCCAGCGCGATCTGGATGGTGCCGCGCCCGGGGTCGGCGTAGTCGAGCGGGACGGTGACGCTCCCGCACTGCAGCGACCCGCACGCGCTCCACCGGACGGGGGTGACGGGCGGGTCGTCCACCGTCGTGGTGCTGGTCGTGGTGGAGGACTGGGGGGGCAGCGTCACGAAGGCGGAGACCGTGGTCGTGGTGGTGCTCCGGGAGGTGGCGCCCGGCCCCCCGGGCCGCTCGCCGGCGCGTCCCGGCGTCGCCGAGCACGCCACCAGCACCGTCGCCGACAGCGCCGCCACCGCCGCGGCGGCGCGCCGGGCGCTCAGGCCCCGGTCCCCTCTGCCACGGCCCTCGGCCCGGGCGCCGGCACCTCGACGAGCACGGGCAGACGCTAACCGGCGCCGTCCGGCGCCAGGACGCGGCCGGTCCGAGGCGGTCGAGCCGGCGGGGCGAGGACGGGCCCTCGGCCCGACGCCGCCGTCGCCTCGATCTCTCGCCGCCGCCACCAGGAAGCGCCCGGCGATGATCCGCGCCCCGGGGCTGGGACGAAACCACAGCGATAGCCTTCGGCCAGTCGCGTCCCCGAGCAGTGGAGGTCCCCTCGTGAGCGCCCAGCCCACCCACGCCATCCTCGTCACGGTGACGTTCAAACCGGGGCTCGGGGCATCGGCCACCCACCTGCTCGAGTCCCAGGTCGTCCCGGGGGCCAAGGCGGCGCCGGGCT
>Ga0335078_10017717_pt1 | contig 10589 bp, 9 predicted proteins | sample Lox_Sample_32_FD_206711 | JGI IMG/M metagenome (GOLD analysis project Ga0335078, IMG submission 206711) | Soil microbial communities from Loxahatchee National Wildlife Refuge, Florida, United States - Lox_Sample_3.2 | ecosystem: Environmental > Terrestrial > Soil > Wetlands | place: USA: Florida...
TGGAGGCGGCCAGTATAGCCCTGCGGGGTGGGAGGGAGGGCATCTTCGCGGCGGGGGCGAGCCGGCGAGGAGCCCGTCTGCAGGGGTTTTGTCGGCGGGGTCGGCGCCCGCGTTCACGCCGTCGAGTTGAGTCCGTCCTAGGTACGCGCTAAATTGCCGAACACATGTTCGAGTCACTCCCGATCAGCGAGCACCGCGAGCAAGGAGCGGAGCGATGGACCTGACCAAGCGCCAGCAAGAGATCTTCGACTTCATCAAGCGGTATTCCGCGAAATACGGCTATCCGCCGACCGTGCGCGACATCGGCAAGGCGGTTGGATTGGCGTCGTCCTCGACCGTCCACGCGCATCTCGCGAACCTGGAGAAGATCGGGCTGCTGCGGCGCGACCCGACCAAGCCGCGGGCAATCGAACTGCTCGATCGGGCTGCCGCCGGCGTGCGGAGCCTGGTGAAGCCGGGGTTGCCGCTCGTGGGCCATGTCGCCGCGGGCCAGCCGATCCTCGCCGAGGAGAACATCGAGGACTATGTCCAGACGCCTGACTATGCCGGCGGGACGGACGGCGAATACGTACTGCGGGTGCGTGGCGAGTCGATGAAGGACGCCGGGATCCTCGAGGGTGACCTGGTCGTGGTGCGCCCGCAGGAGACCGCACAGGATGGCGAGATCGTGGTGGCGCTGGTGGGGGAGGAGGCGACCGTCAAGCGCTTCTTCCAGGAAGAGGATCACGTGCGCCTGCAGCCGGAGAACGAGTCGATGGAGCCGATCCGGAGTAGGGACGTGCGCGTGCTCGGCAAGGTCGTCGGCCTGATGCGGAGCATCACATGACCACGTGCACGCTTCCCGGCACCGCATCGCTGTTCGACGTCCTAGACGAGGGCGGGACGTTGAATGAGCTCATCGCCTCGCTATGGAAGAGTCTCGGTGCCGGCCGGACCGTCGCCTGCCCGGTCTGCGGCGAGGACATGAAGCCCCAGTACGGCGTGCACGCGCGTGCGATCGGGGGACGCTGCTCGGCGTGTGAGTCGACGCTGCGCTAGTCGGCCGCGTCGTCGATCGGGGCCGGGCGCGCCACGGGCGGACCTTTCGGCGTCGCATGGGGTGCGGGGCTATGCTTGATGTTGGAGGCCGAGCAGTCGCGGAGGTGATGAGCCTTCGAGGAAAGTCCGGACATCACAGGGCAAGGGTGGTCGGTAACGCCGACCCGGGGAAATCCGCGGGAAAGTGCCACAGAAATGACACCGCCTAAGCCTGGAGCCGCTGCAGAGCCCCAGGCCGGTAAGGGTGAAATGGTGCGGTAAGAGCGCACCGGCGTCGCGGTGACGCGGCGGCCAGGTAAACCCCACTCGATGCTAGGCCAAGCAGGACCGTTTGCAGGTGACCCGCCAAGGTCCGGGTAGGCCGCGCAGATGGATGACTGTTCTCGACAGAATCCGGCTTACAGGCCTCCTACGGAAAGACCCCGCTTCGGCGGGGTCTTTCTATTTGCGGAGCGGGCGCGGATGGCGTTTCATGCTCCGGATCGTGCGTCGGCGAGCGCCGCGCGCGCAGCGGAGTCGCCGGGTACGCCGTGAACCGCGCCTCCGGGAAAGGCCGCGGCGCTCCCGAGATACAGGCCGTGCAGCGGCGTCCGGTAGGGCGAGAGGCGCGGGACCGGGCGGAAGACGACCTGGCGCAGGCGGTAGCTGCCGCCGCCGACGTCGCCGCCGACCAGGTTCTGGTCCCTCCCCTGGAGATCCGCGGGGGCCATGACGTGGCGCGCGAGGATCAGGTCGCGGAATCCGGGCGCGAACCGCTCGACCTGTGCCTCGACGCGGTCAACGTGCGCCGCGAGCTCGGCGTTCCAGTCGACCCCGATTTGGGGACCGTGGGTGTACGCCCAGGCGGTGTGCTTGCCCGCCGGCGCCCGCGTCGGATCGGCCAGCGATTGCTGCCCGAGCAGCAGGAACGGCCGGCTTGGCAGGCGGTTCTGGCTGTCGGCAATCGTCCCCACGAGCTCGTCCTCGTCGCCCGCCACGTGCACGGTGCCGGCATCCCGGACCTCAGCAGCATCCCATGGGATCGCCCCGTCGAGCGCCCAATCGACCTTCACGGTCGCCGGCCCGTACCGGTAGCGGTGCAGGAGCGAGCGGTACCCCGACGGGAAGGCCTCGCCGGCGAGGGCGGCGAGCGCGTGCGGCATCACGTCGGCGATGACCAGGCCGGCCTCGACTCGCTCACCGCCGGCGATCCGGACCGCGGTGACCCGGCCATGGGCGGCCTCGATCGAGTCGACGAGCGCGCCGGTGCGAACCTCGCCGCCGAGCTCGCGCAGATACCCGACGAGCGCGTCGGTTAGCCGCTCGGCGCCGCCGGTGGGGCTAGGCCAGCCGACGGCGTGGCCCATCAGGTTGAGGTAGGTGACGGCGATCGCGCTGCCGGCGTCGGTCGGCGGAACGTCGCCGTGGCCGGCCGAGCCGTACAGCCACGCCCGCGAGCCCGCGCCGCCGAACAGCCGCTCACCGAGCCATTTGGCCGAGCCGGGCACGAGCGAGGCGAATCGGGCCGTGCCGACAGGCCCGAGCGCAGCGAGCAGCCGTAGGCCCGTGCCGACCGGAGGGAAGGCGCCGAGCATCGTCGCCCGGATCGCGTCGAACTGACTGAGCATGGGCTCGACGAACCCGCGCCACCGCCCGCCGTCGCCGGGATGCGTTGCATCGAGGCTCGCCTCGGTCCGCTCCAGGTCGCGGTACAGCGCCACCGCGCGGCCGCCCGGAAGCGGATGCGCGTAGCACGCCACCGGATGCGTCCAGCGCAAGCCGTGACGCTCGAGCGGCATGCGGGCGAACACCGGCGAAGCTGCGCCCGCGGGATACACCGACGAGAACGTGTCGTGGCGAAAGCCCGGAAGCGTCAGCTCCTCGGTCCGCACCGCGCCGCCGGGCCGGTCGGCGGACTCGAGTACCGTCACGGGCTCGCCGGCCTCTGCCAGGCGGATCGCGGCGGCAAGGCCGTTCGGCCCGGCGCCGATTACGACGGCGGTCATGCGATCTTCTGGGCCAGCTGGTGGAGCATGCTGAGCCGCGCCTCGTCGCCCTGCCCCCAGAAGGCGTGCTGGGCGGCGCGCCCCGCCACGCGATATGACTGCTCGAGGTGCCACGGCATCGGGTCCCACGTGCCGGCGGCTCGCACCCACGCCCGGCCCTCGTGCGTGTAGAGGATCAGGCGGTTGTGACCCGCGCCCATGAAGTGGCTCTCGTGGGTGGTGAGATCGAAGCCGAGCACCGGCACGCCGCCCTCGGGAACCGCGCGCGGCTCGTCCGTGCCGTAGTGCGCGAGGCCCTCCTCGAGCTCTGCGAAGTAGCGCTCGAGCGCCGGTGGATCCTCGGCCGTGACCAGCTGCGTGATCGTCACATACCCGCGGGTGAACACCGGCCTGCCGGACTCGGTGCCCGCCGCGACGTCGATCTCGAACGTCTGGCCGGCCAGGGCGCCGGCTCGGAGTGGCGTGAAGCGGCCGACCTCGCTCGCGTAATCGGGCCAGGTCTCCGGCCGGCTGAGCGCCGCCACCACGCTGTCCACCGACGGCATCTCTACCGGCTGGTACGTATGCCACGTCTGGCGCTCCGGCGGGCCCGACTCCGGGGTCAGCTCTCCGAGCCTGGCGACCGCCATCCGCCGCTCGGGTTCATAGGCGGCCCGCTCCTGCACCGTCGGGAACGCGATGCCCCAGCCGCGCCTAGCGTCGTCGGCGTAGGCGCCGGGAAACCAGTCGCCGATCAGCTTCGTGGCTCCTTCGAACAGCTGCTCCCGGGTCAGCAGGCCGCGCCCCGCCAACTCGGTGTCGAATCGCCCGCGGCCGTATGCGGCGTGAAACGGGCGCACATCGGTGATGCGCAGGCGGCGCGGAGATTGCCGCCGATACCAGAACGTGGTCAGGATCGCGAACACCACTCGCAGGTCGTCGACATCGCGCTCGGCGACCGGCCAGCGGTAATAGGCGGCATTGAGGAAGTCGGTGACCCAGACGGCGGCGTCGCACGAGGCGATCGACGATCCCGTCATCCGGGCGAAGCGCAGCGGCCCGCCAGGAGCTACAGGATCTCGCGTGGCCTCGACGTCCGGGTCGGTGGGGCCGTGCGGTGGCGTCGGGGCGGCGGGAGGTGACGGCATCAGCCGACCGGCCCCAACCCGCCGGCGACTCGGTCGAGCGCGGCGCTGTCGAGCCGGTGAAGGACCCACGGGTCGAGGCGCGCGGCGCCGATCTTGGCGTAGAAGTTGAGTGCCGGCTCGTTCCAGTCGAGCGCCGCCCACTGCAGGCGGGTGTGCCCCCGCGCCACAGTGATCTTCGCTAGGTGGGAGAGGAGCGCGCCACCGACGCCGGACCGGCGGTGCGCCGGCGGGACGTACAGGTCCTCTAGCCAGATGCCCGGCCGACATTCCCATGTCGAGAACGTCTGATGAAACAGGGCGAATCCTGCGGGTTGCCAGAGTGCCGCCTCGCCGTCGGGCCCGGGGTTCGGGCGCGTCTCCGCGATCAGGGCCTCGGCGCACGGCGCCGGCCCGAACAGCCCATCCTCGAGCAGCTCAGCGCTTCCCGTCACCTCGTGATGGCCCCGCTCGTATTCGGCCAGTTCGACGATCCAGCCGAAGATCAGCGCGACATCGTCGCGCCGTGCTTCGCGGATCCGGACGCCCGGGCTCAACGCGCCCGACGATAGCCGGTGAGAGGTTTCGCGCTGGCGTGGCGCGCGCGCTTCCGACAAGATGAGGCGCCGATGCCCAGCGTCCCGAAGACGATCACTGCACCCGTGAGCCGGATCGGCGCCGCTGCACAGAACGCGCTCGAAGTCGCCCGGTTCGGCGGCCTGGCGACTGATGACGAGCCGTCGCCGTACGAGGTCGTGGCCGAGGACCGGGTGTTCAAGCTCCGCCGCTACTACCCGGGAACGAACGACGACGCGCCGGCGGTCGTGCTCGTGCCGCCGCTGATGCTGGCGGCCGAGGTGTACGACGTGTCCCGGCGCAGCAGCGCGGTCACCATCCTCCACGAGCACGGGATCGATCCCTGGGTGATCGACTTCGGAGCGCCCGAACGCGAGAAGGGCGGACTCGAGCGCACGCTCGGCGACCACGTGCTCGCGGTCTCCGAGGCGGTCGATCGCGTGCGGGAAGAGACCGGCCGCGACGTGCATCTCGGTGGTTACTCGCAGGGCGGGATGTTCGTCTACCAGACCGCGGCGTACCGGCGGAACGACGGCCTCGCCTCGCTGATCACGTTCGGCAGCCCGGTCGACACCCGGCAGGGGGCGCCGTTTGGGATCCCGGGCCAGCTCGCGGTCGAGGTCGCCGAGGTGCTCGCGCTGGCGTTCCGTGGCGGCGGAGTCCCGGCCTGGTTCAGCCGCAACGGGTTCCTCCTGCTCGACCCGGTCAAGTCCGTGCGCAACCGGATCGAGTTCCTCCTCCAGCTCCACGACCGCGAGGCTCTGCTCCCGCGCGAGCGACAACGCCGGTTCCTCGAGGCCGAGGGGTGGGTAGCGTGGCCCGGGCCGGCGCTCGCGGAGTTCGTCAATCAGTTCGTCGCGCACAACCGGATGCTCCAGGGCGGATTCGTGATCGAGGACCGGTTGCTCAGCCTGGCCGACATCGCGATCCCCGTCCTTTCGGTGGTGGGGACGGTCGACGAGATCGCGCCCGCCGGCGGCGTCCGTGCGATCCGCCAGGCCGCGCCCCGCGCCGACGTGTACGAGCTCCCCTTGCACGCCGGCCACTTCGGCCTGGTTGTCGGCTCGATCTCGACGACGGTGACCTGGCCGACCGTGGCGGCCTGGGCTCATTGGCGAGCGGGCGAGGGCGAGTTGCCCGATAACGTCACGCGCATTCCGGAGGACGGCGCCCTCGAGCTCGGTCCCGAGGTCCGCAACCGCGTGGGCTACGGCGTCGAGCTCGCCGCCGCGGTGGGGACCGAGGCGGCGCGGTCGGCGGTCGGGCTTGCCGAGCGCGCCGTGCGCGGCGCGCGTGAGTTGACGCGTGAAGCCGCCGCACAGCTCCCCCGCCTGGCGCGGATCGAGCAGATCGAGCCCAACACCCGGGTCTCGCTGGGGCTGCTGGTCGAGGAGCGCCGGCGACGAGCGCCCCGTGACGTGTTCTTCCTGTACGAGGACCGTGCCTACAACGCCGGCGAGGTGGGGGAGCGGATCGACAACGTCGTGCGCGGGTTGCTCTCGATCGGCGTCCGGCAGGGCGAGCACGTCGGCGTGCTCATGACCGGCCGCCCGAGCGCGCTCGCGCTCGCAGCGGCGATCAGCCGGATCGGTGCGGTCGCCGTGCTGATGCGCCCCGACGGCGACCTGGAGCGAGAGGTGAGGCTCGGGCAGATCGAGCGGATCGTCGCCGATCCCGAGCGCGCCGGTCAGGCCTCGGAGCTCGAAGGCGTCGAGACGTTCGTCCTCGGCGGCGGTGGCGCGCCACGTGACCTCGGGATCGCTCGGGCCACCGATATGGAGCAGATCGATGTGGCCGCGGTGACTCTGCCGCGCTGGTACACGCCGAACCCCGGGCGGGCTCGCGACCTCGCGTTCATCGTTTTCAGCGGCGAGGGCGAGTACACGCGCGCGAGCCGCATCACGAACAGCCGATGGTCGCAATCAGCGTTCGGGACGGCCTCGGCGGCCGCGCTCAGCCCCGCGGACACCGTCTACAGCGTCACGCCGGTCTATCACCCCTCTGGTCTGATGATGAGCATCGGCGGGGCGATCGCCGGCGGCGCCCGCCTGGCCGTCGCCCGGCAGTACGACGTATCCACCTTCTGGGAGGAGGTCAGACGCTACGGGGTGACGGTGGCGTCATACACCTGGACGAGTCTCGACGAGCTCGTCGATGCGCCGCCACAGCCGGCCGAGCGTCACCATCCGCTGCGGCTGTTCATCGGTTCGGGCATGCCCCGCTCTCTGTGGAGGCGGGTCGAGGAGCGGTTCAGTCCGGCGCGCGTCGTCGAGTTCTATGCCTCCACCGAGGCGGGCGCGATCCTCGTCAACGTCCGTGGCGCGAAGCTCGGGTCGATGGGTCGGCCCTTGCCCGGGAGCGCCGAGGTGCGGATCGCTGAGTACGACCTCGAGACCCAGGGTTTGGCGCTGGATCGAAACGGGTTCGCGAAGCGGTGCGGCGTGGACGAGGCCGGGATGCTGCTCGCGCGGGTGAGCCCGAACGAGCCGCTCAGCATCACGCCGCTCCGTTCGCTGTTCGCACGCGGGGACGCCTGGGTTGTGACCGGCGATCTGTTCCGGCGCGACGCCGACGGCGACTACTGGCGGGTCGACGGCGCCGGAGATGTCATCCACACCGACCAGGGGCCGGCGTTCACGACCCCGATCCGGGATGCCCTCGGCGCGATTCCTGCCGTCGATCTCGCGCTGGCGTACGGTGTGGCTGCAGAAGCGGACGATCGCCAAATCGCGGTTGCGGCCGTCACGCTGCGCGCGGACCGTGAGCTGAACGCCCGCGAACTCGGCCGGGCGCTGAGAATGCTCGAACGGGAGCAGCGACCCGCGCTCGTCCAGGTCGTCGACCGGATCCCGGTAACGACGTGGTTCCGGCCGCTGACCCAGGAGCTCCGTGCCGCCGGAATTCCGGAGTATGGGGACGGCAAGCGGGCGTGGTATCTCGATGCCTCGGGAGACACGTACCGGCCGCTGACCGCGGCCGCCCGGCAGCGCCTGACGGCGCCGCCTAAGCGGAAGCCGGGAGTGTCTCGCCCGAGTAGAGCTTGACGACGCGGACGGTGCCCGCTGGCGCCGCGTTGATGCACAGCTCGCAGAGCACGCACTCGTCGAGGTTCTCCTCGACGATCTCGACGCCGTTCGGGCCGGCGCGGAAGATGTCGACCGGACAGACCTCCTCGAGCTTGGCCGCCATGCCGGGGTCGCTCGCGACCGGATCGTCGACCTCAACCGCGATGAACAGCGCCGTGCTCATACCTTCGCCCCGATCCGATCCTTGACGATCCGCGGGATCTCGGAGATCTCCTCGGCGACGACGATCCCGGCCTCGGCCAGGCGCGCGATCTTCTCGGTGGCGGTGTCCTCCTTGCCTTCGACGATCGTGCCGGCGTGGCCGAAGCTCATGCCCGGCATCTCGTCCATGAACCGTCCCGCCATGAACGCGACGATCGGCAGACGCGAGCCGTTGTCCGTGACCCAGCGCGCCAGCTCGGCCTCCATCCGGCCACCGGGCTCGGTGTAGATCACGATTGCTTCTGTCTGCGAATCGGCTTCGAACAGTGGCATGAGCTCGGCGTAGGTCGAGCCGATGATCGCGTCGCCTCCGATCGAGACCGCGGTCGACTGGCCGAGCCCGGCCGCGGTCAGGGTGGAGGACATCTCGGTGGTCATCCCGCCGGAGCGGGATATGACCCCGACCGGCCCAGGCGAGTAGGACTTGGCGGCGTCTTTGGCCGGACCGCCGATGCCGCCCATCTTGATCACGTCGGGAACGATGATCCCGAGGCAGTTCGGCCCGATAATCCGCGCGCCGCGCTCGGACGCGAGCTCGACCATCTGCGCGACGTCGCCGCGGGGGATGCGCTCGGTGACGATCACGACCAGCTTGACGCCGTTCTCGATTGCCTCGAGCACCGCGTCCTTGGTGAAGGCGGGGGGGACGGTCACGACCGAGCCATCGATCGGGCCACCGTGGTGCTCGACGGCTTGGGCGACGGTGTCGAACACGGGCACTCCGTGCACGTCGCGGCCGAGGCGTCCCGGGGTCACGCCGCCGACGATCTTCGCGCCCTCGCCGTAGTCGAGGCACTCTCGGGTCAGGTTCACGGCTTCGCGGCCGGTGATGCCCTGGACGATGAAGGTGGTGTCGGCGTCGATCAGGATGCTCATGCGACGGCCTCCGAAGCGCCCTGGATCTTGATCACCGCGCGGCGAGCAGCCTCGTGGAGCGAGACGCTGCGGTCCGCGTACTCGATCCCGTACTTGTCGAGGATCTTGAAGCCCTCCTCCTCCCAGGCGCCCGGGATGCGGAAGATCGCGATCTTCTCGGCGGGGTCGTAGCCGAGCTCGACACAGGCCTTGATCACGCCGCGGGCGACGATGTCGACCCGGGTGTTGGAGACGATCGACATCATCACCGCGATCTTGTCGACGCCTGGCTTCTGGAGCACGAGCTTGGCCAGCCCACACGCCTTGCGCACCGAGGGGTTGCCGCCGATCTCGCAGTAGTTGGCCGGGTCGCCGCCGTGCGCGCGGACGGCGTCGAACAGCGTCAGCGAGCCGCCGCCGGCGCCGATCACGAGGCCGAGGTTGCCGTCGAACTCCGTCACGTTCCCAGCCACGCCGCGGTGGTCCTGGGAGTCGACCTGCTCGCCGGCGAGCTCGAACGGCGTGGGCTCGCGCGCCAGTCGCGTCTCCTCGTCACCGACCCCGAGCTCGTGCAGCAGCGCCTTCTGGCGGGGCCGCGCCTCGTTCTCCATGTCCATGTGGGCGTCGAGCGCGACGAACGATCCGTCCTCGAGCTCGCCGAGCGGGTTGATCTCGGCCAGCGTCATGTCGTACTCGAGGAACAGCCGCGCGAGCCGGGCCACGATCGGCGTCAAGCGATTCAAGGCGCTCCCGCTGATGCCCAGCGACGCGATCAGCTGCTTGGCCTCCCAGTCCGAGAACGGCGCGCGGGTCGAGAAATGCCGGCGGGCGACGTGATCGGGGTGTTCCTCGGCGACCTGCTCGATGTCGATGCCGCCCATGTCCGAGAACAGCATCACCGGGCGCTTGCGGATGCCATCCCAGACCACGCCGGCGTAGTACTCGTGCTTGACCGCGGCGCGGTCGTCGACGAGGACGCCGCGCGGCATGTGACCGCCGATCTCGAGGTCGAGGATGTGGTCCGCGTGACCCGCGGCCTCCTCGGGGGTGTCGGCGAACTTGACGCCGCCGGCCTTCATCCGGCCGCCGCTAAGGACCTGTGACTTGATCACCACCGGGCCGCCGATCTGCTCGGCGATCCGGCGTGCGTCGTCGGGCGTCTTGGCGAAGCCGTGCTTGGTGACGGGGATCCCGGCCTTGGCGACGATCGCTCGGGACTCGTACTCGAAGAACCGCATTCGGGCGCCGGAGGGTAGCGGAAGTGTGGTCCTCTGTGGCGCAGTGGCTACGGTCGCGTAGTTTCCCGCAGGAGGGGCCCGCCTCATGAGTTCCCAGATGAGTGTCCTTCGAACGGGTGTTGGACGACTTACCTGATTGATCGCATCAATCTGGTAATGTCAATCGACTAAGTGAGATAAATCGACCGATCGTCGGCAGGGCGCGTCGGGCGAGGTGGGTTGACCTCGTCCGCCGCCGGGGCCCAACAGCCAGCGGTCGCGGAACCGTGAGAACCACTCGCCCTAGGGGTCCTGCATGACAACTCGAACACGTACCGGAGCGCTCGCGCTCATTGCCACCGCCGGCCTCGTCATCGGCCTGGCCGGCTGCGGCGGCTCGTCGGATTCGACGAGCAGCGCGGGCGGCGGGTCGTCGAGCAACGCCGCAGCGACGAGCGGCGCCGGCAGCACCCAGCTCCAGCTCGTCGCTTACTCGACGCCGAAGAAGGCCTACGACGCCCTGATCGG
>Ga0335078_10017718_pt1 | contig 10589 bp, 10 predicted proteins | sample Lox_Sample_32_FD_206711 | JGI IMG/M metagenome (GOLD analysis project Ga0335078, IMG submission 206711) | Soil microbial communities from Loxahatchee National Wildlife Refuge, Florida, United States - Lox_Sample_3.2 | ecosystem: Environmental > Terrestrial > Soil > Wetlands | place: USA...
GGTCGACAGCACCACCATCGGCACCACGGGATCGCGCGCCTCTTTCTCCGCCACCGCCAAGGCAACCGCGGTGTGCGGATCGGCGCAGTAGCCGGCCTCGCGCATCCAGGCGCGGATGGTGGCGGCGCCTTCCTGCTCGTCGGCGCGGTCGGCGCTGAACAGCGCGCGCATCTCTTTCAGCGCATGCGAGGACACCGCGAAGCGGCGCGATTGGGCGAGCGAGCCCATCAGTGCACGCACCGCGTGGGCATCGCGGCCGTAGGCGTCGAACAGCAGCCGCTCGAAATTCGAGGAGACCTGGATATCCATCGACGGCGAGGTGGTCGCCACAACGTCGCGCAGTTCATAGGCGCCGGTGGCGAACGTGCGCGCCAGGATGTCGTTGACATTGGTTGCCACCACCAACCGGTCGACGGCAAGGCCCATGCGGCGGGCGACGTAGCCGGCATAGACGTCGCCGAAATTGCCGGTCGGCACGGTAAAGGCGACCTTGCGATGGGGGCCACCGAGCGCGACTGCGGCGGTGAAGTAGTAGACCGTCTGCGCCACGATGCGCGCCCAGTTGATGGAATTGACGCCGGACAGCCGCACGCGGTCGCGGAAGGCGTGATGGTTGAACATCGCCTTCACCAGCGCCTGGCAATCGTCGAAAGTGCCTTCGATGGCGACCGCATGCACGTTTGCGTCCGGCGCGGTGGTCATCATGCGCCGCTGCACCTCGGAGATGCGGCCGTGCGGGAACAGCACGACGACGTCCACCTGCGCGCGGCCGCGAAACGCCTCGACCGCGGCGCCGCCGGTATCGCCCGAGGTCGCCACTACGATGGTGGCGCGCTCGCCACGCGCAAGCAGCACGTGATCCATCAGCCGCGCCACCAACTGCATCGCCAGATCCTTGAAGGCGAGCGTCGGTCCGTGAAACAGCTCAAGCACGAACAGACTGGGCGCAAGCTGGATGAGCGGCGCGATCGCCGGATGGCGAAACGTGCCATAAGCCTCGCGCGCCATGCGGGCGAGATCGGCTTCCGGGATCGAAGCGCCGACGAAAGGTTTGATCACCTCGACCGCGACTTCGGCATATGGCTTACCGGCAAAGCCGGCGATCGTTGCGGCATCGAGCGCGGGCCAGGACTCGGGCACGTAGAGGCCGCCGTCGCGGGCGAGCCCGGCCAGCATGACCTCGACGAAATCGAGCGCCGGGGCCTCGCCCCGCGTTGAGATATAACGCATTGAATTCGTTTAATTTATAGTTCCGCACGGCTCTGAGCGCGGGTGCACAGTAGCCGTGCGGCAAGGCTTGTACAAGAAAACCCGGCTTGCGCCGCGCAGCCGCGGCCGAGCCCATTCCTGCGGGCCGGTTTGATCCACGTCAACGTTGCCGGGGGGCATCTATTGAACTGTTGGGCTTCAAACAATGGCCGGCGCGACAATCGATTTTTGCTTCTCCGCAACCGCCGGCTTTTCGATCCATGGAAACGCAAAACTGAGGTGGCAAGATGAAAAGCTGGGTCTGCCGGATGCCCGCAATCGCGGCCGCGCTATTGTTTGCTTGCACGGCGAATGCGCAACAATTCACCATGAAGCTGTCCTCGCCGACGGTCAACGACGCGCCGCATGAATGGATGAAACAGTTCAAGGCGGGAGTCGAGCAGCGCTCGGGCGGCCGCATCAAGGTCGAAATCTACCCGGCGAGCCAACTCGGGCAAATCCCGGCGACCGTGGACGGCGTCGCCCTTGGGACCATCGAGTTCGCCATTCCGGCCGTTGGCTTCCTGATCGGGCTGGAGCCGCGCTTCCAGGTGTTCGATGCCGCCGGGATGTTCAACGATGTCGGGCAAAGCCAGAAGGTGCTGGCCGACCCCGACGTGCGCGCGCGCCTGGCAAGCTTCGGCGAAGCCAAGGGCGTGGAGCTTCTTGTGGTGGGCAACAACGGCCCGTTGATGGTCGCCTCGCACAAGGCAATCCGCACCGCCGCCGACTTCAAGGGGCAGAAGATCCGCGTCCCCGGCGCGGCGCCGCTGCATATTCAGCCGTTCAAGAAGCTCGGGGCCTTGCCGGTATCGATTCCGCTCGGCGAAGTGCTGCCGGCGCTGCAGAACCATACGATCGACGGCTCGATCTCCTCGTTCAACGTGCTGACCGGCTTCAAGTACTATGACGTGACCAAGACCGCGACCTATCTGCCGAAATCGTTTCTGTTCGTCGCCGGCGTGGTCAACCGGAACTTCATGAAGCAGATCGGGCCGGAGCTCGCGACCATCGTACGCGAAGAGGCGCGCAAGGCCGAAGTGGTGTTCTCCACCGTCGGCGTCGAAGACGTCGAGAAGACACGCCAACTCTGGGTCAAGAACGGCGGCGAAGCGATCACGCTGCCGCCAGCTGAGGCCGCCGCCTACCTGAAGGACGTGACGTCGGTGATCCCGGCGGTGATGGCGAGCAATCCGCAAATGAAAGCGGACTACGACACGATCATTGCCGCGTCAAAGCGTGTCGGCGCATCCGCGGCCGGAAATTAACGGCATCCGACAGCGCGCGATTAGCGCCGTCATTCTCAAGCGACGCGCCCGGCGAGAGCGGGCGTCGCGCGGCAGGATGGCGGCGCCGTCCGTTTGCGCCGCGTTATTTGAACCCGAGCAGCAGGTGCATTCCGCCGAGTGAGATCGCCGGAATGTAGGTGATCAGGCCGAGCGCGATCAGGTAGATCATCAGAAACGGAATGATGCCGCGGTAGATCGAGCGCAATTCGAGCCCGAGTACGGATTGGGCGACGAAGATGTTCATGCCGAACGGCGGATGGAACAGGCCGATCGCCAAATTCACCGTCACCACGATGCCGAAATGCACGGTGTCGATCCCGAACGCCTTGACCAGCGGCACCAAGAGCGGCGTCAGCAGCAGGATCGCCGATAAGGGATCGAGGAAGCAGCCGACCACCAGCAGGATGATGTTGATGGTGAGCAGAAACATCCAGGCGGAAATGTGCAGCGATTGCAGCCAACCGACGATCGCCGCGGGCACCTGATTGACCGTCAGCAGCCAGGAGAACACGCCGGCGCAAGCGACAATAATGAGAATCTGCGCCGAGAACAGCACGGTCGCCGCGGCAGCCTCGACGATGTCACGCCAGCCGAGCTCGCGAAACACAAAGCGTGTGACGAAGGCGGCGTAGACGCAGGCGACGGCCGCTGCTTCGGTCGGCGAGAATACGCCGCCGTAGATGCCGCCGAGAATGATGAACGGCATGCCCAGCGCCCAGACGCCGCGCGTAGTCGCGTGCAGGAATTGACCTAGATTGAACGTGCCGCCGGCGCCAATGCCGTGACGGCGGGCAAACCACATCACATAGGCGGCGAGCATGAACGTCAGCAGCAGCCCCGGCACCACGCCCGCCGCGTAAAGCCGTGGCACCGATTCCTCGGCCGAAGCGCCATAGACGATCATCGGGATGCTGGGCGGGATAATGATGTCGATCGCGCCGACGGCGGTGACGAGACCTGCGGCGAAATGTTCCGGATAGCCGGCGCGCCGCATCGCCGGATACATGATGCGGCCGATGGTGGCGACGCAGGCAGCGCTGATCCCGGAAATCGCGCCGAAGATGGCCGAGGTTCCGACCGTAGTGACGGCGAGGCTGCCGCGCACCGAGCCGACGCCAGCCTGAACGAAATCGATCAGACGCTGGGCAACGCTGCCCCGTCCCATCAGTTCGCCGGCATAGACGAAAAACGGGATTGCCAGCAGCGAAAAGGCATTGATCGATCCGAACAGGTTCTGATGCAGCGCCGCGAGCGGCATGTGCATAAAGAACACGAGCGCGACGCTGACCGCCGCCAGCAGCACAATGAAGATCGGAAATCCCAGTAGCAGCAGAGCGACCGGCACTACACCGAGAGCGAACGCCATGGTTCAGGCCTCCGTGCCGGATTTGCCGCTGTCCGGCGCCTGCCCGGTCACGATCTCAACCAAGCGCAAGGTTGCGATAAGCGCCATCAGGCCGAAACCCGCCGCCACCACGCCGTGCGGAATCCACATCGGTATTTGGGCCATGTCGCTGACACGGCCGATGGCGTACATCTGTTCGGCGTAATAAGTCGAATTCCACAGCACGAAGGCGGTGAGAATGACGATCACGATGAGTTCGGCAATTTTTATCACGCGGCGGACTGGCGGCGGCAGCGCGTTGACAAGCACGTCCATGCGTAAATGCTGATTGCGCCAGGCCACCGCGGCGGCGCCGAGGAACGCCATGAACACCATGACGAAGATTTGCAGCTCGTCGGCGCTTAAAATGGTGTCATCGAAGACGTAGCGGCCGATGACATTGACGAAATTGAGAACGACGGCGGCGATGAAGGCATAGGCGAGGGCGCGCTCGATCCACCGCGTCAGACGTTCGAGAATTTGCGTCACCACGATCGAATTGCCCCGGTCTCTCGCGCCAGCGGCCGGCGACGGCTCGGCCCGGCATTCATAGCTCAATTCCGGGATGGGACGATTTGATGAATATCAAGCGACCAAGCCAGCCATTCGCCCGGTTGCCCCGGATCCTTTATAAATTGGCTTTTGCCAATCGAATGGTGCTAAAATAATTATTGTATCACAAATGACCCGTGGCATCGGATAATCGCCTGGTTTGGACACGGCCGCGGGTAATTCACGTGATCGCATAAACGGGGGCTTCAATTGTATTTGAGTCGAGCTTCGATAGGGGCCGCTGCGGTGCTGATGACGGCGGCGCTGTCGCTTGCTGGCGGTATCGCTTCGGCCACGGATCTCCCCGCTCCTCCCCCGCCGGTGCCGCCGCCCTCGGATTCGTCGGTGATCTTTGCGCCGACGCCGCTCGATCATCCCGAACGTTGGGAGCTGCGCGGCGGGTTGTTTGCGCACGCGGTGGCGAGCCCGGAGGCCGGCTCGGCTGACGCCAACCTCGAACTGGTGGCGCCGAAATTCTTCGTCATTCCGTGGCTGCCGGAATATTTGACGCCGCGCTTTCACGTCGGCGGCATGGGCAATTTTAACGGCAAGACGAGCTACGTTTATGCAGGAGCATTGTGGACGTTCAATATCACGCGAAGCTGGTTCGTCGAAGGCTTTTTCGGCGGTCTCGTGCATAACGGCAATCTCGACGACAACGCGAGCGATATGAACGGTCTCGGCTGCCGCTGGGCCTTTCATAGCGGCGGCTCGATCGGTTACCGATTAAACGAGCGTTGGAGCGTGATGGGGACTTTCGACCACCTCTCCAACGGGACGATATGCGCCTTCAATAAGGGCATCAACGACTACGGTTTGCGCGCGGCCTATTCGTTCTGATCCCTAGCTCTGCTCGCGGAACTTGCGGGCAAGCCAGACGCCATAGACGCTGGCTAGACCGATCGCCAGCGCAAACCAGGTGATGGCGTATTGCAGATGATTGTCCGGCAGCGCGACCGCGAGCTTGCCCGGCTTGGGCAAGCCGCCGGGCGGCGCCGGAGATTCCTGCTCGATATAAAACGGAGCGCCAGCGTCCCATTTTTTCGCCGCGGCGATCGCCGTCGAATCGCGCAGATACCAGACGTTGTTCCGGGGCTCGGCCTGCGGCGTGAACAGGCCGGGCGCTTCCGGCCAGCGCATGACGCCGACGATGTCGACGACGCCCTGCGGTACGCCTTGCGCGCGGCTCGCCGGATCCTTGCGGTCGAACGGCGCGAAGCCGCGGTCGACGACGACGATGCTGCCGCCGGCAAGCCGCGCCGGCGCGAACACCCAATAGCCGGCCCCCTGCACGTCGGGGCGGAAGGCGGAACCGGCGGTGTAGACCAGCGCCTCCTGCCCGGGGAGGAATTCGGCGAAGAATGTGACGTGGCGATATTCGTCGGCGGCCGGGGTGAGCCGCGGCCAATCCGCCGGCGGCGGCAACGGCTCGGGCGCGCGTTCGAGCCGCGCGCTGATGGTCGCGATCAGGTTTTCCTTCCAGACTTTACGGTCCAGCTGCCAGATGCCGAGCCCGATGAGAATGGCGACGCCGGCGAGCGTGAACACGGTCGCCTCGATCAGTCCGCCGCGTCGCCTTTCGCTCACTCGTCGCCTCGATGCGCGAGGCGGCCTTCCTGCGCGCGGTGATGGTACTGCAGCGCGATCATCAGCCCCTTGATCGGCCGCAGCGGAGCCAGCGTCACCAGCAAGATCAGCGGCAGCCACAGTGCCGCGTGCACCCAGTACGGCGGCTGATAGACGACCTCGGTGATCAGCGCCGCGCAGACGACGATGGCGCCGCCGATGAGAATGACGAAGACCGCCGGGCCGTCGCCCGCATCGGCAAAGTTAAAGTCGAGGCCGCAGCTTTCGCAGCGCGGCCGCAGTTTCAGGAATCCCTCGAACAGCCTGCCCTCGCCGCAGCGCGGGCAGCGGCCGCGCAGGCCCCGGGTCATCGCTAGCGATTGCTCAGGCATGGTTGTGCTCTCCACAAAGAAAAAGGGGCGGCGTCAATCCCGCCGCCCCTTTAAACGACGCTCGTGACACGGTCACTCCGGATGCGGCATGCCGGCGCCCCACACATATATGCAGGCGAACAGGAACAGCCACACCACGTCGACGAAATGCCAGTACCAGGCGGCGAACTCGAAGCCGAGGTGCTGGGTCGGCGAGAAGTGGCCGTTGAGCGCACGGATCAGGCAGACGATCAGGAAGATCGAGCCGATGATCACGTGGGCGCCGTGGAAGCCGGTGGCCATGAAGAAGGTGGCGCCGTAGATATTGCCGCTGTAGTGGAACGCCGCGTGCGCGTATTCGTAGGCCTGCACGCAGGTGAAGGTGAGCCCGAGCAAAATGGTGAGCGCGAGGCCCCATTTGAGCCCCTGGCGGTCGTCCTCCAACAGCGCGTGATGCGCCCAGGTCACGGTGGTGCCGGAGGTGAGCAGGATCAGCGTGTTGAGCAGCGGCAGATGCCAGGGATTGAAGGTCTCGATGCCCTGCGGCGGCCATACGCCATGGGTGATGGCCATGCGTCCGTAGTCATGAGCGTCGCCGGGGAACAGCGCGGTGTTGAAATAGGCCCAGAACCAGGCCACGAAGAACATCACCTCGGAGGCGATGAACAAGATCATGCCGTAACGGTGCGAGATCTGCACCACGCGGCTGTGGAAGCCCTCGTACTGCGCCTCGCGGATGACGTCGCGCCACCAGCCGATGAAGGTATAGAGGATGCCGACGACGCCGAGCCCGAACACAAACGGCGCCGCCGCGGTCATGTGATGCATCCACAGGATGCCGCCCAACGCCGTCAGGAACGCCGAAATCGAGCCGACGATCGGCCAAGGGCTCGGATCGACTAGGTGGTAGTCGTGGTGCTTGGCGTGGGCTTCGGCCATCGTCGTCTCCGTTAACTTGCCTTGGTACGGCGCCGCCGGCGCCCCCAATCCTCGTTAAAGCTTGCTCGAACTTTTCTCAGGCGCTTCCGCCACCGGCTGTTCGGCGTCGGGCAGCCGGTAGAAGGTATAGGACAGCGTGATGGTATTGAGCGGATCCTGATCGCGGTCGTCGATGATCTTGGGATCGACGTAGAACACCACCGTCATTTCGCGCGTCTCGCCCGGCTTCATCGTCTGCTCGGTGAAGCAGAAGCAGTTGATCTTGTCGAAATAGGCGCCGACCGTGGTCGGCGTGACGTTGTAGGAGGCCTGCGCGGTGATCGCGCGCGCCGCTTCGTTGATCACCTTGTAGTGGACGGTCGCCACTTCGCCGATGTGCAGCTTGATCGAATTCTGCTCGGGCACGAATTTCCACGGCAGGCCGGGCGCGACGTTGGAATCGAAGCGGATGGTCAGCTCGCGCGCGAGCTCGTGCTGCGGCGCGATGCGCGAGACCTGCGTGGTCCCGCCAAATCCGGTGGCGCGGCAGAACATATTGTAGAGCGGGATCGCGGCAAAGGACGCGCCGACCATGGCGGCGACCATCACGCCACACGCGGCGGCGATCGCCACGTCGCGGCGGATGCGTTTGCCATGGCGCGGCTGGCCGGTCATAGCGGGCGCACCAATACGATCGGGCCCTTCACCAGGGTCACCACGTAGAACAGGATCACCAGCGCGGCGAGCGACAGTGCGATGGCGATCGAGCGCGAACGCCGCGCGCGCTTCTGCGCTTCGGTGAGCACAATGCCCTCGTCCTTCGGCTCTTCAGTCATCGCGTTGCCAGTGGTCACGTCGCCAACCGGGCGACCAACCCGCCCCATCCCCGCTCGATCAACAGGACGGCGAACAGCAGAAACAGATAAAGGATCGAGAAAGCAAAAAGATGCTTGCTGGCGCGCTCGGCTGGGCGGCTCTCGCGCAGCACCTGCCAGGCCAGCACCAGCATGATCGCGCCGGTGACGCCCGCGACCACCCCATAGAGCGTGCCGGCATAACCGAGCGTCCACGGCGCAACGCCGAGCGGCACCAGAATGAGCGTGTGCGCCAGGATCTGCCGCCGCGTCGAGGCGTCGCCGGCGACCACCGGCAGCATCGGGATGCCGGCGCGGGCGTAGTCCTCGGTGCGGGTGAGGGCCAGCGCCCAGAAATGCGGCGGCGTCCAGAAGAAGATGATCATGAACAGCAGCACCGGTTCGGCCGACAGCGAGCCGGTCGCCGCGGCCCAGCCGATCATCGGCGGGAAGGCGCCGGCGGCCCCGCCGATCACAATGTTCTGCGGCGTCCAGCGTTTGAGGCAAATCGTGTAGATCCCGACGTAGAAGAAGATGGTGAAGGCGAGCAGCCCGGCGGCGAGCATGTTCACCAGGAGACCGAGGGTCACCACGGCAAAGCCGGCGAGCGTCAATCCAAAGGCCAGCGCCTCGCCCGGCTTGATCCGGCCCATCGGCACCGGCCGGCGCGCGGTGCGCGTCATCACCGCGTCGACGTCGGCGTCGTACCACATGTTGAGCGCGCCGGCCGCGCCCGCGCCGACCGCGATGCAGAGCAGCGCCGTGAACGCGATCAGCGGATGCAGGCTGCCTGGCGCGACCGCAAGGCCGACCAGCGCAGTGAAGATGACGAGCGACATCACGCGCGGCTTCATCAGCGCGACATAGTCGCCGACGCTCGCCAGACTCGGCTCGGCAAGCTCCGTCTCGGCGAAACCGAGCCGGCCGCGGAAATCTGCGCCTTCGCTGACAAGCGACATCGAGGCCGGAGTCCTTACTTGATCCGCGGCAGCGTCTCGAACTGATGGAACGGCGGCGGCGAGGACAGCGTCCATTCGAGCGTGGTGGCGCCGACGCCCCACGGGTTGTTGCCGGCCGCCCGCTTCTTGATGAAAGCCTCCGCCATGCCGAAGAAGAATATCAGCACGCCGACGCCGGCGATGTAGGAGCCGTAGGAGGAGACCTCGTTCCAGCCGTGGAAGGCGTCGGGATAATCGACGGTGCGGCGCGGCATCCCGGCGAGCCCCAAGAAGTGCTGCGGGAAGAAGATGATGTTGACGCCGATGAAGGTGACCCAGAAGTGCAGCTTGCCGATGGTCTCGTTGTACATGTAGCCGGTCATCTTCGGGAACCAGTAGTACCAGCCGCCGAAGATCGCGAACACCGCGCCGAGCGAGAGCACGTAGTGGAAGTGCGCGATCACATAATAGGTGTCGTGCAGCACGCGGTCGACGCCGGCATTGGCCAGCACCACGCCGGTCACGCCGCCGACAGTGAACAGGAAGATGAAGCCGAGCGCCCACAGCATCGGCGTGCGGAACTCGATCGAGCCGCCCCACATGGTGGCGATCCAGGAGAAGATCTTCACGCCGGTCGGCACCGCGATCACCATGGTGGCGGCGATGAAGTAGGCCTGCGCGCCGGTCGACAGACCGACGGTGTACATGTGGTGCGCCCACACCACGAAGCCGATGCCGCCGATGGCGACCATCGCATAGGCCATGCCGAGATAGCCGAACACCGGCTTACGGCTGAAGGTGGCGACGATCTGGCTGATCATGCCGAAGCCGGGAAGAATCAGAATGTAGACTTCCGGGTGGCCGAAGAACCAGAATAGGTGCTGGAACAGCAGTGGATCGCCGCCGCCTTCCGGATTGAAGAAGGTGGTGCCGAAATTGCGGTCGGTGAGCAGCATGGTGATGGCGCCGGCGAGAACCGGCAGCGCCAGCAGCAGCAGGAACACGGTGACGAGCTGCGACCACACGAACAGCGGCATCTTATGCAGCGTCATGCCGGGCGCGCGCATGTTGAAGATGGTGGTGATGAAGTTGATCGCGCCGAGGATCGACGAGGCGCCGGCGAGGTGGATCGACAGGATGACGAAGTCCATCGCCGGGCCCGGATGACCCGAGGTCGACAGCGGCGCGTAGATCGTCCAGCCGGTTCCGGCGCCGAGCGCGCCGGGCTCGCCTTCGACGAACATCGAGGAGAGCAGCAGTATGAAGGAGGCCGGCAGCAGCCAGAACGAGATGTTGTTCATGCGCGGGAACGCCATGTCCGGCGCCCCGATCATGATCGGCACGAACCAGTTGCCGAAGCCGCCGATCATCGCCGGCATCACCATGAAGAAGATCATGATCAGGCCGTGCGCGGTGGCGAACACGTTGTATTCGTGCGGCGTCGGGAAGAACTGCAGTCCCGGATTCTG
>Ga0335078_10017719_pt1 | contig 10589 bp, 9 predicted proteins | sample Lox_Sample_32_FD_206711 | JGI IMG/M metagenome (GOLD analysis project Ga0335078, IMG submission 206711) | Soil microbial communities from Loxahatchee National Wildlife Refuge, Florida, United States - Lox_Sample_3.2 | ecosystem: Environmental > Terrestrial > Soil > Wetlands | place: USA: Florida...
TTCGCCTATTTCCATCCGCGCATGCCGGACGAGCCGCTCATCTTCGTCGAGGTCGCGCTGACCCAGGGCATGTCCGACAACGTGCAGATTCTCCTGGACGAGAAGGCCCCGCTCGAAGACCCGGCCGAGGCCGACACCGCCATCTTCTATTCGATCTCGAACTGCCAGCGCGGCCTCACCGGCATCAGCTTCGGCGACTTCCTCATCAAGCGCGTGGTCGATCAGCTCGCGGCCGAGCTGCCGCATCTGACGACCTATGCGACCTTGTCGCCCATTCCGGGCTTCCGCCCCTGGCTCGAAAAGCGGCTCGCCGAGCAGGCCGACATGCTGCTCACGCCGGTCGAGCGCAAGGCGCTCGAGACGCTGCCCGGCGACGGCGCGCCGAAGAGCCTGCAGCGCCTTCTGGCGAAGAACTCCTGGCTCCGCGACGACGCGCAGTCACAGGCGGCGCGCGGGCCGCTGATGCGGCTTGCCGCGCGCTATCTCCTCAACGAGAAGACGCCGGCCGGCCGCGCGCTCGATCCGGTCGCGCACTTCCATCTCAGCAACGGCGCGCGGGTCGAGCGCATCGACTGGCGCGCCGATCTCTCGCCCAAGGGCTTGCAGCAGTCCTGCGGCATGATGATCAACTACCTCTACCGGCTCGACGCGATCGAGGCGAACCACGAGGCCTATTCGGGCGAGGGCCGCGTCGCCGCGTCCTCGAACCTGCAGAAGCTCGCCAAGGGCTGACCCCGTTTGCGCGCCTGGGGCGCTATGCTATGAACCCGGCTTCGCCGGCGGCGGGCGGCGCCGCATCCTGCCGCGCCCGTGGCGGAATTGGCAGACGCGGCGGCCTTAGAAGCCGCTGCCGAGAGGCGTGGGGGTTCAAATCCCTCCGGGCGCACCAAGCGCAGCGTCAAGCACCGAGGAACGAGCCCGCAAGCCCATGCAGATCACCGAGACCAACACCGAAGGCCTGAAGCGCGAATTCACCGTGACGGTCGAGGCCGCCGACATCGAGCGCCAGGTCAGCGCCAAGCTCGAAGAGCTGCGTCAGGCGGTGCGGCTGCCGGGCTTCCGGCCGGGCAAGGTGCCGCTCACCCTGCTGCGCCAGCGCTATGGCCGCTCGGTCATGGGCGAGGTGCTGGAGCGCACGGTCAACGACAGCACCGCCGAGGCGATGCGCGAGCGCAACCTGCGCCCGGCGCTTCAGCCCAAGGTCGAGATCGTGCATTTCGACGAAGGCACGAACCTCGAATACAAGATGGCGGTCGAGATCCTGCCCGAAATTCAGCCGATGAATTTCGCCGAGCTGTCGCTCGAGCGCCTGAAGCCCGAAATCCCCGACGAGGACGTGACCGCAGCCTTGGAGCGCATCGCCCAGGGCCGGCGCAAGCAGGAAAAGGCCGAGCGCGCGGCGCAGAAGGGCGACGTCGTCATCATCGATTTCTCCGGCGCGAGCGAGGGCAATCCGATCCCTGGCGCCGCCGCCACGGACTATGCGCTCGAGCTCGGCTCGGGCGGGTTCATCCCGGGCTTCGAGGATCAGCTCATCGGCGCCTCGGCCGGCGACGAGCGTACCTTCGACATCACCTTTCCGGCCGATTACGGCAGCGCCGATCTCGCCGGCAAGCCGGCCACCTTCACGGTCAAGGTCAAGGAGGTGCGCGGCCTCGCCGAGCAGCCGGTGGACGAGGCGCTCGCGACCGCCCTCGGCATGGAAAATCTCGACGAGCTGCGCAAGACGGTGCGCGAGCAGATCGAGCGCGACTATGGCCGCCTCGCGCGCCAGAAGCTGAAGCGCGACCTGCTCGACCGGCTTGCCGAGCGGCATCATTTCCCGGTGCCGGACGGGATGGTCCAGATCGAGTTCGACACGATCTGGCGGCAGGTCGAGGACGAGCGCAAGCGGCAGAAGGAAGCTGGCGCCGCCGAGGCCGAGCCCACCGCCGAGGAAGAGGAAAAGCTCAAGGCCGAGTACCGCACCATCGCCGAGCGCCGGGTGCGGCTGGGCCTCCTCCTCGCCGAGGTCGGGCGCGCCAACAACATCACCGTGACGCAGGACGAGCTGAACCGCGCCCTCCTCGAAACCGCGCGGCGCTTTCCCGGCCAGGAGCGGCAGGTGGTGGAGTACTACCGCAAGAACCCGCAGCTCCTCGACGGGCTCAGGGCGCCCATCTTCGAGGACAAGGTCGTCGATTTCATCCTCGAGCTCGCCACGGTGAGCGAGCGCGCGGTTCCACCCAAAGAGCTCGTCGCCATCGCCGAGGCCTTGGAGAACGACGAGGCAAAGCCCAAATCAGAGGAAGCGCCACCACCATCGTGACGGGCGGCAGGAGACGGTCCCCATGAATCCCTACGAAGTCCACATGAACAACCTGGTGCCGATGGTGGTCGAGCAGACCAACCGCGGCGAACGGGCCTACGACATCTTTTCCCGCCTCCTGAAGGAGCGGATCATCTTTCTGGTCGGCCCGGTCAACGACGCGGTGGCGAGCCTTGTGTGCGCCCAACTCCTGTTCCTCGAATCGGAGAATCCGGGGAAGGACATCTCCTTCTACATCAATTCCCCGGGCGGCATCGTCACCTCCGGCCTCGCGATCTACGACACGATGCAATACATCCGCTGCGACGTTTCGACTGTGTGCATCGGTCAGGCCGCGTCGATGGGCTCGCTGCTGCTCGCCGCCGGCGCCAAGGGCAAGCGCGTCTCGCTGCCCAATTCGCGCATCATGATCCATCAGCCCTCGGGCGGCGCCCAGGGCCAGGCGACCGACATCGAGATCCAGGCGCGCGAGATCCTGCAGCTCCGGGCGCGCCTTAACGAAATTTACGTACGCCACACCGGGCAGTCGCTCGATACCATCCAGGCGGCAGTCGAGCGCGACAAGTTCCTGTCGCCGACCGAGGCGAAGGAATTCGGCATCATCGACGACGTCATGGTGGGGCGGCCGCCGCGCGCCGACGAGGTCCGGGCGATCGCCCGCGCGTCGGGGTGAACGGTCCGCAAACCCGCCCTCGGGGCCGGTTTGGCGCCTTGCAAGGGCGGTTAACCACCCACATTTAACTGGTCATTGATCCTCGGCCGGTAGATATTGTTCAATTAGATAAGATTGTGCCGGAGCCGCCGGGCAGGGGCGACCCGGGGGCGGCGGCACGGTCGAGCGTGGTATCAGGGGTCACTGCCTGACGGTGACGGAGAGCCCATGACGAAGTCCAGCGGCGGCGATTCGAAGAACACCCTCTACTGCTCCTTCTGCGGCAAGAGCCAGCACGAGGTGCGGAAGCTCATCGCCGGGCCGACCGTGTTCATCTGCGACGAGTGCGTCGAGCTCTGCATGGACATCATCCGTGAGGAGCACAAGACCACGCTCGTCAAGTCGCGCGACGGCGTGCCGACCCCGCGCGACATCTGCAAGGTGCTGGACGACTATGTCATCGGCCAGGATCACGCAAAGCGCGTGCTCTCGGTCGCGGTGCACAACCATTACAAGCGCCTGGCGCACGGCGCGAAGAACAACGACGTCGAGCTGGCGAAGTCGAACATCCTGCTGGTCGGTCCTACCGGCTCGGGCAAGACGCTCCTGGCGCAGACGCTCGCGCGCATCATCGACGTGCCGTTCACGATGGCGGATGCGACCACCCTCACCGAGGCGGGATATGTCGGCGAGGATGTCGAGAACATCATCCTGAAGCTGTTGCAGTCGGCCGACTACAACGTCGAGCGCGCGCAGCGCGGCATCGTCTATATCGACGAGGTCGACAAGATCAGCCGCAAGTCCGACAACCCCTCGATCACCCGCGACGTGTCGGGCGAGGGCGTGCAGCAGGCGCTGTTGAAGATCATGGAAGGCACCATCGCCTCGGTGCCGCCGCAAGGCGGGCGCAAGCATCCGCAGCAGGAATTCCTCCAGGTCGATACGACCAACATTCTGTTCATCTGCGGCGGCGCGTTCGCCGGTCTCGAAAAATTGATTGCGCAGCGCCGCCAGGGCACCTCGATCGGCTTTGGCGCCGAGGTGCGCGGGCCCGACGAGCGCAAGACCGGCGAGATCCTGAAGGATCTCGAGCCCGAGGATCTGCTCAAGTTCGGCCTCATTCCCGAATTCGTCGGCCGCTTGCCGGTGGTGGCGACGCTCGACGATCTCGACGAGGGCTCGCTCGTCGACATCCTTCTGAAGCCGAAGAACGCGCTGGTGAAGCAGTATCAGCGCCTGTTCGAGATGGAGGACGTGAAGCTCGAGTTCCAGGAAGAGGCGCTGCGCGCGATCTCGCACAAGGCGATCAACCGCAAGACCGGCGCGCGCGGTTTGCGCTCGATCATGGAGCAGATCCTTCTGGAGCCGATGTTCGAGCTGCCGGGACTCGACGGGGTGACCGGCATGGTCATCAGCAAGGAGGTGGTGGAGGGCCGCGCCAAGCCGCTCTACATCTACTCGGAACGCCGCCAGGACTATCTCGAGCGCCGCGGCGAGGGTACCGGGGCCTGAGTCTGCGGCATTTCGCCCGGCTGCCGTTAAGGAATTCGCGCCGGCACGTCGTTCCCCTTGACGCAACTGCAAGGCAGTCCACCTAATATGTGTTGAAAACCGGCGGCCCCTGGCCGCTGCGCTGCCGGGCGCGGTCACCCGCCCGCCCGGCCCGTCAAGAAAGGGGCGCCATGTTCGAGCTTTCCCGCGGCACGATGTATCCTGTCCTGCCGCTGCGTGACATCGTCGTATTCCCGCACATGATCGTGCCGCTGTTCGTCGGCCGCGAGAAGTCGGTGCGCGCGCTGGAAGACGTGATGAAGGACGACAAGCAGATCCTCCTCGTCACCCAGAAGAATGCGGCGCAGGACGATCCCGGCCCGGCCGACATTTACACCGTCGGCACGATCGGCACGGTGCTGCAGCTCCTGAAGCTGCCCGACGGCACGGTCAAGGTGCTGGTCGAGGGTGGCCAGCGCGCGCGCATCGTCCGTTTCACCGACAACGACGCGTTCTTCCAGGCGTTCGCCGAGGCCGTGCCCGACAAGGTCGGCGATCAGCAGGAGCTCGAGGCCCTGGCCCGCACCGCGGTCACCCAGTTCGAGCAGTACATCAAGCTCAACAAGAAGATCCCGCCTGAGGTCCTCGTTTCGATCAACCAGATCGAGGATCCCTCGAAGCTCGCCGACACGCTCGCCGCGCACCTCGTGCTCAAGATTCCCGAGAAGCAGGAACTGCTCGAGGCCGAGGCCGTGTCCGAGCGGCTTGAGAAAGTGTTCGGCTACATGGAGAGCGAGATCGGCGTCCTCCAGGTCGAAAAGCGCATCCGCTCGCGCGTCAAGCGCCAGATGGAAAAGACGCAGCGCGAGTACTACCTGAACGAACAGCTGAAGGCGATCCAGAAGGAGCTGGGCGAGGGCGAGGACGGCAAGGACGAGCTGGCCGAGCTCGAGGAGCGCATCAACAAGACCAAGTTCACCAAGGAAGCGCGCGAGAAGGCGCAGGCCGAATTGCGCAAGCTGCGCACCATGAGTCCGATGTCGGCCGAGGCGACGGTCGTGCGCAACTATCTCGACTGGCTGCTCTCGATCCCGTGGCAGGTCCGCACCAAGGTGAAGCGCGACATCAAGGCCGCCGAGAAGGTGCTGAACGACGACCATTACGGGCTCGAGAAGGTGAAGGAGCGGATCCTCGAATACCTCGCCGTGCAACAGCGCATGCGCAAGGTGAAGGGGCCGATCCTGTGCCTCGTGGGCCCGCCCGGCGTCGGCAAGACCTCGCTCGGCAAGTCGGTCGCGCGCGCGACCGGCCGCAATTTCGTGCGCATGTCGCTGGGCGGCGTGCGCGACGAGGCGGAGATCCGCGGCCACCGCCGGACCTATATCGGCTCGCTCCCTGGCAAGGTCATCCAGGGCATGAAGAAGGCGAAGTCGTCGAACCCGCTGTTCCTCCTCGACGAGGTCGACAAGCTCGGCCAGGACTGGCGCGGCGATCCAAGCTCGGCGCTGCTCGAGGTGCTGGACCCCGAGCAGAACTCGACCTTCCAGGATCATTACCTCGAGGTCGATTACGATCTCTCCGACGTGATGTTCATCACCACGGCCAACACGCTGCGCATGCCGCAGCCGTTGCTCGACCGCATGGAGCTGATCCGGCTGCCCGGCTACACCGAGGACGAGAAGGTCGAGATCGCCAAGCGCCACCTCATTCCGAAACAGATGAAGGCGCACGGCCTCAAGAAGACCGAGTGGTCGATCACCGACGACGCGCTCCGCGACCTGTGCCGCTACTACACGCGCGAGGCGGGCGTGCGGAACCTCGAGCGCGAGCTCGCCAACCTGCAGCGCAAGTCCCTCAAAGAGATCTCGATGCGTCACCTGAAGAAGGTGACGATCACGCGCCGCAATCTCGACAAGTACGCCGGCGTCCGCCGCTTCCGCTTCGGCGAGGTGGAGGAAACCGATCTCGTCGGCGTCACCACGGGCCTCGCTTGGACCGAGGTCGGCGGCGAGTTGCTGTCGATCGAGGCGGTCTCGCTGCCCGGCAAGGGCAAGGTGACGGCGACCGGTAAGCTCGGCGACGTGATGCGCGAATCGGTGCAGGCGGCCGAAAGCTACGTCAAGGCGCGCTCGATCGCCTTCGGCATCGCACCCACCCTGTTCGACCGCAAGGACATCCATGTCCACGTGCCCGAGGGCGCCACGCCCAAGGACGGCCCCTCGGCCGGCGTGGCGATGATGACCTCGATCGTCTCGGTGCTGACCGGCATCCCCGTGCGCAAGGATATCGCCATGACAGGCGAGATCACGCTGCGCGGCCGCGTGCTGCCGATCGGAGGCTTGAAGGAGAAGCTCCTGGCGGCGCTGCGCGGCGGCCTCAAGACCGTGCTCATTCCCAAGGAGAACGAGAAGGATCTGGCCGAGATTCCCGACAACGTTAAGCGCGGCCTCACCATCATCCCGGTCGCGACGATGGACGAGCTGTTGAAGCATGCGCTCGTGCGCGAGCTCACGCCGATCGAATGGAACGAGGACGATCATCCGCCGATCCTGCCCAAGGTCGAAGGCGACGGCCGGCCCGGTATCGTCACGCACTGATCCGAACTTAGTTTCATCGCGCCGTCCCCCCTTTGGGGTGACGGCGCTTCTTTTTGTCGAAGGCGGTGGATATCGCGGATCACGCGATTGACGCGCTTTGAATCCGGGACTTACACTCGGCGCCCTCGGATCAAGGCGCGATTTCCGACATCTCAGGGGGCTGACGGTGAACAAGAACGAACTCGTCGATACGGTCGCTGAACGCTCGGGTCTCAAGAAGAACGAGGCGGAGAAGACCGTTGACGCTGTGTTCGACACGATCGCTTCCGCCTTGCGCGGCGGCGACGAAGTGCGCATCGTCGGCTTCGGCACCTTCAGCGTCAGCGAGCGCGCGGCGAGCGAGGGCAGGAACCCGCGCACCGGCGAGAAGATGGTGATCGCGGCATCGAAGCAGCCGAAATTCCGGGCCGGCAAGGGGCTGAAGGACGCGATCCGCTGATCGGCGGCGGCGGCGTCGGGCGATTAGCTCAGCGGTAGAGCACCTCGTTTACACCGAGGGGGTCGGAGGTTCGAAACCTTCATCGCCCACCACGCGCGCCGCGCGTCCCTGAAATGTGGCGAACTCATTGCAGATCAAGGAGAAGCCAGCCCTCTTCCTTGACACGCGCGCAAGCGGCAGGCTAAGAGGCGAGGCGCGGTGTAGCTGCCGCGGGGGCGTAGCTCAGTTGGTTAGAGCGCCGGCCTGTCACGCCGGAGGCCGCGGGTTCAAGTCCCGTCGCTCCCGCCACAAGCGGGTGACGATCCTCGGCAAAAGCGGGGCGGGGACCATCGATGAACAGCCTGTTGGGCGCCTATCTTCCGATCTTGGTTTTCATCGGCATCGCTGTCGGGCTCGCCGTCGTGATCGTGCTCGCCTCCGTCGTCATCGCGCGCCAGCGTCCCAATTCCGAAAAGCTCTCGCCTTATGAATGCGGCTTCGAGCCGTTCGGCGACGCGCGCAACAAGTTCGACGTGCGCTTCTATCTCGTCGCCATCCTGTTCATCATCTTCGATCTCGAAGTGGCGTTTCTCTTTCCCTGGGCGGTGGCGCTGGGCCATATCGGCCTTTTCGGCTTCTGGTCGATGGTCGTGTTCCTCGGCGTCCTGACCATCGGCTTCATCTACGAATGGCAGAAGGGAGCGCTCGAATGGGAATAGAGGCTCCACCCCGGGAAGAGGTCCTGGCCCGCCTCGGCGAGGAAGTGCGCGACAAGGGCTATTTGCTGACGACGCTCGATTCCGTGGTCAACTGGGCGCGCAGCGGCTCGCTCTGGCCGATGACGTTCGGGCTCGCCTGCTGCGCCGTCGAGATGATGCACACGGCGGCAAGCCGCTACGATCTCGACCGGTTCGGCGTCGTATTCCGGCCGAGCCCGCGCCAGTCGGACGTGATGATCGTCGCCGGCACGCTTTGCAACAAGATGGCGCCCGCCTTGCGCAAGGTGTACGACCAGATGGCCGAGCCGCGCTGGGTCATCTCGATGGGCTCGTGCGCCAACGGCGGCGGTTATTACCACTATTCCTACTCGGTGGTGCGCGGCTGCGACCGCATCGTGCCGGTCGATGTCTACGTCCCCGGCTGTCCGCCCACCGCCGAGGCGCTGCTCTACGGCGTGCTGCAGCTGCAGAAGAAAATTCATCGTCAGCGCACGTTCGCGCGCTGACTGCGTGAGAGGAGTATGACGGCAACGCTCCGCGAGCTTGGCGACTACGTGGCGGCGGCCTTTCCCGGCGACGTGGCCGATCCGCGCATCGCGCACGGCGAGCTCATGCTCGACGTGCGGCGCGATGCAATCGCGCGCGTGTTGGCATATCTGCGCGACGATCCCAACTGCCTCTTCACGCAACTTGCCGATCTCTGCGGCGTCGATCATCCCGAGCGCGAGGAGCGCTTCGAGGTCATCTATAATCTCCTGAGCCTCCGCCACAACCGCCGCATCCGCCTCAAGGTTACGGCGAGCGAGGAAACCCCGGTGCCGTCCGCGGTCGGCGTCTACAGCGCCGCCGGCTGGTTCGAGCGCGAGGCGTGGGATCTCTACGGCGTCTATTTCTCCGATCACCCGGACCTGCGCCGCATCCTCACCGATTACGGCTTCGAGGGCCATCCGTTGCGGAAGGACTTTCCGCTCACCGGCTATGTCGAGCTGCGCTACGACGAGGACCGGAAGCGCGTCGTCTATGAGCCGGTGAGATTGAAGCAGGAATTCCGCAGCTTCGATTTCCTCTCGCCCTGGGAAGGCATGAGCCACGTGCTTCCGGGCGATGAGAAGGCCAAGGAGGAAAAGCCGTGAACGGCGATCCTCAGGCACAGCTCAAAGGCTTCACCATGAATTTCGGGCCGCAGCATCCGGCCGCACACGGCGTGCTGCGCCTCGTCCTTGAGATGGACGGCGAGGTGGTGGAGCGCGCCGATCCGCATATCGGCCTCCTCCACCGCGGCACCGAAAAGCTCATCGAGTACAAGACCTATCTCCAAGCGGTGCCGTATTTCGACCGGCTCGACTATGTCTCGCCGATGTGCTGCGAGCACGCCTTCGCGCTCGGCGTCGAGAAGCTCCTGGGCATCGATCCGCCGCCGCGCGCCAAATACATCCGCGTGCTCTTCGCCGAGATCACGCGCATCCTCAACCATCTCCTGAACCTCACGACGTTTGCGCTCGACGTGGGCGCGATCACGCCGCTCCTCTGGGGCTTCGAGGAGCGCGAGAAGCTGATGGAGTTCTACGAGCGCGTCTCGGGCGCGCGCCTCCACGCGGCCTATTTCCGCCCCGGCGGCGTGCATCAGGACATGCCGGCCGGGCTCGCCGACGACATCCACGCGTTCGCCGAGGCATTCCCAAAGCGGGTCGACGATCTCGAGGAGCTTCTGACCGAGAACCGCATCTTCAAGCAGCGCACCGTCGATATCGGCGTCGTCAGCGCCGAGGAGGCGCTCGACTGGTCGTTCGCCGGGCCGATGATCCGCGGCTCCGGCATCCCATGGGATCTGCGCAAGGCGCAGCCTTACGACGCCTACGAGGAAATGGATTTCGACATTCCGGTCGGCAAGAACGGCGATTGCTGGGATCGCTATCTCGTGCGCATGGAGGAGATGCGGCAATCGCTCCGCATCATCCATCAGGCGCTCGACAAGATGCCCGGCGGTCCGGTCACGGTCGATGACCGCAAGGTGGCGCCGCCGCCCCGGGCCGAGATGAAGCACTCGATGGAGGCGCTCATCCATCACTTCAAGCTTTACACCGAGGGCTATCATGTGCCCGCAGGCGAGACCTACACCGCGGTCGAGGCGCCGAAGGGCGAGACCGGGGTCTATCTCGTCGCCGACGGCTCCAACCGGCCCTACCGCTGCAAGCTGCGCTCGCCCGATTTCCTCTTCCTCCAGGGGCTCGACTTCATGGCGCGCGGGCACATGCTCGCCGACGTGGTGGCGATCATCGGCTCGATGGACATCGTTTTCGGCAGCATCGACCGATGAGCGAAGCGCACGCCCTTCCGCCCGTCGAGCAGCCGGCGCAGTTCGCCTTCACCCCGGAAAATCTGGCGAAGGCCAAGGCGCACATCG
>Ga0335078_10017721_pt1 | contig 10588 bp, 9 predicted proteins | sample Lox_Sample_32_FD_206711 | JGI IMG/M metagenome (GOLD analysis project Ga0335078, IMG submission 206711) | Soil microbial communities from Loxahatchee National Wildlife Refuge, Florida, United States - Lox_Sample_3.2 | ecosystem: Environmental > Terrestrial > Soil > Wetlands | place: USA: Florida...
GCTTCGTCGCGATTCCGGCGCTGATCGGGCCGATGCTGGGGCCGATCGCTGGCGGGTTGATCGTCGGGTATTTGCATTGGCGCGTGATTTTCTTCGTGAACCTGCCGATCGGAGTGATCGGCTTGGTTCTGGTGTATCTACATTTGCCCGACTATCGCGAGAAATGGAACCCGCTGGATTTCGTCGGGCTGGTCTTGTTCGGATCGGGAATAGCGCTGTTGTCCTACGTGCTGGAAGTGTTCGGCGAGCACACCTTGTCGTTGGGTGAAATTCTAGGACTGCTAGTGCTGTCATTTTTATTGCTGTCAGCGTATTGGGTTCACGCGTCGAGGACGGAGCATCCACTGCTGGCGTTGAACCTTTTTCTCATTCGGACGTTTCGGTCGGCGGTGAGCGGGAGCTTTTTTACACGGCTGGGGATCGGTGGGATTCCTTTTATCCTGCCGCTGCTGTATCAGGTGGGGATGGGATTCAGCCCGGTGCAATCGGGTCTGTTGATGATGCCGCAAGCGATTGCGGCGATGAGTTTGAAAATTACTATGCCGAAGATTCTGGCGCGGCTGGGATACCGGCGCGTGTTGATTTCGAACACGCTCATGATCGGGTTGTTGATTTGTCTGTTCGCGACGATCGGGATCGGGACGCCGGTGTGGCGCGTGGTGCTACAGTCATTCTGCTACGGCTTTTTCAGCTCGCTGCAATACACGAGCATGAACACGCTGGTGTACGCGGACGTGTCGACGGAAGAGGCCAGCGCGGCCAGCTCGATTGCGAGCACGATGCAGCAGATGTCGATCAGCTTCGGCGTGGCGACGGCCTCGTTGCTGACCGCGGTGTTTATTCCGGACCGGCACAACTCGACTTCGGCCGAGCTGATCCAGGGGATTCATCGCGCGTTTTTCGTGCTGGGCGGGATCACGGTGCTTTCGACGCTGGTGTTTCGCGAGTTGCGGCCGGCGGACGGAAGCGTCACGAGCCAGCACAAGGTGCTCGAGCACGCCGGGTGAGATCTTGCCGAGTAAGATAAGAGGAATGCGAATACTCACCTGCGTGGTGCTGCTGGGCGTCTCGGCGATGTGGGCGGAAACGCCGGATGAAAAAGAAGCCGTTGGGGTAGTGCAGAAGCTATTCGACGGGATGGCCGCGAAGAATGGCGACGCGATTCGCGGCACGATGATGGCGGATGCGCGGCTGTACGCGGTGCGGCAGGATGGGGCGGCGTCGGCATCGAGCGTGGAGGATTTCGTCAAGCGGATCACTGGCATCCAGGGCGATGTGCTGGAGAAATTCGTCGGATCGCCAAAGGTTTTGGCGCGTGGGCGCATGGTGCAAGTGTGGGGTGAGTACGAATTCGTGCGCGGCGGTAAATTCGATCACTGCGGCATCGATTCAGCGAGTGTGTTTAAGACCGCCGAGGGGTGGAAGATCGCGAGCATTGCGTTCACCAGTGAAACTACGGGCTGTAAGGGCCATTAGTTGCCATGAGGTTGTTGCGCGTCGCTCTGCTGTGCTGGCCGGGCGTGTTAGCCGCACAGTCGAGCGTGTGCGCGAGCTGCCATCCAGCGATCTGGCGGACGTATCAACGCACGGGGATGGCGCGGTCGTTTTACCGGCCGAGTGCTGAGAATCGCGTCGAAGATTACAGCGCGAAGAATACTTTCGATCACCAGGCTTCGGACATGTCGTTCGCGATGAGCGAGCGCGGCGGGCATTTTTTCCAGAGCCAATCTCAGAAGGGGCCGGACGGCGCGGAGATCAATCGCACCGAGCGGGAGATCGATTACGTGCTGGGGTCGGGCGAGCATGCGCGAACTTACTTGCATCGCGGCGCGGGCGGGACGCTAGTTCAGTTGCCGCTGGCCTGGTATTCCGAGAAAGGCGGGTATTGGGCGATGGCGCCGGGATACGATCGGGCGGATCATCAAGACGCGCGGCGGGCGGTGACGTACGACTGCATGTTTTGCCATAACGCGTATCCAGAGATTCCGGCGGCGAACGCGGCGCCAAGATCGGCGCCGGTGTATGCGAGTGTGCCGGAGGGGATCGATTGCCAGCGCTGTCATGGGAGCGGGGAGAAGCACATGCACCTGGCGCGCGGCGGTGCGAAGGCGGCGGACATCATAGCCGCGATTTTCAATCCGGGGCGTGCCGCCAACGATGAGGTTTGTATGCAGTGCCATCTCGAGACCACCAGTTCGCCTTTGCCCGCGTCAATCGTGCGGTATGAGCGCGGGTCTTTTTCGTATCGGCCTGGTGAGGCGCTGAGCGATTTTATTTTGCACTTCGATCATGCGCCCGGAAAGGGGTACGACGATAAGTTCGAGATCACGGGTTCGGTGTACCGGCTGCGGCAATCGCAGTGTTTTTTGAAGACCGATGGAGCGCTGCGGTGCACGACTTGTCACGATCCGCACAATGAGCTGCATGGCGAGGAGGCGGCGCGGCACTACACGGGTGTTTGCCGTGCATGCCATGCGGAGAATTTCGCCCGGCTGGTGAGCGCGGGGAAGCATACGCCGTCTGAAGATTGCGTGGGCTGCCATATGCCGAAGCGGCGCACCGATGACGTGGTGCATGTGGTGATGACGGATCATCTGATCCAGCGGTCGAAGCCGGCGGGCGATTTGCTGGCGGAGAAGGCGGAGCGACGTCAGACAGAGGCGACGGCTTATCGAGGGGCGGTGGAGTTTTACTATCCGAAGATGTCGCGGCGGGAGAGCGATGAACTGTATTTCGCGATCGCGCAGGTGAGTCAGAGCAGCAATTTGAAAGACGGCATTGGGAGGCTGGCGGAGGCGATCCAGAAATTTCGGCCGGAGCGGGCGGAATATTATCTGCAGTTGGCGGATGCGCTGGCGAATGCGGGCCGGGCGGCGGAAGCGTTGCCGGTATATGAAGAGGCGCTTCGTCACGAGCCGGATTCGGTGGCGGCGCTGGAGCGGCTGGCGGATTGTCATTCCGCGCTAAAGCAATATGCGAGCGCGGAAGCGATTGTTGCGCGTGCATTGAAGCTCGCGCCCGGCCGCGCGGAACTTTGGCTCCAGCTGGGCATTGCACGGGCGGGAATTGAAAAGCTCGCCGATGCGATCGCGGCATTCGAGAGGGCGTCTGAGCTCGATCCGGAGATGGCGGAGGCCTACAATAGCGCGGGGGCGATGGAGTACGAGAGTGGCGATGCGGCTCGAGGAGAGGCCGCGCTGCGGAAGGCGATTCGCGCTCAACCGAACTACGCGCCGGCGCATAACAATCTCGGGAATCTGCTAGCGGAGACGGGGCGATTTCCGGAGGCCGAATACCAATTCAAAGCGGCGTTGCGATATCAAGAGAATTATGTCGGTGCGCATTACAACTACGCGCTGGCTTTGAATCGAGAGCATCGTTTGGCGGAGGCCCGGGCGCAGGTGGAGGCGATTCTGGCGATCCAGCCGGGAAGCGCGGAGGCGCACGAGTTTCTGGGGAATCTCCTGGCCGAGCAGGGCGAGTTGCGGGGGGCAATCGGGGAGTATCGGGAGGCGATCCGGATCGTGCCGGGATTCAGCCAGGCGCTGCTGGGGCTGGGTGCGGCGCTGACACGGTCGGGCGATTCCGCGGCGGCGCTGCCGTACTTGCGATCGGCCAGCCAGAGCGCGGATCCGGCGACGCGGGACCAGGCGTTGAAGCTGCTCAAGGGGCTCGAAAAGGTACAATAGATTCGTGGCGCTTTCGACGATTCGCAGTCTTACCGTAGTTCTCGCGTTGGCAGCGGGCGTGCCGGCTGTGTTCGGGGCGCAGCCCGAGCGCAAAGAGGCGCAAGCAAAAATTGTGGAAGCGGAGAAGTACGCCTGCGTCAACTGTTTTTTCGGAGCAGCGGATTATTTTTTCTGCTTCCAGGCCGATAGCCAGATTCTCGTTGCGCATGACAAAATCCCGTCGATGAACTGGACGGACGGCAACAAGAACTATCTGGGCAAGCTGCACAAGTCGTGGAAAATTCCGACGCCGCCGGGCGACTCGGTGAAGATCGAATACGACGAAAAGCACGTGTGGCTGCCGCGCGGGGATGGAAAACAGATCCGCATGGGCCGCGAAGTGCAGCACAATCCGTTCACCAATGCGCAGTGCCGCGGCGCGGTGAAAACGGCGTCCGGCGATTAGCGCGATTTCAGCACTGAGTTCAGCGAGCCCTGGCGGTAGCCTTCGAGATCGATGGTTACGTAGTGGAAGCCGAGCGGCTTGAAGATCGCAACGAAGGCTTGCGCCATTTCAGGAGTTAATGCGGCCGCGAGTTCTTCCTTGGCTATTTCGATGCGCACCAGCTCGCCATGGAAACGCACACGGAATTGTCGGAATCCCAAAGCTCGAATTTCTTCTTCGCCGCGCTCGACGGTTTTTACGGTCTGAGGAGTCACGGGTGTTCCATAAGGTACGCGCGAGCTCAGACAGGCTGAGGCTGGGCGATCCCAGGTTGAGAGGCCGGCGATACGGGACAGCTCACGGATCTCGGCTTTGGTGAGTCCGGCGTCGACCAGCGGGGCTTGCACCTGATGGAGTTTGGCGGCGCGCTGGCCGGGGCGGTAGTCGCCCAGATCGTCGACGTTGACGCCATAGACGATGTGCGCGATGCCGCGCTTGCGAGCGATCGAGTCCAGGCAAGTGAACAGCTCGTCCTTACAGTGGAAGCAGCGGTTGGGATCGTTCTTGACGTAGTCGGGATTTTCGAACTCGTGGGTTTGGATGTACTCGTGAGGGATGCCACACTCGCGGGCGAAGGCTTCGGCGTCGCGTTTGTGAGATTCGGGGATGGATGCTGAGTCGGCGGTGATGGCGACGGCATTTTCGCCCAGGACCCGATGCGAGGCCCAGGCGAGGTAGGCGGAATCGGTGCCGCCGGAGTAGGCGACGATGACCTGACGCAGCCCAAAGAGCAGGTCGAAGAGCTTGCGCTCTTTCGCGGCGAGCTGCGCGGTGTCGAACTTTGCGGAGCTTGCGAGACTGACGAGGCCGGTCACAACTTCAGTATATCGGGCGCTTGCGCGCGCCAACCGGAACTCCGCTCGAACGAGCCGGGTCTGGGATTAGGCCAGCAAACCGCCGTGGCCGAGGCCGGCGATCTCCCAGCCTGTGATGCGATAGCGGGCCAGCATCGAGGGAAGAATCAAGTCGACGACGTTGGGTTTAGCGGAGCGGAAGCATCCTGGCGCCGAGATCACGGGGATGTCGTCCTTGTAACCGAGCAGCAGGAGGTTGCCCGGCTCGACCGGTGCGAGGAACCGTTCGATGGAGCATCCAGCTTTGAGCATCGCACGGCCGACGACATCCTCCGGTCCCGCCGGGGCGGTGGTGGAGGCGATCAGGATGCAAGTAGGCCGCGCGCGCAGCAGGTGCTGGAGCGAGCGGGCCAGCGCGCCTTCTTCTTCGTTCGAAGAAAGCACAAAACCCGCGCTAGTACCCAGATGGTCAAGACGTTGGCGCATGATGTTGTCGAATAGCTGCCGGGCGCGGTCGCCTGCCAGAGGATCGGAATAGAGCACGGCGACCGTTGGGTTTCGGATGGGGCGGGCTTGCAGGATCGGACCGCGCTCGCGCACGATGGAGATCACGGCTTCGAGCTGCGGTTGCGTGACCGCGAAGGGCGTGCTTTTCACGGTGGCGACACGCTGGCCCGCGCGCGCGTATGAGAAATTCACCGCTGTTGCGATCACCATGCTGGCGGCACAATTGATTTGTTTCAACAGCTCGTCGTCCACCAGAATGCAGCAGGGCTCGGTGGTGAAGAGGTTCGAGCGGCCTCCAGCGGCAAGCCGGATTTCAAGCGATCCGCAGCCGATCTCGCTGGCCACGCGCATCACGGCATCGTCTTCACCGATCTCGCCATCTTCGAGCTCAGTCACCCAGACCTGATTCATTCCCTCCGTTTCGAGCATCTTTGCATCTTCATCGCTGATCACATGGCCTTTGGCCAGCAGCTTTTTCCCGCAAGCGCGGAAAATTGTACAGCAGAGGATCCTCCCCGCCGACTGTTTCACGTCGATCGTCTTGGCAAGCATAGATTACCCGCAGGGGATAGGGTCATATCGCGCAGTCAACTACAGAGACTCAGCTTGGTAATTTTGAAATCGGACCCCTAGAGTACATGCAAACAGAGAAATCGCAGCGCTAACAAAGGTTAGCTAACGGTTAAAGCGATTGCTGTTTCGTGGATTGAGAGGAATTACCAGCGGTATATCGGAATATTGGCACGTAAGTTCCTGCGGGGAGGTCGATGAGAACCGAGTCATCCATACCCCAGGTCTCATAGTACTCGCGCAGCTTTCGCCGGAGCCGCTGGGCCTCGACGCGGACGATGGAATCGGCGCGGGGATCATACTCATCGCCGCGATGGAATACGTCGCGCCCGAGGGAATATTCCTTCAGTTCTTCATGGCGGCCGAGCAAGGAGCGATCCACCACCAGGGTGAGAAATCGTTCCATCTGAGCAGAACGGCGGAACGCATCGCTGTCCAATATTCTTCGCAGCTGCAGGCGGACTTCGTGCTCGGGGATGATCTCGGGAAGCATTTGTTCGACGGGGCCAGGAAAGCTCCGGGTTAAAACAAAAGGCGTCCCGTGGGCGGGTGCAGCGCGTTCGTTTACGGCGTCGAGACGATCACCGGTGAGGAGGATGAAGCCCAGAGACCAACTCAGGCTTCCGGCGGCGACGAGCAGGAAGAAAATCGTGTTGGACGGCGTTTGGTCGAAAATCGCATGCACCGGAGCGTACAAAAATTCGTAGAAGCCGCGCATGAAGTGGACGACGCCGCCGAGCGTGAATGCAACACCGGTGAGAAAGTAAGCGGTGCGCCGCTGGCTCGGCATTTCCCGCAGGAGAGTGAGGCCGCACGCGACGCCGATGGAACCAAGCACGATGCTGATTACCAGAATTCGGGCGTTAATATTGTCGGTTGCGTAGCGGAAATAGATCAGACCCCACAGGCCAAGCGCGACGGCGGCACACTCCGGCCACCAGGCGATGCGCAAATTCCGGAAGCGGCGGATGCCCTGAAGGTAAGCGATACCGGCGGTCATGGCGAACGCATTCGCCAGGACGATGCTGACAAAATCCGGCACGATATCCCGCAGACGAAGCAGGATAAGAGCCAGGACCGCCATGAAATTTCCCAGAACCCAACGGGCTGGGTACGAGCGCATGGTTTGCCAAACCATGGCGCCTATGAGAGCCGGAACCAGAGCTACGACGATGGCGACGACGACTAGCGTCTGGGTGTCAAGCTGCACCCTGCGCGGAATGGTAACAACGTTCGCGCCGGGATGCAAGCCTAGCTGCAAGCGTAACCGAATCGTCACAAGCTGGGTTGCCCGGCGGCGGCTGTTCCTGCTACTTTGTTCGTTCACCGCCGCAAGTTCTCCCCCGTACGGCGACCGTTTCGATCTGCACACATAAGGCACGGTTCCGTTGAAATTCGAAATTGAAATCAAGCTTCGCTTGCCGGACAAGCTCGCAAAGATTCGCCACGCGCTGCACCAGGCGGGCTTCCGGGTCGCGAAGCCGCGCATTCACGAATCGAATGTACTGTTCGACAATTCGAAGCGCACGATGCGGCATCACGGGAAGCTGCTCAGGCTGCGCAGGGCCGGGACGCACCGCTATCTGACTTATAAAGGGCCGTCGGAGCCGAGCCGGTACAAGAAGAGACAGGAGATCGAGATCCATTTGCAGGATGGGGCGGGGCTGGACGAGATCTTCACGCATCTCGGGTACCGGCCGGTGTTTCGGTACGAAAAATACCGGACTGAATATGCGCGGCCACGGGTTGAAGGAAAGATCATGCTGGACGAGACGCCGATCGGAAACTATTTGGAGATCGAAGGCAGCCCGCGCTGGATCGACCGCACGGCGCGGGCGCTGGGATTCAAACCGGGCGACTACATCACGCGTAGCTACGGATACCTGTATCTGGCATATTGCCGCGAGCGAAGGATCGCGCCGAAGGATATGTTGTTCGCCGAGACGAACGGGAAACGCGCGCGGAAAAAGTAGTGGCATACGAGACGCGTTTTCGCGTGCGGTACGCCGAGACCGATCAGATGGGCGTGGTGTACTACGCCAATTATCTGGTGTGGATGGAAATCGGGCGGTCGGAATACTGCCGGGCGGCGGGGGTTCGCTACGCGGATATGGAAGCCCGCGATGGAATCCGGTTGGCGGTGGTGGAGGCGGAATGCCGGTATTTGCATCCGGCACGATACGACGATGAGATCGCGGTGGAGACGTCGATCGCACGGGCGAATCACAGAATGGTGGCGTTTGGTTATTCGATCCGGAATGCGGCGACGGGCGGCACACTGGCGACGGGCACGACCAAGCACATTTTTCTGGATGCAGAGATGCGGCCGGTGAAGCTGCCGGAGAAATATTTCGAGTTTTTCGGGATCAGTTCTTCTCGGAACCGAATTTGATGACGGATTCGCCGGTGAACTTGTGGTAGTTGCGGAACTCTATCACGTTGCGCTCGCATTCGTTTGAACCGCGCTTGCAGCTCAGAACTTCGGCGTGGACGGGCAGCAGGAATTTCTCGGGAGTGCCGAGTGTGATGTAGTCGTAGTCGACGGCGGTTTCGACGGTGATCAGCGGGAATTCTTCGGGGATATCACGGCCTTGCATTTCGATGCGCAGCGTGTGCGCTCCGTCTTTGTCGATCCAGACGGAGCCTTTGTAGGCGGGCATGATGTACTGGCCTGGGACGGAGACCTTCCAGGAGGAACGCTCGCGCTCGACTGAGAAATCGTAAACCGAAGACGGGTGGTGGATGATGCTTTCGTCCTGGATGAATTTGAACTTCGCGGCGGACCCGGGCGAGTAGATTTCGGCGAGGATGGTGCCGAATTCACCCGTGGACCAAGCGCCGGACTCTTCGGGCGGCTTTTTGGTGGGCTTTCCGTTGATAGTAATGTTGCGATAGCTTTCCTTGCCCGAATCGAAGACCACTTCGGCGCCGATGGTGTCGATGACGTTCCAGCTCGGGGTGCGCGTTTCGCTGTAGTAGCGCGTGGTGAGCTCGGTGCACACGTAGTTGGGCAGACCGTCGAGAAAACTGGCAGCGACGTCGCGCGCGCGCTCGACCAGAGCCATGCGCGGATTGGACGGCGGCTCGGGCATACGCGGGGCAACGGTTTCGGCGAGCCTTCCGGAGGTTTGCGCGGTCTGCTGCTGAGCGGACGTGTCTGGAGGATGCTCGACCACGGGCAGCGGCGGCTCAGGCTTGCGTGCCGGCGGCGTTCCGCGCTTGAGCTTAGGCGGCGCGTCGGCGTCGCTGGTGTCCGGGTGCACCATGATGGTGGGCGGCGGACCGGTGCGTTCTTCTTCCTTGGGTGGTGCGTTCGGAGCGGAGTTATCGGGCGTGTCGGCGGCAGCAACCTCGACCTTGCGGTTGAGGGACGGATTCAGCTTGATGCTGACGGCGTGGAAGACGCCATCGTTGTCCTGAGTGGTGACGACGTCGATGCCCAGACCCGCCTTCAGGTCGTCGGACGGCTTGGTGGTGGAGTCGCTGAGCTGGACAGTGAGGATGCGCGTGTCCTCGAGTTCCATTTCGAACGATTTCGAGTCGGCCTTGCGGATGGATCCGCTGAAAGTCTGTTGAGCGGCTTTCGAATCGGAGTTGGATGATGAACCGCGGCGCGAACGGCCGATGCCGGGGATCGAATTTCCGTTCGGATTTTGGCCAGGGTATTGGCCGCCGGGCGGATACTGTCCAGGAAACTGGCCAGGCAGGGGTTGCCCAATCTGCGCGAGCGCTGCCAGGGCGGAAGCCAGTAGTAGGATCGCGGTTTTCAATCCTCTCCTTAGACGAACGCTTCTAAGGACAGGGTACATCAAAAACGGGCTGGTGGGGGGCAGTTACGCGCGCCAAAAGCGCGGCTTATCCCTGGACGCGCTTCTCTTTTCCCGCCCAGAACTTTTCTCTCAGGACGAGCTTGCGGATTTTGCCGGTGCCGGTTTTGGGTAGAGCCTCGTCGCAGAATTCCACCGCGCGCGGGAGTTTGAATTTGCCGAGGCGCTGTTGGAGGAATTCCATAAGCTCGTCGGTGGTCAGTGTGGAGCCGGGTTTACGGACCACGACCGCGACCGGAACTTCGCCCCATTTCTCGTCTGGAGCGGCGACTACGGCGCACTCGAAGACTTCCGGGTGGGCGAAAATCGCTTTTTCGACCTCGAGCGACGAAATGTTTTCGCCGCCGCTGATGATGATTTCCTTTTTGCGGTCGACGATGTGGATAAAGCCATCATCGTCCCAGACGGCCATGTCGCCGGTATGGAACCACGGGCCGGTCATGACGGTTTTGGTGACGTCGGGCTCGCGGAAGTAGCCTTCCATGACGTGATCGCCCATGGCGACCACCTCACCGATGGCTTGCATGTCGCGCGGGACATCGTTCATCTCGTTGTCTACGACGCGGACACGGACGCCGGTGATGGGCCAGCCGGCCATGGCGCGGCGGCGATAGCGATCCTGCTCGGATGTGTATTCCAGGCCCGGCTTGGAGCGCGCAGAGGTGAGAAAGGGAGACGTCTCGGTGAGCCCGTAGCCGCTGTAGGCGTCGCAATGGA